>JAABUQ010001751.1_pt1 | contig 45377 bp, 40 predicted proteins | sample 5560001 | NCBI WGS metagenome assembly JAABUQ01 (sample SAMN10711888, study PRJNA513371) | rock metagenome | isolation source: Antarctica rocks | place: Antarctica: Victoria Land, Finger Mt nord | collected 2015-12-18 | reverse complement strand
CCCGTCCGCCACTCCCTCTCACCGAAGCAAGAGGGCGTTCGACTTGCATGTGTTAGGCACGCCGCCAGCGTTTATCCTGAGCCAGGATCAAACTCGCCATTCATGGTGTCTATCTTGCCGAGACGTGCGTCTCGTCAAAGCCATGGGTGTGAGTTGCGATCCAGGCCAAACTGCTGTCGTTGTTACTGTTGCATTTGGCTGTTCGCGGAAACTCATTGTGCTTACATAAGGTCAGGGTTGATCTATGCAAGCAATATTGACAGAAACTGTGTGAACGCATCTACATTTGTTCTCAATATATACTTGTTCACTTACCTGTTTTGTTCTGTTCTGCTTTCCACTCTTCAATTGTCAAGGTGCTGAATTGTGCAAGTGAGAGAAGTTTTTTGCTCATCACCTGCGATAGAAGTAGTATCGCATGTTACTAGTGTTTTGTCAAGCATTTTTCTTCCGAATTTTGCCAGACTCTCAAAAGTCACTGCTTCCTTGCTTTTCAAGAAGCGCGACAGACACAAGAACGAAACAAGCTGACTCAAAAAGGCCAGACTGAACCGTCTCTGTGCTCTTGGAAGAAGTGTTCCCTTGAGGAGCCACATTAGCGTGGCAATTGCCTGAAAGACAGGAGCACATATTCATCGATACATGACCATGTGATTGTCTTGTTTTAGCGGCTTGGATAATATACCTCTTTTGCGAAGCTATGTCAAGCGTTTTTCCAGGCAATTTTTGCAACTCGTAAGTATTGGATTATGAGAAAGCACGCGCTATCAATACTTGTTGCTCTCTTGCAAGAGACATGCAACCAGTCCTGTCCAACCTGTTTGGTGATTGGCACCTATACCCGCACCGTTGTCGCCATGAAAATATTCATAGAACAAGATGAGATCACGCCAATAGGGGTCCTGTTGAAACTTCTCTACGCCACCGTGTACAGCTCGGCATCCTTGCTCATTCCGTAGGAAGATGTGTGTTAGACGCTGAGAAAGTTCTATAGAGACCTGTTCTAGTGACATATGCTTACCAGAACCAGCAGGAAATTCTACAGTGAAGCTATCTCCATAAAAGCTATAGAATGTTTGCAGAGCGTGAATAATGAGGTAGTTCAATGGAAACCAGATGGGGCCACGCCAGTTTGAGTTTCCACCAAATAGTTCTGTTGTTGATTCTGCTGGCTCATAATCCACGCTGTACGTCATACCATTTAACTCTACTGTGTAAGGATGGTCCTTGTGATAGCGTGAAAGTGATCGTAAGCCATACTCCGAGAGGAACTCTGACTCATTGAGCATGGTTGACATGATACGTGATAGCCTCTGACGATTCACAATTGCTAGTAGGAGATTCTCGCCCTGTCCCGTTTCCTCAGTTGTCTCGATATGATTGCCTGTCTGTTCCCAGTTGTTGATAAACCATTCCATGCGTCGCTTAAAACTGGGCAAGCGGTCAATAAGTTCTGAGTCCAGGATAGAGATGGCAAAGAGCGGAATTAATCCTACCATCGAGCGTACTTGTAATGGAATATGTGTACCATCTCCACGATGCAGTACATCATAGTAAAAACCGTCCTGCTCGTCCCACAATTCGAGACCATCGGCTCCCATATCGTTCATCGCATGTGCAATGTAGACGAAGTGTTCAAAAAATTTACTCGCGATGTCGCCGTAATCAAGGTTGTCTTGTGCAAGTTCCAGGGCGATAGTTAACATGTTTAAGCAGTACATACCCATCCAACTTGTTCCATCCGATTGCTCGAGAAAGCTCCCATCAGGAAGTGAAAGATTGCGATCAAACACACCTATGTTATCTAAGCCTAAAAAACCACCTTGGAAGACGTTCTGCCCTTCATAGTCCTTGCGATTGACCCACCACGTAAAGTTGAGCAGAAGCTTCTGAAAGATACGCTCCAAAAATGCACGATCTCCTGTACCTGTTCTATCTTTCTCAAGTTTATAGACTTGATATGATGCCCATGCATGAACAGGCGGATTTACATCGCCAAATGCCCATTCATAGGCGGGAATTTGCCCATTAGGATGCATATACCATTCACGTAGTAGCAGGATAAGTTGCTCTTTAGCAAAATCGGGGTCGATCAGTGCGAACGCGACACAATGAAATGCTAAATCCCACGCTGCATACCAGGGGTACTCCCACTTGTCTGGCATAGAGAGTACGTCTTCATTAAAGAGATGCGTCCAGTCATGGTTGCGCCCAGGTAAACGATGAGGCGGTGGCTCGGCTGAGTCTCCATGTAGCCATGTCTTAATATCATAATAGTAGTACTGTTTGCTCCACAGCATACCTGCGAACGCCTGACGCTGCACGCGAAGAGCATCCTCTGACTGATTAGGAGCAAGCACCTCTGTATAAAAATCGTTAGCCTCTTTGAGACGCAGCTCGAAAATGTCAGCGAAAGTTTTATCAAAGGGAACTATGCTGTCGAGTCCACTATCGCTAAAGCGTACTTGTATCGTTCTCGTCTCATCCGCAGCGAGCGTGAAATGGTAATGTGCAGCGACCTTGGTACCTGTTCGTGCTGGATTAACGGCATCCTGTTTTCCATGCACAATATAGTCATTGAAGCTGTCTTTCACATAAGGACTAGCGTTTGGGGTGTTATAGAGGCGTTCTGTATTTGTATCATTCTCGGTGAAGAGGAGTGTTGGAGCACCATCGGCATAGAGCCAGCGCGTGCCGTAATAGTCATTTACAACTTTCACGGTGGCAAGTGTAGGAGAGGCTGTATGCTGATAACTACCGAGGAAAGGACGAGGTGTATTTTCCTGCCATGACCAGGTATTGCGAAACCACAATGTTGGCAAAAGATCAAGTTGCGCTACTTCAGGACCACGATTAGTAACGGTGATACGCATGAGTATATCTTCAGCGTTAGCTTTCACGTATTCAATAAACACATCGAAATAACGGTTGTCGTCAAAGACTCCTGTATCAATCAGTTCGTATTCTGGGTCTGTGCGTCCACGCCTTGCATTCTCCTCTACGAGGTTTTCATATGGGTATGCTGTTTGCGGATATTTATAAAGATATTTCATATAGGTATGAGTGGGTGTGTTGTCCAAATAATAATAGTATTCCTTTATATCCTCGCCGTGATTGCCCTGCGGCCCACTCAATCCAAACAGTCGCTCTTTCAAAATAGGATCTTGACCGTTCCAGAGCGCGATTGCTAGACAAATTTGCTGATGTCGATCACATACACCTGCCAAGCCATCCTCGCCCCAGCGATATGCTTTTGAACGTGCCTGATCGTGTGGTAAATAATTCCAGGCATCTCCATCGGGGCTATAATCTTCGCGCACTGTTCCCCATGCGCGCTCACTAACGTAGGGACCCCAACGTTTCCAATAAACGCTGCGCTCCTGAGACTGCTTGAGCCTCTCACGTTCCGCTGTCATAGATAGTATCTCTTTTCTTTAATACGTAATTGAAGATAGAAAATTTAGGCTAGGGCACCCGCAAGACATTGTTATAGAGCAATGATATCTCTTCTATGACAATCTAACAATATGCTTTCAGACATATTAAAAGGCAAGTGCAAGAATTCCTGTGGTGCTGAAACTGCGATTGCCTGTGGGTTCAATTTGTGTACTTTGCATCACACCTTCGATCATGTGGAAGAGTATGTTCGGGTGAAACGGTTTCTCTACTCCCAGAAGGTTGCGTTTCTCAATCTCTGTACTAGGTAGTTCACCACTCATAATGATTGCGGGAATGTTTTTCAGCGTTTTTCTTGCATGTAGCTTGTCATAGAGTTCAAGTCCATTCATGTCTGGCAATTGATAATCCAAAAGGAAAATATGGGGTTTAATAATGCTCACAATTTCTAGGGCTTCGGTACAGGTGCTTGCGAAAATAAGTTGATAGTGTGTTTCTATATGCATCATCTTTTCGAGTATATTCCTAATAAATACACTGCCATCCACCACCAAAATAGTTTTAGGTAACATCGCTGTATGTGAGAATAGTGTTTCTTGTGTGTTCGTCATACATGCCTTCTTCCAACATTACTACGCGAGGTATTCATAAATGCCTCCATAGCACTCTACGTTCTCTATGGAAGAACGGTTCACTTCCCTTTAATTTACTCGTTATAGTAGTACGAACAGCTATATTTACTCCTCTTCGCACGTGATAAAATAAGGAATGTAGCTTTGTGATTCTACCTATAGAGAACATTTGTAACGAGGAGATAAGTTATGGACGATACAGAGTTGTTGCAACATATAGAGACCTTGGTAAATGAAGAGCATCATTTAACGCAACGCGGTGAGGTAGAAGGCGGCCTTAGCAGTGACGAGCATGCGCGAATGAAGGAACTTGAAGTAAATCTCGATCAGTGCTGGGACTTGCTGCGTCAACGTCGTGCACGTCGCTCTGCTGGCCTCAATCCCGACGAGGCAAAGGTGCGTAACGAGTCAATCGTCGAGCATTTCCAACAATAAAGTAGCTCAAGACCTGCTGCGACGACTATGTTTAATCGTCGCAGCAGGTCTTCATCTTGCTTGCATCATGTGTATTTGTAACGTTAAAATAGGAGATATAGTGACGTCTACATAGCCTACGAAGACAGTAGGCATACATGTTCATTGCAACTAGTCACCGCTATAGGCGGTGGAAGGATGAGAAAATGGCAACTGAGATCAAGTCGTCGCAAGGCGTAGATTTTTACCTGATGGATGAACTCCTCACTGATGAGGAGCGTAGAATTCGTGACAAGGTACGCGACTTCTGTGATCAAGAGGTCATCCCGATTATTAACGACTACTGGGAGCGTGCAGAGTTTCCATTTGAACTAATCCCAAAGCTTGCAGCGCTGAATATTGCTGGTGGCGCTATTAAGGGCTATGGCTGCCCAGGTATGAGCGATACGGCATCGGGCCTGATTGCACTAGAACTGGCACGTGGGGATGCAAGTGTCTGTACCTTCTTCGGCGTCCATTCAGGTCTGGCAATGTCCTCTATCGCAATGCTTGGCTCTGAGGAGCAGAAGCAGCGTTGGCTTCCTGCAATGGCACGTATGGAAAAAATTGGTGCCTTTGGTTTGACTGAGCCGAATCACGGTTCTGATGCAGTAGCATTGGAAACTACAGCGCGGCGTGTTGGTAACGAATACATTCTCAATGGCTCCAAACGTTGGATTGGCAATGCATCATTCGCGGATGTCGTAATTATCTGGGCGCGTGATGATGACGGCAAGGTTGGCGGTTTCCTGGTAGAAAAAGGTACATCGGGCTTTGAGGCAACGGTGATGACGGGCAAGGTTGCCAAGCGTGCTGTCTGGCAGGCAGACATCAAAATGACTGATGTCCATGTTCCTGCTGAGAACCGCTTGGCGAAATCATACAGCTTCAAAGATACGTCGAGCGTGTTGACCGCGACGCGTTCAGGTGTAGCATGGGAAGCAATTGGACACGCTGTAGCTGCTTATGAGATTGCGCGCGATTACACACAACAGCGCATTCAATTCGGCAAGCCTCTCGCCAGCTTCCAAACTATTCAGATCAAGCTCGCAAGTATGTTAGCAAACGTGACAACAATGCAACTGCTTTGCTTACGCCTGGCACAACTGCAAACTGAAGGCAAGATGACGGCGGCTATGGCATCTATGGCGAAGATGAATAATGCCCGTCTTGCCCGTGAGGTCGTCGCCGACGCCCGCGAGATGCTTGGTGGTAATGGCATTTTGTTGGAGTACAATATTGCGCGTCACCATGCGGATATTGAGGCTGTCTTTACCTATGAGGGAACAGATACCATACAGTCGCTCATCGTTGGACGCGATATTACAGGTGTACAAGCATTTTCAACACATTAAGTTACACATGATAACCTGGATTGTAACAAAACGACTATAAAATTCCTTCTTTTCATAGAATACTCATCCCAGATATGGTACAGTATAAGAGAGACTTTTATGGTCGTCTTTTTGTGATGTATCTATACTATCTCGCTGTTCTCATACGTATTTACATGCCTAAGCGACAAATATGCCTTTGTGCATTTCAGGGTGCCTACCTACATGCTTAGAAGCAATAAAAAGGTATTGATGAGGTAGTGGATATATTGCGAGAAGATATACTCCGTTCGAGCAGTGAAAATAAAGTTACTCAACGAGGTATTCATGAGGGACATGAGCAACGCGCATGTTGTGCGCAAGAACTTTCTTTTTCGTCACGTCCTCGCTTTTTTGCTTCTGTTTAGTATGCTGATCGTATTAGAGACACAATCAGCGCATGCAGCCACAAAGGCTACAAACTCACTTGTACAGTATCCTTTACTACAAAACCCAGGAAAAATCTTAGGTGTAGAAGGGTCGCCGGGAACAACATATGCCAATATTACCTGGCGTCGCATTAGCTATCCAACTTGTGGGTGGAGCGATTTAACCGGAGGTACCCTCAAGCACGTTGTCCAAGACTACCACAATCACGGCATCTCTGTCCTGCTAGTTGTATGTCAGCCAAAGCCTAGTGATCTCTTCAATACACAACTATTGAACGACGCAGCACAAGGTGATGCCGACGCGGTACAATGCGGGAATGAGCAAATGAAGGTTAACGATCCCTCAGTCTCCTTCTTATATGTTCCACCCGCGAAATTCGCGCGTTTCTTCGATCTTTGTCAGCAAGCTGTACATGCAGTAAATCCAAACACCGTTACCACTATGGGCTCGCTCGATCCTCATGTTGGTGGTGTTGATATTGCTCCATTATGGCAACAGGTGAACTATCTTGACCAGATGCAATCTGCTATGAACACAGTTGTGCATCCTGGCGGTCACTGGAACTGGCGTACACAGACGCTTGGCCTGATCGATACATGGCATAATGGCTATCCTAGTGACGCCACAAATAGTCTCTACCACCTCTTTCGTTTCTGGGCGGACCGCTTCGGTGTTTCGTTAGAGAGGGGACAATTAGGGGCACATCTGTGGGTTGTTGAGGCTACTGGTTGTTTTAAAGGCTGTGGTATTGACCCCAACAATAACTATCAAGTTGCTGTTGTCCATGTGCTTTCTTTAGTCACGAATGCACAAACGGCGATACAGTACCACATCCCACACTTTTTCTTTAGTGGCAAAGACTTCATTTCCGTTGGCTTTAAGTGGCCCATCGGTGTGCTTGATCTCAACGGCAATGGTAAGCCTATTCGTCAGGACCTGCCAATGGATGCGCGTACCCTGACTATGAACTGTGACCACGCATCTGTCACCGTCTCTACTCAGGAGGACCTGCTAGCCAAACTGTATCATGGCTGTGCCCTCCCAGGAAATTATCGAGACATCTTAGCACGTTAAGGCTTCTAGCGTGCTAGAAAGCCCCTCTATAGACATAGCCGTCTTATAGAGGGGCTTTTAAAAGTTACCAAAGAGTACGTTTGCGGGTGCCTTCATTGCTACCCTTGTTGTTGACCTGTAGCAGAACGTGTCCGTATGATAGGATATTTGTAGTGTGATAAAATGGTGGATGTTGAAGTAAGATAGTGTACTTCTTACTGCATTTGTGGTCGCAGTCCTTTTAGTTATTTTTGATGCAAGGATGTGTTGATGTGCATGACACTCTCTTATCTCTGGTGGAGAGGGCTTTAACAGGTAATTCCCGCCCTCTGGAGTTTTATCTACGTGATCACGGTCGTTTGCCAGGGCCGCGTGCAAACCTCGAGTTAGCAAACGATGTCGGAGCAGTCCTTGCCTCTTCTGTTCCCAAATATCATGAGAATGTGCGTACACTTATCACGCAGTTTGCCAATGGTGATCGTAAGAAGATTGCAAGCAATACACCAGAAGAATTTGTTATGCTGTGTGGAATTATCGCGTTCGGAACATGTGCTGCAGCCTATGCTCCCTGGCGTGAGGAGAGTTTTGAAATGCTCGAACACTACGCATGTAGTACACAGTGGCGTGTACGCGAGGGAGTCGCTATTGCATTTCAACATCTCCTCATGGTAGTGCCTCACGATACGCTCCTTCGACTCTTGAAACTCGCTACACATGGTAACTATCTTCAGCAAAGAGCAGCAGTTGCAGCTATTGCGGAACCACCATTGCTCTATGATCAAGATTTGGTGGAGACGGCGTTGAAGTTACAACGGATTGTGCTAGACCGTCTACGCAATGCACCCAAGCTAGATCGTAAAACGGAGGACGTACGCACACTTCGTCGCACATTGGGTTATACCGTGAGTGTGGTAACAGTTGCGCTTCCTGAGCAAGGTTTCGCATTGATGCGTGAGTGTGCTTCCTGGAATGACGCTGATATCACCTGGATATTGCGCGAGAACTTGAAAAAGAAACGGTTAGCGAAATTTCCAAAGGATACAGAGGTGCTGGCAAAAATGCTGGCGTGACAACTTCCATATTTCCAGTACAGGTGCGAGAGGGCACCCCAAATACCTGAAGCCTTCGCTGCCACCTGCAGCCAATGTTGATCCACATCTACTACAATGCGCCGAAGGAGATACGGGTTAGTTTGTAAGGTATTGAAACCATCAATGGTCGTTAATGCCCAGGAATAATTCGCTTCCTGTACAGCATGGAGTCCCTGGTCTCCAATATCTTCGAGTTGACCAATGGGGTAGGCGAAGGTACGTACTGGATAGCTCAAGTGTCTTTCCAACACCGTGCGACATTGACTCACCTCATACTGTACCTCTGTAGCAGTGGTTAGACATGCTAGAGTAGGATGATGCATAGTATGTGCTCCAAACGAAACCCAGCCACTTTCCTTCATTGTCTGCACCTGTGCCCATGTAAGAGGCAGCGTTGTCTTTTCTTCGGCAAACACTGGTGCCATCTCTATCAGAACCTTACGCATCCCTGCGAGGAACTTCTCACGTTCCACGACTGATGTCGCGCAGCGTACACGGGTAGCGATAACTTGTGCCAGCGCTTTGCTCTCATCTACTTTGTCCAAACAATAGGTATGTCCTTCGACTGTTACCTCATTTACTTGTGCATAGGATAGAAGACGCTTATCTTCTTGCCACCAGAAACAGTGTCCACTCTCGATATACCCCGGAACTAAAAAAATAGTAAAGGGAACCCGTAACTCTCGTGCTAGCGCAAAAGCGTATGTGTAGTTGTCCTGGTATCCATCGTCAAAGGTCAACACGAGTGGAGTTCGTCCTCTCTTCTGTTTTTTACGTGTAGACGGTGCATAGAAGCCTTCTAATGCCTCTTCAAGGTGAAGAATACGATAGTGACGGCGCAAGTAGCGCAGGTGCTGTCGCAAGTTCCTACCGTCTGCATTATGGTAACAGAGAATGACGAGATGTTGTCTTGATCTTTGCGTCCACCAACGTGCAACTGCTATCAGGCCGCTATAGTAGAGGCATGCCGCAAGAAATAGTTCTATACGCCTAGACATGCATGTTTGTTCCCTTCTTCCTTTTTTGGTGTAATAAGGACCGAGGAAAATCAATTGCTGCTGTAAATGCTGGAAGGGGATCTTTCCAATCCATATAGTCGTATCGCATTGGAACAAAGAAAGAGGTGCAGAAATCAAAGAGAGCCTTAGTTGGTGTGGATACGCCAGGTCTGCCATATTGCCGTAGTGAGGCCAGTGTTGTTGCGACATCACCCCCTAAGTGGCGCATCCAAATCCCTGTCTGATACTTCTGTACAACGTCGATAGGCTCTCCGCAAGCCCATTGATAGAGCAGATAGGGGAAATCAATGCCCGCACGCACAGCAAGTTCAAGCGATGCGGTAAGACGAGGGTTAATTTCCATCAGGTAGGGTCGTCCTGCAGCATCACGGCGAAACTCGACTTCACTGTAACCCTCCAACTCTATTTCACGCACCAAGCGCTCTGCTTGCTCCCCGATATCTGATGGAATAGCTATGCTCGCTCGTAACACATTTGTGCCTCCCAAAGGAGGATTGGTTCGTTTGGCCCACTGAGCAAAACGCGCGTGTATGTTTCCATTAGCATACAAAAAAGCCAGCGACTCGCGTTCGCCAGAGAGAAACTGCTGGAAGAGCGTTGTTCCCCCCAAACAGGTCAGGTCCTCTACTGCTCGTCTCGCTTCCTCCACAGTGACGACTAACCGAGAGGCGAATCTACTCCTTTGGCTGCCATTTTCTACCCATGATTCTACTGGCTTGACGACGGCTGGGAGTCCAATCTCACGCAGTGCACTTTCTACAGCGCTCACGGACTCAACGGCCATACTATGAGGAACTGCCATACCTAAGCGTTTCGCAATTGTCAGTGTTCGCTCTTTGTTTACGGCTATTGCCAGGGCGGGTTCCTTTGCCATTGCGATATGCACCTGTTGCTCAATCCGCTCTCGGTGCTCTCGCAGTAGTGCCACTGTACCATCTGAAGAAGGAATAAGGACTCGCGCCCCAGTAGAGGTTAGTATCTTCTCAATGTATGTAAGATACTCCATTGTGCCGATAGCGGCAGGACAGACAACCTTGTGCTGACACCAGCGCGACGCGAAGGCAGGTGCAAGTAACTCGTCAACGGTCTCAAGAGCTACTGTGCGTAAACCATGACAGCCGAGTGAACGCAGCGTCACTAATGATTGCCGCAGCGCAGCATCAAGTATGAATGCATCACATGATGCCTGTTCAGTTGAACGTTGAGAATTGGCGTCTATAATTTTTTTGTTCTCTATTCGCATAGCTACTTTCTCTTCCTGTTCAGGCAGGAGCGCTGTTCCTCGTGCTATAGCTCTGCTTGCTGTCACATTGTCCTTTGAGGAATGTCACTTTCACATCGCGGTATACTGTCTGTGGCTTATCCAAACGGTAAAGCTGCAGTTCGACAGAAATAGCAGCAACAGACTTTGCTACTATCGACTCCGATCTATTCCATTCTTCTTGTGGTGCTAGTACTACTGGGGACCACGTGGTGGTTGGCGCTCTATTCATGGTCATTGCAACGCGATAGGTGACAGGTGTTGTCTCAAAGCTACGTAGGCCAAAGCGCACAGAGCAACTTTTTCCAGTTTGAGTAGATGGGAGCACCCATAATTGTGTAAAACCTGGATGTGGTTGTCTTGCAGCACCAACAGCGTTATAAAAAAAAGACACAGATAGCACGACAACAGCTAAAAATAACAGGAGACCTTGAAAAATAGTAATGCGAAATTTCAATGGTTGTGTTTCATTCGCTGCTCTATACCGTCGAAGATACACCGCCAGCAGAGAAAATGTTACTGTGAGCAGTCCCAGAAGCAGTGCCCATGAGCTTGCTTGGAAGCCTGCTGGCAGCGTGTTGAGCATGAGACCACACAGTATAGCTAACGTGAGACTAAGCCCAAGGCTAAAAACAAGGCGATGAGACGTTTTGAGGTATCGTTTATAGGACAAAACTTCCGCCAGCGCATAACCCGGTACGACAAAGACCAACGGAAATACCACGATAGTTCTCATAATGGGCGGGAAACTGGGAAGTAGTATCCATAGCATATTCACCAATGCAATGAGTATGACTACAAAGAGATCAAGGTTTTTGTGGCGCATTGACCAGCCCTCCCACATCATAAATCACAATATTCCCACTATCAAAGATACGATTGATCTGTGGTACAGTGTTAAACTTTGTTAGAGCGTTGCGAGCAATTGGTGTGACATGTTGAAAAGAGTTAGGTTCTCCAGGCGCGAAATAAAATCCTAAGCCCGGCAGTGATGTGCTCAAACGTAAATCGACAACGATGTAGCGTATCTTAGTGTGGCGTAGAATGGATACATCCTCAGAGCTAAACTGGGATGAGAAGAAAACAGGTGTTACGTCTATATGCTTTGCAAGGTAGGTCACGACACTCTGATCGCCATATGTTGTCATCAATATCTCATTCGTGCGGTCAGTTGCAACACTATTGTTAGGCCCAAGACGAGAAAAGGTCCATAGTGCAGTTTGTATTCCTTCTGGCTCAATTGAACGGGCATCGGCTGCTACGAGGTAAGGACCGGGTAACAATGCCCAAGGAGGACCGGCCTCTAGCACAACACCACCTAAGAAGAGTATCGCTAATGCTGCGCTGATAACCGAAGTTTGCTGCCACCTCAACGTTCGTATAGGCCAAAACTGCGTGATGAAGATCGCTAATACACAGGAGATGGGAATAAAGAGAAACGCTGCGGCTCGGTCTGTAATCTCACTTCCAAAATTTGTGAAGCGGAAAACTTGTGTCGCAGGGTATGCAAGTGCAACGATACCGAACATGAATGCCAGGGTGTTGCGACGATAACGCTGCCAAAGACAAAGCAAGCCAAACGGGAGGCTTAGGGCGATGAGAGCTACCGAAAATATTGCCACCACACGCTCCCAAAATGGTGCTGCCTGTCCAGAGTACGTTGTGAAGAGCTTCCGAGCATGACTGGTGCCAGTCACTATCTGACTAAGTTCGTCGAATGCAGTTTTAAAATACGAGGAGAGATACTCTACTACTGGATTCCCTTTGAGACCGATCCAAGCCACAGTTATGAAAACACCGAATAATGTAATCCTCACGATGCTTGATTGGCGTAGACGAGTACGTTGCTGAAGTCCGTCCGTTACTGCCCACAGGAGAAGCAGTCCATCTAAGACAAAGTCTGTCATGTGGTGCGTAACCGTGATAGCTGCTAACGTAAGCCAGGTAGAACTCATTATCCAGCCATGCTTATTATTGAGTTTCATGTAGTTCGCTAGTGTAAACAATACGAATGTAGCAAGTGGTAGTGCCAGAGATTCATAGCTAAATGCAGAGTCGAAAAAGAGGAAATGAGGGTTGGTCATGTAGAGAGCCGCCGCTATGCCCCCTATGCGTGGTGATTGTGTTATTTGTTCATAAAGGAGAAAGAGAGATAAAATCAGTAGTAGATGTGCTACTCCTACCACGGTGATGCCCGCGAGAAATGTGCTTAGCCCGGTGAGTCTACTAAGTGCGTTCGTCACAATTTCGAGACCTGGATAATAAGGACTGGCGGGCAGCAATGTATTGGTGCTAAAAAGATGCCCACTTCTAGCGATATCGTCAGCAGTACGCCAGTGCAGAAATTCGTCAAAGCCAGAAAAATAAAGCGGACTAGACATCGCATTAACGAGGTAGAAGCAGGTGGCAGCAGCACAAAGTAGGCAGATACGTTCTGTTCTTGATACGGCAAGAGAGAGAAGTCGTACAGCGGAAGGCACAAAAATCAGCAGTATCCCAAGCCAGAAGAAAACATCTACGTTCGTTACGCCATCACGTGCAGTGGTATATGCATAAGCAACCAGGGACACTCCTACTGCATTCGTCAATGCGAGTAATGGAAACAATCCCAGGTTTATACCTTGTGCAACACTCTGCGTATTTATAAGAGGATTTTCTGGGTTAGTATCTTGTACATGAGTAAGCATAGCAACGACCAACTGCTGCACGGGTTTGGGTAGTCTCTTCACTACTTTCGGATAAAGATTAGAAACGCGAGAAGTGGTAGTAGAATGCGTGGGAGACGGCTTATATACTCCTCGAACAAGCTTTTGTGTGCTATCATCACGCGTTCCTACAGCGGGAAACTTTTGTGTTTTGCCACTATGTGTGACCCTGGTTTTGAACTCTCGCCCACAGTGTCTACAAAAACGAGCGTGGACAGGCAACTTTGTTCCACAGGATGGACAGTAATACGTAGAAGTCATACCTGCAATATCTCCTGATAGACCTGCTCAATGTCTGGTACCACGGTCTCAGCTTGAAACTCAATAACTCGTTGTCTGCCCTGTGCTCCCATTCTTTCTCGTAGGTCTGCGTCATCTAACAATCGTCGTATTGCTTCATATAATGCTTGTGCGTCGTTTGGTGCAACAAGAAGCCCCGTTTTACCATCGGCAACAAGGTCAGAGAGACCACCAATGCGTGATGCAACTATAGATCGTCCCATTGCCATTGCTTCCATTGCTACAGTTGGACAGGCATCCAGACAGACCGAAGGAATCAATGCGATAGCACAACGACTCCAAGCACCCATGACTGCCTCATGAGGCCAGCTTTGTACATGCAGAACATTTGTTGGAAAGCTGATAGAGAACTCATCCCCCATTTTTCCTATGAGTACTAGCGGTATTCTACAATTCATTTTAGCATAGGCCTGAAGAAGTACTTCCACGCCTTTATCGGGTCTTACGTCGCCGACAAAAAGCAGAAAATCTTCCTTGGGAAGTTGTTCCAGAAGCGGATGAGTGTTATATGGTAACAAACCGACTGAATTTGAAACGAAGTTTGGTATCACTCGATAACGCGTATCATATTTGTTCAGTTGAGTGGCTTCTACCACGGCCCGACTAACGGGTAGAAACATATCTACCACTTGACGTTCTACCTTATCCCCAAACCATGTAGCCAGTGTTATTGGTACGCCCTTTGTCACGCCGTAATAATCAGCGGTACACGCCAAACATTTTGTTATTGCTGGACCTGTGCATACCGTTTCGTGATAGACAAACCGCTTTTGCGCACAAACGAGGCTACAATCATGGAGTGTCACAACCAGTTTCGCTTTACTCCAAGCCTTCAGCGGAAGAAATGAATGCACAATCCAATTATGGGCATGAACAATATCAGGGTATTCACGTTTGATGATGGAGCGTAGTGCCAGCATAATCTCTGGGTCTGGAAATGGTGGTGCGTGCCGCCGTCCTTTTTCAAGGAAAATCACCGTTGCGCGTTGTACCGAACCGCGTATACGGTAAATGCGTACTCCCTGGTCGCACTCGAATTCAGGCATACCCGTGTGCCACAGGGTTGCAACAGCCACATCATGCCCGCGTCTCGCAAGTTCGATGCTGAGATCGCGTACATGGCGTTCTTCTCCACCAATAGTAGGAGGATAAAACTGTGCAAGCATTAAGATACGCATTATTCTTTCCTCTATCTCTTGTTAGACGCTTGTACTTTGCTCAGACATGCATGCAACTGCCGCGCCAAATCATGAAGATAATCAGTTCTACAGGTCGTGCGTGTACCAGGAATGAGATGAACTTCTAGCTCTTTGGCTTCAGCAACTTTACCCCACCACGTTCTAACGTACTTAGGCTCTTCACGCGCCCAAAAGTACGTTATCTTCCCTAGATATTGACGCGTAGTATACTGCGAAATTATCCAGACAAACGTACCTATCCAGTCCTGACGGAGCGATTCCGCGGGTGGAGGAACTAGCGAGGAGCCGTAGTCTGCCCTGTATCCCGAGCTTATCAGTCGTAAACCTATATAGCGCACACGGAGAAACCAATCAAACTGCTGTTGTGGGCTAAGCCCTATTAAGGACCCGAAGCGACGGAAGCAACCAAATAGCAACTTACGAAAAAATAGTCTGTGAGGAGCTGGACCTACTATGGGTTCTATTTGAAGTAGCAAATCAACTTCCTGCCCTTGCGCACGCAGTTGGTGAGCCATCTCGAAGGCAATGATACCTCCGCCGCAAAAGCCTCCTAGAAGGTATGGACCTTCTGGTTGGATGGTGCGCATCGACTCAACGTAAGCTGTTGCCACCGTGTTAAGCGTAGGTGGCACTTGCTTATTATCAAATGGATACGGGTCCAGCAGGTAAAATGGTTGATCTGGTCCTAGATCGTGTGCTAAGGTGAAGCAATAGAAGGCACCGCCGACCGCATGAACATGTAAATAAAAGAAAGGCCGCTTCGTTCCACTTGTTTGAATGGGTACCACCGGAACCCGCAAGTTTGTATGGGATGGAGCAGCAGAACGTTCTATAGGCGAAGAGGCTGTAGTAGATTGCGTGATTTCCCCATGCAGGTATTTTTCAAGCAGTGCTCGTTTCGCCTCTGAGAGTTTACTGGTATCTGGCATGAAAAGCCTATCCCTTCAGGATGGTGGGCACTCATCATTGACTGCGATTTCTGAAGTGAATAATAGTCCCCACGATTACTTACTTCATAATGGAATGACTAGAATGTAACTGGAAGCGTTGTTAAGCCACGCAATCCCAGGTTTTCTCGCCACTTTACTGGACCAGGCACAAGGCTCAGCGTAGGCATGCGACGTAGTACTGTCTCGAATGCAATCTGGCCTTCAAGCCGTGCGAGAGGTGCTCCAAAGCAAAAGTGGCTTGCCCATGCGAATGCGACGTGCCGATTATCCTGCCGACAGATGTCAAGGCGATCAGGATCGGGAAACCGCTCTGGATCGCGGTTCGCAGCACCCATCACCGCGATAACTGCTTGACGCTTCAGAATGTGTTTTCCGCCTAGCTCGATATCTTCTGGTGCTAACCGTGCCGTCTGCTGGCTGGGACTTTCATAGCGCAACAACTCCTCAACTGCGGAAGGAACAAGTGAAGGATCGGATTTGAGTTTTTCAAACTGATCCAAATTGCGTAGCAAGGAAAGGGTACCGTTCCCGATTAAGTTAGTAGTTGTCTCCTGACCACCAACCATTGTTACAATGGTATTGGCAATCACCTCATCCTCTGTAAGCCGATCTCCATCCATCTCTGCTGTGAGCAATGCGTTAATAAGGTCGTCACGTGGGTGCTCCCTATGATCCTGGATGGCGGCTTGGAAGTAGGCAACCATCTCTTGCAAACTGCGTATCACCTGTGGTGCGCGTTCGGGATTGTGCTGAAAGTTGCCAAGCACCTGTGCGAAATCAGCAGACCATGCCGTAAGCTGCCTCCAATCGGAGGTTGGCACCCCCAGCATTTCGGCAGTAACGATGGCTGGAAGCGGATAAGCCAGGTCCGCGATAACATCCATCTCCCCCTTATCCTGTACGGAATCTAGCAGGCTATTAGTGATGTCCTGAATGTGAGAACGTAACACCTCAACGCGGCGCGGAGTGAAGGCTTTTGATGCTAGTCCGCGTACCCGCCCATGAGCAGGTGGGTCAAGGAAGAGCATCTGACTGACCATCACCTGTGCAAGCGGTGTCAACGACGACAGGCCGAGAGCCGTCAATTGCTCTGGCGTAGGCGTGCGGTTCGCGGAGAAGTGCTGGAACACCGTTATTACATCTGTATAGCGTGTGACTACCCATGCGTGCAAAAAGGGGTCCCAATGTACAGGGTCCTCAGTGCGGAGCTGCTGGTATAAGGGATAAGGATTAGCGAGTATCTCTTGATCGAGCAAATGGTATAGGCTCAGAACTGGCTTTTGTTTGCTTTTCGTTGACGATGGTCCTTTGTGCAACGTCATCTTGGTTCCTTCCTGCGTGCAGTGACTGTGCAAATCTCTACGTTCGTTACGTTAACAGTTGCTGTACCTCGTCGTCGCTCATAGCTTCCACTCTGGCAATAATGAGGTCTTCGACTTCGGCAGCTAGTTCTCGTATAGTTGGAGCATTGAACAGGCTGCGCAGCGTAAGCTCAACACCAAATGCCCTGGCTACATGTATGATGACCTGCGTGCCCAACAATGAGTGTCCACCAAGCATAAAGAAATTGTCGTCGATGCCGACCTGTGTCAGGCCCAGAAGCGGTGCAACTATTTCTACTAGCTGTTCTTCAAGTGGTGTGGTTGGCAGTGCTGTGATCTCATCACGTAACATGTTGGTTTCGTCAGGGGTAGGCAGCGCACTACGATCTACTTTCCCATTGTGCGTTTGAGGCAATGACTCCAGTACGACAAATGTTGTGGGAATCATGTAGTCAGGAAGCTGAGTCGCAAGAGCTTCTCTGAGCGGGGCTGCATCAATGTATTCGTCAGGGGCAAACACGATATATGCGATGAGACGTTTGTCTCCAGCAGTATCCTCATGTGCGACTACGACGCTGGCATTGATAGCCTGGTGTTGATTTATGACTGAAACAATTTCGTTCGTTTCGATACGATAACCATGGATTTTTACCTGGTAGTCGGTGCGTCCTACAAACGCAATTTGACCATCGGCCAGGTACCGTACAAGGTCACCCGTCTTATATAGTCGTGCCTCTGGTTCGTTACTGAAAGGATGAGAAATAAACTTTTCTGCTGTCAGCTCTGGTCTGTTAAGGTAGCCCTTTGCTAATCCTGCACCCCCAATATGTAGTTCTCCAACTTCACCAATTGGTACTTGACGTAGTTGCTCATCCAGGATATAGACCTGTGTATTGGCAATAGGTCGCCCTATGGAGGGAGGGCCATCAGTATGCTTGGCAGGTAATACGCGTCCAGAAGTGGTGACGACCGTAGCTTCAGTTGGACCATAGTTATTAATGAATGCAAAAGGTAATGCGGGTGAAGGATAGTGATGGAGAGTATCAGCCCCGGTAAGCAGAAAACGCAATGAGGTTGTCTCGGACCACTCAAGCCCTATAATGCTTTCCGCCAGGATGGTTGGTAAGAACGTGATGGTGATTTTGTTGTTTATCAACCAATCGCGAAGCGACGCAGGCGAGACGCGCGTATCTTCATCCGCAAGGTAAACACTTGCACCAATAGTAAGGTAGGGCCATATCTCCCAGCCAGTTGCATCAAATGCGGGACTTGTAAGTTGAGTAGCTCTATCAGTAGAGGTGAGACTAAATGCATGCTGATGCCAGGATAGAAGGTTGAGCAGATTGCCGTGCGTGATCTGTACACCTTTGGGGCGACCAGTTGAGCCAGATGTGTATATGACATACGCGAGATCATCGGCTGTGATTGTAGATATTGGATCATGTATGTTTTGTTGCCGCAAAACTGTTATATCATCCAGGTATACGACTTTTGCTGCATGAACAGGAAGTTGCGTAGCTATGTGTGTATGTGTGATTAGCACCGCAACCTGGGCATCTCCTAGCATAAAGGCAAGACGTTCAGCAGGATATGTGGTATCGAAAGGAACATACGCCCCTCCTGCCTTGAGAATACCTAACATTCCCACCAGCATATCCAAAGAACGCTCTACACAAAGTCCTACCAGTACATTCGGCCCGACTTTAAGTGTTTGCAAATAATGGGCAAGTTGATTAGCACGTTGATTTAGCTCTTTATAGTTCAGCGACTGATTATCTGTTACAACGGCTACTGCATCAGGAGCGGTAGCACTTCGCATTGCTACTAATTGTGGAATACATACAGCCAAGGGATAGGTATGCTGAGTACTGTTCCAGTGTTCTATTAGTTGCTGCTGATTCTCTGTGATATGTTCCATTTCGGTAGAGTGATCGTCTTTGGCTACATTATTGAGAAATGATACATGGTGAGAAGACTTTGCCGTATTTGGACTGATGCTATGCATGACTCTTTCCTCTTGTTTCAGGTGCTTATTGTCAATAGAGCTATGGCGTTCGTGCCTGGCACATCTCTGCTTAAGGAGTGTACATCATTAAAGAAAGAAAAATCTTCATTTACTATCCCTTCTTTGAATGAATTGACAGCCTAATTTTTAGGGCTTAATGACCACTTCCATGAGGACAAATGACCTCTTCCATGTGCACATCAAGGCGAAGGCTCGTCTCTGTTGATAGCTACAAAATGGCTTACAAAGCTATTTTAGACATTATCAGTACCTTTCAAGCGAAGAGTAAAATACTAGTAGTGCCCTAAAAACAAAGGATTGCTTACAACTAGTCTTCGATATACATTTTACAAGGATTGTACATTATGCAGAAAACATCTATGCCCACAAACAATCTCCGAGGAGATGATAAGCTAAAGATTGTTCATTTTCCCTTGTCAGGACTTTTACAAGAAGGGTTTATGCTAGCACTTGGTATTGAGACGCGCACACTTTCTCTTCTTGCTGAAGGGCCTCTTGTTTTGAACCAAGTACAGCTTTCAGATACAGAACTACTTGTAATCAAGCCTATTTTTGAAACATTTCCCCACTATTGCCCATATGAAGTACTGCTCGCAAGTGTAACGTCACCCACTACTACACAAGCAGCAGTTTCGAGATGTCGTCTTCGTTTACAAGAAGCTCAAAATAGTGGGGCGTGGACACAAGAACTGAGACCGATTAGACGTGCGCTCTCGTCATTACGAGGAAAATTGCACGACTTCAACCTGGAAATTTCGACTATACGCGAACGAGGGTGCAGCGTGACGAACTTGAGGGTGAGGAGTCTTCCAGTATCAGTATGTAGGTAGTTGAGGCTTAATAAGCACACTTTTCCCTTGTATCAACCTTGAGATTGCTGCTCAAACTCGGCAGCAGGGTAAATTGGGAGGGCAGTCGCAGATACTGTAGTCATAGATATCACGAGCCTCTTCTAATATTTGCGAGAGGCTCTCGTGATGAACCTGGTGAGCAGAGCCTCTCGCATGGCTTCTAAAGCCATGCGAGACGAATATATGCTGGTTTGAGCGTATATTTTAACAAAACGAGCGGGAATTCCCACCCCCTAGAACGGGGTGGGATGAAAGCGACGCACTACTTGCCCTGATTTTCCTCAATGTACCGTATGATCGTTTCTGCTGAAACTGCCCCTGCTGTCCCAACGTCATACGAGCTTGTCCAAAGATGGTCCTTTCCACACATCTTTTTGAGATGAGGAAACGTTTCCCGTAAGTAGCGAGAAGAGTATCCTTTCAGTACGTTCGCTATCAGCCCGGGACTAAAACGTGGGGGCGCACTCACAAACACATGAATATGATCTTCATCCGTTTCTACTGCTAACAGTGTCAACCCTTGCCGTTCACAACCCTCTGCAATCAGACGCTTCGTTTCAGCTTGGACTTCTCCCACTAAAACACGGCGTCGGTACTTTGGTATCCATACGAGATGATAGGCTATTGAGTCGTGGGTATATCTCGTTTTACCCACTTGCAAACTCCTCTCCATATGTGCTAGACTCTACCATATGAATACGGTAAAAGTCTCCCAACTGAATAGCTTACCTCCAAATCTCATGCAACGTTTCCGTGATGCACAGATAGAAGCAGCACATGTGTGGAACTTCTGCATGCAGACACATAAAGCTGCTCGTTTGCATCACACGCCATGGCCTGGACGCAACGAGCTACAGAAGATGACCAAAGGCCGCTTCGAGTTGCATAGTCAATCTATTCAAATGGATTGTTCATGCCTTTCTTGCCACTATTGACACCACACGTCAACTCAAACAGACGCATCCCCATATGAAAATGCGCTATCCCTACAAGGAAAAGAAGTTCTATCCTCTTCATTGGCCTATGCAAGCGGTTTCAAAAGAGAACGGGCGTGTGGTGCTTCCCATGGGAAGAGGACGCAAGTCTTTAGTGTTACCTCTTGAGTTGCCAGAGAACAGTGGGGCATGTACGCTTGTGTGGAATAATGGCTATGAGTTGCATGTCTGTATAGAAATTGAGCAACGAGAGCAAGCACCTGGGACTGTTCATGCAACGGTAGACTTAGGGGAGATACACCTAGCTGCTGTCACCACCAATACAGGGAAAGCCATGATTGTGACAGGGCGTGGTATCCGTACTCTCAAACGTCAACGCACCATGCAACTACGAAGCATCAGCAAGAAACAGGCGCGTTGTACCAAGTATTCACGCCGTTGGAAGAAATTGCAACGTGCCAAGAACAAGCAAAGCAAACGTGCTGAGAACCGTCTCGGTAACCAACGTCATCAAGCCACACGTAAGGTTATCAACTTCTGTATCCAGCATGAAGTAGGAACGCTTTTTATTGGCAATCCGCATGGTGTGAGAAACCACAATCACGGGCGTCACCACAATCAACGTATGAGCTGTGGGAATATGGGCGTGATATCGACTACCTTACCCACAAAAGCACCCAGGCCCACATGTCGAGCTTCACTGGCTCCGAACGAGGAACAAGTAGCCAGTGTCCTTCATGTGGGCATAAACACAAGCCAAGAAACAGGCAATGGAACTGCAAGGTGTGCGGTTTCAGTGGGCATAGAGACCTTGTAGGAAGTGTCAATATGCATACGCTTGCCTATGATGAGCAAGTAGAATTTCCTCGTTCCTTCACGTATCTACGTCCGAGTTCGCTCGGTCAAGTAGTAGTCGGGCAGACGCGCCCCTCTGTTGTCTAGGTAGGAACACGGTCAACCACACGTTGTAGACGTGGTTCCTTCGGGAACAGGCCACACGTGAACAAGCCTAGAAGCTCATCCCGTTCTACGGGATTGAGAGCGTCACGTAAAAACAGTCGTCTAAAAACGAGCCTCTCGTGAACACTAGCTTTTGCCAGTCTCCCGTGCTACAATACGCACATGCCGTTAGAAGGTGCATAAGCCCGACCGAGGGATGAAACACACAGTGAACCATTCGGGTCATTTAAGACTTCATGGTCAGAAGAGATATATGAGGTGGATGGCATGGAGACAGCATTTTCTTGGATAGGGCGGGTGTATTGGGCGATGCGCACAGCAATGGATGAAGAACTCGCGGACTATGGATTAATGGCAACCCATCTTGACGTGCCCACAGTTCTGTGGAAAGAGGATGGGCTTGAGCAACGCGAGCTTCAGGAGCAACAGGGTGTGACTGCGCTAGCTCTCTCAAGTATCATCGGCGGATTAGTCGTTTGCGATACAGACTAAAGTAGCACAACAAAAGCATTACACGCTCATGTGACCATGTTCATACTCATGATTATGTTGATGACTGTGCTCATGATCGTGTATATGAGATGTGGCTGTTTCTTGTATCTCTGCTCCAATACGTCCATACTCATGACCTATGCAGGCTCGAATGCAATTAGGCCATGCCATTTTCTTTTGTCCAAAGCCATAACCAACCTGCTCTATTGCAATGGCTGGTGTTTCAAAACGGGCAACTGTTGCGAGAATAGCGGCGCCTGTTGGTGTCACTAATTCACCTTCAATAGGGCAAGGGACCCATGGTGCTTTCACTCTGCGTAAAATTTCTAGTGTTGCAGGTGCTGGCAATGGCATCAACCCATGTGCCATGCGTAGATGTCCTCTTGTAAATGGTAATGGAGAGGCGTACACCTGCTCAATGCCTAATACATGCAGCGCAATAGCGGCACTCGTAATATCAACGATGGCGTCAACCGCTCCGACTTCATGGAAATGAATGTTTTCTATCGTTGTACCATGTACCGTAGCCTCTGCTTCACCAAGCGTGTGAAAGATTGCGATGGCCGTGTCACGTACTTGCGTTGGCAGATGTGATGCATGTAAGAGCGCGGCAATATCCGAAAAGTGGCGTGCTGGTTGCTCCTGCTCCGTCATCGTTACATGCAAACGTGAGCCATGTATGCCCTTATCATGAAATGGCTCAAACACAAGCTGATAGCCGTCAATGGGCAAATCCGCTAACGCATCTTTAAGCATGTCAAATGAAAGACCTGCATCGAGCATTGCGCTCAGAAACATATCGCCACTGATGCCGGAATGACAATCCAAATAAAGAATTTTTTTCATCTATTATGCTTTCCTTTGTATCATAGTTGCAAAACAGCATACTGAGAAACACTATTGTAGTCTCTATGCAACCCCATCATATTATATCCCCATGAACAAAATTCCTGAGGAGTGAGTTATAGGGTAGATGAGTTAAAAGAATGAGGAAAAGTAATACATAACAAAAAATAGAAGTCATCATAGCAGAAGAACTGTGCCATCCCAGAACAGATAAGCTGCATTGCATGACTTCTTGTATGAAACTACGAAATGCAGCGAAGGAGAGATTACTTCTATGTTATGTGAGAAGAGATTGAGAGGGCATACAAAAGATACATTGCTTGCCAAACTCGCCGAACGTGTGAGGAACGCATTCGACATGAGCAGGTTGTGATATAACATATTTAAGAAAAACATGATATATGGTAACTACAGCAAGGAAATCACGATGAGTATGCAAATCCCGGACATGCATGATCGGCTAAAACTTTTGCAACAGTACAAACATATTGCTATCGTTGGCGTCTCGGCAGACCCATACCGACCAAGCCATTTTGTAGCTATCTATATGCAAGCGGAAGGGTACGACATCATTCCCATAAACCCACGCTACGCAGGAAAAACGCTGCTGGGTAAACGTGTCTATGCGTCGTTGACCGAGGCAAAAAATGCAGGTGAGCAGATCGAGATTGTCGATGTCTTCCGCAAGGCAGAAGATACTCCGCCTATTGCGGATGAAGCTGCTGCAATCGGTGCAAAGGTTCTCTGGCTTCAGTTGGGTGTGCGTAACGACGAAACGGGCAAAAAAGCGCAAGAGGCAGGGCTAGAGTTCGTGCAGGATAGGTGCGTGAAAATTGAGCACGCTCGCTTCTTTGGTGGACTTCACACTGTCGGATTGAATACAGGTGTCATTCTCTCACGGAGATTATAGTACCTTTTTGAAGTTGTGAGGAAGGGAAAGAGATACTCACAAGAATGGGCAAAAGCTAACGAGTGCTTTGTGTGCTGTTTTTATGTGTGGTGACATGCAACCTGTGTTTGTGCTACACTTTCTAAGACGAATCGTTATACTTTCTATTGGAGCAACATCTTTCATGACACAAACCACTGATCCTACTACAACGCAACATGTCGCGGCGGGAAAGTCCACACGACGCCAGGATGCGTTTGATAAAATAACCGGACGGACGCGCTACGTCGGTGATCTTTCATTCGCTGGTCTGTTACACGCTAGACTCGTGCTCAGTCCCTATGCACATGCACGTATTCTCACTATTGACACTGCCCCAGCGCTTGAAGTACCAGGTGTTGTAGCTGTTTATACCAGCAAAACATTAGGTATGGCAAAGGCAAACAGCACCTCTCGCTCACAAGCCCCACTCGCACAATATGAGGTGTTTTGGTGCGGTCATCCTGTGGCTATTGTGCTTGCAGAAACAGAAGAAGCTGCGCAGGATGGCGTTACCGCCGTTGATGTAGATTACGAACCACTTCCAGTTATTATTGATCCTGTTGCTGCCCTCGCTCCCGACGCACCACTCGCGCGTTCTCGTTCAGAAAACGAAGTGTCAGAGATTGCTGGTGGTGGAGCACACGCCTCTGTTGCGAGCGAAGAGGTTGAGGAGGAGCAGGAAGAGGCGTTGTCGAAAAACGTCAGTGATAAGACACACCTCAAGTTTGGGAATATTGAGGCTGGTTTACGCGAAGCCGAGATTATAGTAGAGCGTACGTATAAGACTAGCTCGGTGCATCAGTCATACCTGGAACCGCAGTCGATCACTGTCGTGCCAAGTCCGTCGGGCCATCAGTTAACCGTATGGCCTAGTGCACAGGGAATGTTTGCTGTCCGCGAGGATATTTCAGAAGCTCTCAATCTTCCAGAGCGCCAGATTCGTGTAGAGTCAGTGCCGATAGGCGGAGCCTTTGGGGGAAAGTTTGGATTGATTGAACCACTGGCCGCCGCCGCTGCTCATGCTATTCGTAGACCTGTACGTCTTGTGTATACACGGCAAGAGGACTTACTTGCAGGCAATCCCGCGCCACAATCGGTGATTACACTAAAACTTGGGGCAAAGAAAGATGGTACCCTGGTTGCTCTACAAGCAAGAGCCATTTTCGACTCAGGTGCCTATCCCGGTGCCTCGGCAAGTCTTGGTGCATTCATCCTTTCTAGCACATATCGTTGTCCCAATGTTGACATTCGCGGGTACGAAGTGTTAACCAATAAGGTCAGTGTCGGAGCGTATCGCGCGCCTAATGCACCACAAGCCACCTTTGCTTTAGAGTCAACCGTCGCAGAGTTGTGTCAGGCGCTTGAAATGGATGCCATCGAGTTTCGTAAGAAAAACGCGCTGAAAGGTGGAGATCCTTCTATTGACAAACGCCAGAAGGAATGGCCTCGTATCGGACTCCTCGAATGCCTTAATGCAATTCAACAGCATCCATTGTGGGTGAATAGGGAAGCGCAAAAAGCAACTTCAGGACAACTTCAGGGGTTGAAGGTAGGTGTTGGCGTTGCAGTAGGAGGCTGGCCTGGCGGTACAGAACCTACTGCTGCTGCTTGTCGCCTTGAGAAAGATGGTACCTTCACTGTCGTTGTTGGTACTGTTGACCTCACTGGCTCTGACACGTCACTGTCGTTAATCGCCGCAGATGTGTTGGGAATGTCCTCCGATGCTGTACAAGTAGCGCACGACACTACTGACACTATGCCATATAGTGGTGGCACAGGTGGGAGTAAGACGACGTACTCTATGGGGGCAGCCGTTCTTAACGCCGCACGTGACACGCGTAAGCAAATTCTTGATATCGCAAGTGAGATGCTGGAAGCCTCACCAGAAGACCTGGAACTCGCAGATGGTAAAGTATTGGTCAAAGGTGCTCCTGGCAAGAGTGTCGAACTCACAAAAATTGCGGATGATGCTATGCGTTTCGCCGGTCGTTTCGAGCCGGTGTATGGTCGTGGACGTGCGGCGAACAAGGTAAGTTCACCCATGTATGCTGCACACCTTGCGAAAGTCGCGGTAGACCCTGATACTGGCGAGGTCCGCGTCCTTGCATATGTTGCCGCACAAGATGTTGGTTTCGCCATCAATCCAGCAGAGGTTGAGGGACAGATTCATGGCGGCGTGACACAAGGCCTTGGTTGGGCGCTCTTTGAGGGCCTCGTCTATGATGCAGAGGGACAGTTACTTACCTCAACCCTCATGGATTATGCACTACCTCTCAGTAGGGATGTACCAACAATTACGCCTCTTCTTGTACAGGTGCCCTCGGACCTTGGACCATTTGGGGCGAAAGGTGTTGGTGAGCCCCCTGTTGTGCCTGTTGGCGCCGCAATTGCAAATGCTATCTACGATGCTGTATGCACTCGCGTCACACACCTTCCAATCACATCAGAACGCTTATTCTCAGCAATGCATAAGCAGTAACGAATTCATCTTAGGAGAGGAGTCACTGTAGTATATCTCTATGACCATTAATAGTCATAGAGATATACTACAGTGACTCCTCTTTTATTACTTCATCTGTGACATAATATCTTCGTGTACTTCTTTTTTACATAACAACTTTCGGGAAACCTCTTTTGTGATGAAAATGTATGCATTATGTAGTTGCAGAAAGTATTTGCTAAAAAGATGAAGGAGAACGAGTATGAATACTCAGGACAAACCACATCGCATCCTTGTCGTTGACGCCTTATTAGATATTTTAAATCTCTTTCATGACATACTCGATGAGCAAGGCTATGAGGTCGAGATATCTAACTTTGTGTTTGAAGGTCTTACAACCATTGAGAAGTTACAACCAAACTTAATCATTCTTGACTTCGACCGAGAAGGAACTGTGGACGAGTGGCGCCTGCTGAAAAAGCTGAAACTCTATCCTTCTACCGCGGCGATTCCTGTGATGATTTGTATGGCCCCTTTGTTCCTCACACAGGACCAGGAGGCTCATTTTCGACAAAAAAACATTCGGCTGCTTTTCTCCCCTATCGACAAGGATGAACTCTTAACCGCTGTCAAGCAAATGCTTTGATTTTTCCATGCATGACAAGAGCCGTCATTGTTCTGTATTGACATATCTTTTGATTAGACCAGCTATGCTTTTTCGCCTAAGACTATGAGGTAAAAGGCTATACCGCGAAATAAACTTGAGCGCAGCTCTTGCAAACCTTGTTTATATAACGGAATAATTGCCCCCATATATATGTTAGTACCTATGAACACGTTAGCAAAGGTTTTCCACTTTATTTTTTTCATAAAATTTTAGATATCTGCTTATCCAGAAACCTGAGCGCGAAGCGCTAGCCGCGAGAGCGGCGTTGGTTTCCGCATAAGATCTATACCGTCAATACGTGAAAGGGAAGAACTCATGGGTGATGCATCACGTGAGATTTTGAAACGGGCGCGTCAACAGGTGCCAGAGTGGACAGCCACTCAAGTAAACGACGCTCTTGCACATAAAAAGCATGATGCTGATCAGGATGTGGTGGTCGTCGATGTGCGCGAGAAGAACGAATGGGACCAGGGCTATGTTCCTGGCGCTATTCATGTACCGCGTGGTTTTCTTGAATTACAGATAGAAGAAGCTGTACCTGATAAGTCAAAAAAGGTGGTGCTGTACTGTGCCGGTGGCGTACGTTCGCTCATGGCTGGAAGCACACTTCAGCAAATGGGATACGAGGATGTCGTATCAATGGCGGGTGGCTTTGGACAGTGGAAGGGCAGCGGTTTCAATTTTATACAACCCCGTACTCTCGATGAAGCGCAATCCAGGCGCTATAGTCGTCACACACTCATTCCTGAAGTTGGTGAGCAGGGACAACTAAAGCTGCTTGACTCAAAAGTATTGCTTATTGGTGCAGGTGGTCTTGGCTCTCCGGCGGCATACTATCTCGCAGCGGCGGGTGTTGGCACACTTGGCATCATCGATGCTGACGTGGTAGACGAGAGCAATCTGCAACGTCAGATTCTACATAACACAAGCCGTGTCGGTGAATACAAGGCTGAATCGGCTCGTGAGACGCTTGAGGCACTGAACCCGGATGTAAAAGTCACGACATACATCGAGCGTTTAGATGAGACAAACGTGGGACGTATCATCGCTGACTACGACGTAATCGTCGATGGCACCGATAATTTCCCCACGCGCTATCTCTTGAATGATGCAGCATTGTTGGCAAACAAGCCTGTTATACATGGCAGCGTCTTCCGTTTTGAGGGACAATTAACCGTCTTCAAGCCGTATGCAGGACCTTGCTATCGCTGTCTCTATCCAGAGCCGCCCCCACCAGCACTAGCCCCAAGCTGCGCCGAGGCTGGTGTGCTAGGTGTTCTACCTGGTATTATCGGTCTACTACAAGCTACCGAGACGATTAAGTTGTTACTAAATATTGGTGAGCCGTTGGTAGGCCGCATGTTGACCTATGATGCTCTGTCAGGTGAGTTTAACGAGCTACGTCTGTTCCGTGATCCAGAATGCGCCGCATGTGGTGAGCATGGACATCCAGAAAATTTACCTACGTATGCTGATGTATGTGCAGTGCCTGCATAACCTTCTTCTAAGTGGAAAAGTGCTTGTTACAACGACGCCTTTCTAAAATGTAGAGCAAAAGAACGCAATGCGGGACACTTTTAGGAAGTGTTCCGCTAACGATATCAAGGAGAAAAGACATGGCAAATATTCGCCTCGCCCCAATACTACGCTCTTCAGTGGGTGGTTCCAAGCAGGTAAGTGCAGAGGGAAGCACACTAAATGAAGTGTTGTCTAACCTCTATCAGCGTTATCCCGCTTTGAAAGAGCAAATTCAACCATCCGAAGAACTGAGTAAATTTGTTAATATCTATATCAACGATCAGGATGTGCGCTTCCTCAAGAAACTTGAAACGCCTGTTGGCCCAAGTGATACAGTTACACTTCTACCGGCAATGGCGGGTGGACGGTAGCGTACAATCTCTTCTGGAAAAAATACATAGAAGAGAAGCACTAGCAGGAGAAAGAGTATGCGCTACGGAAGTATATTGGAGACCATTGGCAATACTCCACTCGTAGAATTAAAAAGCTTCAGTCCCCGTCCAGGTGTAGAAATTTATGCTAAATTGGAAGGCGCGAATCCAACAGGCAGCATCAAAGATCGCATCGCTAAACAGATGATTGAGGATGCGGAAGTGCAAGGTAGCATCAAACCTGATTCTATTCTTATCGAGCCGACAAGTGGTAATACAGGCATAGCTCTTGCTATGATTTGTCGTGTCAAGGGCTATCAGTTTGTGGCGGTCATGCCTGATAATGTCACGGAAGAACGCCGCAAAATGCTTGAACTGTATGGTGCGAAGATTATCTTTTCTGAAGGTGCGAAGGGTAGTAATGGCGCTGTGAGAATGGCAAAAGAACTGGCGCAACAAGATGACCGTTATGTCATGCTTTACCAATACGGTAATGCTGCTAACCCAGGCGCGCACTACAATCATACCGCTCTTGAAATCATCCAGGATTTACCAGACCTGGATGTTTTTGTCGCTGGACTAGGTACAGGTGGTACGCTTACAGGCAATGCTCGGCGTCTAAAAGAGTATAATCCTGCGATTAGAATAATTGCTGCTGAGCCGATGCAAGGCGATGGTGTACAGGGTCTCCGTAGTTTGGAGGATGGTTTTGTGCCACCTGTACTCGATCAATCATTGCTCGACGGAAAAATCCTTGTGCCAAGCATGGATGCTATTCGTCGCACACGTCAACTGAAGGATCAGGAGGGCATTTTTGCTGGCCCATCCTGTGGTGCATCAGTACATGCTGCCCTGCGTATTGCGGCAACGATGGAGCGTGGAAAAATCGTCACTATTCTCGCAGACGGTGGTTGGAAATACCTGAGCGAAGACTTGTGGACGCGCGAACTCGACGAACTCGAAGATGATTTAGAGGCGAAAATATTATGGTAGACACATCACCTACGTCCGAAATCTTTGTCGTACACATTCCATCGACAATATACGAAGAGATGACTGCACATATCGTGGCAAGTTATCCCAACGAAGGATGTGGTGCTGTTGGTAGTGTAGCAGGTCGAGTAGTCAAGCACTATCCGACCGCTAATGCTGCTGAATTTCCTGATGATTTTTCAATCATCGCTGAGGCCGACCTTGTACGTATCTATAATGATATCGACGACTACAATGGTGAGATGATCTATTATCACTCACACCCTAAAAGCGAAGCCTATCCCTCCCAGAGGGACAAAGAATGGGCCAAGCGCAGTGGTTACCTCTACATTATCTACTCGCACCGCCATTATCCCGATCCACCCTACGTCCGTGTGTTCAACATCGACCCAAACGGCAACGTGGCTGAAGGCACAGTACAAATTGATTAGATATTGAGAAGCAAATCGTCCATGGATTGGGAAAGCTCAAGAAGAGTGAGGAAGGGTTATTTTTGTACCAATTTCTTTTGAATGTACACAGTGCTAAAACGCCACATTCCAATAAGAACAACTACTACAATTCCAGCAAGACTTGCTAACGCGAAAATAGCTGACATTTTCCATAGCAAAAGCATCATCCCTATGGAGAGCATGACAGTGATGTTAAGCAACCCTATTCTCTTTGGTGAAACGGGTGCCTCCTCTTGCAGTATTGCTTGTACTCTTCCCTCAACGGTTACTTCCAGGTCTTCATCCCATGCGCTTCCAAGTACAGGAAGGGCAATACTTGCTGCTATGACACAGGACACAGCACTAAGCACAAACCATAACTGTCCCAATGACAACCTAACCTGCCAACTCAAGAAGAGCGTGATCAGCGATCCTTCTATTAGAAGGGGTAAGATAAACAGGACAAGCTTTGCGCGTATAATCTGTGAAAGCTTCAATGGAGCGATAAGGTAGAGCGTGAGCCTATTGGCCTCACCACTGATTGCGCTTGGTGCTACTTCGAGCACATGCCAGACAACAACGCCGCTTGCGTATGCTACAACTTGTAGTATTGTTGAAACACCATAGCGGTTGATAAACAAATGTACAAGTGGAAAGAGCGCAATGAGTACGACGACAAGAATAATACGTAGCCAGAAGAACCAATTACGACTCTGATTAAGCAATGACTTGACAAAGAAAGCACGACTAACGGAACTTCTCCGTGCTATTATGCTATTTATCAGGTGAATACCTGGAAGGGTAAACGCATTTTTCGCATTTCCACCGCTTTGTATGCTACGAAACGCTGCTGTATAAAGATTTCCGAGATGTTCTGAAAGTGGTCCTATAATGACAAGAAATACACCAAGTAGTAGGAAAAGCACCAGTACAGGATTGAGGTGAGCTAAGGATAAGGAACCTTGTAGTATTTCTTGTTTCCGTGCTTGAGAAAAAAGACTTAGAGCAAGGACTAGTCCAAGAGCAACGCACAGTGCTATTGTTATGATACGTGTTTTCACCTGTTCGGGGAAAAGCACATAACGTATGAAGAGCAACGCGAGAATAAGTGCACAACTCACCGATACTGCTGTACCACATTGAAGAAGGAGTAGCCAGAGTAGGCCCTGTACTCCAAGTGCTGCTGTGAGAACGTATCCTATGCATCCAACTTCGAGGAGGAGCCAGTTCCACAAATTTTGGATAAAAAAAGTGCTATAAAAGATGCGAAAACGTGTCGCGGATGGAATGGGCAACGTGAAGAGGAGCAATGTTTCATCACTTCCCATAGCTCTCAGCATGCCTATAATGGAAAAGAGGCTCATGCCTATCCATGCATCAATACAGAGCAACCACAAATTTGTGTTGAGTGTTGCTTGCCCTAGAACTTGCCATTGATGTAATCGTGTAAGCAACTGCGGAATGGACCAGAAGCTAACACCAATATTAAAGATGATGAGAATGCTTGCGGCAACTCTTGTACGCGCATTATAACGACTTGCATTACGTAGCGATGTGAAATGAGCGTGCCAGACTATTCTTAATGCATTCATCGCGTCACTACCTCTTTTGCTTGTGAAGTCAATGTGAGGAAAACTGTTTCAAGGTTTGATGCATCGACACGCTGACGTAATTCGGACGCACTGCCCTCAGCTAGTAATCGTCCTTTGTAAAGAATGCCAATACGATGACAGAGAGCTTCTGCCGTTGCTAGATCGTGTGTGGACAGTAAAATAGCTGTTCCATGTGCTGCAAGGTCGAGCAACAGATCTTTAAGGTTGCGCGAACTTTGTGGGTCTAGTCCATTCAATGGTTCATCCAAAACGAGTACCCGTGGTTGATGTAATAAGGCACCCGCAAGCGACAATTTGCGCTTCATGCCAAACGAGTACGAGCCACAGAGACGATCAGCATACTCAGTCAATTCCAATATTTCAAGCAGATGCGTAATCCGTTGTTCTAGCTCAAGAAGAGGAAGGCCACGTATTTGACCGAGAAAGGTTAGGAATTCACGACCTGTGAGCCGCTCATAGAGCATTGAGCGGTCAGCGACATAGCCCATAACAGTCTTTGCCGCAAGTGCGTCCTTTTCTATGTTGTGGCCTGCAATCCAGACATGACCCTCGTTTGGCTGCAACAAGCCTATTAGCATCTTCATTGTTGTTGTTTTACCTGCTCCATTTGAACCTAAGAACCCGTATATCTCTCCTGGTTGAATAGTCATATGTAGCTTGTCTACTGCTGCATAAGTTCCAAAACAGCGCGTAAGTCCCTCTATACGAATAGCAGGTATACTACCCGTTGTGTTCCGTGACATTTCTGTAGGGACCGATGTATCACGTCCTCTTGGCATCTCGACTACCAACGAGGACGTGATACATCGGTCCCTACTTGTGGTCGATTCTTCGCAATTATTAGATAGCCCCAGTGCTTGTAAAAATTCTTCACGCTTATTGATATTAATCAAGAGTGTATCGACAATATGACTTTTACTGCTCACCTTAAAGGTATGAGGCTTGTTGAGGTGAAGCAGAACCTGCCCCTGCTCTGAAAATGATGCAACGATACGATGTTTCTTTTCTTCATATTGAGGCATTATTGCTTGAAACAGAGTTGTGCGCTCATGTACGGTTTGTGCATCAACCACATCACTACGCGCTATGTTGGCTCTAAACGCTGAACCATAACGCAGAGAGAGCTGTGTTTGTGTAAGGCTGTGCTGAGTTCGTAACGGAGCTGTAAGACGCGCGATGATAAAAGCAAGGAAACATACAAGGACAAAGAGCAGCGCAAGTTTGAGCGGGAGAATGTGAACAAGAACAATAATGAGCAGCGCAACAACGCTGCTTTCGATACACATAAAGAATAAGAGTGTACCAACTATAATGAGGTATGATTTACGCTGAGCCGTATAAGAAAATGTTTGTGCTTGCTCTTTCATAGGTCGTTTCCCTTTGTTAAACTGGCTTGAAGCTTATTGTTTATCTCCCATAAAACCTGTTGTTGTGCAGGCGAGTAAACGGATTGTACTAAGTCCGCGAAGATGCGTGTAAATGGACTCTCTTGTTGAGAAGTATTGTCTTGTATGTTCGTTCGCAGCTCTATTATGAGCGGATGGTGGATAAAATGCTGAAAGAAATCTTCCGCTAGCTCCTGCACCGCTGGGTCATTTTTAGAAAGCGGGGCTATCGCCACAAAGCGTTCGGCTAACGCTAGCATCTGCTGATATTCCTCTGGGTGCTCAACAACATATAGCACAAATAGCTGTGCTATATGCTGCATCTTCTCCTGCTGATTCTCTGTCCAATTAAAGTTGTCGAGATAGTTATAGAGTTGCAATTCTTGTTCCCACAGCACAGGACTAATCTGTGCAAGTTGATTGCCCAAATGCTCTTGAACAAACCGAGCAGAAGGCGATGTGTTCAATGCCGTGTTAAGTGCATCAGACGTATCCTCGACAAGCAATGTCTGTATCTTTTGACGCCGCTCTTCTAACTCTTGAATTTGTGTCGCAAATTCTTGATCGAGCGATTGCAGGACCTCACGTAGTGTCTGTTGTTGTTTGATGCCGCCAAGCACCGCCTGTATCTGTTTGAGCGAAAGCCCGAAGGCTTGCAAACGCTTAATGCGTTGTAGTCGCAATAGGTCCTGTGCAGTGTAAAGCCGATAGCCGGACTCAGTGCGTTCTGGTTCGGCGAGCAAGCCAATCTTTTGATAATGACGAATGGTTTTGGTTGTCACACCTAGTAACTGAGCGACCTCTCCAATCTGTAAAAGTGTTTTCATTTTTTATCTCCTTGCTCTTGTTTCAACTATACAACCTTGTCCTTGGGGCAAGGTCAAGGGGTAAACTGTACTCTCCATCCTTTGGGGGAAAATTGGTGAACATGCAGGGAGACCGCAAGGGTCTCCCCTACAGGTTCATGAACCCTACATGTAGGGGAGACCCTCGCGGTCTCCCAGTTTCCCCTCTTGACTTTTCCTCATTCATAATTATACTTATGACTAGATATGATTAAATGGTCAAAGAGTCAAGAAGGAGAATAGAAGAGTGCCAAGCCAGAGTCATGAGGCACGGGGCGAACGTATTCTCGAGACGGCGGCAGAGTTGATTGTGCGTTGGGGCTATAAAAAGACAACGGTTGATGATATTGCAAAACAAGCTGGGGTAGCAAAGGGCACAATCTATCTGCATTGGAAGACGCGTGAAGAGCTATTTCGAGCGGTGCTGGTGCGTGAGGAGTTGAAACTGATTGAAGAGGTGAAGCAGCGTATTGCCGATGATCCTGAAGGGACGACCCTGCATGGTAGCATAAAACACGCCACACTAGTCACAATGAAGCATCCTATCTGGAAAGCTGTACTCTTGCGTGATGCTGATATGCTAGGCGAACTGGTGCAGAGTGACTACGCTACCACCGCTGCTCAGCAAAATATGGCAAACTTCAAGCTTTATCTTGAGGTGCTGCGTGACCAGGGATTACTACGCACAGACCTGGATATGAAACAACTCATATACCTTGTAACTGCTATCATGATGGGCTTTTTGCTTGTTGATCCATTTCTACCAGAAGAACTTAAAGTATCGGATGAAGAGGCGGCAGACATGCTCGCCGATACCATAAAGCGTACATTTGCATCTAGCACACCTACAACGTCTGACAAGCAACAAGAGGTAACGCACGCCTTCAATCGCTACTTTGAGGGTGAGGTAGACATGTTGAAGGCACAAGAACACAGGGAGGAAGCAACATGAGAACTTCAACGATACCCGTTATAGAGATTGACCAGCTGCATAAAGTGTATGGCAAAGTGCAAGCGGTCAAAGGCATTTCTCTGCGTGTAGAGCAAGGCGAAATCTTTGGCTTTCTCGGCCCTAACGGCGCAGGCAAAACTACGACGATCCGTTGTATGCTCGATGTCATTCGGCCGACATCAGGTACTATTCGCGTCTTAGGCCTGGATGTGCAGCAGGATAGACATGCGCTGCATCAGCGTATTGGTTATCTACCAGGCGATGTTCGCTTACCAGGAGACATGACAGGCAAGCAAGTCATCGACTACTTCTCACAACTTCAAGGTTTACAACCTGTCCTACTCAAAGACCTTGTGACACGTTTCGATGTTGAGATGAAACGATCTCTGAAAGGCTACTCTAAGGGTATGCGCCAGAAAATCGGTATTGTGCTGGCATTCATGTGCGACCCCGATGTCCTCATTCTCGACGAACCAACATCAGGTCTCGATCCACTATTACAGAGAACATTTAACGAGTTTCTCTTAGAGGAACAGGTACGCGGCAAGACTATCTTTATGAGTTCACACATTATGAGCGATGTTGAAAAGGTGTGTCAACGTGTCGCGGTCATTCGCAAAGGTGAACTCGTGACGGTAGAAGAGGTGGAGACACTACGTGAAAAAGCGGGACAGCGCATCACTGTCGAATTCGAGGATAAAATTTCGGTTTCTCCTGATGAACTGTCGCATGTGCCAGGAGTGAGCGAGGTCACCGTAAGTAAGGGCATCTATCATATGAACATGAGTGGCACAATGGACCCATTGATTAAAGCGTTGAGTCATCATAATGTGCTTCGCTTGCACGTAGAGGAGGCCCCACTCGAAGAGGTCTTCCTGAAATTTTATGAAGACGTGCCATCACAGAACACAGTACCTGCATTCCCTGTGCAGAGATAACATGGTGTAAAGGAGTAAGTATCATGGCTTCCATTGCAAAACAAGTTGCTACACCACAAAAACGTATGCGCGGTTTGCCTGTGCTGATGGCTTCGCTGATGAGCTCGAAGACACCATTAGCGGCTGGTGCGTTCTATGCAATGTTAATCACGTTTTTCGTAGGTATTCTCTATCCCACGCTGTCCTCGCTCAACCTCGATGCCTATCTTACGTCGAGTACTGTGCAAGGCTTGGTCGGAACGGGTTTCAAGCTACAACACATATCAGGCTTCTCAGCGTTTCTCGGCGTAGAACTCTATGGAGCCTTCTACGGCCTGCTCTTCGGCGGTGTCATTGCCTATATCGCTGGCGCGGCCCTGCCACTTACTATTGAGAATGGAACGCTTGATCTTGCTCTCTCGCGTCCGATTAGCCGCACGCGCTACTACCTTGAGTTATGGGCAAGTGCAATTGTGGGAAGTATCATTTTAAGTGTGCTGACAATCTTCGCGGTATGGTTAAGTACACTCTTCGTTAAGAATGCCGACATTAATTGGCAATGGCTGCTGGTTACACAACTGCTGCAGTTCGCCTTCTTATTCTTTGCTGCTGGCATGGGCATGCTGTTCGGCTCGTTTCTCAATGCCAGTCGTACTGCTGGTTTTGCAGCCGTTGGCATCATCTTTCTGGCCTACATAATGAACATCCTGGGCGCTCTTGCTGATAAATTTAACTGGCTGCTCAAACTCGAGCCATTCTACTACACACCCGCGATTCAGGCACTACTGCAGCATGACTTCACGCGCTGGTATCCATGGGTACTGATTGCAACCGGGCTTGTATTCGGGAGTGTAGGCTTGCTGATCTTCAACAAACGAGATCTACCAACTGTGTAGTTTTATATGGGGAGCATGCAGCTACAAGAGCGATACGTCATACTCTATTATGAGGACTACCAACTGTGTAGTTTTATATGGGGAGCATGCAGGGGGAAGCCCATTGAGACCAACTCACTCATACAATGGCTCTGAGGGTGGCATGCCAGGGACAAGCCCTGTCACTCCGATACACCGACGCGTGGCAAGCCACGTAATGGGTTCCGTCATATCGGAGTGACAGGGCTTGTCCCTGGCATGCCGCCTTGTCATGTCTCTGCTTGACTTGCACATCTCTTTCCCTTATCTGTCATCTTGGGATATTGTTGTATAGGACCGTACCTCTTATAATGTATTAAGGTATAATGACTCCATAAACGTGAAATGGAAGAAAACAGCATGACCCCACAACCCCCTTTGGCGGATGTTATTACCACTGCTACCGCGTATTTGAGAAGCATAGACCCAATCATGGCTGATGCAATTCTACGTGTCGGCCCCTGTACACTTGTACCAAATCCCGATATCTTCGAGGCGCTGATTGACGCAATTATCTCGCAACAAATCTCTGTGAAGGCGGCAGATACAATGGTAGCGCGTCTACGAGCTGCAGCTCCAGGCGCGGTCATTACACCGGAAGCGCTCACTACATTTCAGCATGAGGACTTGAGGGCGTTAGGCTTCACCACGTCGAAATCGAATTATATCCGCAATCTCACAGAGCAGGTAGTGAGCGGTCAACTTGATTTGGAGCAGTTATCCTTATTGGACGACGAGACTGTGATTAGTAAGCTAACAGCATTAAAGGGTATTGGAAGGTGGACTGCTGAAATGATACTCATCTTTTCACTTGCTCGGCCCGACGTGTTGCCCGTTGATGATCTGGGCTTTGTCGAGGGAGTACGCGTAGCCTATGCCTTACCCGTGCGTCCAACACCAAAAGAGATGCGCGAACGCGGTGAGCTGTGGCGTCCATTTCGTACCTTTGCAACGTGGTACATGTGGGCAGTGCGTCGGGCAGAATTACAGCAAAGTACGCGTGAACGCACGCGCATCGTTTCTCTATGAACTGTGATACTATAAAAAAATTATGATGGACACACCTGAAAATTATTATGCGGTGCTGGGCGTATCAGTAGATGCCAACAACGATACCTTAAAACGTGCATACCGTCAATTAGCACGGCGATTTCACCCCGATCTCGCGGGCGTTAATCCTCAAGCTGCGAATGAGATGAAGCGCATCAATCGTGCATATGCGGTGTTAAGCGATCCCGAAAAGCGGCAGAGCTATGATACGGTAATCGGAGGCGTACTTGACTTTCGTAGAGCCGCACGTCCCCGACCACAGCCGCATACATTCAACCCTGCCGAAGATATCGGGTTCAATGGCATGAGCATCTTTAGCACAAAAGGACCTTTGCATGCAGGTCCAGTCATACGTTCGACGTTGGGTGTGATCTCCTCGCTCAGCAGTGTACCCTTGGTCAACGGTACTCTAGTTGCAGCAGGCTCGCTTGACGGCAAAGGTCAACTCTGGCGGCTGACAAACGATACGCTTGGCACCCTGGTAAGTTTTGCCGCCGACCCCGCGCTAACGGTTGAGTCGCTACGCGAACTTCGCTTCTCCTCTGCTGGCAGTTTGCTTGGAGGATGGGGACGGCTTGCTCTACATGTATGGGATGCTGTTAATGGAGAACGCTTGTGGAGTCATTCGCTGCAGCAGCGCGCGGTCTCTGCTCACTATTCGCTTGACATGACCTTGAGGGTTGAAGATGATAGAAGGCGTATGGTCCGAATGGCACTACCTTTAATGGGCGAAGACTCACGTTCACCACGTTCATTAGGAGTGCGTGGCACCGATGTGTTGACACATGTTATGGGAACACCTCAAACAAGCCTGGTTGATCTCGCGAAATGTGCAGAAGAGAATATAGAGAAGCGGCAATTCTGGGCTATTCGCTATCGAAGCTTAGCACGCGATGCACAAACGTTGGTCACGCTCTCCTGTGCCCATGTGCCAGATGAGGTGCAAGAGATGGCGATAGTCCGACGCTGGGACCTGCGTATGCGTACACGTCAGGGCACAATACGCCCACAGATTGCTGCTTCAGTGTTGGTTGGACGATGTGCCGATTGCACGCCGCCTTATGTCGCAACACCTGGGGCTGGAATAATTGCCTTTGTCTATGGAGGTCAAAAACTGCGTATTTGTGATACAAATACAGGCACCTATAGTGAACTCTTGAGCGGCACAATGGGAAGTAGCTCAAAGCTTGCACTTTCGCCTGACGCACAGTTTGCAGCCGTTGCGCGTGAGGATAGCGAGGTCAATGAAGGTGTGGTTGATCTGTGGTCAATCGCGACGGGTCAGATCGTGCAAAAATTTTATCATCCCTGGCAGATCAGCGTGTTATATTTCGCTGATAAACAACTCTACGTGGCACTCACAGATGGCACAATCCAAATTTGGCGTTAGAAGGTCATGTTTCCCGTTGCTATTGCACGGATTATTCGTTGCGTATATAGATAGAAATATTCTTCCCTTATTTTTTATTGCATTGGGTTTCGCGGTATGCAGGAAGGCAAGGTTGGGTTTTATGCGTATTTCGATAGTTGTTCCAGTTTACAATGAAGAGAAGACAGTCGCGCAGGTATTGATGCTTCTCTCACAAGTCTCACTGGATACGGAAGTGATTGTGGTTGATGATGCATCCACAGACCGTACCTGGGAGATATTACAAGGGCTGCGGCAACAGGAGCCGTTCAACTCATATCGCTTCATTCGCCATGAACACAATCAGGGCAAAGGTGTGGGCTTGCGAACAGGCTTTGCCCTGGTAAGCGGCGATTTGGTCACGGTACAGGATGCCGATATGGAATACGACCCACAGGAACTTCCATCGTTAGTGCGCAAGTGGGAAGAGGGGCGTGCCGCTGGCAAAGAGAAAGTGGCTGTCTATGGTTACCGTAATCTCGCACCGCAAAAGTTTACGACACGCTGGGGCAACCGTTTCCTGACTGCTGTTACAAACCTGCTGTTTGGCTGTCATATCTCTGACATGGAAACCTGCTACAAACTCATGCCTGGCGAAGTTGCGCGTGCATTGCCAATGACTGGACGCCGTTTTGAGATCGAGCCAGAGATTACTTCATGCATTATTCAAGCAGGCTACACCATCCTCGAAGTTCCTATCAGTTACCATCCACGTGTAGAGAAAAAGCTTGCGCCGTGGAAAGATGGTTGGCCTGCCCTGGCAATGCTCTTGCGCCGACGCTTCGGCAAACCCTTCCAAATTCCCGAACCCGTAGCAGAACCTGTTGCAGCCGCATCGGTTGTTTCGCGCAATGTGGGTGCATAAAAACGCATGGTATGTGAGCGACAAGAAATAACTGTACGATGGCGATATTTTGTGGGAAGGATACAATGACGCCGAAAATTCTTGTGACACAGAGAATACCTGAACCCGCCTACCCTCTCTTAGAAGCGGTTGGTGAGGTGGATGCCAATATGGAAGAGGGACGTATCTGGTCAGCGGAAGAACTATTGCAAAGAGCGCCAGATCATGAGTATATGTTATGCCTTGTGACCGATACCATTGATGCACGGTTATTAGAGGCATGCGCTCCACGCTTGAAACTCGTGGCAAATATGGCGGTTGGCTACAACAATATTGATGTGGCAACTGCGAAGCGGCTCGGCATCACGGTGACAAACACGCCGGAAGTACTTTCTGATACTACCGCTGATTTAGCTTTTGGCCTACTGCTAGCAACGGCAAGACGTATGGGCGAGGCCGAACGATACTTGCGCGCGGGCAAATTTACTGGTTGGGAACCGCTTCTGCTGTGTGGGACAGATGTGCATGGTGCCACACTTGGTATTCTTGGTGCAGGTCGTATTGGCAAGGCGATGGCGCGGCGCGCAAGTGGCTTCGACATGAAAATTGTGTACTATAATCGGCATCGTTTGCCATACGAGGAAGAGCAGCGGTACGCGCTCACCTACGCATCGCTTGACGAGGTATTGCAGCAGGCTGACTTCCTGAGTATCCATACTCCCTACACGCAAGAAACATATCACCTGATTGGCGCACGCGAATTAGCGTTGATGAAACACGAGGCTATGTTAATAAACACGGCGCGTGGCCCTATCGTTGATGAAAAGGCGCTTGTATACGCACTGCAACAAGGCACGATAGCAGCGGCGGGCCTGGATGTGTTCGAGCACGAACCTGCTGTAGAGCCAGAACTTTTGACGCTGGAGAACGTCGTCTTATTGCCCCACATTGCCAGTGCCTCCCTCAAAACACGCACCCGTATGGCAACAATGGCAAGCGAAAACATCGTCGCCGCCGCTAAAGGTCAACAGCCACCCAATGTTGTAAATTTATGATGAGGTGGAACAAATTCTGTAGGAGTCTGATTTCATTCCGCTCGTACAAGCGTTCTTTTGTCTTTATACAAGTCCAGGGAAAAAATCTTTTTTAATCTGGTATTGCTTTATGTTCATATTTTTCAGTATGCGCTCATATGCGTTCACCATGTCTGGTGGTCCAGAGAGATAATAGGTGCGCCCCGCGTAATCTGGTACTGCTTGCATAATCATCTGCTCTTGTATTCGCCCCACAAAGCCAGTCCAGTCGTGTGGAACAGCGTGTGTATTGGTTAAGGTGTAAAATGTTTTGATGCCAAGCTTTGCATATGCCGCTTTTAAAACGTCTTTATACACGATTTCGTCTGCAGTTTTATTGGCATAGAGAAGAACAATATTGCGTCTCTGCTGCGTGTCAAGTAGATATTTCAACATACTTCTAAATGGAGTAATTCCTATGCCACCAGCAATAAAGACTAGTTTTTGTTGAGGGTCTGGAGGAAGCGTAAAGTCTCCAGCAATCTGAGCCGCGACAAGCTTTGTTTTATTATCCAGCCTGTAGAGAGCATGCTTGAAGCTGCTACCTTCCTCATAAAACCGTATACCCAGGTGAACATCATTCTCGGTTGGTGATGAGGCGAGCGTGAAGTAGCGACGATTGCCTCTACTATCTGAATTCGGGTGCGCAAAGGTAAACTCCATATACTGTCCAGGAAGAAATGCCAGTTTTTGTGAGGGCTTAAAAACAAAATCAAGCAGGTATGGTGCCATTTGAATTTTTTTTCGCAGTGTGAGCATGACTTTCTGCTTTGGACTCACCACATAGGAGAAGATATTGCCTATAACTAATGCTAGCTCTGGCGTGGAGTAAACGGTGCCAACATGTAGTTGCGGTAAGAATACAATGCCTGTGAGAACAGCATACAGCCGCCGCAAAAATTTTGTTGGAGGAGCTGTAAGTGGCTCAGTTAGCATGATAGATGCAAAGAAAAAGAGCGGCGATTGTACAAACAACGAGTTCAGTTCTGTTAAGATTGGTTGTCTTTGCACAAGCGCAAACGCACAAACACCTCCAAGTACAGCCACACAAAAGCTCACCACAACATCTACTTGCCGTATTTTTCGCGCAACGAGCAAACCTCCAAGCAGCACAAATGGTAACATGTTAGCAGTTCCTATCCACCAGCTTGCTGATGCACCAAACGTGAACGAGGTAATAACGACTGCAATAGCAGCAGGATTAAAGAGATGTTTTTTATGGAGCGCGAGGACGTACTTTGACGACATTGCCAATATTGCGGCCCAACCAAGAAACTGAAACGTTGTTGGGGATTGTGCAGGACTGATAATAAGTGCCAAAATGAGAGCAGTGATAGAGGCCGACTCAATGTTAGTTGGGACCGCAAAGATAAAGGCAAAAATGGTATTCATTGCCCAACATAGAATGACCAGGACTAGCGTTGATACAAGGAGTGAGAGCGGCGAAAAGGGAAGCAGCTTCAAGTACGCCAGGAGAGCTGCTGCGCTCACCAAGCCAATAAGTACATAAAGTACTAGTCGATACATTGTTATTCGATCTAAGACATAATCTATTATTGTCATCATGAGTGAAGTACATACCTTTCAAATCCGCTCGTAAACGTGGCTCTCGCATGAGCGTCAATCATGTAGCCTTCAAAGCCTACTATCGTTTCGATAAACTGTATTCCCATCTTTCCCATAGCAAATGCAGCGGTAGCAAAGCGGTCAGCTTCATAAATGTTTGGACCAATGACGGTTAAACTAACAATGTCCGTAAGGGGTGTATCACGATGATGTGGATCATAGATATGTTGTCCTCGAATGGCTGTGCCAGAGGTCGCAATTCCCCTATCTGTGAGCGCGAGAATCTTCACATGCTCGTTACGATTGAATGGATTACGAATGCCAACACGCCATAGATTGCCATCTTTGGTGCCAGATACCTGAATGTCTCCACCTGCGTCAATATAGAAATGATGAAACTTCCACGCATGGAGCATATACGCTGCATTAGAGATAGCCCATCCTTTAACAATTCCTGAAGGATCATAGATACCATCACACTGAATATCGAAATATCCATGCGTTTCTTTTTTTGTTTGTTCACTTACAGTCAGAATTGTCTTCATCTCTGTGCTCGCGTGTACCGCAAGGAGTTCGCCCCTATTTATTTTTGACATCTCACTTGTTGCTTTGTAGGTGCTAAAGGTGTCATCTACAGAGACAAAATAGGCAAACACTTTATCCAGATCGTCTTGCGTGACCGTTGCATCTCCAACCTCAATAGTGATAGGCATACCCATAAGTAGGCGTGTTTGTTTCATCATTATGCCTTCGCTTGTGAAAGAGCATTGGAAAGCGATTGCATGAATGCCTGACTTGTATCAGTTGCTCCACTTACTACGTCAACACTTGCGCTTTGTGCTTGAATGGCTTCACTGGAAAGCTGAGGATCAGCATAATTGTTGATTTCTATTGAGCGGTTTCGTTCGTTAGGATACTGTAAGAACTGCACATCCGTTATTTTGCCGCTCTGAACGATTGCTTTTACCTGGATAAAGCCCCATTGCGCATCGGCAACACTTCCCGTATACGAACCATCTTTGTAGAGAGAACCAGGCGTGTTCTTTGTGCTAGTGGTAGTCGGGACTGCACTGGGAGACGAGGTAGATGAACTTGATCTAGCCGAGGTGGTTGGTACGAGTGCGACAGAGTTCGAGTGATAGAGAAGGCTATAGAGAATAAAGGTCCCTATAATAAGGACCGCTACAGTGAATTTTTTCATATATATGTATGTCCTTTCAAGAATATTTTTTGACAGCATTTTTTTTGCTTTGAAGTTAGCTTATTTGCAGGCCATTTCTAGTATAGTATAGGAGGTGGGCATCAAAAAAGAGGCTAAAAGCTGTAAAAAATCTGTAAAGGCTTGCCAGGATATCAAGAGCTGCAACACTTATTTTCTATACGCGTTGATTATTAGCCCCTAAAAAGGTTGACATTTCTCACCTTCTTCTCTATAGTTCAAAGAAAGATAATTTTGTTGCATAAATACCTAATAAAAGCCATTGAAGAATGTCTTAACATAGAGAGCTAGCCAAGGGGAGTGACTAATGAATACAAATGTTCCAACTTCAATGCCACCTGAACAGCCAGTTGTTCCTTCGATGTCCGCAATACCTCATGGAGCATCATCCTATACGTCACCGTATTTGCCTGCTGGCGCTCCACCCTGGCCTACAAGCGTTCTCCAGCGACCTGCACTTACAACTGCTAACTCTCTTGACTCTACAACAGCAGGAAAGCTTGCAGGGAGGAAATCCCGTTCAGCAAGGAGCATACTTCTCACGCTTGGCCTGATTGCATTGACGTTACTGGTAGGTGTTGGGCTCACATATGGCGTTCTGTATTTTAATGGTCAGGTAGGTGCAAATACCGCGAGCACACCTCGTTCTGTGAAGACGATCGCAAAGGCGACAGTACAACCGACAACTGGCGCGAGTACTTTGCCAACGCCAACCTCTTTTTCCGCGATGAGTAATGGTCATCAGAAGTCACTCGGCGTTCTTGTAAAATATCCGAGCGACTGGATAGAAGAGCCACCATCACAGCCATTGCAGGATGGAACTGCCGTTGCTGTCTTTCATCCGCAACAACAACAATTGGGTATAGCCGTCTATGTTGGAAAGTTTTCTGTTACTAGTAGTGGTGTGACTACTACCACCGCCTTAAACCAGAGACTCATTAGTACAATTTATAGTGGTAGTGGAAATTCAGGCAACACTAATTTGC
>JAABUQ010001750.1_pt1 | contig 45430 bp, 45 predicted proteins | sample 5560001 | NCBI WGS metagenome assembly JAABUQ01 (sample SAMN10711888, study PRJNA513371) | rock metagenome | isolation source: Antarctica rocks | place: Antarctica: Victoria Land, Finger Mt nord | collected 2015-12-18 | reverse complement strand
CGCGATCCGCACGCCGGGGGTGATTTCCGCAGGCGCGAGGAGGTTGCTCGCCTTGCCCGCAAGCGTGGCGTACGTGGGGCCGGGGTTATCCGTATCACCGGCAATGGAGATCGCCGGTGGCGTAACCTTCGGCAAATACTGATCGTCCGCGATCTGGATTTGCCCGGAGATCAGTTCGGTGGCGAGCAGGCCGTTCGTGACTTTCGTGCCTGCCATATTCGTCACGCCGTCGTATCGCTCCATACGCCCCTTGTCGAAATACTGCACGAGACGGGTGCGGTTCGTACCGCTATACAGGTATTGCTCGGTCTTGGAAGACGCGGGCGGCCCCCAGAAATTCGGCGTGGTCGTCTCCCCTGCCTGCCATTGTACCTTAAACGCAGGATCGGCAAAGTCTGCCGCCCCTGCCGGAACCACCATTCCCGCTGCCAGCAGCAGTACCGTGCCAGATGCCAGCATTTCCCGCCATCGCCACCGTGTCCGCATCCGTCGCTCCTTCAAGCCTACGATATCTCTCCCCCAAAACGCGCCAGGGCGTACCAGGTGACGATTGTACTGTACAGTGTAACGAGAAGCGATATATGCGCGGGCATCGCACGGGACCGGTGAGCCGCGAACAGGAGGCAGCAAATGCGCATTGGCGTTACCTTTCCCCAGAACGAGATCACGGCGGACCCCATCGCGGTGCGCGACTACGCACAGGCGGCGGAAGCGCTCGGATATGCCCATCTCCTTGCGTACGACCATGTAGTCGGCGCGGACACGACGCACTATCAGGACTGGCGCGGGCCATACACCACGGAAAGCCTTTTTCACGAGCCATTCGTGCTCTTTGGCTATCTCGCGGGTCTGACCCAGCGGCTGGAGTTCGTTTCCGGCGTCATCATCCTGCCACAGCGTCAGACGGCGCTCGTGGCGAAGCAGGCGGCGGAGGTAGACGTACTGACGGGCGGGCGTTTCCGGCTCGGTGTCGGTGTCGGCTGGAACGCTGTGGAGTACGAGGCACTGGGTGAGGAGTTTGGCAATCGCGGTAAGCGCAGCGAGGAACAAATCGTGCTGCTGCGCCATCTCTTCAGTGAGCGGTCGGTCACGTTCGCAGGGCACTACCACACTGTCACGGCGGCGGGTCTCAATCCCCTGCCTGTGCAGCAGCCAATCCCCATCTGGATCGGCGGCAGCGTGGAAACCACGCTCAAGCGGGTCGCAACCCTGGGCGACGGCTGGTTTCCCCAGATGCCGCCGGGACCGGAGGCGGTAGCAGCTATCGCACGGCTGCATGAGTACACACGGGCAGCGGGGCGCGACCCGGCAGCAATCGGCATCGAGGCACGAGTCAGTATTGGAGGAAAGTCGCCTGACCAATGGCGGCGTGAGGTCGAAGGCTGGCGGGAAATTGGTGCGACACATCTCGCCGTAAACACGATGAAAGCGGGGCTGGCGAACCCGCAAGCACATATTGATGCGATCCGGCAGTTCTGGGATGCAGTCACGCTGTAACTCCGCGTCGCCCCGGAACTTTCACGGCCATTTCGTCGTATGTCTGGCGAGAGACCGCGATGCGTCCCGAATGCGAAGTGCAGGGGGGACGGTCATGACGGCATCAGTGCGATAATGGCTACCGGTGACAAAGATTCTCATACGGCGGGCTGCCGGGAACGAGGATGCAGACGATGGCACACACAGTGACGATACCCTCTCATGCATGGCGACCGGCATGGCGTGCCGCCGTGCTTTCCCTCGTTGCGCTCTGCCTTTTTGCGGGCAACGTGACGGCGGCGGGCGCGATTCAGGACGACGGCAAGTTCTTCTCGCAAAGTGCGCAGACCGACTTCGCAAACCGAAGCGCGCAGATCGAGCGCGACACGGGCAAGAGTGTGGTCGTGCGTACAGTGGCGAGCCTCGGTGGCAAGGACATCAGCGCGCAAGCGGACGCCGCCTTCTCGCAACTGAACATTAACGGTGTGCTGATTTACCTCGCAAAGAACGAGAAGAAATCCACGATCAAAGTCGGTACGACGACGCGACAGGCGATTTCCCTTCAGGAAGAAGGCCAGATCCGCGACGGGCTGGATGCCAGCTTCACACGCGGTGATTTCGATGGTGGCCTACTCACCGCCACCGACCGCATCGGGCGCGATATGCGCGCGGTCTTCACGAGCGCCAACGCCAACCGTGGCACGTCAAACCAACCGGCCCCGACCACGACGAGCGGCGCGACGCGCTCCAGCAGCGGCATTGGCCTCGGCGCGATTCTCGGCATCCTCTTTCTGGTTGGCGCCATCATTGTGGTAGCGCGATTCATCATGCGGCGCGGTAGCGGCGGCGGCGGATACACCGGGAACACTGGGAACACCTATGGTGGCGGCGGTGGCAATTACACACCTGTCCCACCTCCCGGTCCCGGCTATGGCGGGAACTACGGCGGCTATGGCCCACAGCCCCCGGCGACCGGTGGCGGTTTCGGGAGCAGTGTCGCGGGCGGGGCGGTCGGTGGCTTCGGCGGGGCAATCCTCGGTAACGCCGTCTATGACCACTTCCGCGATGGCGAACGCGGAAGCGATGGCAACTACAATAACAACCCGAACCAGTACCCGAACGGCTACCCCGGCAACAATGCGCCTAACCAGGACCCGAACAACGACCACGGGCGCGTAGACGATTCGTATCAGGACAGGGGTAGCTGGGGCGGCGACAATTCCGGCACCAGTGCCGCCGAGAGCAATTCCGGCGTGGGCAGTTGGGGCGGTGATAGTGGCGGGGGTGACAGCGGCGGCGGCGATAGCGGCAGCAGCAGCGATAGTGGCGGGGGTGGCGACTTCAGTGCGTAAGTAATCGAACCCGCGTCCGGCTCACGTATGTGTTGCACCGTTGCAAGACACTAGACTGACAATAACATCGGCATGAAGCCTGCGCCTCTGTCTTCAGGGGCCGCAGGCTTCATGCCGTTTGTTGTTTGTGATGCAAGGGGGATGCGATGAAAACGCGGTATTTTGCGATGGTCATTGGCATTGTCTATCTGCTTGTCGGGGTGATCGGTTTCGTGCCGGCGTTCCGCGCGATGGATGCCAGCCATACGATGCCGAACTTGGCGGTGAACGCAACGAGTGGCTTTCTGGTCGGGCTATTTCCCATTAATGTGCTGCATAATGTCGTGCATCTGCTTGTGGGCGTGCTTGGCGTGACAATGGCGAGCAAGTTTGCCAGTGCGCAGGCTTTTTCGCGCGGCTTGGCGATCTTCTATGGCCTGCTCGCGGTCATGGGCCTCATTCCCGTGCTGAACACGACCTTCGGCCTGATCCCGATTTTCGGCGCGGACGTGCTGCTGCACGCCGTCTCGGCTCTCCTTGCAGCCTATTTCGGCTTTGTTGCCAAAGACGATGCCGATTCCTTCGTGCTCACGCGCGGGCAAGCATGACTTGTTGCGATCCACACACACGCCTCCATCAACTATGATGGGGGCATGTGTATGCCTATAAACCGCATTCCCGCGTTGTCGCGTTCAGAGGCACCGGCGATGCGTCGGCAGCGTATAATGCCGCAGGCAATGGAAAGAAGGGAAAAGGAGGCAGCGTGGCGCAGAGGAACGGGGCGACGAAAGGCATCCTCGGTGTGTTTGCCCACCCGGACGATGAGTCGTTCGGCGTCGGCGGGGCATTGGCGGCATACGCGACGCAGGGGGTGCCGGTAGACTTGCTCTGCGCGACGCGGGGGCAGGCGGGCGAATTGGGCGACCCACCGGTAACAACGCAGGAAAACCTCGGCGCGGTGCGCGAGGCGGCATTGCGCGAGGCGGCACAGCTTCTTAGCATGCGCGAAGTCATCATGCTCAATTACGAGGACGGCGAACTCCGCAACGTGCCATATGCCCCCCTGCTTGCCACGGTGATGGACACGTACCGCCGGTTGCGTCCATCAGTCGTGGTCTGCTTCGGGCCAAACGGCATCTCCGGCCACCCGGACCACATCGTCATGCACCGCGCGGCGACGGAGGCGTTCTGGCGGCTACGCGGCGAAGTGCCGGCGTTGCAGCGGCTATACTACCCCGCGATTCCGCCGTTCTTTCGTCGCCGGGGCGCGGCGATGGGGCCAATTGCCCTCGGCCCGGACAACACGCCGAACACCGAGGTGCCCGTGCCACCGGATGCCTTCACCGCCCAACTCGCCGCGCTCGCCAAACATGCCGAAACACAACGCGATGCCCGTGAGATGCGCGCGATGCTGCAACGCATGAAGCCGACCATCGCCTACTTTCACCGCGTCGAACCACCCGTCGCCCCCGACGACACGGTACGCGAGTTGTTGCCATGACACTGCGAACGAACTACCACACCCACAGCCACTACGACGACGGCGCGGGCGAAATCGCGGACTACATTGAGGCTGCCCTCAACGTGGGCCTGAACTCTTACGGCGTTTCCTGTCACGCACCTGTGCCGATTGAAGGCGGTGAGGACTGGATGATGCCGCGCGAAAAGCTGTCGCAGTACGTGGCGGAAGTTCGCCGTCTGCGCGGCGAGTACGCGGGCCGCTTGCCGGTGTCCATGGGCCTCGAACTCGATTACGCGCCGGGGCTGGGCGACTGGTACGCGCGCGAAATCCTGCCGTGGGGTTTCGACTACTTCGTCGGCTCCGTGCATTACGCGGGGACAGACGGCGCGGGCATTCCCTGGTGTGTGGACGAGAGCGCCGAGCGGTTCGCGGATGGCCTCGCCACGGGCTATGGCGGCGATATCCGCCGCGCGCTGGAAACGTACTTCGCCTTGCAACGCGAGATGGTGGCGGCCCGCACGCCCGGTGTCGCCATCGTCGGGCACATGGACAAGGCGAAGATGTGGAACTTCGGTGAGCGGTACTTCCGTGAGACTGATGCATGGTATATGGCGGTGGTGGAAGAAACACTGGCGGCGTTCAAGGCGGCGGGGCTGACCGTGGAGCTAAACACGGCGGGGCTACGACGCGAGATCGCTGCGCCGTACCCCTCGCCGTGGGTGCTTGCTCGCTGCAAGGCGCTCGACATTCCCGTATGCGTAAACACGGACGCACACAAGCCGGAGGAAGTCGCGGCAGGCTTTCCCGAAGCCGAAGCGATTCTGCGTGATGTGGGCATCACTAAAGTAATGGTGCGTGAGGGCGACCGCTGGATACCGCGCCCCGTTGCATAAGGAGCCGGTTAGCATACGGAAGAAGGCGATGCCCATGCGTGCGATGATCCTCGATGCCCCCCGCCAATCCCTCCGCCTCGCGGACGTGCCAATACCGGCTGCGACGTCCGGGCGCGTCTTGCTCAAGGTACATGCCTGTGGTATTTGCCGTACGGACCTGCACATCCTGGACGGCGAATTGGCGCATCCAAAGCTGCCGCTCATCCCCGGACATCAGATCGTTGGCACGGTGGCAGCGGTCGGTGAGGGCGTCACGCGGTTTGTGAAAGGGGACCGCGTTGGCGTGCCCTGGCTCGGCTCCACCGATGGCACCTGTATATATTGCCGCATGGGCCGCGAAAATCTCTGCGACGCGGCGCGGTTCATGGGATATGACCTAGACGGCGGCTATGCGGAGTACGCGACCGCCGATGCGCGCTTCTGCTTTCCACTGCCGACAAGCTTCACAGACCTCCAGGTCGCGCCGCTCCTGTGTGCGGGCCTGATCGGCTACCGTGCCTATACGATGGTTGGCAATGCGGAGCGCATCGGCATGTATGGCTTCGGCGATGCCGCCCATATCCTCATTCAGGTGGCGCGCGCGCAAGGGCGCAAGGTCTATGCCTTCACGCGCCCCGGCGACACTCCAAAGCAGCAGTTTGCCCATGACCTCGGTGCGGTCTGGGCGGGTGGTTCGGATACACCGCCCCCAGAACCGCTCGATGCCGCGATCCTCTTCGCTGCCGCAGGGAACCTCGTACCTGCCGCCCTTCGCGCAGTCGTCAAAGGCGGCACCGTGGTCTGTGCCGAGATTCACATGAGCGACATCCCCACGTTTCCCTACGACATCCTCTGGGGCGAGCGCGTGCTCCGTTCCGTGGCGAACCTCACACGCAAAGACGGCGCGGAGTTTCTCGCGCTCGCCCCCACCGTGCCTGTGCGTACCGAAGCGCAGGCATTCCCCCTCGCCCAGGCGAATGAGGCACTGCACGCAGTGCGGACAGGCGCAGTGCGTGGCGCGGCGGTACTGGTAATGGACGGAACTTGATGTTCGCTCCCGCCCGCAGAGACGGGAACGGCCGTCAAACGTGCGGAGCAACCTGGGTTGTCGTGCGTACCTGATGCCACATGGGAGAGAGCATCACGTACATTTCATCGTCTACGAAATGTTCGCCGAGACACTCCGCCTCGCGGATCACTCCCGCGAAGGTGAAGCCGAGCCGCCGCGCGACCGCAACACTCCGTGTGTTTCCCACCATGCAAAGGATCACGGCACGATGCATGTGCAAGGTATCAAAGGCATAATCCACGAAAACACGAACGGCACACGTCATCAGCCCATGCCCTTCAAATGCTTCCCCAAGCCAGTAGATGATCTCCGCGACGTGATTGATCGGGTCAATCGCATTGAACCCCACGATCCCCGCAAGTTCATCGTGGAACCAGAGACCTGCCACCAGCCCGGCACTGGCAGCGCTTTGCGCTTGCACGTTCCCAATGAATGCCATCACGTCGGTGTAGGTAGATAGCTCATTGATGCACGGCAACCAGACGCGGAGGCACGCGCGGTTTGCGTCAATCACCGTAAAAAGCGCATGCGCATGCTGCGGCTCGAGAAGCCGCAACTCCGCGTCGGGCACGTCGGGCAATACATGGTGGAACATACGTCCCCCTTGCCGCAATTTCCGTACTATTTCGGTAGAGAAAAGATACCACAACGACACCGTGCATTGCAATGAGTCTGGGGCTGGTTCCCGTTCTCAGGGCAGGGAAAAGCCCGCCCCCCAATCAAGAAGGGGCGGGCTTTTCTGATCGTCGCGTACTGGCTACTGCCTTTCGGCTTAGTAGTCCATACCGCCACCGCCGCCGGGCATTGCCGGGGCAGCGTTCTTCTCCGGGATGTCGGTGATGAGGGCTTCGGTGGTGAGAATCATGCCGGCGATGGACGCCGCGTTCTCAACCGCCGAGCGCGTGACCTTCACCGGGTCGGTGATGCCGAGCGTGATCATATCGCCGTACTCGCCCTTGATGACGTCGTAGCCGATGTTCGTCTTGCCTTCGGCGGCCTGACGGCGCACGGTCTCGATCACCACGGAGCCATCGAGGCCCGCGTTCTGGGCGATGCCCCGCATCGGCTCTTCGAGCGCGCGGCGCAGGATGTTGACACCGGTCAGGATGTCGCCCGTCGCCTTCACGTTGTCGAGGCTCTTGACGGCATTGACGAGGGCCACGCCACCACCGGGGACGATGCCTTCCTCAACCGCCGCGCGGGTCGCGGACACGGCATCCTCGACGCGGTGCTTCTTTTCCTTCAGTTCGGTCTCGGTTGCCGCGCCGACCTTGATGACCGCCACGCCACCGGAGAGCTTGGCCAGCCGCTCCTGAAGCTTCTCGCGGTCGAAGTCGCTCGTGGTCGTCTCGATCTGGGCACGAATCTGCTCGATGCGGGCCTTGATCGCGTCATCGGCGCCCGCGCCGTCCACAATCGTGGTGTCGTCCTTGGTGGAAACGACGCGGCGGGCACGACCGAAGTCTTCCATCGTCACGTTCTCAAGCTTGCGGCCCGTCTCCTCAGAGATCACTTCGCCACCGGTGAGCACGGCGATGTCGCGCAGCATTTCCTTGCGGCGGTCGCCGAAGCCGGGGGCCTTGATTGCGAGGCCGTTGATCGTGCCACGCAGCTTGTTCACCACGAGGGTGGCGAGCGCCTCACCATCGACGTCCTCGGCGAGGATGACCACGTTCTTGGTCATCTGCAGGACCTTCTCCAACGCGGGCAGGAGGTCCGACACGGCGGAGATTTTCTTGTCCGTAATCAGGATGTACGGGTCGTCAATGGAGGCTTCCTGGCGCTCGCTGGCGGTGGTCAGGAAGTACGGGCTGATGTAGCCGCGGTCAATCTGCATGCCCTCGGTGTACTCAGTCTCGAATTCGAGGCCCTTAGACTCCTCGACCGTGATCACGCCGTCCTTGCCGACCTTGTCGAACACGTCCGCGATCAGGTTGCCGATCTCGGTGTCCTGCGCGGAAATGGAGGCGACTTGCGCGATCTCCTGCTTGCCGCTGATCTGCTTCGCCTGCGTCTTGAGGTACTCGCTGACCTGCGCCGCGCCAAGCTCGATGCCCTGCTTGAGCATCATGGCATTCGCGCCGGCGGCAACGTTCTTCAGGCCCTCGTTGACGATGGCCTGCGCCAGCACCGTGGCGGTCGTGGTGCCGTCACCGGCGATGTCGTTGGTCTTGGTGGCGGCTTCCTTGAGAAGCTGCGCGCCCATGTTCTCGTACGGGTCCTCAAGCTCGATCTCCTTCGCCACCGTCACACCGTCGTGCGTGACCGTGGGGGCGCCGAACTTCTTGTCGAGGGCCACGTTGCGCCCCTTGGGGCCAAGCGTGGTGCGCACCGCGTTTGCCAGCGTGTCTACGCCAACTTTCAAACGGCGGCGGGCATCCTCATTGAAAGCAATCTGTTTCGCCATGAATCCGTGTCCTCCGAAACGCTACCGCGCACCCATGTGCGCGCGAATATCTACCGAAGCCGCGAGCGGTGTTACTTACCGACGACTGCGAGGATGTCCTTCTCGCTGATCACGAGCAGTTCCTCGTCTTCCATCTTGAACTCGGTGCCGGCGTACTTCGCGTAAAGCACTTCGTCGCCCTCGTTCAGGTCAATCTCGACCACGCTGCCGTTATCGAGCATTCGGCCCTTGCCCTTGGCGACGATCATGCCGCGCTGGGGCTTCTCCTGCGCCGTGTCCGGCAGCACGATGCCACTCTTCGTGACCTCTTCTCGCTTTACCGGGCGAACGACCACGCGATCACCGAGCGGGCGAAGTTTCGTCGCACTTGCTGTCACACTCATGGTTCCGGTGCCTCCTCTCAACAAATTACGCAACCAATCGATCCGATGCTCATTCTAGCACTCTTTTGTCGGGAGTGCTAGCAGCATGATACGCAATGACGGAAATCCGCGCAAGCCCCCGAACCAGCGCGATTTTTCTTTCCGTTCCGCGAACGCATCTATCTCTCCGCTTTATCTCACGTATCCCGCACTGACGACGCGATTATCTTCCGCTCACACCGGCTTTTTTCCATAGGGGATGTATTTACTGCTACCACATACGACGTATTATGGACCTCAAAGCGGACGACGAGTGCTAACCACCGTGCGGTACCGCGTGATGCGTTTTCCATCTGCCTGTCTTTCTGTTTCAATGCGATGAGGAGGTGAGTGACCACGATAGAAACAACGCATATGACACCTGATATTCGGGCTTTGCCACGCGACCTCGGTAGTGGCCTCGTGCTGCGGCGGGCGACGGCGGCAGATGCGGATGCGCTCTCAGATTTCGACGCGCACATCTTCGCTGACCGCGAGACGGGGGAACCTGCCGAATGGGCACGACTCTGGACGCGGGACATGATTGGCGGAGCGCACCCGTATATCGGGCCGGACGACCTGCTACTCGTGGAGGACACGCGGGCGGGTCGCATCGCCTCCGCGATTCACTTCATCTCACAAACGTGGACGTACGCGGGCATCCCCTTCGGGGTGGGTAGGCCGGAACTCGTCGGCACGCACCCGGACTACCGTCGTCGTGGCCTCGTGCGTGCCCTTTTTGAGGCCTTCCACACCCGTAGCGCGGCGCGGGGTGAACTGATGCAGGTAATATCCGGCATCCCATGGTACTACCGCCAGTTTGGCTACGAACCCGCAGTGCCCCATGAGGGCGGACGCACGGTTGCCCTCTCCGAGATCGCGCCACCCCGCGAAGGCGAGGCAGAGCCATTCACCCTCCGCACCGCGACGGAAGCAGACCTGCCCACCCTCCGACGTGCCGAAGATGCTCACACCGCGACGCACCTCTTTGCCTGTGTACGCGATGACGCACTGTGGCGATACGCACTCGCGGGGATGCGGGCAGGAGCGGCGCCACACCGGGAGTTTCGCATGATCGAGTCGGCGGAAGGCGTCGCGGTGGGGTACGTCGCACATAGCAGCCGCCTCTTTCGAGACGGTACGCTCTCCATCACGCGCTTCGCCCTGCTACCGGGGGTATCGTGGGCGGCCGTTATCCCCAGCGTTTTGCGGGCACTGCGGGCGACCGCAGAAACGTATACAGCACGAGGGGGACCGACGGCGATTTGTCTCGCGCTTGAACTCGGCACAGAACACCCCGCGTTCGCGGTCGCGCCCCGGCAATTGCCCGTCGAAATCCCGCCATATGCCTGGTACATCCGCGTGCCGGGCTTGCCTGCGTTCCTGCGACACATCACCCCCGTGCTCGAACACCGCCTCGCGGCCAGCGCCGTGGCGGGACACACCGGCGAACTGGCCCTGAGTTTTTATCGCACCGGTATCCGCCTCACCTTCACGGACGGATGGATCACGGGCATCGCGCCCTTTACACCGGAGGCGCGCGACCGCTTTGACGCGGGCTTCCCCGACCTGACATTCCTGCAACTTGTGTGCGGGCACCGCACCGTTGAAGAGTTGGAGCACGCCTTCGCGGATGTGCGCGTCCGCTCAGATGAAGCCCGCGCGGTACTGCACGCCCTCTTTCCCCGGCAGTTCTCGGATGTCTGGCCCGTCGCGTAATGGGAAGCAGCGAGCAGCGAAACACGAAACGCCGCGATTCACCTGCCGCTTGCATCTCGCACAACTCCGCGTACACTGCATGGCGCAACGGTTGCGCGTTACTCGTTCCTTGCAACAGATCGGAGGCGGCAAATGGCAACACAGACCTATCACCTGGCGGCACGCATGAGTGTGATGCAGCCCTCGGCAACGCTCGCCGTCTCTGACAAGGCGCGGCAACTGACGCTTGCGGGGCATGATGTCGTAGACCTCGGCGGCGGCGACCCCGACTTCACCACGCCAAAACACATCATTCAGGCGGCGGCGGAAGCGATGGAGTCCGGCTTCACGCATTACGTCGCCAGCAACGGCATCCCGCCCCTGCGCAAGGCGATCACCGCGAAGCTGCGGCGCGACAACAGCCTCGAATACGACCCGAACACGGAGATTATTGTCACGCCCGGCGGCAAGGCGGCCCTCGCCATCAGCCTCCTTACCCTGCTTGGTGACGGCGACGAGTGCCTGATTCTCGATCCCGGCTGGGTATCGTATGCCCCGGCAACGCAGCTTGCGAACGCCACACCCGTACAAGTACCGCTCTCACCTGACGATGGCTGGACGATCCGCGCGGAATTGTTGGAGCGGTACATCACGCCGCGCACGCGCGTGCTGATCTTCAACTCGCCGAACAACCCCACGGGCCGCGTTGCCCGCCCGGAAGAGTTGCAAGCGGTGGCACAGGTCGCGCAAGCCCATAACCTGATAGTGATCTCCGACGAAATCTACGAAAAGCTCTTGTACGACGGGCACACGCACCAAAGTATTGCAAGCCTGCCGGGGATGCAGGAGCGCACGATCATCGTCAACGGCTTCTCGAAGCCATATGCGATGACCGGATGGCGGCTCGGATACGTCGCCGCGCCGCGCGCGCTCGTCTCGGAGATTGCCAAGGTGCATAGCCACACGGCGACCTGCGCCACCTCGTTCGCGCAGGTCGGTGGCGTCGTGGCATATGACGGCCCGCAAGACTGCATCACGGAGATGAATGCCGCCTACGACCGCCGCCGCTGCCTGATTTCGGAAGGGCTGTCCGCGCTGCCCGGTATCATCTGCCCGCTACCGGAAGGTGCGTTTTACGCCTTCGCGGATGTGCGGGGCACCGGGTTGTCCGCGCCGGAGTTCGCCACACGCCTGCTCGAATCGCAGTACGTCGCCGTGACGCCGGGGGATGCCTTCGGCCCCGCCGGCGCCGGGTACGTGCGGCTCAGCGTGGCGAACAGCGACGAGATGCTGCGCAAGGCCGTGGAGCGCATCGGCACATTCGCGCACAGCCTGTAGTTATCGCAATCCGTTTGATCCGCTGGGGAAACGCAAAGGACGCGAAGGACGCGAAGAACACGGAGAAAACACGATGGGGAAGAGAGGCAACGCAACCTCGATATGATCGGTATCCCATTCTCTGTTTTCCCCTTCGCGTCCTTTGCGTTTTTCGCGTCCTCCGCGTTTCCCCCTTTCAAGCAAATTTCATATTGTTCCCGCGCACCGAACGAAGCGCTTGTTTCGGGGCGGGAAGCGGGGCGGTTTTCACGCCGAAAACGTCGCCGCTTTCCCCGTAAACAGCGCCTTGGGTAGCATGGCATGTACGCCGCGCGGGCCGTCCACGACCTGGGTGATACGGAAATCTACCGCGAGGCTGGCGAGACTGTACGCTTCTTCCCGCGTCAGGTTATGTTGCTCCGTGAGGTAGTGCATGGTGTCGCGCAGTGCGTCAAGGATCGCCGCATCGAGGTCCGCGCCAAACGCGAGAAAGAGCAGGTGGGTGTCGGTCTCGGCGCATGGGCGCGTGATCGGCAGATCCTTGCGCACGGCAAATTCGAGCGTGAGACGGTCCATGCCGCACTCTATCGCCGCGCCGTTCACCTCGCCATCGCCTTGCGCGGCATGCCCGTCGCCCGTGGAAAAGAGCGCACCGGGCACGAACACGGGCAGATACAGCGTCACGCCCGCGCGCAACTCTTTGCAATCGAGATTGCCGCCGTAGGGGCCGGGGAACGCGGTCGGCATCACCGCGTCGCCCGCCGGACAGGTCGCGTAGATGCCCATGAACGGATCAAGCGGCACTGTGATACCGGGGCCGAACGCCGCCGTGCCCCGCGCCGGGTCAATCGTCAGGTGGCGAAAAAACCGCTCCGCCACGTCATCCGGCTCCCCGCCGAGCAGACCGGCGATTGCCCCCGTACGACCGGGACGGCTGCCGTTGAAGCCCCAGGTCGTCGGCACGATTTCACAGATGCGAATTTCCAGCGTGTCCCCCGGCTCGGCCCCTTCGATATACACCGGGCCGGAAAGGGCGTGACCGGTGTCCGGCGGCTTGAGGCCGACCGCCGTTTCGCGTGTGTGGCCGGGCGGGATGTCATCCCAGCCCGCGTTCGCCGTCTGGTAGACAACGGTATCGCCGGAGGCAATGCGCAATCGTGGCGGAAGATCGCGGCTAAACCAGCCGTGCAGGTTGTCCTGTGATTTATCGAGATGATGCATTGTCATCGCTTCTCCACTCCCCCATGTGCGAGCATTCAACCGTCTCTGCTTACCGGCGCACCGCGCCACCGACGCGCACCATTTCTCCCGTAACGGCGGCGAGGCGCACCTTTTCCAGCACCGCGAGTGACCAGCGGGCATCCACGAGCGATTGCGGCACGCCTTGCCCCGCCCGGATCGCGGCAACGAATGCTTCGCCGACTGCCTCCGCTGCGGGCGGCAGGAAATCCTCGGCCTGCACACCCCGCGTGCTCGTCACCGTCACGGCGAGGTCCGTCGGCATGGCGCGCAGCACGGCATCCATCCCCAGATACTCCACGAGCAGTTCATCCGCCTGCGCCGCAGCTTCTGGCAGCGAACCCGCCACTTCAAGCGTTGCCGTGAGACCGCTGGCAAACCGCAGCAGCATCAACGCGGTGTCCGCGCCGTCCGCGCCGTCCGGCACGCTCTCGGCGGCGAAAAGACGCTCCGCCATCACTTGCACGCGCTCGACCTCACCGCCGATCACCCACATGGCGAGATCAATGAGCGGCAAGGCGAGTGCCGCGAAAACGTCGCCCCCCGTTCCCTGCCGGACGCGATGCGCGGCGAAGAGCGCGGCGGGTTTGCCGACCGTGCGCCGCCGCTCATACAACTGCGCGACGGGCGCGGAGTACCGCAGCAGGTTCGGCGCGAAGGCGATGACCCCGGCCTGCGCCGCCCGCACCATCAGGCCGTCGAGGGTCGGCAGATCCGCCGCCACGGGCAGCGGGCAGCAGACGTGTAGCCCGCGCTCCACCGCCGCTGCGACAGCCGCCGCCCGTTGCGCCGGTGCCACCGCGACGATCACCGCGTCCAGCGCGACAGCCACCAGTGCGTCCGGCCCGACATCTTCCGTATCATCGCCCACGCTGATGATTTCAACCCCCGGCGTGCGCCCGGTAAGCGCATTGAGAAAATCGTGCGCGAGGGGCGTGCCGCCGAACACGCCGACGCGCAGGCCCGTTTCCGGTGCGCTCATGCCATCTCTCCTTCCGGACGCGGGGCGTCGCCCTCATCAATCGAGTAGAAATCGGGCCGGATGCGCGCCACCTGTCCCCGGCTGCTGCTCCACGCCGCCGCCACCGCGAGCAGCACCGCCTGCCGTGCTTCCTCCGGTGGCACCCAGAGCGGCGTGCCAAACTCGACCGCGTCCAGGATGTTGCGCAGTTCGTTCTCGTACGCCGTGTCCACGCGCAAGAGCGTGGAAAAGGAAAGCGGTTCCGTGATGCCGCTCTCCGCCGTCTCACGGTACACGGGCAGGTGGGCATCGTCCGCGCGGATCGTGCCGGTCGCGCCAAAGACTTCGAGGTGGTGGTAGTACGGGTACCCGTGCGGCAGGTTGGTGACAATTTCGCTCGCGCCGAACGCGCCATTGGCGAAGCGCAGCTGGATGCTGATGTAGTCCGGTACTTCCGTCTCCGGCAGCACGGCGCGGCTCTCGGCATACACGCTCGCCACTTCGTCGCCCACGAACCAGCGCAGCAGGTCGAGTTCGTGGATGGCATTGAGCATCACGGCGCCGAGCGAGTACTGCGGCAGTTGCATCCATGTACGCTGACCATCTGGCGCCCACGCGCTCGTGGCGAGGGAGAGGCCGGAATACATCGCCCGTGCCCGCCGCTCGTTTTCCCGCGCGAGTCGCACCGGGCCGATATCACCGCGCTGAATCGCCCGATGCACCGCCTGATAGCGCGGTGAAAAGCGGCGACTGTGCCCGACCATGAAGACCACGCCTGCTGCCCGCGTGGCGGCGAGCATCGCGTCCGCCTCCTCCACGGAGGGCGCCATCGGTTTCTCGCACAGGATATGCTTGCCCGCCGCCGCCGCCGCCGCGACCTGCTCCGCGTGCAGAAACTCCGGCGTCGCCACGATCACCACATCCACGTCGGCGCGGTTTAACAGCGCGTGGTAATCGGTGTACGACGCCTCCGCGCCCCACGTCTGTGCGGCGCGCGCGGCGGCATCCTCGCGCACATCGGCCACGGCGACGAGGCGGGCGCGGTCCCGCAGATGTGCAACTGCGGGGAAATGGGCGCTTTGCGCGATTGTGCCGCAGCCAATCACGCCAATACCAAACTGTCTCGGCACGCTGCCCTCCCATGTCCAGTCACGTCACCTCAAACGGAGAAATTTCGGTCCGGTCAACGCGCGCATCGTATCGCACCCGTACGAACGCGACAAGAACGGCAACGAAGCGCGATTACACCTGCCTTTCCGCGATGAGCAGACCGCTTGCGTTACACGGTAGCCGGGGTACGATACGCGGAGAATGGTGGTCGCGGGGCGGCACCGACGCCCGCACGGTATACACCCAAAGGCAGGAGCGCGCGATGCAGGTTCCTTTTTCCGGCCCCGTGGTTGATACACACATGCACGTCTGGCGGATTGACCCACCCCGCTACACCCAGGAGCAGACGCTGCCCGATGTCTCTCTGCCCACGCGCGACGCGCCCGTGGAGGAATTGTTCGCGGACATGCGGGCGGCGGGCGTGACGCACGCGGTACTCGTGCAACCGAGCACTGCCGGGTACAACAACCGCTACGTGATCGAGTGCGCGAATGCCCACCCGGCCCAACTTGCCGCGCATGGCCTGATAGACCCGGACAAGCGCGACAATGCCGCCGACCTGCGCCGCGCGATGGCGGAAGGGATGGCGGGCTTTCGCCTGAACCTCGTGCGCGACCGCGACCCGGCGTGGGTGAACGCACCGCGCAACTACCCACTCTGGGAAACGGCGCAGGAACTCGGCGCGGTCGTCAATGTGCAGATGGCGCCCGCACAGGCAGGCCGCCTCGCGGATGTCGCGGCGCGCTATCCCGGCGTGACACTAATCGTAGACCACCTGGGCAAGCCCGACATCACCGAAGCCGCGCCGTACCCGCTCTTTCGCGGCGTGCTCGCACTGGCGCGCTTCCCCCGCGTGTACGTGAAAATGTCCGAATTGCGCCTCGCTTCCCGCACAAAGGAGCACCCGTACCGCGATGTGTTCCCGTGGGCGAAAATGCTCTACGACACCTTTGGCAAAACGCGCCTGCTCTGGGGCACCGGCTACCCCGGCACACATCGGGCGTTACCGCTGGCGCAAGAGTTGGCGATCATCACCCAACACTTGCCATTCCTGCTCGAAGATGACCGGCGCTGGATTCTCGGTAATACCGCGATGACGCTCTGGAACTTCACCGTGCACACGACCGGCGCATCACCCGATGGGAGATAACACCGTGCAAACGACTGACCCCGCGCCTGACAAGGAACAGCCGGATGATTCCCGGCAGGGTGACCAGCAGCACAAGGACGAAGATGTACGCCTGGAGCCGCACCGTAGCACCCAGTCGGAGGCGGTGCGCCGGGTCGTCGCGCCCTGGCTAGGTGGCGCGGATACCGTGATGTACACGCTCATCGGCGTGGTATTTCTCGCCGGGGCGCTGGCAATGCTCATCTACAGCGTGCTCACCTTTTTTCAGGATGCCTTTATCCACCCCCCAGAGAACAGCAGCTTCGCAGACGCCGTGGTGACACTCATCAACGACCTGCTGCTCGTGATGATTATCATGGAGGTGCTACGGACGATTGGCTCTTACATCGAGGATCGCGGCGCGTCGCTGCGGCCCTTCCTGTTTATTGGGGCGATTTCCGCCACGCGCCGCATCCTCGCTATCGGTGCGTACATGAGCATTCACGGCGACACAATCATGCCCGCCGACTTCAACCGCCGCCTCACGGACCTCGGCGTCAATGCCGGCGTGATCCTCGCCATCGTGCTCGCCCTCTTTCTGCTTTCCTACCGGGCGCAGACAGACGAGTGAACGCACGGACGCATCATCGCCGGTGTACTACGAATCCGGCTCCACGTCTTCCTCGGCAAGGAAGAGATCGGTTTCCACGTCGGGGTCGTCAATCAGGTCGTCCTCCGGGGAACCGACCCACGCAAGCGTGTAGTCACCGATGTGGACCGGGCTTGCGTCCCGCGCGCCGAGCTTTTCCAGCCGCGCGGTAATGCCGGTCGCCTCCAGCACGCGCTGAAAGCGGTTGACGGCCTCGTCATTGTCGAAGTTCGTCATCGCGGCGATCCGCTCGATTTGCGTGCCGGAGACGGCGAAGGAGCCATCGGTCAGGCGCGCGGCGTGCCACTGCCGCGCTTCCTCCGGGGTGGGTTCATGGATTTCCGGTTCGAGCTTTTCCGGTGGCGGCAGCGTGGCGAGGATTGCCGCGACCCGGTTCACAATCGTACGCACGCCTTCCCCCGTGGCGGCGGAGCAGGGGAAGACTTCGTACCCTTGCGCTTCCAAGAGGGGCCGCACGCGGAGCAGGTTCTCGCGCGCCTCGTCGGTATCCATCTTGTTGAACGCGACCACCTGCGGGCGATCCGCCAGTTCGGGGCGGTACTCGCGCAGTTCGGCGTTAATCGTGCCGAAGTCGTCCAGTGGGTCACGCCCTTCCTGCCCGGCGCCGTCCAGCACATGGATGAGCACGCGCGTGCGCTCGACGTGCCGGAGAAAGTCGTGCCCCAGGCCACGGCCCGATGCCGCGCCCTCAATCAGGCCGGGGATGTCCGCGAGCACAAAGGTCGGGCCACGGTCGCCATCGGGCGCGACCACACCAAGGTTCGGCTCAAGGGTGGTGAATGGGTAGTTGGCGATCTTCGGCGCGGCGCGCGTGACGGAGGCGAGAAAGGTGCTCTTGCCCGCGTTCGGGAAGCCGACGAGGCCGACATCGGCGATCAGGCGTAGTTCAAGCGTGATCCAGCGCTTCTCGCCCGGTTCGCCCAACTCCGCCATGCGCGGGGCCTGATGCGTGCTTGTGGAGTAGTGTGTGTTCCCCAGGCCACCCCGCCCACCGTGGGCGACGATGGCCCGTTGCCCCGGCTCGGTGAGGTCGGCAATGAGCGCGTCCGTTTCGGCGTCCCGCACCGTGGTGCCGGGGGGCACGGCAATCACCTTGTCCGCCCCCCGCGCTCCCTTACGGCGGCGGTCGAAACCCTGAATACCGGGCCGCGCCTTGAAATGGATCGCGTATTCAAAGGCGACGAGCGTGTTCTGGTTCGGGTTCACAAGCAGTACGACATCGCCGCCGTGCCCACCATCGCCACCATCCGGCCCGCCCCGTGGAATGAATTTTTCACGCCGGAACGAGGCGGAGCCATTGCCCCCACGCCCCGCTTCCACATAGATTTTCGCTCGATCTGACAACATGCGCCGTTCACCCCTCACCTGTACCTGTGACTTGTAACGTTTCAGTATCCCACGGGATGCGGGGAACGACGAGTGGCGGACACGGCATTCGCAGGGAGGGGAGATTTGAACCGCGAAGGCGCGAAGAAATGCAAAAGTATGAAGATATTTTCTCGATCCCCTTCGCGCCTCGCGGTTCGATCATCTTTGCTTTGTCTCTGCCACACGTTTTGCCCTACAATGCCCATGCAACACGACGAGGGCAATGAACGGAAGGAGAGCGGCAATGGCGATAGCGGTGGAGCGGTTGACGGCGGGCAGCGACGTGCTGCGGGAGCGGGAGTTTCCGATCACGCGGGAGTACACATACCTCAACTGCGCCGCGCGCGGACCGTTGCCGAACCGCGCGCGGCGGGCGGTCGAGGAGTATGCCGCCCGCGCGCAGTTCCCAATCTCTACCCCCACATCGGCGGCCCCGGAACCGGATGCGCTCGCCCGCACGCGACTCGCACGTCTGATCGGCGCGCGAGAAAGCTTTCTCACGTTGACGCCGAACACGACCTACGGCATGAATGTCGTCGCGCACGGCATCGAGTGGCGCGCGGGCGACAATGCCGTGATTCCCGACCGCGACTACCCTTCGCTCATGTACACCTGGCACCACCTGCGCGACCAGGGCGTGGATGTGCGTTTCGTGCCTTATACGGGTGTTGGCCCCACGGTGGACGAGATCATGGCGGCAACAGATGCGCACACGCGGGTCGTGGCATTGAGCGCGATCCGCTGGGACACCGGCTGGAAAATGGACCTCGAATCCCTCGGAGCGCGGTGCGCGCGGGCAGGAATTCTGCTCGCCGTGGATGGCGTGCAACTCGTCGGCGCGCAGCCGGTGGACGTGTCGGCCTGCCGGATCAGCGCCCTCTCGACGCACGGCTACAAGTGGCTGATGGCGAACTTCGGTGCGGGCGCGTTGTATGTCGCACCCGACGCCGTGGGCCGCATCCGACCTGTGTTCACGGGCAATGCCTCGGTAGAGGGCGTGCCGCAGTCGTTCGATGGGCCGTTGCCGTGGGCGGCGGACGCGGGGCGCTATGCGCTCTCGTTCGGCGTCAACCGCTACGGCTACGCGGCGATGGACGCGGGCATCGCGCTGATCGAGGAGTTGGGGATCGAGGCGGTGGCGGCGCACGATCTCGCGCTCGCCGCTCGCTTACGCAAGGGACTGGCGGCGAAACCGGGCGTCACCGTGGTGAGCAGCGATGATTCCGCGCACGCCTCCGCCGTCGTGGTATTCACGCTCGGCGCAAAGGAGCGCGACGCCGCGCTCATAGAGGCATTGGAGGCGCGGAAAATCCTCGTCGCCCTGCGCCCACTCGGCGTGCGCGTCTCGCCACATCTTTATAACAACGCTGCCGACGTGGACCACCTGCTCGCCGCGCTACCGTAACCAAGGGGGAACGCTGCCGGAAATCGGGGTCGGTCTGTCAGTCCTGCGTGGTATCAATCAGGGTGACGACCTCGGCGGGCGTGGCGGCGATCACATCGGCGAGGGGCGTCAGCACGGCACGCGGGTACGGCCCCCACGCCGCGCCCACGGCGGTCATCCCGGCGGCGCGGGCGGCTTCCATGTCGTGCGTGCTGTCACCGAGATACCAACAGGCAGCGGGGGAGACGCCGACGCGCTCCGCTGCGAGCAGTAATGGCTCCGGGTGCGGCTTGTGGCGCGCCGTATCTTCAAGGAGCACGACGGTGCGCATTCCCACGTCCAGTCCGAAGCGGCGAAAGGTAGGGGCGATGGAAACTCGCGCCTTGCTCGTCACAATCGCCATTGGTACGCCGCGCGCCCGTACTTCCGCGAACATTTCCAGCACGCCCGGATAGACGGTGACGTACTCGTCGTGCCGTGCGAGGTTGTATTCGCGGTATGTGGCAAGCAATACCGCGCCCTGCCCCGGCGCGATCTCTTCCAGCGCGTCAATTAGCGGTCGCCCGATGGTGGGCACAATCTCCGCGCGTGCCCACTCCCGCCCCAGATGCGTCGCCGTCGCGTGCTGAAATGAGCGCACGATCAGTTCGATGCTGTCAATGAGCGTGCCATCCAGATCGAGAAGGAGCGCGTCACAGGGGGGCATGGATACCCTTTCGATAATCAAGGGACATTACGGGTCGCAGTTCCGTCACTCGCCATGCACCTTGCACCACGCGCGACGCCAGTGCGCTACTCAAGAAAGTCCCGAAGCTGCTTGGATTTGGAGGGGTGACGCAGCTTGCGCAACGCTTTGGCCTCGATCTGCCGGATGCGCTCGCGCGTGACGCCGAAGCGCCGCCCGACTTCCTCCAACGTGCGGCTATTGCCGTCTTCGAGGCCATAGCGCAGGGCAAGCACTTCCCGCTCGCGCTCGGAGAGCGACCCCAGCACGCTGTGCATCTGTTCTTTGAGCAGGTCCGACGCGGCGCCGTCTTCGGGAGCGACGATCTTGTGATCCTCGATGAAGTCACCGAGGTGGCTGTCTTCTTCCTCGCCAATCGGCATTTCGAGCGAGACCGGTTCCTGGGAAATCTTGATGATCTCGCGCACCCGCTCGGCGGTGATCTCCAGTGCCGCGCCGACCTCCTCGCTCGTCGGTTCGCGCCCCAGCTTCTGCAAGAGTTCGCGCTGTGTACGCACGAGGCGGTTGATCGTTTCCACCATATGCACGGGGATGCGGATCGTGCGCGCCTGATCGGCGATGGCGCGGGTGATCGCCTGCCGGATCCACCACGTCGCGTAGGTGGAAAACTTGTACCCCTTGAGGTACTGGAACTTTTCCACGGCGCGGATGAGGCCCATGTTGCCCTCCTGCACGAGGTCCAGCAGGGTCATGCCACGCCCGACGTACTTCTTCGCCACGCTGACCACGAGGCGCAGATTCGCCTCCACGAGCCGCCGCCGCGCTTCGTCGCTATCGGCCTTGATCGCCGCCCAATGAGCGGAAAGCGCGTCCCCATTCGCGTTCCAGGACACGCCCGCGTGATCGAGGCGCGCATCGCGCGGGATGATCTCGAAATGCAGGAGCACGGGCTTGCTCGCCACTGCCGCCGCCCGCTGGTAGCGTTTCTCGCGCCGCGCGGACGGCTGCCCCGCAAGGGTCGCGCACGCCGCCGCAAACTCCGCCATCGCCGGCCACGGACGGTTTAGTTCCATTCGGTGACGCAAGGCATCCGGGAGTATCCCAAGCGGGAGCAAGGCATACTCCAGCAGGCAACAACGCAGGCAATCCTCCGCCTCGGCGGCGGTCCAGCCATGTATCTTTGCAGCGGCAGCGAGCGCCCCTTCCGGCAACGCGTTCAGCGGCACGAGACCATCGAAAATTTCGCTCCGTTGCTGAGGCAGGGGACACTTGCGCACCTCGGCATAGAGCGTCGTGACGACGTCCCATTGCCCGGTGAGGTTCGCATACAGGGCGCAGGTGACGCGATCCGCCGTGGGGGCGTCTTCACCCGCTTCGCTCAGGGCACGCTCCGCCCGCACCAGGTGCAGTCCCATCTCCATGCGCCGCGCCAGATCCTGCTCCTGCACGCTCGTCAGGAGCGGCACGCGCCCGATCTCGCGCAGGTACATGCGCACGGGGTCATCAAGCATCACGCTCGGCGTCTCCGCTTCGGGCACGTCGTTCCCGGTGGCGCGCACACTTTCGTCGGGAGCGGTCGCAGTATCGAAGACACGCACGCCCATTTCACCCAGATAAGAGATGAGCTGATCCGTCACTTCGATGCTCTGCTCCGGTGTGGGCAGGGCGGCAAGAATGTCATCGTACGTGGCATACCCCTGCTCACGCGCGCGCGCGACCATGTCTGTGAGATCACGGTCAAGCACGAGATCGGCGGAGAGTTCGGCGAGCACGGCATCGGTGAGCAGGTCCGGCGCTTCCCCGGCGACGGTCCCATCCATAAGGGCCGGTTCGTCCGCTTCGGTGTTGAGCAACGCGAGCATGTCTGTTTCCGGCTCCACAACAGGCATGGCAACCTCCTCATCGTCACCGACCGACGTAGCTGCGGGATTGGCGGGAGGGGGCACCGCCCTGCGGCGCGGGCTTGTGGGATGTGGGGAGCGGCGGTGTTGGTCTGTCACAGATGAGACCCCTCACGTACCGAAGTATCACGCGGGCGAGCAGGTACACAACCGGGAAAAGCGGTCGCGTCAGTGCGGGAGCATTGCGCGCGAGATAGACAGTGACCGCGTATGAAGCGTGATCGCAGCACCGTACGTTCATCAGCGAACGATTGTGCGCCATCTTCTACTACAATGCATCGGAGGCGGTCAATGGTATTGGGCATACTACGCACGTACACTGCAATTTATCTCATTCCGCTCCCGTTCCATGCGCGTGCAGCATACGCGATGACCCGCCTCGCTGTCACATGCGACCGTGATGCGTACATCGTAACGGGAACGTAAGAGGTGCGTGGTACGTTCCATGCGATGAATACGCAATCACTCCCCGCCATTGGCGAAAGGATGGAATCTTATGATTTTCCGCGCCCTCACCGGCAACCGCAACAAGGAACGCCCCACCGCTACTGACCGGCTGCCACCGGGTCAGACGTTGACGCAAAAGTGGCCCGTGCTTCATTACGGTAGCATTCCGCGTGCCAATCTCGCCACTTGGGACTTCGATGTGAAAGGGCTGGTGGAGGAACCCGCGCACTGGACATACCAGGAGTTCCTTGACTTGCCACACTTTGCGATCACACGGGATATGCACTGTGTGACGCGATGGAGCACCTACGACAACAATTGGGAAGGCATCGCCACGCGCACGGTGCTCGACCAGGTGACGCTCAAGCCCGACGCGAAGTTCGTGCTCGTGCATTGCGATGGCGGCTACACGACGAACATGCCGCTTTCCGTATTCAGCGACGAGGATTGCCTGTTTGCCTGGCGCAACAATGGGCAGGACATCACGGCGGAACACGGTTGGCCGATGCGCCTCGTGATCCCCAGCCGTTATGCATGGAAGAGCGCGAAGTGGGTGCGCGGCATCGAACTGCTCGAGAAAGACCAGCTTGGCTTCTGGGAGCGGTACGGCTATCACAACAACGCCGACCCGTGGCGGGAAGAACGCTTCGCGTAGCGCGAGCCATCCGCAATCCATAGAGCGCATCATCGGCGGGGCGGTTCGAGAGCCGCACCGCCGATGATGCGCTTTTACAATACCCTACACGCCTCCAAGTATCGGAGAGAACCGAAGCGCCGACCGTCCTATACGTTGCGGGCTGGGAGGATACAGCCGGGAACAGCCGTGATCGTTATCGTGTTCTCATATGTCGTAGAGAATGGGCGGGGCAACGGCGCTCCGTCCGGTGGCAATGAGGGCGCAACGCCAAGAAGGTACACCGATGCGACGCATTTCCGGTTCCCTCACCCTTGTGACGCTGTTGTCACTCCTGCTTGCAGCCTGCGGGGGCAGTGGCAATACCGCATCCGGTCCGCAAAAGCTCACGGTGGGATACATTCCCGTGATGATTGACGCGCCCCTGTATGTCGGCATCGAACGTGGCTACTTCAAAGACGCGGGCCTTGACCTCACGCTGCAACCACTCGCGGGCGGCACGGACGTGATTACGCAGACCGCGACGGGCAATTTCGATGTCGCCCTCGGTGGCCTCGGTGTCGCCACCTACAACGCCCTCGCCAAAAACGCCGGGATCAAAGTCGTCGCCCCGCTCCATAGCGAAGCGCCGCCCGTGACCACGCCGCTCGTCGTCAGCAAAAAAGCATACGACGCGGGGCAGTACCATTCGGTCGCGGACCTCAAAGGCAAAAAGGTCTCGATCAATGCCGCCGGTTCCGCCACGGAATACTGGCTTTCCCGATCCCTCGCCACGGGTGGCCTGACGCTGAAAGACGTGGACGTGCAGTACATCCAGTTTTCGGACGTCCCCGCCGCGCTCGAAAACGGCGCCCTCGCCGCCGCGATGCTTGGCGAACCCGTGTACACGCAGGCACGGGACAAGGGGCAGGTGCAGGTGCTTTCCGACAACTTCATCAACAATTTCTACGCGACCATCGTGCTGTACAATACGAAGTTTGCCACCGACCGCAAGGGCGCGGCGCAGGGCTTCATGGACGGCTATCTGCGCGCCTGCCGCGACCTGCAAGGCAACGCCTTTAAAACCGACGCCATCGCCGGGATCATCGAAAAGTACACGCACGTCCCGGCGGACACCGTGAAGCGCTCCAACGCCCCGTTCTATGACCCGAACGGACGCTTCCATATTGACGACCTCGAAACGATGCAGAAATTTTATCAAGAGCGCGGTAGCCTGACGTACGCAACGCCGCTCGACATGAAAAAGGTGATAGATACGAGCTTCGTGGACGCCAGTGTGAAGAAACTTGGCGAGGCCAAGCCATGACGGCAATCCGCGAGCGCCGCCACCAAGCGGTGCTCGCTGCGACCGAAGAGGCCGCGATTACCGTAACAGGCTTGACGCAGCAGTTCGGCGGCGTGCGGGCGCTGGCTGGGGTAGACCTCACTGTGCTGCGCAGTGAGTTCGTCTGCCTCGTGGGGCCGAGCGGGTGTGGCAAGACAACGCTCCTGCGCATCCTCGCGGGACTGGCACAACCAACGGATGGCACAGCACATGTCGTTGGCAAGACCGCCGTGGTCTTTCAGGGGCAATCGCTCTTTCCGTGGCTTACCGCCGCCGAGAACGTCGCGTACGGATTGCGTCTCGAAGGCGTCTCCGCACAAACGCGCAATGCGTTTGCCGTGGAGCAGTTGCGGCGCGTCGGGCTAGAACGCTTCGCCCGCGCCTATCCGGGCACGCTTTCCGGCGGGATGCAGCAGCGCGTCAACCTTGCCCGCGCCCTCGCCGTAGACCCGGACGTGCTGCTGATGGACGAGCCATTCGGTAGCCTCGACGAGCAGACCCGCATCACAATGCAGGAGCAATTGATCGCGCTGTGGGAGGGGTCGCGCAAGACAGTTTTATTCGTCACGCACTCGGTGGAGGAGGCGGTCGCCCTCGCGGATCGCGTGGTCGTATTGAGCGCGCGTCCGGGCCGCGTGATCCTCGATCTGCCCATCACCGCGCCGCGCCCCCGCACCCGCTATGAGGAACACGACACCCCCGCCTTTCGCGCCGCCGCGATTCAAGTCTGGCACGCCCTTGAGGCGCAGGTGCGGCAGGCACAGGCCGCCGAACTCGGCAACGGGGGAGGGGTACGCGCATGACGGTGCAGCGAGAACGCTTGCTCGCGGTGCTATCGCCACTCGCGCTCCTGCTCCTGTGGGAAATCACGACGCGAGCGGGGTTACTGAATGCGATCTTTTTTCCGCCGCCATCGGGCATCGTCGGCGCTATCGTGCGGCTGACGCGCTCCGGGGAATTGCCCGCCGACATCGCCGCGACCACGGGGCGCGTCGCGCTTGGCTTCGCCCTCGGCTTCGTGCCCGCCGCGCTCCTGGGCCTGATGATGGGGCTTTCCGGCACGCTCCGGGCGATCGTGCTCCCCATTGCCAACGTGATTTACGCGATCCCGAAGATCGCCGTGCTGCCGCTCTTTCTCGTGATTTTCGGGCTGGGCGAGCAGAGCAAGGTGGCGATGATCGTGGCGAGCAGTTTTTTCTTCGTGCTCCTGAACGCGATGACGGGTGTGCTCGCAATTGATCGCCTGCACCTCGATGTCGCCCACGCCTTTCGTGCGACACCCTGGCAGGTGGTGCGTACGGTGGCGTTACCGGGGGCAATGCCCTTCGTGCTTGCGGGGGCGCGGCTCGCCCTCGGTTTCTCGCTCATCGTCGCGGTGGGCAGTGAGTTCGTCATCCCCGGCGGGCATGGGATCGGCACGCGTATCTGGCTCAGTTGGCAAATCCTTGATATTGAGCAAATGTATGCGGGCCTGATCGCCGCCGCCCTGCTTGGCGTGCTCCTCAATTTCCTGATGGACGAGATCGAACGTCACTTCCTGCCGTACCGCCGACTCACATGAGTATAGAGGGCTGCAACGTATATCCGACACAGTGTTTCCGCCTGTGGCATGTCGCTTGCTCTACTCACGGCGTGGATTATTTTTCGTAGAGGGGCGACACGATGCAGTTTGTGCCGGTCACGGAATACCGGATTTCCCCACGACGATGGCGTGGCCTGACGCTCAGTGCCGTTTCGTTCGCGCTTTTTGCGCTGATTGTTGCGTTTGGCGAGCCGTGGGGGTGGCCTCTCGCGCTTCGGGTCACGCTCACCGCTTTCACGGGAATTGGCTTCATGGCTGGCCGGCTCATGCGGGGGCAACGCGCCTGAGATATTTCCTTGCCATCGAACACAAAGCCGTTACCCGCCGTCGGCAGCGATAATGCGTTCCGCGACTGCGTCAATGGTCGGTGCGACAATGTCCGGCACCGGAACGAGCGGATCAAGCACCGCACTGGGACGGCTCACGAAGGCAGTCACACATCCTGCCCGTACCGCGCCCGCGATGTCCCATGCGTGCGCTGCCACGAGCCGCACCTGCCCGATTGGTACGCCGAAGTGTGCGGCAATCATGCGGTAAGGAGCAGGCGCGGGCTTGAGCCGGCGCACGGTGTCCGCCGAGAAGCGCATCGCAAAAAACTCGGTCAGTCCCGCGTTGGCGAGTTGCGCTTCCGCCACCGTCGGTGGAGAGTTCGTCAGGGCCACGAGCGTGAAGCCCGCGCCGCGCAACCGTTCGAGGCCGGGGCACACATCCGCGTGTGGCGGCAGCGTGCGCATACCGTCACGCACGCGGGCGCGGTTCGCTTCGGTGAGCGTCACGCCACGTCGCGCCGCGATCATTTCCAGCGCGCCCATCTGCAACGTACTGAAGTCGCTGTAGGCATCGGTGACGATGGAGACGAGCGCGGACTGCAACATCTGTGCGAACCACTCGCGCCGCACCGCTCCGCCGCTCTCATTGGCAAACATTGCCGCGAATACCGGGTCGAGCGCCGCGAGATCGAGCAGGGTTTCATTGACATCGAACGCGATGATCCGCTTCATCCGACCGCCTCCGCATCCCGCTGCTCCAACGCGTCGTGTGCCGATTCCCGCATCACGCGGTGTTCCCATTGCCGTGCAGTGAGCGCGAGGCCGAGGGCGGGCCAACATTGCCCTGCCGCCCCGATCAGCCGCGCGCGCGGGCCATGGAGGGGATCACCGAGCGCGGCCCGTCCCAGGGTCGTGAGGCCAAAGCGGGCGTAGTCGGCGTACCAGGCGAGAAAGCCGCGCGTTCCCAGGCGGTGATGCAGTGCAGTGAACACCCACGGGTACCGCGCCACGGTGAAGAGCATCATGCGCGTGTATTCGCCCCATGTCGGGTTATCGCGCAGGAACCGGCGCGTCGTGCCTGTGCCGAGCGTGTGCAGGCTACCGAGAAAGACGTTCATCACGCGGTTTACCGCCGCGACATCGCCGCCGCCATGCGCCATCATGCGCGAGAGGCCCCACAGCGGCGCGAGGTTCGCCTGATGCGCCCCCGCATGCCGCAGATGCCGCGCTTCGAGCAGATCATGCGTCAGGCAGAAGCGCAGCGTATCGGTAATTCGGCGCAGGTTGCGCGTATGCGAGCCGAAGCCGCAAAAGGTGAGCGGCGACTGTTGCGCCGCCGCGTCGCCGATAGAAACCACGCCGCGCGATGCCCCTGTGCCGGGACGCGTGTCGTGGTAGCGCGCCGGGATAAAGCCGTACACGGGCTTCAGGTGCGCGAAATCCGGCCCCGGCTCCTTGTACGTCGGCAGTAGCATGAAATACTGCTCAAAGAGATCGAGCAGCGATTGCGGGGCATTTTCGCGTACACGGTCGTAATAGAATACGTACACCGTGTAGGCGTCTCCGCCTGCCGGGAAGCCTTCCCAGATCAGTTGATGCCCGTCTTGCGCGTCCGCAACGGTGATGAGCACTTCGCCCGTGGTACGGTCAACCGTGCGTGGCCCGGTTCCCTCCTGAAACCCTCGCGCGACGGTGCCCACCGTTGGACAGACGCCCTGAATCGCGCCATCCGCATTGATCGCCCAGGCGAGGGGGGAAATGGTGCCCATCGCGTCTACCACGAGGCGGGCGGCATACTGTTCCGTTGCCCCGTTCGGCCCCTCGACTTCCACTACAGACCCGACGCGCCCGCACCGCCGCTGATGAACCCGACGAAACCGGCGTCCCTCAATCAATGTGCCACCGAGGGCGAGAAAGCGCGCCCGGCAATGCGCGAGCAACGCATCCGCCCGCACCGCCACATCGAGCACGTCCGTGGTATCCACGGGAATCGCGGGAACACCCGTCCCCGTCGCGTGGAAGCGGATGATGCCCGCCGCGTAACGGGTGGCGACGATTCCTTCGAGGTCATCCCAAGTCACGACACCCGCTGCCACGAGTTCGGCAAGTTCGGCGCGCGAGATGTTCCACTCACGGTGCGCGAACCCCGCCTTCGCCTCGTCTATCAGAGCAACACGCAGTGATTGCCCCGCGCGCGCCGCACTGGCAAGCAGCGCAGTTGCGTTAATCAAGCCAAGTACGCCGCCAATGTAGATGACCTCGTATGCCGCGTCCGCCGAGGGCAGGGTCTCGCACGGCACAAGGACGCCGGTTCCGGCCTGCCCACGCACCGCCGCCGCGAAGCGCGTGTCGAGCCGTTCCACCGCCGCCAGCGCCGTCGCGCCATCCGGCATTGCGCCAAATACCGCCACCGTGCGCGGATACCGGGCGGCAAGCCGCGCGAAGATCACGGGCGTTTCGGCAGCGACGGTCATGCGTGCAACCTTTCGGGGGTAACGGTATTGGCGAAGGCGCGAAAAACGGCACCGGAGGCATCGAGGGTTCCCCATGATTCTACCACGGGGCTTCGGCGCAACATGGTACGATATTGACGACCGACGAAGTGATATGCATGCTGGCGCCGAATCGGCCTAACTCCCGGCCCCTTCCCTAAAGAGGAAGGGGAGGGTGCCTCGGATAAACTCCGGCGCATACGGAACATCGTAATCTCGCCCTGTCTCACTCCTCTCACTCCCCTTCCTCTTTAGGGAAGGGGCCGGGGGTTAGGGTATTGGGAATTGAGGGCGAGGAGCACCCGCATACTTCTCCGGCTTTCGGCAATCTAGGGGGATATGTGATATGCATTCGACTACCCTGCCGCTCCTGCACGCTCCGGACGCCCCCAATGGTTCACCAATGACCCTCACGGAGGTCGTGCGTGGGCAGAACGGTGATGTCCTTACCGGCACCGCGCAGGCGGGCACGTATGGGCCGTACGCGATTCAGGGGGGCGTGCTTGACCTGATCGGGCACGATTTGCCACCGGTTTCGCTCGCGCAACGCTCGAACTTCCTCTGGCCCACGAGCAGGTACTACGAGCAGGTCTGGCGGACGCGCTCGCTCACGCTCCTCGCGGGCGAACCGTTCCCCGTGCGGCGCGAACTGGGCCTGTTGAACCGCTGGGTACAGCCCGAACGCGGCGGCCTGTATGTGGATGTCGGCACATCGCACGGCCTGTATGCGCGCAACCTGGCGCATATCTTCGAGACACGCGGCGCGGCAGGCACGGTGATTGCGCTCGACATCGCACCCGCGATGCTGCGGCAGGCAGGCGAACTGATCGCGCAGAAAGGCTATACGACGATTGACCGCGTGCGAGCGCGGGCACAGGCATTGCCGCTCGCCGATAACACGGTACGCGGCGTCGTGAATGGCGGCACCTTCAACGAGATGGGCGCACAGCACGAGGCACTGCATGAAGTGCGCCGGGTGCTTGCACCTGACGGCGTCTCGTTCACCATGAGCCTGATCGCCGCACACACGCGCATCGGGGCACGAGTTCAAAGCGCATTGCAGGCCGCGCTTGGCCTGATCTTCCCCACACGCGAGGAAACGAACGCCCTGTACGATGCGGCACGCCTGGCAATTACCGACCAGGAGCAGCACGGCATCGTGCTCCTTACCCGCGCCGTGCCGCACTGACGCCGCGAACGTTCGCGGGTTGCTTGTTGTCAGCGTTCTCGTGGCTTGCCGAGGATCGCGTCCACTGAAGGGCGACTGCGGGCAGCACGGTTGATACCAGGGTGTCACCGCGCTCCAGAATCGCAATCAGCCGGATCCGGTGACGCCGGGGTTGATCTGCCGCTCGATGCGTCTCCCTTCGAGGTCTATGAGCCACACTTCGGCGATCCCCGCCCGCGCGTACTGGGGAAACTTCACCGTGCGGTCGTAGGCGAGTGACGAGTCTGAGACCTCGATCACGAGAAGCACATCATCGGGAGACGGTATCGCGTCCCCCGTATGCCCTCTTGCAATAGCGCAACATCAGGCGCTGGCTCCGTGTCATTCGGGAGACGGATCGGATTCTGCACGCTGACCGAGGCGGGATTTTCCACGGCCCGAGTGAGCAACCCCATCAGACGATTGACGCAGTACATGTGCCGGGAACCGATTGCTGCCATCTGCACGATCTCCCCGTCAATCAGTTCGACCCGGTCATCTTCGTGCAGGATACCCACGGTCGCCATGCGCTCGTATTCATCCACTGTAAACCGATAATGGGTAATCACCGCTTCCATCTCGCACCCCTTTACGATACGGCAATTTTCAACGCGGCAAACGAACCACCACGGCGCCAAGATCACAAAGGAAAATCATCATAATTTTTCTTGGTGTCCTTGGCGTCTTGGTGGTTCGTTTGTCCCATTCCCCCTCAGTCCGCAACGAGGGCGGGTGCGCCTTCGAGGAGCAGGGTCTCGAAGTGATCGGTGTTCTCCATCGGGCCACACATGGCGAGGTGGAGTTTTTCGGGGGCGAAGAGATCGTTCGCCACGCGGAAGACGTCGTCCTTTGTCACGGCATCCACCTCGGCGCGGCGCTCGTCTGGGGTGCGCACGCGCCCGCGCAGCAGCTCCTGCCGCAAGACATCCATCGCCACGCCCGCCGAGCCTTCGAGCGCGAGCAGGATGCGCCCCTTCAGGCCCTCCTTGCCCATCGTCAACTCCTCGTCCGTGACCGGCTCTGCCGCCATGCCGAGGATTTCCTTGCGGATCGAGAGGATCGCCTGATCGAGACGTTCGAGGTCCATGCCGCCGCGCGCCACGAAAAGGCCGGTATCGGTGTACGGGTCGGGCGAGCTACCGACGTAGTAGCACAACCCCTGCCGCTCGCGCACCTCGATAAAGAGGCGGCTGCTCATCGTGCCGCCGAGCACGGTATTGAGCACGGAAAGGGCGGCTTCGTCCGGGTGGCCGATGGGGTAGCTCGGCGTGCCCATCACGACATGCGCCTGGCCCGTGTCTTTGGTGTAAATGCGCACTTTCTCCGCCGACCGCACGTCCGTCGCCGGTTCGGGCTTCGGCGCCGCTCCACCGGGGAACTGCGCCATCCATCGCTGCACTTCCGCGAGCGCGTCGTCTTCGTCCACCTTGCCGGCGATGGAAACGACCATGCTCCCGGTGTGATACGCCATCTGCACGTAATCGAGAAAGGTCTGGCGGTTCATCGCGGTGATGGTTTCATCCGTGCCGAGGATCGGGCGTCCGAGCGGGTGGTTCGGGTACATCATCTGCTGGAAGGCGCGCGGCGCGAGCGCCATCGGCTGGTCATCGTACATGCGGATTTCCTGAATGATCGTGCCCTTTTCACGCTCGATCTCGTCGGTATCGAACTTCGAGTGAAAGAGCATGTCTGTCAGCACGTCCAGCCCAAGTTTGTAGTGTTCCGGCGCGAGGCGCGTGTAGAAGGCGGTCATCTCTTCCGAGGTAAAGGCGTTAAATTGCCCGCCCAGGCCATCCACGAGGCTGGAAATATCCTTCGTGGTCGGGCGACGCTCGGTGCCCTTAAAGAACATATGCTCCGCGAAGTGGGCGATGCCATTGACTGCCGGGGTCTCGCTTCGTGCGCCGACACCGACGCCAATGACGACCGTAACGGAGGTCGCGGCATCCATCGGCGTGATGTAGACCCGCAGACCATTATCGAAGACGTGCTTGTGGTACTCGATTGCCATGTGGTGAGTCCTTTCGTGTGTTCTCCACTCTCGTGGGGATTGTACCGCCCCCTTTGCGCCGTGTCTGTGGCGAAGCGTGCGTCAGTACCCTGTAGACGCGCCCGTCGGTTTCCCAAATCAAATCGTGACGTTGACATGGGAGCGCCCGATTCCCTATAATGCCCCTGCGTGAGGATGTATACGCGGACGATGCCCCGCGATGCCTGCATTACGTTGCCATAACGAGCTTGGTAGACGGGCAGGGATATTGACATTGCGGGAAGCGGCTGTTATGGTGCGTTCGTACGTTTGTATGGGTGGCGGTTGATCGTAGACATGACAGGGGGATGACAGATGGCATTCAAGGCATTGCAGGGGAAGGCGACGCGGCGGGACGTGATCAAAGGCACGCTGAAGGCGGGCGCGTATGCCGCTCCGCTCGTGGTTGCCGGGGCGTTGCCGCTCGCGGTCGGCGCGGTTACAGGCATCGGTGGCGTGCAGTTGTTTATCAATGGCAGCGGTGCGGCCAACACCACGATCCCGTTCGGCAACGCGTTCACGGTGTCCGGCAGGGGCTTTCAGCCAAACTCGGTGCTCTACCGCTCCATCGCGAGCAACGCCGGTACCTTCACGTTTCTCCCGATCACCACGGACGGCAACGGCAACTTCACCAACGTGATCAACACCGCGACGAGTACCGAGATCAGCACGGTGACCCAGCAGCAGAGTTCAACGACCTTTGCGATCGTGATTTCAAATACGCAGCCAATCATTACGGCTGCGACGAACGGCCCGAACGGCCCGAACGCCGGGTCAATCCCCGGTGTACTGGTGCAGACGAACGTGACCGTCACGGGTGGCCCATCTAACCGCGCGGTTGGTGGCGATCAATAACACCGTAGTATCCGTTCCTGATTCACGATACCGCTCGCTCTTTACGAGCGAGCGGTATCGTTTTGTCCGCTGTCACAGGCAATGTTTTGCAAAGTAGCACGGATTGCGATGCCGTTGGCCCTGTTTTCCTAACCCCCAGCCCCTTCCCTCGAAGGGAAAGGGAGTGAGACAGGGCAAGGTGTCGGCGTATGAGGAACAGCGAAGCATTGCAGTGAGTCACCCCTTCCCTCCGAGGGAAGGGGCCGGGGGTTAGGAAGATTCGGCCCACCCACGGGCCAATACCGCCGTAGTCCGCGCTCAATGGTCATGTGACCGTTCTCGGTCAGGAACACTGCACTCATACATCCCTTCCCTATGGTATGATCGTGCCGCTGTTCCCAACGGGGACAGCGGCATTGCGTTATTCTGCATACCGACTGCGAGGGTTTATGACTGCCCCATCCTCTCCCAACGACGATGCCGCGCGTGCGATCGTGTTCCCCGCTTCCACGCATCCCCGCAAGGCGGAGGATGTGACGGACGAACTGCTGGCGGATGGGAGCATGATGCTGTTCCATGCCAGGCGGCAGGAATTGCTCACGTTGAATGGTACGGCGGCGCTCGTGTGGGAGTGCTGCGATGGCACGCATGATTTCGCGTCCATCGTTGCGGAAGTGCAAGAGGTGTTCCCCGCTGTGCCCTCTGTTCCTAACGATGTCCGCGCCGCGCTCGCAGAGCTACGGACGCATGGTATGCTCGCGGATGATGCGACGTAAATGACGACGATGACGACCGGCACAACGGACTACCCCCGCCTCCGCTACCGGATTCTCACACACGCGGTCGAGATTGACGTGCCGGACGCGGCGATGCGGGATGCGGTGGCGCGGGTACTCGGTCATTTCACACCGGACGATGGGGGCATGGCGACGGAACGTGTGCAGTACACGCTGGTACGCAGTAGCGAGCAACGCTGGATGGTATCGCGTTCTGGATCGGGCTTCGGCACCGATACGGAGATGACGAGCGGGCTGCTCGCCCTCGAATGGCATCTCGTCACCGATGCGCTGGCGAAGCAAACGGCGTTCTTTCATCTGCATGGCGCGGCCCTGGCGACGCCTGACGGGCAGCGCAGCGTGCTCGTGGTGGGCGAGTCGGGCAGCGGCAAGACCACGCTCATGCTCGCGCTGATGCAGCGCGGGTTTTTGCCGTACAGCGATGACGTGGCGCTCATCGAGCCGGAATCGCTCCTGCTCCATCCGTTCCCCCGCGCCTTTCACCTGCGGGAAGGGACACGCGCGCTGCTGCGGGAACGACCGGATGCCCCCTTGGGGGACTTCGCGCGTTTGCCTCCCGGCTTTCTGCTGCCCCCACGCTACGCATCCGCGCCTGCGCCCGTGCGGTTCGTGGTCTTTCCATCGTTGCGGCTGGGGCAACCACCGGAGTTTGTTCCCCTCACTCCCGCCGAGAGCGCGACGATGCTGCTCTCGCAAACACTCACGCTGACGGGCACCCCCGTACTCGCGCTTGGCACGGCGGCGCGGTTAACGGTTGCGGCCCGCTGCGGTCGCCTATTCATGGGCGATCTCGCCGCCACCGCCGATCTCGTCGCTGCCCTCACCACCGAGGGGCCGGCCCCCTCACCCGCGCCATGACCCCCACACCTGCGTATCCCGATCATACCGGTTATCGGAGCGAAAACGCGGTGCTTCTCGCCACCGCGCGGGGTGAGGCGATGACACACAATGCGGTCGCTGCGCTCAATTGGGACTACCTCCTTGCCGCCGGGGAACGGCAGGGGATGATTCCCCTGCTTCAGCAATGGTTGACGAAGCACCGGCTTCCCGTTCCCGCCGAGACCGCCGCCACGCTCTCCGCGACGTACTGGACGAACCGGTTTCGCAGCCGGGCGCTCCTTGCGGAGCTTGCCGCCATCCGCGTCGCTGCGGCAACAGTCGGCATTCCGCTGCTGCCCCTCAAAGGCGCGGCGCTCGCGCCCACGGTGTACCCCGCGCCGGAACTGCGCCCGATGAGCGACCTCGATCTTCTCACCCGTGCCGACGACCTCCCGCGCATCCGCGCACTGTTTGCCGATCTCGGATACGTGGAGGAGCCATACGAGGCGTCCCTGCTCCCGACGCGCCTGCGGGACCCATTGCGGCGCGAGTGGAAGTTCGTCGCGTCGCGTGGCGGCTTTCCAGTACTCGTTGAAGTACGCGCCGAACCGCTCGACCCCGGCCTGCCTCCCCTCACCGAACTCGACCGCGCCTTCTCGGCCCGCCTGCACGCGCACGCCGCCCGCATGTGGGCACGCGCACGCCCACTCGATAATGATCCGGCGATGCTCCAGGCTGCCCCCGAAGACTTGCTGCTCCATGTTGCCAGCCACATGGCGACCCGGCACGCCGATTTTCGCCTGATCTGGCTCCTCGACATCCGGCAGATCATCACGCACACACCGGAGTTCGATTGGGAATACCTCGCCGGTGAGGCGCGGTCGCTTGGCCTTACGGTGCCCGTGCGTGCCGCCCTCGATGCGGCGGCACGCTGGCTCCATGTGCCCCTTCCCACGATGTGGCATGGGGCTACTACGTCGTTCCTGCCCCGCCTCCGGCATCCGGTGGATGCACTGGAATGGGCGGTCCTGGCGCCACGCGAACAGACACTTGATACCGCAGACCTCGCCGCGATTCCCCCGACCCCTGCCTGGCTCGCCGCCGTCTCCGTTGCACGGGTGTCATGGCGAGCACGGGCGCGAACGCTCCGCTGGCTCCTCCTGCCCTGCCAGAGTTACCTTGCAGGGTGGCGCAACACACCAGAAGACATGGCGAACTGGCGATATCCCGGCACGGCGGCCTTTCGCCTGATCGTCTCGTTCCTGCTGGGGATTGCAGCGGTCGCGCGCGGGTTGCACGTCCCGGTGTTCCCCGCGCTCGTAGACCGGCTGATGCGACGCCTGAACCCTTTTGGGAAGTACAAGAGCAACCTGTAGGGGACAAGCAGCGACCATCTCCGGCTATCCGCCGATTATCCACCATAGTGTAGAAAAGACGCTTCGCCCATGCCGCCAAACTGGCCACCGCACCAGAGGTCGGCGGGACTGGCGGCGACGAGGGCGACAGGCGTTTCAAATGCGAAACCGGCTCCCGTTGCCGCTGAAGGTGCGGGCACTATCGTCCAGGCAGCGCCGTCCCAATGCAGGAAAAACGTCTGTGCGCTCTCGGAGATCGTGTCCCCCTGCACGACCTTGACGCCGAACGTGCCGCTCGTCCAGGCATCGTCAGGAGCAAGCGCGACAACGGCCGTGAGACTGACGACGGTTGCATGGACATCCGGCACGGGCACGGCTGTCTCGGCCCACCGCGTCCCATCCCAATGCAGGGCAAAGGGTACAATGTGCATGTCGGGGGTTGCCATTGGCCAATCGGGAGGCGTACCCACCGCACCCACGGCCCAGGCATCGTCGGTCGCGCGTGCGGCAACGCCCACCAGCCTGTTTTGCGTACCGGGCGGCAGGGGCGTATTTTCGAGTGTCCACGCGACACCGTTCCAGTGCGCGGCGACGGGCTGGGTACCATCCTTGCCGGACTGGCCGAGCCGCCGCTCCCCGACAAGCCAGACATCGCGCGCGGATACGGCACTGATGCTGTTCCAGTCAAGCGAGTCCCGGACCACACCGCTCGCGCTCGGCACCCCGACCCTGGCCCACGTCGTACCGTTCCAGTGCAGCACGAGACCGGCCGCGCCGTCTCGTCCCGCTGCCCAGACATCATTTGGCCCCGCCGCCGTGACACCCGAAAGCAGCGCGTGTGGCGATGCGTCCGGCACGGCAGGCGCGGGCACCTGGCTCCACGCACTTCCGTCGTAATGGAGCGTGAGGGGTTGCAGCACGCTTGCCGTGGCTGCCCCGTCCAGCGTCATGGCGCCCACTGCCCAGATATCGCCGGCAGATACCGCCGTGACCGCGAAAAGGTACGTATTGCGGTCGGGGGGCGTGGGGGCAGATTGCACCGTCCAGGTGACGCCGTCCCAATGCTCGATCAACGGTTGCGCGAACACCATGCGGCTTGGAGGCGACACATTACTCCACCCCACCGCCCAAACATCCATTGCCGAGAGCGCCGCCATGCCTGCGACGCGATGAGAAACCGCAGCGGGTTGCGCTCCCACGACTGCCGTCCACGTTCCCGGCACGCTCTTGGCGCTCGCATCCCGCGCCGTCCCGCACGATACGGTAATCAGCACAAGGAGCAAGATCATCCTGACAAAAACACGCCGCTGCATCATGGCTTCCTTTCCCGTTTGGAGAGAACGTCGCACACGGGGCCAAAGTTCCCCCACCCACTCGGCGCTCTGCGACACTCGCACGGGGCATTCTCCGTGACGTCACTACGCCGCGACGTACTCGCAGGCCAACGTTACATAGGTTTTTCGTAACTACGCTCCATTATTTTTGCGATGCACTGCGTGTCAGTGGTCGGTTCCCCCACCTGCTTCCCTGTCCGCGCGCCAGCCCGGTTGCTTGCCGTGTCTCTGCACTCGTGCGAGACTGACGCACACGAGACGAATAGGCGTATGTGGAGGGTGACGGACAATGGTAAAGATCAAGCGATTGCAGCATGTGAGCATCGGGATCGAGATGGGGCGCGAAGACGAGGCACGGGCGTTCTACGGCGAGGCGCTCGGACTTACGGAGAAGCGCCGCCCAATGGGTCTCAAAGACCGTGACCTCATCTGGTACGACATCGGCGAGGACGAACACGAACTACACCTCATCCGCACGCATGTCGCGCATTTCACGCCCGTGCGCCCCGGCGACCACCTGTGCATTGAAGTAGATGACATCGAGGGAATGCGCGCGCAGTGTACTCAACACGGTGTGACAGTGCGCGAAACGAGCGAAATTGACCGGCGCCCGCGCTTCTTTGTGGACGATCCCTTCGGCAACTCCATCGAACTCGTGCAGGTTTCCGGCCGCTTTACCCCCGTAGACGAGCCGCTGCCGCACGGAGCCAAAGCGTAAAACGATACCGCGCGTCGCGTTGACGAAACACGTTCGAGGAGGCATCAGTGGAGGATGGACGACTGACGGGGCAGGTGGCGATTGTGACGGGGGCCAGCACGGGCATCGGGCGGGCAGCGGCGCTCGCGCTTGCGGCGGAAGGCGCGAAGGTGGCAGTCGTTGCCCGCTCTGCCGACAAGCTGGAGACGTTGACGCACGAGATCACAGCGGCGGGCGGCACCGCGCTCGCATATGCCGCCGATGTCGCGGACGCTGCGGCCGTAGACCGTTTCGTGGTGAATGTGCTGCACGAGTGGGGCCAACTCGACCTGTTTGTTGCAAACGCGGGCATCAACACGAAGCAGCGCAACCTGCACGATATGTCGGTGGAGCAGTTCGACCAGGTCGTCGCAGTGGACATGAACGCCGTATTTTACTGCGCGAAGGCGACGTTACCTCAGATGCGCTCGCAGGGGCGGGGCACGTTCATCACCGTTGCGAGCATGGCGGCGCTCAAGGCAGGCCCAATGAGCGGCGTCGCCTATGCGGCGGCGAAATCCGGCGCCGTGGCGATTACGGACAGCATTAACGCGGAGGAGCGCGTGAACGGTATCCGCGCGACCGCCATTCTCCCCGGCGAGGTGGACACCCCAATCCTCGATCAACGCCCGGTCCCGGTGAGTGCGGCGGGGCGCGCAACGATGCTCCAACCGGAAGACGTCGCGGCGGCAATCGTGTTTGTGGCAACGCTGTCGCACCGCGCCACGATTGAAACCCTCGTGATCGCCCCCACGGTGCGCCGCGAACGGGTGCAGGAGGATACGCCGCCGACCGCGCGGGCCGCGCAGGCACAGTCCTGATGCCACAGAGCAGCCAGCCCAACCTGCTTCCCATTGCGGACGAACTGGCGACAAAGCGGCGGCAACTCGTCGCGCTGTGCGAGGCAGAAGAACTCGCGGCGGTGCTTCTCACCTTGGAATCGTCCGTTGCGTGGGCCACCGGTGGGGGTGTCACCCGCGTCGTGATCGGCGGGGGTGACGCGGCGGCGCTCATGCTCGTCACGCGGGCGGGCGAGGCATTCGTGCTCGTAGATGCGATTGAAGCGCCGCGCATCGCCGCCGAGGAGATGCCGGAGCAGGGCGTACACATGCGCGTCTTCCCCTGGGAGGAAGACCGCAATGCCCACCGGGCCGCGCTGGTGCGCGAAATCGTTGGCACGGGCATGGTCGGAACAGACGCGCCTTTTCCCGCACTCCCACAGGCCCCGGTCATTGCCGCCCAAGTCCGTGCGCTCCGCAGCAGCCTCATGGATGGTGAAATTGTGCGCTATCGCTGGCTCGCACAGGCGACGGCACATGCCGTGGAAGACGCCGCCCGCACGATCACGCCAGGAATGACGGAGCACGCGATCACGGCAGCGTTTGTCGGGCCACTCGTGGCGGCGGGGATACAGGCGCCCGTCGCCCTCGTCGCAACCGACGCGCGCATATCGTCGTACCGCCATCCCCTGCCCACCGAACAGGTGATGCGTACGCAGGCGTTGCTTGTTGCGACCGGGGTGCGCTGGGGGCTACACGCCAGTGTGAGCCGCGCAGTGTCTTTCGGCCCGATGTCGGATGATCTGCAACGGCGACAGCACGCATGTGCGGCGGTAGACGAGGCGTACATCAGCGCGACCCGCGTGGGTGCAACGGGCGCGGAGATTTTCGCGGCGGGCGTAGCGGCATACGCGGCGGCGGGTTTTCCCGGTGAGTGGCGATTGCATCACCAGGGTGGTGCGACGGGCTATGTGGGGCGCGAGTGGCTTCTCACGCCGACGACTGCCGAGCGGGTGCAGGCACGACAGGCATTCGCGTACAACCCCTCCGTGACCGGCACGAAAAGCGAAGACACGTTTATGCTCCGTGCAGACGGCACGCCGGATTTCCTTACAGTCACGGGGGATTGGCCCACGGTGCCGAACAGCGGTGCCTGTTCGCGCCCGGCTATTCTGGAGCGGGACTGAAACGCGGTTGCCGTTCGTCCGCTACTGATTCCAACCCATCTGCGAACGCGGTGAGCAGATCGGCGGTGCCGGAAACGCCCGTGACGATGGCGTCTGCCGCCTGTAAAATTTCGGGGGGCGTCTCGCCGCCCGCGACGAGCACGCCAATCGCCGCGCCGCGCACCGTGCCTGCCTCCCGCATTTCGTGCAAGGCATGAAAGGCATCCACGTCCGTGAGGTCATCGCCGAGCATAATGAGTGTGTCGAGCGCGTATTCCTCGCGCAGCGAACGCAAGGCACGCCCCTTGTTCACGGGCACAGGTGGGCGCACCTCGATGATCGCCCGCCCCTCGGTGAGCAGCAGGTTTTCCGCGACGGCAAGAGGCGTCATCAGGGCAAAGAGTTGGTTCCGCGCCGCGACCCAATCGGTTGCGAGGCGGTAATGCACGCTCGCGGTCGGCCCTTTTTCCTCGATCAGCGTACCCGCAGGCAGGTCAAACTCCCGCAGGCGCGCGAGCATCCGCTGCACGGGCACGACGTAGGGCGCGACACTCGGCTCCGCACTGAGGGTCGTGCCGCTCAGGGTTTCCATGCCGTGATTGCCCACGACGAGCATTTCGGGGATGCCGATCAGCGTTGCGCCATCCATCGCGCGCCGCCCCGTGAGCGCCGCAACCAACGCGAGGCGCAGGGTAAGGCGAGCAAGGGCGGCGCGCGCGCGTAGGTCTACTGTGGCAGAGGCGGGCGTGAGGGCGAAGGGCGCGATGGTGCCATCAATATCGGTGACAATTCCCGCCCGTGGCGCTCGCAAGAGCGCGAGCAACGCGGCGGGGTCGGCAGCGGGGGGCAGCACGAATGATTCGGTTGATTCAGTCATCCCCGTGTACCGTCTCCGCTGCCGCAAGAGCCGCCCGTACCCTGCGCCCACCCGTTTCTTTCGCCACGACCGCGAACAATATGCCCGAGACGATGATGAGCACGGCATTGACGAGCAGCGCGGCGTTGTAGCCGAAGCCGTCCGACAGCACGCCGACGCAGAGGGGGCCAACGATGAAGCCCAGATCGCCGAACGAGCGGTAGACGCCGAGCCGCGCGCCGATGTTCTTCCCTCCCGCGAGGTCCGCTACGTATGCGGTCGGCGCTGGCCCCGCCACGCCCGTGCTCAAGCCAAACAGGGCGGCAACCACCGTGAACCAGAACACGTTTGGCGCCCACATGAACAGCAACACGCTCAGGCCGGAGAGCACCGTACTCGGCACAATCGCCGCTTTGCGCCCCAGCGTGTCCACCATCCAGCCCGCGAGCGGCACGCACACGAGATTGCCAAGTGTGGCGACCGTGAGGATCAGACCGATCTTTTCTTCACTGAGGTTGTAGCGGTCCGCGCCAAGCAGGGGCAAGGCCGTGGTGCGCGTACCGGTGCGTGTGAAAAACTGCGCGAACGAAATCAGGCAGATAGCGAGAAACGAGATGTCCGACAGAAACCGCCACGCGGCGAAAGGTGAGGCTTTTGGCGCACCGGGCGATGCTTTCGCCGACCGCGCTTCCGTGTTCCTGACGGTTGGGATCGTGCCCCGACGGATGATTGCCCAGGCGAGGCTGGCGAGCGCCATGCCGGTATAGACAAAGAAAACGCCGCGCGCCCCGACCGCCGCCGCGATGAACCCGCCCACGGTCGGCCCCGCCGTGGAACCGAGCAGGAACGACCCTTGAAAGGTGCTCATCATCCGGCCCCGGTTTTCCGGCGTGGAAATATCCGCGACCGTCGCCTGCGCCGCGCTGATGAACATCGCGGAGCCGACCCCCTCAAGAAACCGCCCGACGAGCAGCATGGGATAGACCGTCGCGAGGCCGCAGACAACCGACGAGAGCGCCGTCACCGTCATGCCGCTAAAGAGCAGGGGCTTGCGCCCGTAACGGTCCGCGAGGCGACCGGCGGGAGTATTCGTGAACAGGCGGGCGATGGGGTACGCGGAAACGATCAGGCCGATGAAAAAGCCGTTGACGCCGAACGAGCGCCCATACAGCGGCAAAATCGGCGACACCATGCTGAGGCCCACCATCACGAGTGCGACCATGCCGCAGAGGGTGAGCAACAATTCATTCTGCCGGAGGTTCGTGAGCATCTTTCCCATCGTGCTGCCAGCATACCACAGCCGCGACGGTGCGATGCACGCCCGTTTCCGCAGATGCATGGCGGGCAGCGAATACAGGGTGCGGCGCCGTTGTCAGGCGCGTCTCTTGCTCGCGACGGCCTTGAAAAACGTGTAGCAGAACACGCCATCCGGCTTCGTTGTTCTGTGGAGCGCGCGAATTCCCGAATCGAACATCTCAGGGGCAACGATGCCGGACGCGATTGCGGGTTGACGGACGCCCTCGATCATCGCGGTGAACGTCTTTTTGGTGAAGGCGTCAACGAGATCGGGCCTGCTCGCGTCCACATAGACCATTCGTGGAGAGACATGAACCGCAGCGAAACATGCCTCTGTCAGCAGTGGGAAGAGTTGCCGTCCGATCAGGGCATTGCCGCCCGCAACACGCTGCAACTCGACCTGACAGCGAATTGCTTCCTGGGCCGCGTCGCTGTCAGGATGGAAGTATGCCGACCCGTGGTCTCCCTCGATGACCGTGATGGTACCGTCGGGCCTGAGTAGCCGCTTGAGCGCGACGAGGGCCTTCACCGGCTGCGCGAGGTGTTCCAGCACGAAACAGACGAAAACGTGATCGAACGACTCCGGGGCGAAGGGTAGGTTGAAGACGTCCGCCTGCCCGAAGCGGACATTGACGATACCGGCCGCTTCCACCTTCGCGCGCGCCTCCACGACCGAGTCCAGGGATAGATCAACCGCCGTAAACCGTGCGTCGGGGCTGTTGCAGGCGAGGGTGACGGTTTGCGCCCCGACCCCGCACCCCGCTTCGAGAACCCTGCTGCCTGCGGGGTACGTGGTGTCCCAGTGGAGCAAGTCCGCCAGGGTTCGCGCCTGATCTTGCAGGCGCTCACTCTCCCGCTGCTCATAACCGTGTACATACGCGTTGTTCATGATCCCTCTCCTAACTCCACCCTTCAGGCGGTTACAGCGCGCGGCAGAGTAGCCCCTTGAGGTATTCGCTCTCTGGGAAACTGAGTAGCACGGGATGATCGGGCGCCTGCGTCAGCCGTTCGATGATCTGCGCGGGGCGCTTCGCGTCGGCGCTTGCGCCAAAAACGACCTTTTGAAAGAGATCGGCGGAGATCGCACCGGAGCATGAGAACGTCGCCAGGATGCCGTTGGGACGCAAGAGTTGCAGTGCGATGAGGTTGATGTCCTTGTAGCCTCGCGTGGCACGTCGCACCTGATCGGCATTGTGGGCGAACTTCGGCGGGTCAAGCACGATGACATCGAAGCGCTCGCCCCGTTCCCGGTACTCGCGCAGCACGCGGAACACATCGCCCGTCACGTATTCATCCTGTGAGCGCGTAAAGCCATTGAGCGCGATGTTCGCCGCCGCGACATGGAGGGCGTCGCTCGCGGTGTCCACATTGATGACTTGCGCCGCCCCCATTGCCGCCGCGTACACCGCGAATCCACCCGTGTAGGCGAAGCAATTCAGCACCCGCGCGCCCGCACAAAAGGCCGCGATGCGATGGCGGTTCTCGCGCTGGTCGAGGTAAAAGCCCGTTTTCTGCCCGCGCATGAGGTCTACCTCGAAGCGCAACCCGTGCTCCGTGATCGTCACGCTCGGTGGCACGTCACCGCGCAGGATGCCACTCGTCGAGACGATGCCCTCGCGCGCGTGCGTTTCCGCGTCGGCGCGCTCGATGATCGCGGCAGGAGCGAGCGCGGCATCGAGGGCCGCGATGATCATCTCCTTGCGCTGCTGCAATCCGAGCGTGCCAATCTGCACGACGAGCACATCGCCGTACCGATCCACAACGAGGCCAGGCAAGCCGTCCGATTCGCTGAACACGACGCGCCATGCGGTGGTGTCCGGTGACAAGTCACGCGCCCGACGAGCCTGTGCCTGCGCGATTCGCTGCGTGAGCAAGTCGGTAGTCAGTTCCTCCTCCGCGTCCCAGGTAAAAAGGCGCACCACGATCTGCGACCGGCGATTAAGCAGGCCGCGTGCGAGAAACATGCCCGCTGCATCCACCACGTCAATAGTGTCGCCGTCTTGAGGCTGCCCCTCGATACGGGCGACCGCGCCGGAAAACACCCACGGGTGGGCATTGCGCACCGGCTTTTCCCGCCCTGCCTTCAATACGACCCGCGCCTGCCCCATTACTGCCCTCGCGTCTGTCACCGTATCTACCGTCACCCGTCGCGCCCTACCCACCTTACCCTATAAGGGGGCAACCGGACGCACGATGATAACACGTTGCGGCTCCCGCATCGCGCACGTTTCCTCGCACGTACGGGCGTAAATGGCCCGCGTTCGCTATACTTTGTCGAGACCCCGACGCGGCCCGCGCGACGGGCCGAACGATGAAGGATATGGATACGCGATGCGAGGCTTTCTCATCCTGCTCTGGATTTTCTGGGCGAATATGGCGTTCGTCTTTGGCATCACCACCGTGTACTTCGTGCGCATCGTCAACTGGCGCGGCCTCGTCACCGCGCCGATCTTCGCGCTGGTGCTCTTTGCGGGCTGGCGGCTGGCAGGCCGGTCACGGCGCGACTGGAACGCGGCGAGTTAGCTCCGCCTGTCTCGCCCTTTACATAAAGATGAGACCAAGGCGTATGCGTTCCCGCATTAGGCAGCGCGAGGGGTTTGAACCGCGAAGGCGAAGGCGCGAAGGGGACAAAAAAAGACTATTTAGTCTCCGTTCATTCCTTTGCGTCTTCGCGCCTTCGCGGTTCAGTCATCTTGCATTCATTGAGGGCATCGGGGCCAGGTTGCAGGAATCACGGATTTCAGGTACGATTCACGGTACTGCGGCGATTCCCGCCGTTTTGCCGTGCCGCGCAAATGTCGTGCAGTGGCACCGGGAATCGCAAAAAAACCGACGGGAGCGCTCATCGGGGGCGTACCTCTTCGTTCGACATTGAACTGACTTTTGGGAGGCATCATCAGTGGGCAAGGCGAAATTCGAGCGGACGAAGCCGCATGTGAATGTGGGAACGATCGGGCATGTGGATCACGGCAAGACCACGCTCACGGCGGCGATCACGAAAACGCTGGCGATGCG
>JAABUQ010001749.1_pt1 | contig 45452 bp, 46 predicted proteins | sample 5560001 | NCBI WGS metagenome assembly JAABUQ01 (sample SAMN10711888, study PRJNA513371) | rock metagenome | isolation source: Antarctica rocks | place: Antarctica: Victoria Land, Finger Mt nord | collected 2015-12-18 | reverse complement strand
GCGCGGTGCGGGGGTAAGAGAGGTTCAACCAGTGCCCAAAGTTCGTCGGAAACAAGTGCTTTTGCCATACCCTTGTTGTACCCAACCAGCCATTTTTGTTAGAGCCTCTAAGTGTATCCGAGGAGGCGATTACTTTCCGCCGCATAATAGACTCTCCGAATCTGAACTTCGCCGGGATCAAGCCGCTGCTCGTATGTGACGTTCTTCGAGAAGGCGATGGGCCGCGACACGGTCGTCTGGCCCCTGGCATCCGTGACTTCCACGGTCAGAGTGTACCGGGACCCGGAGCCTCCGCTCAACAGAAGAACCGGGTATAAAGAGACATTCTCGATCACCACCTCGAAAGAGGCCCGCGGGTCCGAGTTGCGCAACGTCCGGGGGGCTAGCAGCCTGTCTTCCGCGTTGTATTCCTCTGGGATGTCAACGGCGACTCTCAGAGCGGGGTGTTCCACGGCTGGGGCCGTTCCCTTACGGGGTGCGGCAGCCGCCCCGAGACAGAGGCCCAGAGCGGTCAGGGCCACCCCCATTGCCGACACGGCTGACTTTAACTTCATTCGACGCTCACCTGCCGCGCGGTGGGCGGCATGACGCGGGCGATCTGCTCGCAGAGATAGTCCAAAAGCGCGGCGTTGTCCACGGCCTCGGTGCCGACGTGGAAGCACAGGCCGTCCTGCGGGATGTTGTCGATCAGCAGGACCAGCGGGATGCGGGCGGCTTCCTCCTCGGCCTTCAGCGCTAATATCAGCTCGAACAACTCGGCGTCCGGCATGGCCGTGTCCAGCAGGACGACGGCGGGAGTCTCGGTGATGACGCGGGCGATTGCGTCGGGGGCGGTCTCCGCCCGGTGCAGCGTGACTCCGTCGCCCTTCAGCGTCAGCGCGGCCTCATCGAAAGCGGCGCAGAGGGCGCTGCCCTGCCCGCAGACGGCCAGCGCCCTCGCACCGGCCTTGCCGGAGGCTGCGGCGCGCACGGCGTCCGTGACCGCAGCGGCGGAGACCGGGTCGCACAAAAACGAGAAGGCCCCCATCGCCATCTCGCCCCGTGACGGATCGCCCTGGATGGAGACGGCCAGGATCGGAATCGGCGCGGTGGCGGGGTCCGCCTTCAGGGCGCGCAGGGCGCGCAGCCCGTCCATGTCGGGCATGACCATGTCCAGGATGACGGCATCGGGCCGATGCGCCCGCGCCTTGCGGCAGGCCTCGGCACCGCCCGCCGCCTCCAGCGTCCCGTAGCCGCGCCGGTGCAGGGCGTGGCGGATCAGGCCGCGGACGTAGGCGTCGTCGTCCACGATCAGGGCCAGGCCCAGCCCGCGCTCGGGCAGCGCGGCGGGCGCGTCCGCCCCGCCGCCCACGCCCTGGAACAGCGGCAGCGTGAAGTGAAAGCGGCTGCCCCGGCCCGGCTCGCTCTCGACCCAGATGGTGCCGCCCATCAGTTCGATGATGGTCTTGGCGATGACCAGGCCCAGGCCCGTCCCGCCCGCCTCGCGCGTCGAGGTGTTGTCGGCCCGGAAGAACTTCTGGAACAGGCGCTTCTGGTCCTCGGGGGCGATGCCGATGCCGCCGTCCGCCACGGTCGTCGTAACGCCCTCCTCTGTCGCCTCGACGCTGACCTTGACCCAGCCGCCTTCTGGGGTATACTTGACGGCGTTGCCGACCAGGTTGGTCAGCACCTGGGCCACTTTGTCGGCGTCGCCCCGGACCGGCGGGACCGTCTCGGGCAGGCTGGCGTCGATGCTGACCTGCTTCTCGTCCGCGGCGGCTTTCACCAGGCGCAGCGTGTCCGAGACGACCTGCCGGTAGTCCACGGCCTCGCGCCGCAGGGCGATGGCACCGGACTCGATGCGCGAGATGTCCAGGATGTCGTTGATCAGGTTTGAGAGCCGCGCCGTGCTGCCCTGGATGATGCCCAAAAATTCCGCCTGAAGCTCGTTCGGCTCGCCGGTCGCGCCCGACAGCAGCAGGTCCGTGTAGCCCCGAATGCTCGTCAGCGGGGTCCGCAGCTCGTGCGAGACGACCGAAATGAAGTCCGTCTTCAGCTTGTCCAGCTCGCGCTCGCGGGTGACGTCGCGCAGGACGATGATGCGCCCGATGGGTTCCTGCCCGTCCTCGCCCATGACCGGGGCGGTGAAGAACTGCAAGACGCGGGCGTCCGGCCCGCCCATCTCCAGCATCTCCTCGGCGACCTCATGCGCCCCCGCCTCATCGGCGGGCAGGCGGCTGCTCAGGCGGACCAGGCGCTCCAGCAGGAGCGGCGAAGCCTCCTCGGCGGCGTGATGCAGCAGGGCGTCGGAGCGCGACCCCAGCAGCTCGCCGAAGCGCCGGTTGATCAGCACGAAGTGGCCGTCGCCGTCGAGCATGGCGATGCCGTCGTTTGCGGCGTTCAGCACGGCCTCGAAGCGGCGGTTGAGCGCCCCCAGCGCCCCGTTCTGCTCGCGCAGGGCGCTCTCGCGCTGGGCCAGCACATCGGCCATGTGGTTGAACGCGCGCGCTAGGTCCGCGAACTCATCGTGGCTGCCCGCCGAGACGCGCGCGTGGTAGTCGCCGCGCTCGATCCGCTCCGCGCCGTGCCGTAGCTGCCCCAGATGGAGCGCGATGGGCCGGGTGATCAGGCGGCCAAGTAGGACGGCGGGGATCAGCACCAGGACCATGCCGACCGCGTACTCGCGCAGGCGGATCTGATCGCCCTGGGAGTGGATGATGAGGATGCCGAGGGCGAGGGTGAAGGCCAGCGGGATCAGATAGGCCAGCACGATCCGGTTTGCGATTTTGCGGCCGAACGACATTGTCAGAAAAATCGTCAGAAAAAGATCGTCAAGATCGTCAAGATCGTCAAGAGATTGTCAGAGGATGGTCGGTCCCGTGATGGAGGCAACGAGCAGCGCATTGAGCATAGAATACCCGGAATACCCGCAAAACCGCGTCATCGTGGTGACCCCGACGTACAACGAGGCCGACAACCTCGCCAGACTGGTGCGCGAGGTCCTGCGCCAGCCCGCCCGCGTGGACCTGCTGGTCGTGGACGATGACTCGCCCGACGGCACGGGCCGGGTCGCCGACTCCCTGGCCGCCGCGCCCGAGTCACAGGGCCGCGTCCACGTCCTGCACCGCACGGCCAAAGAGGGCCTGGGCCGCGCCTACCTCGCCGGCTTCGCCTGGGCCTTGGGGCGGGGCTACGGCGCGGTCGTGGAGATGGACGCCGATTTGTCCCACGACCCGCTGTATTTGCAGAGCCTGGTGGAGGCGGCGGGCGAGGCCGATGTGGTGATCGGCTCGCGCTACCTTAACGGCATCTCGGTCATCAACTGGCCCCTGCGCCGCATCCTGCTGTCCTGGGGCGCGAACTGGTACGTGCGGACCGTCACGCGCCTGCCCGTCAACGACTGCACGAGCGGCTACCGGCTCTACTCTCGGCGCGTCTTGGAGGCCGTGGACCTGCCGAGCGTCCGCTCCAACGGGTACTCGTTCCAGGTGGAGATGACGTTCCGGGCGCAGCTCGCCGGCTTTCGGATTTCCGAGGTGCCCATCATCTTCACCGAGCGGCGCGCGGGCCAGTCGAAGCTGTCGCAGGGCGTGGTCTGGGAGTCGCTCTTGATGCCGCTCAGGCTCCGATGGCGCGCGCGGGCGATGCGTCGGGGGATGACGGCGGACCAGCAGGCGCGGGCGTGAGGGGCTGCCCAGGGCCGGTCCAGGCGACGCCGAGCCATTGCGCCGTCGTCGCCGCCACGTCGGCGAACGTCGCCCGCGTCCCCAAATCCCCCATTATCCCGCCGCCCCGCGCCAGCAGCGGCACGTATTCGCGCGCGTGGTCCGTCGAGGCCGTCGTTGGATCGTTGCCGTGGTCCGCCGTCAGCAGCAGCAGATCGTCCGGGCGCAGACGCGCCACGATGCCCGCCAGAGCGGCGTCGAAGTCCTCCAGCGCCCGCGCGAACCCCCGTGCGTCGTTGCGGTGCCCGTACAGCATGTCAAAATCCTCGCAGTTGGCCCACACGAAGTTTTCCGCCCCGTACTGCACCGCCGCTAAAATCGCCGCCAGGTGGGCTGGGTTGCTCTGCGTCCGCTCGGCACGGGCGAAGAGGGCGTGCGGGAACAGGTCGGCGACCACGCCGACGGCGTGGGCCGTCCGGCCTGCGCTTTGGAGCACCGTCAGCAGGTTCGGGGCGGGCGGCGGCAGGGGAAAGTCGCGCCGGCCCTCGGTGCGGCGGAACGAGTCCGGCCCGTCGCCCACGAAAGGCCGGGCGATAACGCGCAGGACGTTGTGGGGGCTGGTCAGCAGCGCCCTCACCGCCTCGCACTGCGCGTACAACTCTTCTAGGGGTATCACGCCCTCGTGCGCCGCGACCTGGAAGACGCTGTCCGCCGACGTGTAGACGATGGGCTTGCCCGTCGTCCAATGCTCCGCCCCGAAGCGTCTGATGATCTCCGTCCCCGACCCGGCGACGTTGCCTAGCGTTCCGCGCCCGGTGGCACCCTCGAACGCCGCGATCACGTCCGCCGGAAAGCCCTGTGGATAGGTCGGGAACGGCGTCGGGGTGATGATCCCCGCCATCTCCCAGTGCCCCGTGACGCTGTCTTTGCCTGATGACGCCTCGGCCATCCGCCCCCAGCCGCCCCCAGCCTGCACCGGCGCGACCCCTGGGATGTCCGCCACGTTTCCCAGCCCGAGTCGCGCCAATGTCGGCAGCCGCAGCCCGCCCGCCGCCTCGGCGACGTGTTGCAGCGTCGCGCTCCCGGCGTCCTCGGGGCCGTAAGCCGCCGCATTGGGCATGGCCCCAACCCCGCACCCGTCCAGGACGATCAAGATGACACGGCGCATAGGACTGATACCACTCGCTGACGTTATACACAACGCGCGAGGAACTGAAGTTCTCTCGCTCAATGAGCGTCCTGCGGACGGAGGAATAGTCGTGGAATATCTGCTCGGCTCGCTTGAACTGTAAGCCTCGTCCGAAGGACGCTCATTGAGCGAGAGGGGTTCATCCCCTCGCTTTTGCTGCCGATTTTGGTCCAGTGGCAATTCTGTACGTCAGCATGAGCTTAGAACCAGGCGCTACCGGCTCCTCTCGCGTCTCGTACTCCCACTCTTGCCGAAATTTGTTCCGCAGCTTCTGGTTTTCTAGCCAGGCGGCATTTACCTCCGTGAACTCATGCACAGGGGGTATGGAACAGCGGCGGATGCCGGCTTCTTCCAGCCGATCATCCAGAGCCACCACGATGAACTTGCGCCACCTGATGAACTTCGCGGAGGCTTCCTGAACTGTATCCGCCTCAACCTGTAGGTTGACCGTAGCAGTGAATGCAAACCTAGGCATCGAGTGGTCCTTTCTAACACCTGGGAGCGTTACGCCCTTGGGTGCGTCCGGTCGTAGACTTCGCGCAGGCGGGCGGTGTCCACTTGGGTGTAGCGCTGGGTGGTCTGGACGCTGGCGTGGCCGAGCATCTCTTGGATGGCGCGCAGGTCGGCCCCGCCGGACAGCAGGTGCGTGGCGAACGAGTGGCGCAGGGTGTGGGGCGAGACGTCTTTGGCGATCCGGGCGTCCTGCGCGTACTCCTTGACCAGGGCCAGGAGGTGCTGGCGGGTCATCGGGCCGCCCCGACGGGTGACGAACAGGAACGGAGTTGGGGGTTTGGAGTGCAAGAGCGCGGGGCGGGCCGCATCGAGGTAGGCGGCTAATGTGTCCCGGACGCCGTCGCCGAGCGGCACCAAGCGCTCTTTCGACCCTTTGCCGAAGGGGCGGATCAGGCCCGCCCGCAGGTCCACGTCCCCGGCGCGCAGGCTGACTAGCTCCGAGACGCGCAGGCCGCAGCCGTAGAGGGTTTCGAGCATGGCCCGGTCCCGCAGGCCCTCGGGCGTGTCCCCAGGCGGGGCCGAGAGCAATCGCCCGATCTCGGACCCCGACAGCGTGACGGGCAGGCGCGTCGGCAGCTTGCCCAGCTCGACGGACGCCGTGGGGTCGCCGTCGCGGTGCCCGCTCTCACACAGCCACCGCATCCAGGACTTGAGGGCGGCGGCCTTGCGGGCGACGCTGGCCGGGCGCAGGCCCGCTTGGCGCAGGCCGCCGAGGAAGCCCTGCACGTGGTCCGGCGTGACGACCTGGATGTCCGCGATGTCCTGCCCGTGCAAGTAAGTCAGGAACTGGGTCAGGTCCTGACGGTAGGCGTCTAGGGTGTTGGGGGACAGGCCGCGCTCCGAAGAGAGGCTTGCGAGGTAGGCCTGAGCAAGAGCTTCCACTACGCCGTCTCCCCCGATGGGATGCGGTCGTCGTCATCCTGCATCCCGGCTTCGCCGGTCTCGACGGGTGGGCCGGACGAGGCGGGGCGGGCGCGGGTCTCAGCCCAGAAACGCAGCATGTCGATCTTCTCCTTCATGGTCTCCGACAGTGGGATGGACTGGCCCGCGGCGGCGAGTATGTCTTCCGTGGTGATGTCCCGGTCCAGATTGAAGGCGTCGTACATGGCGGCGATGACCGCCTGCTCGATCTCGGCCCCCGAGAAGCCGTTGGTCGCCCCGGCCAGTGCGTCCAGGTCAAATTTTTCAGGGTCTCGGCGGCGCTTCTTGAGGTGGATGCGAAAGATTTCGGCCCGCTCCGGGTCGTCGGGCAGGTCCACGAAGAATATCTCGTCGAAGCGGCCCTTTCGCAAAAGCTCGGGCGGCAAAGCGGTGACGTCGTTGGCCGTGGCGACCACGAAGCAGGGGGCGGTCTTGTCCTGGAGCCAGGCGAGAAATGTCCCGAAGACGCGCGCAGTCGTGCCGCCGTCGCTGATGCCCGACGACTGCGTCCCCGAGAAGCCTTTCTCAAGTTCGTCGATCCAGACGATGTTGGGCGCGGTACTTTCGGCCACGCGGATGGCCTTGCGGATGTTCTCCTCGCTCTGTCCCACGATGCCGCCGAAGATCTTTCCCACGTCCATGCGAAGGAGCGGCAGCTTCCACAGCGAGGCGATGGCCTTGCTCGACAGGGACTTACCGCACCCTTGGACACCGAGGATTAAGATGCCTTTGGGGGCGGGCAGGCCGTACTCGCGGGCCTTGTCGCTGAAGGCGACGGTGCGCTTGTCCATCCAGTCCTTGAGCAAATCCAGGCCGCCGACATCGCCGAAGGCCTCGGACGTCCGGTAATACTCCAATATGGCCGACTTGCGGATAATCTGCTCTTTCTCGGAGAAGATGACGTCGGTGTCGAAGCGCCGCCGCTCGACCAGAGACTTGGCGAAGACGTTCTCGGCCTCGATGGCGGTCAGGCCCAGGGCCGCCTGCAAGACCTGCTCGCGCTGGGCCGTCGTCATCTCGGTCTGCACCTGGGGGTTGGCCTTGACCGAGTCGATGATGCTGTCCAGCAGCCTCCCTAAATCGTCCTGGGAGGGCAGGGCGTAGTCGATGACCGTGATCTCTTTTTCAAGCTCCGGCGGCAGCTTCAGGACGGGCGACAGGAGAATCAGCGTCTTGTACGACGTCTTCAGTGCGTAGGTCAGATCGCGCAGCCGCCGCACCAGGGCCGTGTCGCTCAGGAACGGGTGGAAGTCTTTCAGCAAAAACACGGCCTGGTCGCGCGATTCGAGCACGAAGTCTAGCGCCGCCAGGGGGTCGCGCGTCGCCTCGTCCCGGTTCAGCGGGTTCATGACCATGCCCTGCGTGACGGTCCACTGGTACATCTTCTTGCCGCGCGCCTTGGTGATGGCCCGCAGGGCATCCTCGACGCGCTTTTCTTCCCACGAGACGATGTAGATGATCGGGTAGCGCGCCCGGATCAGCGTCTCCAGCTCCGTGTCGTTCTCGCTCTGTGCCATGTGGTTATCCTTGCGGCTCCAAGCCGTCCGCCTCTCGCTGCTTCCGTGCCGCCTCAATCCCCTGCCAGAGTTCCCGGTAACGCTCCCGAACGTAGGGGTTAAGCTGGCCCGCCAATGCCTCCGGCAGCCTGAGCATCTTGATGACTTCCACCACGTCCGCCACGTCTTTAAGACGTTCAACTCCCCCCGTCATGCCGGACGCCAGCTTTAGCTCGATGAGTGATGGCAGGTTCAGCAGGCGAACTCCGTCCCGCTCCGATGCTGTCTGCGCGGGTTTGGGGAAGGCCACCGGCTTTGCTTTGCCGTCGCCGGGGAACTCGCCGGCGACCAAAAACTCGATGCGGACGCCGTTCTCCGTGTCACGGAGGTTCTTGCTGTTCAGGAACGGGGGCCGATAGCCGCTGCCTTCCAGCGCCTCATGCGCCTTCTGCAAGCCCTCGCGCGTCACCAGGATGTCCACGTCCTCGGTGAAACGCCGGAAGCCGTGCAGGAACAGCGCCATGCCGCCGACGAGGGCGTAATCTATGCCCAGGTCATTGAGGCGGGCCGTGATGCGCCGCAGCGACTTCTGCACTTCACTTTCGCCTTGAAAGAACATCCCGCCCTCCCGCAGCGCCCAGTTCAGGTCGGCGTCAAGCCGCTTTTCGTATTTCGGCTCAACCTTTGTTGAAGTTTTGACAGTCATAGCGGCACACCACGCCCCTCCGCGATGTCTTTCCTGGCCTGCGCTGTCAGCGTGCTAAAATGCCCCGCGGCAAAATCCGGTAACCTCTTCATCAACTGCCGGAACGCCTCATGAGGGAGTTTAGCGACGGCGGTCTCTATTTCCTGTATGGTCATGCTGCCGCTCCTGTGCGGGTTCTTGTGCTAATGCCTACGGAGGGTGAAGTAGCCGAGCAGCAAGCCGATAAGGCTCCAAGCAACCAGGCCAACATAGGCGGGCAGAACTCGCTTTCTGACATGAGACGCCCAATGGTATCGGCTTTTGGATGCTGAGGCGGGCTGTTCAACCGCGCGCGGCTGATGTAGCAGGTCTAGCCAATCTAGCAGCGACTTGGCGAGGTTATGAACCCAGAACAAAATCCCGATTAGCCAGGGCATCCACAGCAGAATAAATGTTGCCATTATTCAATTACTCCGAAGATGTCAGGGGTACTTCTGCTCGCACGACGCCTGCCCTCTGGTGCCGGGCGGTGAGGTGAACCGTGCCGCGTCCGGGGGCGTGGATGATCCAGTCGAAGTGGGCGCGGTCGTCGGTGGGGTCGGCAACGGGGGAGAAGCCGGACGCGGCCTTGTAGGCGCGGCCTTCCAGTTGGCCCAGTTCTTCGCGGGCGCGGCCCGTTTGCAGGGTCGCGCCCGGCGGGAGGGCGATCTCGGCGAGGACGGGGCGGACGCTCTTGCGCTCCAGGGCGCGCTTGGAGACGTAGGTGGGCAGCCAGCCGGTGTTCTGGACGACCAGGCGGACGCGGTACACGCCGTCGCCCAGGGCTTTGGCCTCGGCGGACAGCAGTGCCAACTGGGGCGCGAGCAGGGCCTGCCAGACCAGCCAGCCGGCGTGGGGGGCGATCTCGGCCTCCAAGAGATGCGGGGGCGGGTTGCGGAAGCAGTAGGCGTAGTCCCAGCCGCCGATCTCCACCGGGCCAAGCTCAGGGTGCTCGAACGGTGTCCACGAAACGAAGCCCTTGCCGTCCAGCTTTTCGTCGTTCCAGCGCAGCAGCTTCAGGTCGTCCTCGACGGGGTGGTCGCGGAACCAGTCGATGAACTTGTAGTCGGTGATGCCGGCCTGCCGCTGCGGGGACCACAATTCGGTCGTCCAGGCGTAGACGCCCAGATGATCGTACATCCAGTCGTCGAAGACGCCGGTGATAACCTCTTTGGGGTGGTACTTGAAGTCGTGGAAGACCGAGACGTTGGGGTAGCCGGTCATCTCCGTCCCCTTCGCGCCGATGGCCTGGAAGGTCCACAGATCCTCGGGGATCATGTCCGCGTCGGGCTTGGTGCCGTAGGGGCGGAGGATGACGCCGCTGAGGGTGTGGAACGTGACCGCGCCGCAGATGTTGGGGTGCTTGACGATGAACTCCACAACCGCACGGACTTCAGGCTCGCTGGCGGGGAACTCGCCCGCGCCGCCCTGCTCGCCCTCGGGCCGCCACTCGGACGGGAAGTTGCGGTTCAGATCCAGGCCCTCTTTCGGCTTCTGGAGCGTGATCGAGACGCCGTCGTAGCCCGTCAAGCGCCCCTCGGGCAGCAGGCGGTAGTAGACGCCGCCGGACTCGGCCGGCCCGCGACGGACCAGCAGCCGGGCGTCGTCCGGGTGCGTCTTCCAGGTTCCGTTGGAGTCAGGCAGGCGCATCTGGAGCAGCTTGCCGTTGCCGTCCACGTCTTCGCGACGCAGGCCGTCGATCGGCTCCTCATCGAAGGGGTAGGGGCGGGCGGACGAGCGCAGCCAGCGCGGCGGCGTCGCCAGGGCAAGCTCCGCGCCGTCCGGGTTGACGCGCGGCACGACGTAGAACGCCCGCGTGTCCAGGGCGCGCGTGACGTCGGCGTCTGACCCGTCCCCGGTCGTCAGCGTGTGCAGGAGGTGCAGGGCGGCGCTTGACGGGGACAGCTCGGTGGCGTGGATGTTGGCATCCACCCAGAGCGCGGGCTTTTCGTTGGCGGGTCCAGTCGCGAGCCGCGTCACCGTCGCCATCCAGATCTCGCGGCCCTGGTGGGACTGGCCGAGGCTCTGAATCTCGATCAGATCGGGCCGCTCCCGCGCGAACTCGTGCAGCAGGCGCGTGATTTCGTCGTAGGTGTAGTAGCGGTCGAATCGCAGGTCGGTGGGCATGGGATGTTTTTCCTAGAAGGCGCGGAGCCGGAAGGCGAACACGCGGAGCCGGAAGGCGAACACGCGGAGCCGGAAGGCGAACACGCGGAGCCGGAAGGCGAACACAAGGTTCGCCCCTACGCCGGGCCCTGCTCCCGCGGCCCCTATCTTCACTTGCGCCCTATCGGGTAACATAAGCGCAGTGCATTCGTGCGGGCGACGCCGCCACTCCCCTCATGTTACCCCCCTGGAACCCGGCTATGCTTATTCGGATCGGCTACGACCTCGTCTTCAACTTCGCGGCACCCACGCCCATGCTGCTGCTCCTCAACACGCACCCCACGGAGGCACACCGGTTGCAGCGGCTTGACGCGCCGCAGACCGACCCGCCCCTCCCCGTGGCCGAGTTCACCGACTGGTTCGGCAACCGGTGCAGCCGGCTGACCGCGCCGGCGGGGCGGATGCGTCTCTCCACCGAAGCGGTCGCCCAGGACAGCGGCCTGCCGGACCGGGTGCGGGTGGACGCGCCGCAGCACCGGGTCGAGGACCTGCCCGACGAGTGCCTCCAGTTCCTGCTCGGCAGCCGCTACTGCGAGGTGTACGAGATGACGCCCATTGCGTGGGAGCTGTTCGGGGAGACGACTCCGGGCTGGGACCGGGTGCAGACCATCTGCGACTGGGTGAACCTGCATATCACCTTCGGCTACCAGTTCGCGCGCCCGACCAAGACCGCACTGGACGTTTTCCACGAGCGCAACGGCGTGTGCCGGGACCTGACGCACCTGGCGCTGACGTTCTGCCGCTGCATGAACATCCCCGCCCGCTACTGCAACGGGTATCTGGGCGACATCGGCATCCCCTATGACCCCGCCCCGATGGACTTCAACGCCTGGTTCGAGGTGTATCTCGGGGGGCAGTGGCACACGTTCGACGCCCGCCACAACGAGCCGCGCATCGGGCGCATCCTGATGGCGCGCGGGCGGGACGCGGTGGACATCGCCATGACCACCGCATTCGGGTCCAACGTCCTGGAGAAGTTCGTGGTGGTAACGGACGAGGTGAAAGAATAGGGGCCGGGGCGGTGGAATTCCCCGGCCCCTGCTCCGCCTCAGCCCCGCGCCCACGGCGGGGCGGCGGCCAGGGCGCGGACGCCGGGGTACTGCGGCGAGCCGTTGGCGAATTTCGTGCCGTAGATACCGACGTAGACCGTGACGGCCTTTGTCTTGCTGTCATACAGCAGCACCGTCGGCGTCTCCTGCACACCCAGCGAGTCCGCAAAGGCGGACGCGGCCTTGATCTTGTCTTTCCCCTGGCCTGCGTCGAAGGCGGCCTTGAACTGTTGCTCGCTCAGGCCCGCCTTGGCGGCGTAGCCGCCGTAAAAGCCCGTCTCTAGATCGTCCTGGTGATCGTACAAAACGTCGTACATGGGCCAGAATTTGCCTCCGGCGGCGGCGATCTCCGACGCCTGCCCGGCGGGGATGGCCCACTGGTGTATCTGCGGGAAGGGCCGGTGCAGGAAAAGCAGGTTGACCTGGGCGGGGTACTGAGCGAGAATGCTTTCCAAGACGGGCCGCGCCTTGCCGCACTGCGGGCACTGGAAGTCCCCAAACTCGGCCAGCGTGTAGCGCGCGTTCGCCTGGCCCCGCGCGGGGGCGGCGGCCTGGGCCACGATCTGCGGCCACTGCGCCGCAAGCTTCGCCGTGTCCAGCGTGGGCGCGGGGGTGGGGGCGTCCTCTTTGCCCTTCTGCCCCTGATTGCCGTAAAGCGTGATCCAGGCGACCACGCCGAGCAGGACCAACAGGACGGCCAGCACCCCGATCTTCTTCGTTATCGCTTTATCCATAAGCTGTCACTTAAGCTGTCAGTTCTTTCTGACGCCGGCGCGCGGCCCACCATTCCCATGTCGCGACTAGCAGCAGGGCGGTCATCACCAGGGCCGACGACCGGCACCAGACGCAGAACGCGCCGATTTTGGCAGAGGCGACCCACTGGAGATACCACGAGTAGGCCGCCCCGGCCCCCGCGAAAAGCCAGATCAGCCGCTGCAACACCCCGTCCGTCCTCGTGCTCTCGGTGCCGAGCCGCAGCATGGAAAGCGTTAGCAGCGCCACATAGCCCGCCAGCCCCAGCAGGGCGACCGGGACGTGGTGCAGCACGAGCAGATCGACGTGCGACCAGACGCTGCTTGCCACGATCTCGCAGCCGCCGTCCGCGCTGCACGGCACATCCTTGTGCATCCGGTCCGCCCCCCAGAGCGTCCCGGCGATGCCCGCCCCGGCGAACGACAGCGCGGCCTCGATCACGGCGACGCGCTGGGCGACCCGGCCGGCCGGCTTCTGTTGGAGGGCGGTGGCGCTCGGCATAACTTCTGTACGCGCTTTCCGGCGGTTTCGTCCGCACTCGTTCGGCACCGTATTATAGCCGTGACGGACGCAAATGGCAAGCGGTCGTGGCCCCCGAACCCGGCCCAATCCGGGTACATAACACGCATGGACCACACACCGACAAACGCCGAGGCCGCGCACGTCTTCGACGACATCGCCGGCCTGCTGGAAGCGCAGGGGGAGAACCCGTTCAAGATACGCGCCTACCGCAATGCTGCCCGCACCCTCTATGGCCTGCCCGAACCCGCCGCAGACATCGAGGCGCGCGGCGAGCTGTCCAAGATACCCGGCTTCGGGGAGGCCATCGTGGGCAAGACGCGCGAGATCCTCCAGACTGGGACGTGTGAACTCTACGAGCGGCTCAAGCGTGAGGCCGAGGACCCGTTCGCGGAGGACGGAGACGCGGAAGCCGCGCCGTCTGCTCCCAAGGCAGGGCAGGATGCCCCCGAGCCGCCCTCCCCGTGGTAGCGCCCCTGCCGCGCGAGTTCTACTTGCAGGGCACACTGGACGCCGCCCGGAGGCTCCTGGGGAAGCTCGTCGTGCGCCGCCTGCCGTCGGGCGAGGTGCTTGCCGGCGTCATCGTCGAGACCGAAGCGTACCTGACCGGTGACCCGGCCTGCCACGCCTACCGGGGCAAGACGGCGCGCAACGCCGCCATGTTCGGCCCGCCGGGCCACGCCTACGTGTACTTCACCTACGGCCTGCACATGATGCTCAACCTCGTCTGCGCCCCCGAGGGCGTCGCCGAGGCCGTGCTGATCCGCGCCCTGGAGCCGACCCAGGGCGTCGAAACCATGCACGTCTTGCGCGGCGGCATACTTGAGACGCGGCAGATCGCCAACGGCCCCGGCAAACTGGCGCAGGCGCTGGCCCTGACCCGTTTGGCGCACAACGGACTCGACGTGACGGACCCTGCCGGCGAGCTTCAGATCATGCCCGGCTACGGGGTGCCCTTCGAGACAGTCACCCGGACGCGCATCGGCATCTCCCAGGGGGTGGACCTGCCGTGGCGATTTTACATCGCCGGCAACGCCTGCGTGTCTCGGCGGTGAGCAGTCACCCGGCACTTCCAGTGCCGGGTCAGAATCCCATGCCCCACTCCCTCGACCAGTTCTTGCTCGGCCTGTTCCTCGCTGCCGCCGTTTCCCTGGCCGCCTTCCGCGCCCGCGCGCTGACCGGAAGCGGCGCGCTGGCGGCCTGGGCGGTCGGTGCTGTCGTCTTCGGTGCGGGCGGTCTGGTCACGTCTGCGGCCCTGCTGATGTTCTTCGTGACTTCCAGCGCCCTGAGCCGCTGGCGCAAAGGGGCCAAAGAGGCGCTGGGCTACGAGAAGGGCGGGCGGCGCGATTGGGCGCAGGTGCTGGCGAACGGCGGCGTCGCCGCCGCGTGCCTCCTGCTGCCATTCCTCTTGCCCGGCTTCACCCACGCGCGCCTGCTGTGCCTGGCCGCCCTGGCGGCGGCCAATGCCGACACCTGGGCAACAGAGATCGGGTCGGCCCTGGGCGGCCGGCCCTTTGACCTGCGGACGGGCCGGGCCGCCGCGCCGGGGGCGTCGGGGGCGATCAGCGTGGCGGGGACGCTGGCCGCCCTCGCAGGCGCAGCCCTTTTGGGCCTGTTCGCCGGGGAGGCGTCGGGGTGGGGGATCGTGACGCTGTCCGGCCTGGGCGGTGCGCTGCTGGACAGCCTGCTCGGGGCCACTCTCCAGGCCCAGTGGCGCGACTCCGCCCGGCCCGGCTTGTGGACCGAGCGGCCTCAGGCCGGCCCGCCGGATCGCGGATGGCGCAGGATGGGTAACGACGCTGTGAACGCTCTGTGTACGCTGGGGGCCGTTGGGCTGGCCGCGACGCTGAAAATAATCTAAAATTTTTCCGCGCGGTTGTGCTCAAATGTGAAACTTGTGTTACAATGAAATTGCGAACCGGAACGCATTGCTGTCCTCCCGCCTCCCGGCTCGCAGTCAAGGAGTACCCTCGTTGTTGGACCCCACGCCCGGAGAACTTTCCACCGCCCGCCGTTATGTGTCCGCCGAGCAGATCGAGGACGTCGTGCGCCAGCTCAAAGACGTCGTCTCGGCCCGCGCCGTGCTGGGGCAGACGGGGCGCGTGGATGAGCTGCACGTGCTGGTCCATCCCAAGCGCGCCCCCAAGCAGATCGCCCGCGACATCGAGTCCGCCGTGCGCGCCCACCTGGACGTGACGCTGGACTACAAAAAGATCAGCATCGCCCAGATTCAGGGCCGCGCGCCCCTTGCTGGTACGTTGGGGACCCCGATCCCGCCGCGCCTGCGCTTCTCCGATGTCTCTCTCTCCGTCACCGGCAGCCGCGCCGAAGCCGTCGTCCACCTGAAGCGCGAGGACGCGGTCTACACCGGCATGGCTTCAGGCCATGCTTCCGGCTACAACCAGCTCCGCCTGATCGCCACCGCCGCCATCCGGGCCGTCGAGGACACGTCCGACACGGACGGGACGATGGTGGTGGAGGACTTGCAGGCCGATGTCCCGCTCGCCGGGCGCAAGGCCATCGTGGTCCTGGTCAGCGCGCTGGCCCCCCCGAAGGGCGAGGAGCTGCTGACCGGCTCGGCTTTGATCCGCCAGGACGCCTGGAAGGCCGTCGTCAGCGCCACGCTGAACGCGGTCAACCGCCGCGTCACCCTGTCCTACATGGAAGACGAGCTTTAGCGGCGTTATTGGGATGGTGCCAAAGTGCTGCCTCCCTGCCGCGAAGTTTTTCCTGTAGATTCTACTTTGACAATGGAATAATGTAATCGGTTTGGGCTTCTGGAGACCGTTGAGACCCGAAGGGGCCTCACGAGCGAAGGCGGAACCGCGTCCGAGAGGTCGGCGCATCCGCGACATTGCAAACGGTTTACTAAACCAAATGAACAAGATCTCCAAGATGATCAAGACCTTGACCGCCGGTGCGGTCAACGGCTGCGGCCACACCGGCTTCTTCCCTCCCGGATAGTCATGCCCTGCAACTGTAAAACCATTGCAGGCGGCGGCCGGTTGGTCACGAGCCATTGGCCTGATTTTCGTCGAAGACACCTGAAGCATCCTGGTCTCCCGAAGCCCTTATTAACTCTTCTGCCTGCGCGCGGCATTGGTGCCGAGTTTGGAACGTCTTCGACATGGGACCGCTTCCTGGGACCGAGAGAGAGCATTATGTCCGTGTCCGCCCCATCCGCACAGCCTCAATCGAATGCCTCGGCGCGTCCGACGGATCAACTCCCGCCCGCCTCCTACGCCTATTTCTTGCGGCAACTCAGCTGGGGGGCTTTGTCGATAGTTCTATTGTCCCTCTGCTTCAGCCCCATGAAGACAGAGGACTTGAGCCACATCGGCGTCCTCGCGGGCCTTTGCGTTTTTATCTCGTTTTTGCCGATTCGCTTGCCACATCAGGACATCGTTCATTCCCCTACGTTCCCGATAATCTTTGCGGCGGTTGCATTATATGGAGCGACAGCTGGGCTTATAGTAAGTGCACTCTCCATGTTTGCTATGGGGTACGTTGCACTGGTCGGTGTTAGACGTTTTCAAATCAATAACTATCTGCCCAGTGTTTTCATGTCAATTGTAGCAGTCGGCAGCAGTGCACTCCTCTATCTGCTCCTCTCCGGCAACTTCTTCACGCACGGTGGTGTCCGGTCCAATAGGCTCCCCGATTGGCGGGCCTGGATCGCCCTGCCGCTCTGCTCGATGCTCGGCTTTGTGCTCAACAGCCTGCTGACGACGACGCTTGCCAGCCGCTATTTCGGCCAGCGCTGGGACATCATTTGGCACAACAACTTCCGCTGGATGATAACGAGCGCGCTGATCATGTCGCCCCTCGGGCTGCTGACCGCAGTGCTCTACAGTGAGCGCTGGTGGCTGGGGATCGGGTTCATCCTGCTGCCGATGTACGCGCAGCGCATGGTCCTGGTGACCCACGAGCGGACGCTGGCGGCCTACAAGCAAGGGGTGGAGCTTTTGGGCCGAGTCATGCAGGAGGCGCACCCGTATACGCACGGGCACCTGCACCGGGTGGCGCACTGGGCCAAGCGAATCGCCGAGGAGATGAACCTGCCGGCTTCATCAATGGAACACATCGAGGATGCCGCCATCCTGCATGACATCGGCAAGGTCGCCGTGGACGACCGGGTGCTGAATAAAATCGGCAAGCTGTCTGAGGATGACTGGGACATGATCCGCCGCCACCCCGTCACCGGCTCAGACTTGGTCATGCAGATGACCGTGCTCAACCAGGTCGGCTACTGGATCCGCCACCACCACGAGCGGCCCGACGGCAAGGGCTACCCGGACGGGCTGGGCGGTGATTCGATCCCAGTCGAGGCGGCGATCATCTCCGTGGTGGATGCCTATGACGCGATGGTCGGCGGCCCGGCCAAAGAAGACCAGCGGCCCTACCGCAAGCCGATGTCGCGCGAGGCTGCCATGCAGGAATTGCAGCGCCACGCCGGGACGCAGTTCCAGGCCGACGTGGTGGCGACATTTCTTGGCATCCTGCAAATTGAACCGGAGCAGCTCGCCCCGCAGGCCGGGCGCGCGCCCGACATGGCCGACGACTCCCTGTGGGTCGCGCCGCCCGAAACCCTGGGCGTACTCGTCGCCGGGAGAAGCTAAACAGTTCCGATGAATCTGACGCTCCTTGTTGTCAACACCGTCGCCGGGGTCGCCTTCACGTCGGCCCTGCTGGCCGTTCTGCTGTACCTGCCCTGGCAGGTGCGACGGTCGTACCGGCAGACCTTCACCGCGCTGGCCCGCGCCGTCGAGGCGCGCGAGCCGCACCTGCTGGGCCATGCCGAGCAGACGGCGCGCTACGTGGTGTGGATGGCCCGGTTCCGGGGGATGGGCTTCCGCGCGACCCGCCAACTGGAATACGCTGCCCTGCTGCACGGCATCGGCAAAGTCAGCGTCCCTTATGGGCTTCTCAACAGCCCCGAGCCGCTTGCCAACGCCGCTGAGTGGTTCGTCGCGCGCGACTACGTGCGCGTCGGCGCGGCCATCCTCGACGCCATCCCCGTTCTGTGCCCCTGTGCCGACGCCGTCCGCTTCCACCACGAGTATTTGGACGGCAGCGGATACCCCTTCGGTCGGGCGGGACGCTCCCTGCCGCTGGAAGCGCAGATGCTGTGCGTCGCCAGCGAGTACGTCGCCATGACCGCGCCTCGCCTCTACCGCGTGGCCCCGCCCCTCTCGGCCGCGCAGGCCGACGCCTTCCTGCGGGCGCACACGGGCCGCCGCTATTCCCGCCTGGCCGTCTCCCTCTTCCGACAAGCCAAAGCGGGCGAGGAGGTGCAAGCCATGCTCACATCCCTCGCCCGCCATGTCCACGCCGTGTGGAACGACTTCAAAGCCGCCCCGCCCCTGAGGCGCGTCTTCTAAAAGCCGCCAGCACTTCCCCGTTTTCCCGCCGCTTGGCCTACTTACGGCCCCAGAGACGGCCTAGCAGGCCGCCCGGTTTCTCCTCGTCGCCCTGCGGCGGGACCGTCCGGTTAGCCGGTCCCGCCTGGGCGGGCGGGACCGTGCGTGTGGGTGCCGTGGCCTGTTCGAGACGGTTCAACTTGGCCTGAACCAGGCTGCTGGGCGCGATTTGGAGGACGCTGCGGTACTGCACCGCCGCTTCTTCCCGCCTCCCCATCTGCGCCAGCGCATCGCCCAGGACCTCCAGGGCGCGCGCGCTGCGCGGGTCGATCTCCAGCACCTTCATGCAGAAGGCGCGGGCTTCGATGGGCTTGCTCGCCATGATGGCGTTATCGGCGCCGGCGAGCAGGCCGGAGATCGCCTGCATCTTCTGCACGCTCGCGGAAGGCGCGGCGGCGGGCCTAGCGGGAGCCGCCGCAGGCTTGACAGCAGCGGATGCGGGCTGTGGGCGGGCCGCCGCGGGATTGACCGGGGGCGGGGCCGCTTGGGGCGCGGCCTGCACGGGGCCGGCGGGCCGGCTCTGGGTCAGTGTGCTGTTGTACTGCGCCCGCCGCTCCGGGTCGGCCAGGATGCGGTATGCCTGGTTGATCTGCGAGAAGACGCGCTGGCCCAGAGTCTTGTCCTGGATCACGTCCGGGTGGTACTTGCGCGCCAGCTCCCGGTACTTCTTTTTGATTTGGTCCGTGGTCGCCGCCTGGGGGACGCCAAGGACTTCATAATAATTTCTCTGCAAGCTCATCGTGTACGCTCCGAATATGGAAAATAAGGCGGTTTGCGCGCGAGATTTGTGTGTATGTCCTCCCCTGAGTGAACGCCGGCGCGGAAGACGAATAATAAAATTCGCGCCGGGGTCCGAAGTCGTTGCCATCGAAAACGGTGAGCTGTTGAAAATGGTGAGCTACGGCTGGTCGATGTCTTTACGTAAGTCGTCGATCTGCTGCGCCTGCCCGCCGTAGAACTTGCCCACAACCAGCAGGACGCGCCAGCCGACGATCACCATCGCCAGCGCGCCCAGCGTGGTGCTCAGGCGGTGCAGACGCGCCGCCGACTCCTCTTCGTAGTACTCGGCGACCTTGTCCATCGTCGCGTCCACGCTGCCGGTCTGCTCGCCCGTCGCCAGCATGGACATGACCATCGGCGGGAAGATGCGCGTAGCGACCAGGGCCTCGGTCATCCCGCGCCCGCCCTGCAAGGCCGGGATCGCCGTCATCATGCGGCCCGCCATGTAGACGTTGCCCGTCGCCTGCGCCGCCGCCCGCAGGCAGTCCGGGAACGATAGGCCTGCGGCGTACAGCGAAGACAGCGAGCGGCAGAAGCGCGCCAGGGCGATCATACGCACCGTGCCGCCGATGCCGGGCAGCGAGGCGATCAGCCAGTCGTAAGCCGCCTTGAACTGGGACAGCAGCCTGGTTAAGACGTAGACACCCAGGATGACCCCGGCCGCCACCAGCAGCGGCTGGACCGCGTCGTGGAAGTACATCCGCGCGTCGTTGTAGACGACCAGGTCAACGATGGGCGGGAGCAGAAAGCTGGCGACCAGGGTGAAGGCCGGATACCAGACTTCTTTTTTGATCGCCCCCCGCAGCGCGTACTCCTGCTCCAGGGCGGCCGACAGCCGGTTCAGCATGATGTCCAGCCGCCCCGTCGCTTCGCCCGCCTCGATCATCGCCCGGTGAAAGTCCGTGAAGACCCAGGGGAACTCGCCCATCGCCCCGGTCAGCTTGTCGCCGGCCAGGACGCGCGCGGCGATCCGGCGCAGACAGCCGCGCAGCGCCCCATTGCTCGTCTGCTGCTGTAGCGACGAGAGGCACTGATACATCGGCACACCCGCGCCGATCATGGTCGCGAACTGCCGGTACAAAAGCGCGAGGTCACGCAGTCCGACGCCGGACCACAGGGGGAAAACGAGGTGTGCTAGAAGCCATCGGCCCGGCGACATCGCCGGCCTCCGGGACTGCCCGAGCGGGGGAGCGAGCGTAGCCCCTGCACCGCCCTGCGGAGCCAGCCGCATGGGGAAGTACCCCATGTCACGTATCTCCTGGGCGGCGCGGCGCTCGTCGGGCGCGTCCAGCGCGCCGGTGACGGTCCGCCCGGCGTTGTCCTTCGCTTGATAGGAATAGAGCATGAAAAACTTCGGCACAATGGCCGGTTCCCTTTTAGACGCAGCCGATGCGCCGAATGTTCCCTTCGCCGACATGAAGCTTTGCCAGGTCCGAGACTTTTTTTTCGTCGCCCGGCAGGGCAAGGTCCGGCGCGATTTCGGCCAGCGGGGTCAGCACGAACGCCCGCTCCCGCAAGCGGGGGTGCGGGACGTCCAGGCCGGGCAGGGCGATGATCTGCGCGCCGTAGAGCAGCAGGTCCAGGTCTATAACGCGCGGACCCCAGCGCACGGTTCGCACCCGGCCCAGCGAATTTTCAAGGTGCAAAAGAACGTCCAAGAAGGACTGCGGGCCGAGCGTCGTCTCGACGGCGGCGACCGCGTTCAGGAAGTCCGGCTGGTCCGTGATGCCGACCGGGGCGGTCTCGTACAGCGACGACACGCGCGCCAGCCGGACTTGCGGGTGCGTTGCCAGGGCGCGCAGGGCCGCCTCCATAGTTGCGCGCCGGTCGCCCAGGTTCGCCCCCAGGCCGACGTAGGCACTCACACTTGGAGATTCCCCTGTAGTCATACCAGGTATTTGCACGAACCATGCCATTGTTAAGAAAGCATTAAGAAAATTAACCTGGCGTTCATCAAGCGTCAGCGCTTCGGTGTGACGTGGACACCACGCCCGGCCAGCCAGGAGAAGTCCACGCTCCACTCGAAGCGGCTGCGGACGAACCAGACCTCCCAGACGCCCTCCAAGTAAGTCTCGGTCTCGTCCTGCCCCCAGCCGTTGACGCGCGCCAGATGTGCCCGCGCTCGTTGGCCCACTCCCCGCATCTCGGCGAGGCCGATGTGCTTGACCTCGTGACAGGCCGGGCAGAGCGCGACCAGCCCCGCCAGCGTCTGCCGGTGCGCCGCGTCATCGTAGTGCCAGACCTCGTGGCACTCGACAGGCCGGCGCGGCCCGCGCCCGCCACAAATTTCGCAGCGCCCGCCCGCCTCCTGGGAAACCTCCCGCCGCAGCCTGTCCCACGTCGCCGCGTCCACGTGGTCGCGCACGTTGGAGAACCAGCACGTCTTGGGCACCAGCTCCACCGATAGACAGGGCGGGATAATCGTCGGCGTCATGGGCATCACTCAGCCGCGTTCGAGTTCAGCAACCTCAAAAAGTCTTTCAAGTCGGGCGGTAGAAGGATCGTAGCCATACATCACCTGCCGCATCATCTCCAGCGCCTCCAGACGGGACTGGGGCGTCCGTGCCTGCCAATAGGCGGCCTCGTCCGACTTGTTCGACAGGTCGGCGGCCGAGAACCGGGTCTTGTCCATCTTCATGTCTTGGAGCAGGCTCATGGTGCGGCCTTCCACTCCCCAGCGACGGCGTACAGGGGCGTGATCTCAGCCAACAACTCCCGCGCCGCCTCATAGTAGCGGCGGCTGACCTCGGGATTAACGAAATAGTCGGACGGCATCCCAATGCTCACGTTCGCCCCTTGAACAAGAACGTAAGGATATTCCGGGTTGTCTTCTTCCTGATTGCTGAACGCCCTTTTCCCAAGCCGAGTCGGCGAAAGGCGTTCCATCTCTTTTAGGATGGAGACGAGGCCGGGTGGAAGACGGTCAACGCTCTGCCTCAGAACCATGTGGCTGCTGGCATCCGTGACCGGGCTGTGAGACGTGAGGACGTTCTCCCACCAGCCGAAGGCACCCTCCATGATCAGGACGGCCTTGAAGCCGAGTTCCGCCGCCTTCATCGCCGAAGCGATGGCACCTGGCAGACGTCCCGCTTCGTGAAGAACCCGCGCATCCTCCGAATGACGGAGAGCCTCCTCAAACATGGCCCGCGCTAAGACATCATCACTTGGGAAGATCATACCGCTTCTTTTCCCACGGCGGCCATGTCAAGGAAGGTCAACGGGTTGATGGTCGTGGTCGCCTCATCCGCCCGCCTTAAAACGCGCTCGACAAACCCGGCTGGGTTCTCGTAAATCACCTCATAGCCCTGTTGTAGCCGCTCAAGCGTCTCATTCAACTGGCGCTTCGCTTTAAAGTACCTCGCTTGGCCTGGCCTCTCAAAGTCCTGCGTGGACAGCACGTTCAGCCGCAGGAGGCCGCGCAGAGGCAGGGCCTGGGTGCTGCTGAAGGTCACAGAGGCAGGGCCTTCCCAGTCGTCAACGACTTCCAGCAGCTCAATGTCATACGTGCCGCCGCGCGTGACCAGAGGGCCGAATGCGACCAGGGAGCGGAGCTGCTTCTCGTGTGTCTTCAGGTGTGCCCGGAGAAGCTCCCCGATCGCGCGGTATTCTATGTAGGGGATTCTCGCGGCTTCAAGTTCCGACATCACTTTTCCTCCTAATCGCTGCCGAGCTTGAGGACGCTCATGAACGCCTCCTGGGGGATCTCGACGCTGCCGATGCTCTTCATGCGCTTCTTGCCTTCTTTTTGCTTTTCCAGCAGCTTGCGCTTGCGGGAGATGTCGCCGCCGTAGCACTTGGCGATGACGTTCTTGCGGAGGGCGGAGATGCGCTCGGCGGCGACGACCTTGGCCCCGACGGCGGCCTGGATCTTGATCTCGAACTGCTGCTTGGGGATGACCTCGCGCAGCTTCTCGACCAGCATCTTACCCCGCTCGTAGGACTTGTCGCGGTGGGTGATGAACGAGAGCGCGTCCACGGGCTCGTCGTTGATCCGCACGTCCAGCTTGACCAGGTTGGACGGCTCGTAGCCGCTCATCTCGTAGTCGAACGAGGCATAGCCCTTGGTGCGGGACTTGAGCTGGTCGAAGAAGTCCATCAGAATCTCGTTCAGCGGCAGCTTGTAGTGGATCATCACCCGGTCCTTGGCCGGGTAGTCGGTGCGGACATAGACGCCGCGCCGCTCGCGCGCGAGGTCCATGACGGTCCCGACGTACAGCGACGGGATGATGACGCTGGCGCTGACGAACGGCTCGTCGGTGCTGGCGATCTGCGAGGCGGGCGGCAGGTTCGCGGGGTTGTCGATCTCGATCACCTCGCCGTCGGTGAGGTGGACACGGTAGATGACGCTGGGGGCGGTCGCGATCAGGGTCAGGTTGAACTCGCGCTCCAGCCGCTCCTGCACGATGTCCAGGTGCAGCAAGCCCAAAAATCCGCAGCGGTAGCCGAAGCCCAGGGCCGCCGACGACTCGGGTTCAAAGGTCAGCGCGGCGTCGTTGAGCTGCAATTTACCCAGGGCTTCTTTGAGGTCCGGGTACTGGGAGCTGTCGATAGGGTACAGGCCGCAGAAGACGACCGGCGTGGCCTGCCGGTAGCCTGCCAGCGGCTGCGTCGCCCCGTGTGCAGCCAGCGTCAGCGTGTCGCCGACGCGGGCATCGCCGACGGTCTTGACTGAGGCCGTCACATACCCCACCTCGCCCGTGCCCAGCCGCTCCACGGCCTTCATGCGCGGGGCGAAGATGCCCACGCCCGTGACGTCGAACACTTTCCCCGACGCCATGGCTTTGATCTGCATTCCCGGCGTTACCGCGCCGTCCACGACGCGCACGTAGGCGACCACGCCCAAATAAGCGTCGAAGTGGCTGTCGAAGATCAACGCGCGCAGCGGCCTCTCGGGATCGCCTGTCGGGGGCGGGACGCGCCGGACGATGGCCTCCAGTATTTCTTTGGTGCCGATGCCCTCTTTGGCGGACGCCCGGATGGCCTCCGTCGCGTCAATCGCCAGCACTTCCTCGATCTCCTCGGCCACGCGGTCGGGGTCGGCGGCGGGCAGGTCGATTTTGTTGATGACCGGGACGATCTCCAGATCGCTGCCCATCGCGAGGTTGACGTTCGCCAATGTCTGCGCCTCGACGCCCTGGGCGGCGTCCACGACCAGCACGGCCCCCTCGCAGGCGGCCAGGCTCCGCGAGACCTCGTAGGTGAAGTCCACGTGTCCGGGCGTGTCGATCAGGTTCAGCGAATACTCCTGCCCGTCGTCGGCCTTGTACGCGAGCCGCACGGCGGCCATCTTGATGGTGATGCCGCGCTCGCGCTCGATGTCCATCGAGTCCAAAAGCTGCTCCTGCATGTGCCGCTTCTGGACCGTGCCGGTGAACTCCAGGAGCCGGTCGGCCAGCGTGGACTTGCCGTGGTCGATGTGGGCGATGATGCAGAAGTTGCGGATGTGCGCCTGCGTGTCGGCGCGCGACGTCTCCGCTTTCGACGCCTCGTGCGCGGGCCGGTCAAGCTGTTGTGTGTCGGGCATGATGCGCCTATTATACCTGAGCGTCACGCGGGGGCGCTTTTCATGCCTTCTTCATCTTTCCCCGTCATACTGCCTCCAATGCCCGGCCCCGCTATGAACTTTCGCTTTGGGCCGCGCGTCCGAGGCTTACGGCCAGGCCGGGAGAAAGTCGAAGGAAAGCAATCCCATGAACACACGCCCCCACACCAGCCCCCGCCAGGCCTTCACCTCTGGTTTCACGCTGATCGAGCTGCTCGTCGTGATCGCCATTATCGCGATCCTGGCGGCGATCCTGTTCCCCGTTTTCTCCAAGGTCCGCGAGAACGCCCGCCGCGCGTCCTGCTCGTCGAACGAGCACCAACTCGGGCTGGCGCTGACCCAGTACACGCAGGACTATGACGAGAGCTTCCCGGTAGGCTTCACCGCCCCGATGGCCTCCTACGGCCAGGGCTGGGCCGGTCAGGTCTACTCCTACGTCAAGAGCACGGGCGTGTTCAAGTGCCCCGATGATTCGACCGCTCAGGCTACCAACAACGGCAGCCCCGACTACCCTGTCTCCTACGCCTTCAACTCCAACCTCCGCGAGCGGACGCTGTCGGTCTTGAACGCGCCCGCCTCTACCGTCCTGCTGTGTGAGGTCTTCGGCGCGACCGCCCGCCTCGATCAGCCGGACGAAGGCTATTCGACGGCGACCCAGAACAACTTCTCGCCCGGCACCGACGGCCTGCCGGACTACAGCAACACGCTCAACGGGGCGCTGGCGGACGCCGCCGACGGCACGGGCAGCAACCTCAAGCTCGCGACCGGGGACATGGCGGCCGGGCCGAACGGCGTTGACCCCTACGACGCGACGTTCCTAGGATACTATACCGGGCCGACCGGCATCCACTCGGACGGCTCCAACTTCCTGTTCGGCGACGGCCACGTCAAGTTCCTGAAGCCGATCCAGGTCTCGTCGGGCCACAACGGGACGCCGGGCCAGGACCAGGCGACCGCCTCCGCTGGCAATCCGCGCGGCAACTACAAGGCCGCCGCGACCGACACGATGTACCTCGATATGGGGCACACACAGGCCGTCGCCGGCACGTTCAGCGCCAACTGAGGTGGTACACGAGAGGATGATGGGGGAGGCTTAACCGAAACTTAACATAATTTTATATAAAAGTGTGCGACACTCCTGGTACAATGGCGGTGCCAAAGAGAATGTTGTAGGAGAAACGCCATGACGCTCGAACTTTTAGACCGTCCCGCCCCCGCCGCCGCCCACGAGTGCGCGACGTGCCGCCACAAGACCCGCGTGTACCTGACGTCGCCCAGTGGCACCCAGTCCGCCGCCGTGTGGCGCTGCCGCCTGCTGTCGCAGAAGACGCAGGAAGAGGTGCTGGTGCAGCCGCACGAGGACTGCTGGACGCACCGCAGCCTGACGGACCACTGGGAGCAAACAGGCCTGGCGCTCGCCCGTTGAGCGCCGAGGTTGAGTCTGAACGATTCCAGCGACGGTCGCCGTTCCCGCTTCATCGATGTGGTTCTTGACGAGGGCGCTGGCGTCCCAGAAGAGGTGCGCGGTCAATTCTTCCCCTCCTCCGTCCAGTCATCGCCGTACCGCATACGCATCAGCTCACGCGACCCGGCGTTCTCCTCGGGGCGTATTCCCTCCGCCTGGATAGCCGCCCGGAGCGCTCGGGTTGCGTCGTTCAACTCCTCCCGCGCCATCGGCGGTGGGGGGGATGCCGGCGCGGGCGTTGATCTCGCGCCCCAGCGCCATCAGCTCCTCCCGCGTGGTCGCGTTTCGACGGAACAGCGGGTCAATTTCCTTTTTAACGGCTTCCATGTTTATCCTTTTCTCATGCTGCCCTTCAACTTCTCGATGCCGTGCAGGATGTCCCGGCGGTTCTTGGCGGACTTGATGTGTCGTGGAAGGCGGCCGGCCGCGCTCTGGTTGCTCCATCCCCAGGCGGGCGAGGGGCGCTTCTCCCGGAGTGCCGCGCGGACGTAGCCTTCCAGCCAGGCGAGGTGATGCCAGTTGAACGCCCATACCAAGCCACCGCCGTAGGGGACGGTCAGCCAGAGAGGCAAGTGGAAATACCAGTCTTTGCCGGGCACAATCCCATGGCTCTGAATGGTCTTGTCTTTTGCGAGCGCGCACGAGGCGCAGAGCAGGCGGACCCGCTGACCGGGTAGCCGCGTGACTTGCGCGCACTTCCCGCACTGCGGGCAGACAACCAGGGATCCGTCGGCGAAGTCACTGATCCTGTGGCGGTCGTCCATGAAGCGGTCTCGGGCGCTGTTTTTCATGCCTTCCCTCTCCGCCGCATTGTACCATACCCTGCCGGGCGACAGCGGGCGGCTCTCCGGCACGGCGGCCTGCCGTCACGGAGAGCAAATTAGGGCGGGATGGGTGTGTTGATCTCGATCAGGTTGCCGTCCGGGTCGCGGAAGTGGGCGGTGCGGATGCCCCAGTCGGGGCGGTCCTGCGGCTCCGCCGTCAGCACCACGTCCTGTGCCCGCAGGGCGACGGCGGCAGCGTCCACGTCGTCCGCCGCAAAGACGAGTGCGACGCGGTCCTGCGCGTCAGCCGTGTCCGGCTTGCCGGCGGCCCCGGCAGCTTCGGCCATCAGGTCACGCCGGAACAAGGCCAGCGTCTGGTCGCCGACGGTAAAATCTGCGTAGACGTCGTCCTCGGAGCCGAAGCTGGGGCTGAAGCCGAGGACGTCCCGGTAGAATCGGAAACAGGCGGGGAAGTCTGCGACGAGCAGGCGGATGTGTGGTGATCGGAACATGGTAGTCCTCCCAGGGTTGAGGCAAACTTATGTTTGCCTGCGCCCATTATACCACGTGCCCGTCAAGCTGTCAAGCATTATTTAATTGCCGGGGGAAGGGCCGTGCCGCAGGCGGCGCAGTGGCGGTCGCCGCGCCGGGCGCGGGCGTGGCAGTGGGGACAAAGGCGGACGCCGGGCGATTGGGCGGGCATCCCGCAGGACGGGCAGAAGCGGGGGCGGCGGGCCAGCAGCCAGCGCGCCCCGCAGGCCCGGCAGCGGCCCCGGACGGTGTGGGTGAACAGCCAGACGGCCACCGGGTCGCCCGGCAGGCCGGCCAGACCCCCCAGCAGCAGCACCTGGGCACCCTTCACGGTCCAGCCCAGTCCCTCGCCCAGCAGGTCAGGATTGGGGGTATTTAAGTCGGCGATCTGGACGTCAGGGATGTGGAACTGGTCGAGCAGGCGGTTGACCGAAGACGCCGCTTCGAGCTGTGCCCCGGCGAGCTGGAACTTGACGCGCTCGGGGACTTTCCGCTCGGCCTCCGCCGTCCACTGGAAGACCAGCAGCGCACCCGCCAGGCACAGCAGGGGCGAGCGGTAGATGCCCAGAAAGACCAGCGACGCGACGGATAGGCACAGGCCGCCCCATGGAAAGACGAAGCCCGGTAGGCTGATCTCGATGTTGTGGAAGACGCGGAAGACGGCCCACGGGCCGAGCGCGCCGGCCAGGACGCCCGCCGCGCCGCCTAGAGTGAGCAGCGTGGCGCAGAGCGCGAGGGCACGAAGCAGCAGCGGGCGCGGGGTGGGGGTCATGTCAGAAACTTCCTGCGCCACTGTGGTTGTTCCCCGAACCGAATCCGACCTCATTTCTCGGCGAGGGCGCGGCGCAGGAAGCCGCCGGCGCGGGCCAGGCGCAGGCGGGCCTCGTCCGGGGTCGTGCCGGTCTGGAGCAGGACAATGGCGACTTTGGCCGAGCCGCCGGCCTGGAGCAGGGCCGATGCGGCGCGCTCGGGGCTGGACCCGGTCACCTGCCGGACGATGCGGACGGCCCTGGCCCGGAGCTTGGCGTTGGTGGCCTGGACGTCCACCATCAGGTTGCCGTAGGTCTTGCCGATCTCCATCATCGCGCCGGTCGAGATCATGTTCAGCACCATCTTTTGAGCCGTGCCGCTCTTCAGCCGGGTCGATCCGGCAAGTATCTCCGGGCCGACGACGGGGGCGATGGTGACGGCGGCGACGGATTCCAGTGCGGAAGGCCGGTTGTTGGTCAGTGCCACGACCGTGGCCCCGCGCTTGACGGCGAGCCGCAGGGCACCCAGCACGAACGGGGCCGCGCCGGACGCGCTGATGCCGACCACGGTGTCCCGCGCGCCGACCTCGGCCCCGACGACGGCTGCCGCGCCCAGGTCGGGGTCGTCTTCCGCTCCCTCGACCGCCTGGAACATGGCCCCCGGCCCGCCGGCGATCAGGCCCTGCACCATGGTCGAGGGGACGCCGAACGTCGGCGGGCACTCCGAGGCGTCCAAAACACCCAAACGCCCGCTCGTCCCCGCGCCGAGGTAGATCAGCCGCCCGCCTGCCCGCAGGGACGCCGCCGCCAGGCGCACGGCGCGGGCGATCTGGGGGATCTCAAGGGCGACGGCGGCGGCGACCTTGGCATCCTCGGCGTTGATGAGTCGCAGGCGCGCTTCGACGCCCAGGGTGTCGATGTCGGCCAAGCCGGGGTCGGCGGCCTCGGTCGTGGGCGGAGGGGAGTGGGGGAAAGTCATGGGGAACCGGCCTCGCGGCGGGATGTGTTATAATGGGGAAGCATTTTTGGACTCTGCAAGCGTGAGGTGAGAGAATATGCCGACCTACGGCTACGAGTGTTTGTCCTGTGACAACCAGTTTGAGATATTTCAGAGCATCAAAGACGACGCCCTGAAGACGTGCGAAGTCTGCGGCGGTTCGCTGCGTAAGCGCATCTACCCCGTCGGGATTTCCTTCAAGGGCGACGGCTTCTACGTCAACGACTATGCCGCTAAGTCAGAGGCCAAGGCCCCCAAGGCAGTCGCCGAGACGCCCGCGGCTGAGGCCAAATCGGACGCGGGCGGGGCGTCCGAGCCGGGCAAAACCGAGACGAAGTCCGAAACGAAGTCCGAAACGAAGTCCGAAACGAAGTCCGAAACGAAGTCCGAAACGAAGTCCGAGGCCAAGCCCGCCCCGACCAAGACCGAAACGAAACCCGAGCCGAAGCCTGAGACGAAGACGCCCGTCCCAGCTTAAACGGGGCGTAAAAGCACAGACAGAAAACAGCAAGCCCCGCGCCAACCGGCGCGGGGCTTTGTCGTTTGTCTTGGCCCGCCTACTTGCGGCTGACAATCAGCAGGTGTCCCGTGGCGGCGTCGAACTGCACATCGGCGTCCATCGCCGCGGAGATGAAGGAGACAGGAACCATCGTCCGGCCCATCAGCAGGTACGGCTTGCCGTCCAGCGCGACCGCCTGGGCGTTGACGACGGCCCGGCTGCGGCCGATGGTCAGCGTGATGTCCCGCGTGGCGCTTTTGGCGTGGACCGTGCCGGTCCGGGCCTGCCAGGTCAGCGTCCCGCCGCCCTGCTCGAAGATCTGGCGCAGGGGGCCGAACAGCACGCTGTCCTGGGCGGTCAGGGGCCGGTCCATCGCCACCGTCGTGTGGTTGAACCGGAGCGTGGTCTGCCCCGCCGCGCGCAGCAGGCTGCCGAGGCTGGCGGGCAGGTGGACGCGCAGCGGATGCATCCGCATGACCGGCTTGATCGTGGCGCGGGCGTACCGCATCTCGGCTTGGTAGGCACCGAGCTTGATCGTGGGCATCCGCAGGGCGGGGGCCGTGTGCGGGGCGACCAGGAAAGGCGAGGCCAGGTCGCTGCTCGGGAGGCGCAGCCCGGCCAGCCGCTGGAGCCGCGCCATTTTGCCGAAGACGTGCCGCGCCGGGGTCTCGGCCAGCATCGCCGTGTTCGGGTCGATCCGCAGGGCCACGCGGGGCCGGACCGTGGGTGCATCCGGCAGCGGCTTGAAGCCGCGCATCGGCGTCATCATCAGGTCACGGGGCAGGCCGACCTCGGGGGCGATGATGTACTTGGTGATCGGGGCGGCGGGCACGGCGGCTTCCACGGCATAAGGAGCGGACAGGTCAGGGACAGTGTCCAGCGGACCGAACCGGAGTGCGGGACGCGGGACGCGCGCCATCTGCCGCCGGGCCGGATGCGTCGCTCGGGCATGGGATGAAGAGACGGCGGCCATGCGCGGCGGTGCGGCGTCCGCCGTTCTTGCCTCTGCCTTCGTTGCCTCGGCCGCCATCAGCAGGTCGGGGCGGCGCAGGGGCAGGGGGCGTCCGAGTGCCTTTTTGGGAACGACGGGCAGAGTCGAGACAAGCGACTTGTGGGTCGCGTGGTGCCGGATGGCCGAATGGGGGAACGCCGCCTTGGCGGTCTTGACGCCGTCGAGCAGGTCGTGGCGGATGAACGTCTCGCCGCCGGGGTTGTTGACGTACAGGCGCATCGACCGGGCCTGCCCGACGTTGGGCGAGTCGTTGTACCCGTAGGCTTCAATGGTGTGGAAGCCGTTCGCGTAGTTCGTGGTATCCCACTCGAACTCATACGGCGCGTAGTTGCGGAGCGTCTTGAAAGTCTTGTCGATGAACAGCGACACGTAGGGGGCTTTGCCGCTCGGGTCCTGGGCCTCGACCCGGAGCGTCACCACGCCCTGCACCTTGCCGTCCTCGGTGGGGTTGATCAGGTGCAGCGTGGGGGCTAGCCCCGACGCGCTGCCGATGCTTGGGGGGAAGCCCGGCGTCCGGGAGCCGCCCAGCATGGGAGATGTCAGCTGCGGAGATGTCAGCCGCCCGGCGTCGGCGTCGCCGAAGCGGAAGCTGCCCCGGACCGACTTGACCTCCTGGTCGGCGGCGGTCGCCCGGACCACGATGCGGTGCGTCCCCGGCGTGATCTGGGAGACGTCGATCAGGAACGAGACCACGCCGCGCGCCTCGGGCACGTCCAGCGTCTTGCCCGCAGCCCGGACGCCGTCCAGGTACAACTCGACGGCGACGATTCGGTTGCCGGACGTCCCCTGGTAGAAGGCCGAGACCTCGATGGGCTTCAGGCCGTCCAGCGGCGTGTTCGGCTCGGGGGAAAGCAGCGTGACGCCCACGCCGCCCTCGTCGGGCAGGGCCAGGCCGGGCGCGGCGTAGGCCCGGTGCGGGCCGGCGAGGTTCAGGCCCAGTGCGGCGGCCAGCATGGCTGCCGCCCCGGTTAGACCTTTGAGCGAAAGTTTCATCAGGAAGCGCCTCCAGGCGGATGGGTAGGTGTGGTGCCGGATTCGTGCGGGGAAACTGAGTTCGCTCCTACTGTAACACAGGCGCGTCAAAAAGTCAAGCGTTCCGCCCGTGTTTCTTTATCCGCCATTTTGCCGGTTTTTGGCGGGGCGAGGTGTGCCTTGCCCCGCCCGACCCGGCTATGGTATAATGCGCCATCGTCCCCGCTGTGCCGTGCGCCGGGGCAAGCTTTTGACAGGAGTGCCACCCTTTTTGACCCCCCGCCGAGTTCTGTCCTGCCGCCCGCCTGCTGCCCGCCTGCTGCCCCTGAGCCTGCTGCTCGCCGCCCTGCCGCTGGCCTGGGGCTGCGGCCACAAGCACGGCGCATCCAGCCGAGCCGCAAGCAACGTCTTCCGCGTCCCTATCAAGACCGCCCCTACCACGTTTGACCCGGCCATGGTCGAGGACGGGGACACCATCGACGTCTTGCAGCAGGTCTTTGAGGGCCTGGTACAGTGGTCGCCGGGCAACAAGGTCGTGCCCTGCCTCGCGGCCAAGTGGGACGTGAGCAAAGACGGCCTGGTCTACACGTTCCACCTGCGCCCGAACGTCAAGTTCCAGGACGGCAGCCCGGTGACGGCCTCGGATGTGCTGTACTCCATGCGGCGCGCGCTCCAGCCCGCCCTCGGCTCGCCGGTCGCCAAGAACTATCTGGGCGACATCGTGGGCGCGAAAGAGCTGGCGGCAGGCAAGGCGACTGAACTCACCGGTGTCCAAGTGCTGGACCCGCAGACGATCCGAATCACGCTGACCTCGCCCAAGGCCTACTGGCTCGACACGCTGACCTACCCCACCGCTTATGTGGTCTCGCGCGCCGAGGCCAAAGAGGGTGTCCGGCTGACCGCCGAGGACGCCGCGCGCGGGGCCGGCACCGGCGCGTTCAAGCTGACACGCTACGACAAGGACCAGCGGGTCGTCCTGGCCGCGAACGCCGCCTACTGGGACGGTGCCCCCAAGATCGCCGGCATCGAGCGGCCCGTGGTCATCGACGCCAACACGCGGCACTCGCTGTATGTCCAGGGCGACACAGACATGCTCCAGTTCGTCTCGCCCGGCGACCTGGACAACGACGCCAAAGACCCCGTCCTGAAGGACCAAGTTCACCTGTTTCCGCGCGCCTCGACGTTCTACGTCGGGCTGAACCAGAAGGCCTTCCCGGCCTTCAAGGACGTGCGCGTCCGGCAGGCGCTGGCCTACGCCACCGACAAGTCTAAAATCGTCCAGGTCGTCTTCGGCGGTCGACGCGAGGTCGCCCAAGACATCCTCGCCAAAGGCATTCCCGGCTTCGACCCCGCCTTCCAGGGGCTGCCCTACGACCCCGCGAAGGCCAAGGCGCTGCTGGCCGCAGCGGGCTTCCCCGGTGGGCGGGGCTTCCCGACGATCCCGATGAGCTACCGCGAGTCGCAGCCCGAGCTGCAAAAAACCGTGGACCTGATCCGCGGAATGTGGAGCGACACGCTGGGCGTCAAAGTAGACGGGCGCGTTACCGAGTGGGGCGCGATGCTGGACCAGGAAGACAAAAACGCCCTGGAGTGCTACCACATCCGCTGGGCCGCCGACTACTTAGACCCGCAGGATTACTATTCAACCCTGCTGCGGAGCGGCGGACCCGAGAACCACGTCGTCTACGCCAGCCCCGCGTTCGACGCCCTGTGCGACCGGGCCGATGTCTCTCAGGACCCGGCCCGCCGCTCCGCGCTCTACCGCCAGGCCGCCCGCATCGCCGCGGACGACGTCCCGATGATCCCGCTGTACTACCAGCAGGACGTCGAGCTGGTCAAGCCCTACGTCTCCGGCATCGACGACGGCCTGATGGGCCACCTCCCTTACAAGCACCTCACCCTCGCAGCGCCGCGATAGGTCATCCCGATCACTCCCCCCGAGGGACTCATCCGAGAAAGCCTGCGCGATTGAAACCCTCTTTACTTGCCCTGCTCCCCGCCGCGCTGGCCCTGGCCGGCTGCGGCCACCACCGCCATGCGTCCGGCGCGGGGGGCGGAAACGTCCTGCGCGTCGCCATGCGGACCGCGCCGATCACCTTCGACCCGGCCATGTGCCAGGACGTCGAGACCAACCAGATACTCCAGCAGGCTTATGAAGGCCTGGTCCAGTATTCATCGGGTAACAAGATCGTCCCGTGCCTGGCCGAGCGCTGGGACGTGAGCCGCGACGGCCTGACCTACACGTTCCACCTGCGGCGGGCACAGTTCCAGAACGGGATGCCCGTCACCGCCGAAGACGTCGCCTACTCGCTGCGCCGCACACTGGACCCCACGCTGTCGTCGCCCATCGCCAAGCAGTACTTGGGCGACATCGCGGGGGCGCTGGACGTCTACAGCGGCAAGACGACTGAACTCAGGGGCGTCAAGGTCATCGACCCGCAGACACTCGCCGTCACCATCACCTCGCCCAAGGCCTACTGGATCGACACGCTGACCTACCCTACCGCCTGGGTCGCCTGCAAAGCCATCGCCGTCAAAGAAGGCACCCGCCCGCTGACGGACGCCGACGCCGCGCTGGGCGCGGGCAGCGGCGCGTTCAAGATCACTCACTTCCTGAAAGACCAGGAGGTGGACATGGACGCCAACCCCCGCTACTGGGGCGGGGCACCGCGCATCGCCGGGCAGGTCCACAAGATCATCCTGGACGCCGGGACGCGCCACGCGGAGTTCGCGCGCGGCGACCTCGACCTCATGCGCGGCCTCCAGATCGGCGACCTAGATGCTGACCGCAAGGACGCCGCGCTGAGGGACAAGATCAAGCTCTGGCCTCGGGCGGGCGTCTTCTACTTCGCCATGAACCAGAACGCCTACGCGCCGTTCAACGACCCGCGCGTCCGGCAGGCCTTCGCCTGCGCCACCGACAAGAAAAAGATCGTCTCGGTCGTCACCGAGGGCCTGTACCCCCCCGCCCCGGACCTGCTCCCGCGCGGCATCCCCGGCGGCGACCCGACGGTGGCCGGCCCGCCATTCGACCCCGCCAGGGCCAGGGCGCTGCTGGCCCAGGCCGGCTTCCCCGGCGGGCGGGGCCTGCCGCCGCTCGAAGTCTACTGCCAGGAGAAGGACCCCGTCACCGAGAAGACCGCCGACGTGCTGCGCCAGATGTACACGCAGACATTGGGCATCACGGTCACGATCCGGCAGCTCGAATTCGGCTCGCTGATCGCCGCCGAAAATAAAAACACCGTCGCCCCGGCCTACTTTCTGGGCTGGTACGCGGATTATCTGGACCCGCAGGACTTTTACAGCATGCTGCTGTCCTCGAAAAGCCCGGCGAACCATACGGGCTACCACGACGCGCAGTTCGACGCGCTGTGCGCGCAGGCCGACGTGGAGCGCGACCCGGCCCGCCGCAGCGCCCTGTACCGGCGGGCGGCCCGGATCGCCGCCCTGGCCCCGCCGCGCATTCCCGTGTATCAGGGGGTGGACCCGGAGCTTGTCAGCCCACGGGTGCAGGGGATTGACGACTGCCTGATGGGCCATCTGCCCTACAAGAACGTGGTGCTGAGTCAGCGTTGAAATGATTTCAGAGGAACCCACCTCCCCTGCTGCGCTCATGCTTCGCTACGCAGGTACTCCTCCCGAAGCGGGAGGAGCAGGAGACAGAAGAAGGACTCTTAAGCCCTCCCGCTCCGCCCGTAGGTTTTGCGGAGCAACGAGGGTGACGGGCTTGCCCGCCGGGTGGGTTCTTCCTTGAAGCGCAACACGCCCCGCCCGAGCAACAACTATGGCACGATTCCTACTCCAGCGCTTCGGCCTCGCCCTGCTGTCCGTCTGGGCTGTCTGCACGCTGACGTTCTTTATCGCATTTTTGGCCCCCGGCGACCCCGCTGAGCTGGCGGCGGGGCAGCACTCGGACCCCGTCACGCTGGCCCACGTCCGGCACGAGTTCGGCCTGGACAAGCCGCCGCTGACGCGCTATGGCCTCTATTTATGGGGCGTCGCGCATGGGAACTTGGGCGTCTCGTACTACACGCGCGAGCCTGTGACGACGTTCCTGAAGCGCAGCCTGCCCAATACCGCGCTGCTGGCCGTCATCGCCATCGTCCTGGCCCTGGCCGTCGGGGTCGGCGTGGGCCTGCTGGCCGCGCTGAAGCCGAACTCGTTCCTGGACCGCGTGCTGATGACGTCCGTGCTGATCGGCGTCACCCTGCCGAACTTTGTGCTGGCTCCCGTCTTGATCCTGATCTTCGCCCTGAAGCTCGGCTGGCTGCCCGTCGCGGGGTGGGGCGCCCCGGAAAATCTGATCCTGCCCGCCGTCGTGCTGGCCGCCCGGCCCGCCGCCCTGATCGGGCGGATGACGCGCTCGTCGATGCTCGAAACGCTGCGGCAGGACTACATCCGCACCGCCCGTGCCAAGGGCCTGTCGCCGGCCACGGTTTTGTTTAAGCACGCGCTCAAGAATGCGTTCCTGCCCGTGCTGACCACGGCGGGCGTGTCGTTCGGCTATCTATTGTCCGGCTCCTTCGTGGTCGAGACGATCTTTACGGTTCCGGGCGTCGGCTACCAGTCCATCAACTCGGTCTTCCAGCGCGATTATTCGGTCATCCAGGGGACGACTCTGGTTTTGGCCGTCGTTTTCGTCGTCACGAACCTGGTGATCGACCTGCTGTACGCGGTGTTGGACCCGCGCGTCCAGGCGACGGAAGGGTAGCGACTCGTTATGAGCATCATTCTGGAACAGCAGCGCGAGGAGCTGATGGAGCTGGGCGCTCCGCCCCCGAGTCAGGCCCGGCAGGTCTGGCGGCAGATCGGGCGCAACCCGCTCGCGGTCATCAGCCTGGTCGTGCTCGGCCTGATCGTGCTGCTGGCCGTCGTCTACCCCTTCGTCTCGCCCTACCGCTACGACCACCAGACGACCGATTACAGCGCGCCCGCGTCGGCCCGGCACTGGCTGGGGACCGACGACTCGGGCTATGACACGCTGACGCGGCTGGCCGTGGGCGCGCGCATCTCGCTGACCGTGGGGCTGGGCGTCGAGGCTCTCGTCCTGCTGGCGGGCGTCTCGGTGGGGCTGATCGCGGGCTACTACCGGGGCTGGTGGGACGTGGCGCTGATGCGGATCACGGACATGATGTTCGCGTTCCCCGACATCCTCCTGGCAATTTTGATCATGGCGATCATCCGCACGACGAACCCGCTGGCGAGCTTTTTGAACCTGTTCGTCGCGCTGGGCATCACCGGCTGGCCGGGCCTGGCGCGTCTGGTCCGGGGGCAGGCGCTGTCCTTGACGGGCCGCGAATATGTGGAAGCCGCCCGCGCCCTGGGCGTCCCGAGCGGGCAGATCATCCGGCGTCACGTCCTGCCGAACCTGCTGTCGCCGATCATCGTGGCGGCCACCATCGACATCGCCGGCGTCATCATCGCCGAGGCGACCCTGTCGTTCTTGGGCATCGGCGTCCAGGACCCGCTGCCGTCGTGGGGCAAGATGATCTCCAGCGCCTACGAGTCGGGCTACTATCGGTCGCACCCCGAGACGGTCATTTACCCGGCCCTGTGCCTGTCGCTGACGGTGCTGGCGCTGAACTTTTTGGGCGACGCCCTGCGCGACGCGCTGGACCCGCGCACCGAAAAGGGCGGTTAGAGCGCCCGCAGGGCGTTCCTCAAGGCTCGATGGGGGAGACGTAGGCGGGGAAGCCCTTTCGCTGGAGGTCGCCCGCCGCCTTGGTGGCCCCGGAGCGGGAGCGGTACGCGCCGGCCTGGACTTTGTAGACCAGGTGGTCGCCGTCGCGCTCGCTGCGGGTGTGGGCGGTGTAGCCCTGGCCGTGGAGCTGGTCGGCGACGCTGCGGGCGTTGCTCTCGTCGGTGTAGGAGCCGGTCTGGACGCGGAACAGGGCCTTCTGCGCCTTGCCGCCGCCGTCGGGCGTGGGGGTTCCGGGGGCGGCGTCGCCGGGCTTGCCGCCGCGCTCAAAGTCGGGGTCGGACGGTGTGGCGGGCGGGGCCGGCGGGCCGCCGTTCTCCGGGGGCGGAGTGCCGTTGTCGGATGGCAGGACGGCGGGGACGTCCGGGCTGATCGGCGCGGCAGGGGCGCTCGTACCGTCCGGGGGCGGGGTGGGGACGCTGTCGCCGCGCCGGTGGCGGCGCGGCGGGGCCGTGACCGCCAGCCCGGTTTCCTGGCTGGCCTCCGAGTCGGTAGGCGGCGTCGGGGCGGGCGGGCTGACGCGGCGCAGGATGGGCGTCTGCTCCTCGTGGATGACGATGCTGGGGGCGTTCGGGGCGGTGTAGTTGCCGTTGGTAGGGTGCGGACGCAGGTCGGGGACGTGCGCGTGTGCGGGCGGGGTGGAAACGGCCTCGACCGGCTGGCTGGGGGCGACCGGCTGACTGGGCGCGCGCCCTGCCCGCACATCGCCGTACAGGTAGCCGATGGTGACGCCACCCACGATGGCGGCGGCGACAGCCCCGGCGACCTTTAATGCTCCCCCAGAATTGCTGCGTGCCACGACAAGTCCCTCTTGGCTCTACTATACGTCGCGCGAGGCCGTTTTGTCAAGGCCACCCTCGTTTGTTGATGGAAAAGCCCACCGGAGGCACACTCACCCTGCCCTCCTGACTGCGCCGTCCGCTCGTCAGGGAGATTGACTCTTCCGAGTGATGATGAATGTATGCTCTACTCTCGCACGACGTGGCTTGCCGTCGCTCATGGCGGGGCGAAGGTGCAGTTGTCCGACCGCGTCGAGGTAGGCGGCGTGAACGGCCTTGTCGCCGGAGGAGTAGAGTACGTGCGTCTGCGTCACTTGCCCCTCTTCGGCCACCATGAAAACGACCCGCACGAACCGATCCCCGCCCGCCACCGGCGACCCCGGTACGCTGGCCTTCTTCGGCACCGTGAACGCCAGAACCGCCGCCGCGGCCTTGTCGGGCTGCTCCAGGAACGGGAAGTGGCCGCAGGCGTCGAACTCGATCAGGCTGGAGCCTTTGACCAAGCCGTGAACGGCTTCGGCGCTCCGGGGCGTGATCACCCCGTCTTGTTTGCCGTTGAGGATCAGTGTCGGGACGGTGATGCGCGCCAGCAGCGGCGTGTCGTCGCGGGTCAGGAAGTGGTCATTTGCGATCAGGGCCGCGGTCGGCTCCGGGGCGGGGGCCAGGGCCGCGTAGGGGACGTGGTAGGGCTGCACGGATGCGCCTATCTGCTGCAAGAAGGCGGGGAAGGCCGCCGCCTGGTCGCCCGCGAAGTACAGGCCGCCCGGCCCCGTCGCCAGGCCCAATGCCCCGAACAGGCGCTGCGGGTCATCCGGCGGCAGGGCGCGCAGGGTCTTGATCTGGTCCCCGAGCAGCGCCCGCACCGTGGGCGCGATGGCAGCGTCAGTGGTGATCTTCTTGGCAGCATCGTCCAGGATGTCGGCCTGCATCCGGGGCACGGAGACCAGGCCATCCATGTGGACGTAGCCCAGGACGTGCTCGGGGTGGGCGGCGACGTATTCCACGCCCAGCAGGCCCCCGTAGGAGTGGCCCAGCACGTACCACTTGTCCACTCGGAGCGCCCGCCGGACGCCCTCGATGTCCTCTACCAGTGTCGCCAGCGTGTAGCCCTTGATCTCGGACGGCTTGGGGGCAGTGGGGTCGGCAACGGTCAGCCGCGCCGACTCGCCGCACCCGCGCTGGTCTAAATAGACGACGTTCAGCGACTTCTCCAGCCGCGTCCCCCAGGTGTAGAACATGTGGGAGGAGAATCCCGGCCCGCCGTGCAGGAGGACGATGTAGGGGTTCGCGCGGTCCGCGCCCCGGACGCGGAAGTGCAGCATCGCCCCGTTGATGACCTCCTTATGGTCCTCGTCAAAGGCGGACGCCGGGACGAGGGCGAAGAGCGTGAGGGCGCAGACAAAGAAGCACAGCGATTTCTTCATGGTTGGTCTCCCGATCCGACGATGAGGCGCAGGACACGCACGTGGTTGTCGAAGGCGATCCGGCCTTCGGGACTCAGCGACAGCCACGTCCGGCCACGCTTCCGCTCGAAGACCTTGGTGATGACGACGTAGCCCAGCGCCTCCAAGGCGGATAAGTGCCGGGAGAGATTTGAGTCGCCCAGGGCCAGATGATCGCGCAGAAACGCGAAATCGACTTTCTCCGACTGCGCCAGCAGGGCCATGATTGACAGGCGGACCGGCTGGTGGATGGCCTCGTCCAGCTCCAACCGGGGGTGAGTTGGGGGTGCCGTGGTCGCCCTGGTCATCGCGCCACCCCCTGCGCCTTGCGCTGCTGCCAGCCGACGTACAGTAGGGGGGCGGCGTCCACCAGGCCGATCAGTGTCATCGTCCCCGGCAGGAAACACCGCCGGCCGAGGACGTGGGCCAGGGCGAATCCTATCCCCATCCCGCCGCACACAACGGCGGCGTGGTACAGCCCCCACCAGAAGTAAAGCCGCGGCCTCTCGACCGCCCGCGGCTGGACCGGCAGGCGTCGCCGGTAGGTATTGGTCCAGGCGCCGGCACCCACGGGGAGCACCGACAGGAGGCCGGCCGCCAGGAGCAGGCCGAGGTCCGGGTCGGCGGCCAGGCGCGGCAGGACATCGAAGCCCAGCAGTGCGGTGAACACGGTCAGCCCCCAGACGAGCGGGATGACCCCGTTGTTCTGGCCGTGCCGCCGCGCCGCCGCCTCGGCCTCCGCGATCTGTTGCAGGGCCGCGCGCGCCTGCCGTGCTTCATTGTCCATCGATTTCCTCCTATGCATACGTTTTACTGTAAGTAAAGTATACAACGCAAACCGAAGCCTGTCAAGGGGGTGGCGGAAAAATCTGACGCAAAAAAACAGCGCGGCTGTACGCAGTACGTCTCACGACGACACTGCGGAACACCGCGCTGCTTCTTTCAAGTCTTGGAGGTCGGCCTAGGGCCTCACTCCGGTAACTCTGGGGTGGGCTGGTGGCAAAGGTAGCCATTCATGACCTGCAAGTGTCTTCACACCCGTAGGTTAGAGCCGACCCGAAGGTTAAAAAGACTAACCTTCGCCACCGCCCTGTAAACTATGATCCAATTGTTGTACCTCCTGTTTCTGTAAGATGTCCTATTATACCCCGGATGTGCGCGAAACGTCTCCACTATTTTGGTCAACTATTTTCGGCTGGTTTACTCTCGGCCCCCCTGGCCCACGCGGGCAGGAACGGGACGAAGAAGACGGCAAGCAGGGTGAACCCGAAGCCGAACCAGAGGGCGGAGAACCACCCATGCGCGACCGAGTGGCCGTGCGACGGACCCCAATAATCGTACAGGGCGCTGCCGAACTTGTCGCAGAGCTGGAGGCTCAGGGCGAGCACGGCCTGCATCAGGCCGTAGACCGTGCCCTCAACGCCGGGCGGGCAGGCGCGGGCGGCCAGCGTGTTCAGGCACACCGCCAGGAAGATCGCCATGCCGCTCCACAGGAACTGTCCGATTCGGACCGAGGGGGCGTCGTGCATGCTCATCGCGATGAGATAGATCGCCGCGTCGGAGATGATTGCCCCCCAGACGACCTCGCGGATCGACAGGCGGCTCGAAACGCCCCCGAACAGGACCAGTCCGGCGATGGAGCCGCCCGCGATCCAGGCGTCCAGCCGCCCGATGAAGCCTTTGGACAAGTGCAGCACGTCGGTCTCGTAGTAGACCGCCGCCGTCAGCAGCAGCGGCGTGACGTACAGGTAGAACAGAAACGCCACCATCACCCACGTCCCCGGTGCGGCCATCGCGCGCCGCAACACACGGGCCGCCTCCCGCCGTTCGCCGGCCAGGGCCTCCCGCCGCGCCGCCCGCGCGCCCGACGTCTCGCCCCGCTCCCGGCCCGGCGCGCGCCGGTCTTCCAGCAGGACGACGAATGGCACGTAGGCCAGCGACAGCAGGGCGGCCAGCCCGAAGGCGTGCGGGTAGGTCCAGCTTTGCGTCACCTCGCCGTCGAGCCTGGCCGTGTACGCGAGGCTCAGGACCAGGGGCGTGAACTGCATCAGCGTCTGGAGCGGCCCGAACCGCCCCGTGCCGTTGCCCACCGCCACCATGACGGCGTTGACCAGCACGCTCAGCATCAGGCTCCCCGTGCCCATGACCAGCAGCAGGCACACCAGCGCAGCGTAGTGGTACTGGTGCAGGCCCATCAGGCCCGCGAAGCCCAGCGCCTGCGTCAGCGCGGCCAGCACGAAGTACGAGCGCCGGTGGGACCCGAACAGGGGATAAAAGTCCGAGAAGCCGCCCATGAACGGCTGCAAGTAGGCGGGGATGTTGACCAGGATCTGCAAGGTCCCGACGCCGCTCGCGCTCAGGTGCAGGGTGTCTTTGTACAGGAACAGCAGCTTGTTGACCGTCACGGCGCTGACCACGCCGCCCAATGCGGCGGTGGCGGCGATCAAGCCCGCCGTGCGCCACAGGGCGGCGCGCGAAACGGGAGAGAGTGTGTGCGGGGGAGCGGGGGCAATCGAAGTCAAGGCATTTCTTTCGTCGAGGAATGGCGTGGCCCTCGGCACTGAGAAGCTTGGAAAAAGATACGCGGAAGAAGAGGCAGAGGTTCCTAGACAGCCGCAGGCTGATGTCAAAAATAGTTTTCCGAATTTTGCCCAACACTTGTAACTTGCCGCATTTCTTGCTGTATGATATATCAGCGTCCGCTAGCTGGATTGTTTCTTTGCTTTGGAGATTATGTTCATGCGCCACCCACTTCACTTGCTCGCCTTGATCTTCTGCTTGCTTTCTGCTCTCGCCTTTGCCACTCCCGCCTTCGCCCAGACCTCGATTCTACCTGGCGACACCATCTACTTATCGTCGCCACTTTATTACAATAACGCATCCGGCGACGGGTCTGTCAACACCTGGGGCATATCCGGTGCCAGTGGTTACGCCGGAACTTCGCAACCTAACAACTGGGGCTTCACTCGAAGCGGTGGAACGATGACAATCACCATCCCCGCTACTGCCTCGCCCGGAGCTTATACCGCCTCCTACTGCACCAAGATTACTCTTGGATCAGGGGATACGGAACACGATTCAGGATACGTAGCAGCCTTTACTGTCTCACCCGGACCGGCTACCCTGCCCGCCGCCGGTATGCCCGCTTTCTCTTGGCAGGGGTCGGTGGCTGGGGTCAACACCGGCAACGGCAACAAGACGACGACACTCCCGATCACCGGCTGGACCATGCGCGGCGGCATGACCGTCTCCTGTGCCCTCATTCATAACAGCCAGGGCGCTTCGTATAGTACCTATGGGTACAAATGGCTGCCCAGCTATTTCACCTACCTCAGCGTGGATGGCAGCGGCAATGAAACCATTCACTGGGACAACGGGCTGTCTTACCTCTTTACCAACAGCGGCGGCACTTACACGCCGATCCGTGGCGTCTTGGACAAGTTGGTTTCGACAGGCAACAACACGTTCACCCTGACGACGGCCAGCAAGATCGTGTACGCCTTCGGCTTCGCTCCCGCCGGCGCGGGCGGCAACGCCTACCTGTCGGCCATCACCGACCTGGACGGCAACACGCTGACCATCAACCACACCCCCAGCACCCTCCTCAGCAGCGTCGTGGATGCCACGGGCCGGACGCTGACCTACGCCTATGACGGCACGGGCCGGCTGGCCTCGATCACGGACCCGCTGGGCCGGGCCTGGACGATGACCTACGACGGCAGCGCCGGAACGGGCAACCTGTGGTACGTCACGATGCCGCCGCTGAACGGGCAGGCGTACTCCACCTGGTTCGGCTACGACGGCAGCCACGACATCTCCGGCATGGAGACGCCCAACGGTCATGTCAGCGGCTCCGCCTCCACTTTCGGTTACAACGCCGACAGCAGCCTGGCTTGGGCCAAAGACCCTGTAGGCAACCAGACGACGTTCACCTATAACCCAACCACGACCGTCATCGCGGACCCCAACGGCCATACCCTCACGCACACCTATCAGTATGGCCGCCTCATCTCCACCACCGACGCCTTGGGCAACCCGCAGAACTCCAGCTACGACAGCAACAACATCTTAGTCAGTAACACTGACAGGCGCAAACACACCAGCTACTTCAGTTCTCACCTCAGCAACGGCACCACGACATCCACGAGCACGGACGCGCTGACTTATTCTTCCAGCACCAGCTACGACACCAATAACAAGCCCGTTCGCAGCGTGGACGCGGTCGGCAACGTGACGGCAAACTCCTACACCGGGGGTGATCTGACGGCAACTACCATCACCAGTGCGTTCAACATACCCGGCACGTCGGCTCCCTTCAAGGCCACGAGCAGCATTGGCGGTTATACGAACGGCTTGCCGTCCACCCTTACCGATGCCAACTCGAACTCGACTTCTTTGGGATATGATCCTTACGGCTACCCTTCTACGGTTACTGACGCCAGTGCTCACACTTCCCATGCCTTCTACAACGTCCTGGGCTGGAAGATCGGCTCTGTGGATGCCAACGGCCACGCCACGGCCAGCGTCTATGACAACTGGGGCCGGGTCGTCGAGACGATCTTCCCTGACAGCCCAGCGGTTCCCCTCTACCGGGCCTACTACGGTGGCATCTACTTCCTGACGAACAACGCTTCAGAGATCAACAGCGGCGAGGTCGTTGTCGGCGTCGTCGGCTGTGTTTATCCGACGGCATCCGGCGTTCCCGGCCTGGTTCCACTGTACCGATTGTCTTACCCTCCCTCGGGGGACCATTTCTCGACCGCCAACGAAGCGGAGAAGAACTATCTGCTCACACACGGCTACAGCCTTGAAGGCATCAGCGGCTACGTCCTGCCCAGCCCCGCGAACGGCTGGCAGCCGCTGTACCGGGCTTGGAACGGGGCGACTGGTCTGCATCTGTTCACGCAGGACGTGAACGAGTACAACGCCCTGTCTTCCTCTTGGGCCAAGGAGGGTGTTAGCTGCTACGTCCTCAGCCCCAGCCAGGCAGGCAGCGCGGTGAACACCACGTATGACCTGGATGGCGATGTCCTGACCGTCACCAACGCCGATAACCACACCGTCACCAACGTCTACGACGGCGATGACCGCCTGGTCCAGACCACGAACGGGCGCAGCGACGTGGTCAAATATGGCTACGACGGCTCGGATCCGATCATCGGGGCACCGCAGAGGGGGTTGCTCTCTTACAAGACCGACGGCAACCAGCACGCCACCTACTACAGCTACACGGTCCGCAACGAGCCATACGTCACCTACTACCCCGACGGCACCCAGGAGAGCGTCACGTATGATAACAACGGCAACACTTTAACGCGCAACAAAGCCGACGGCAGCGTCATCGGCTACGCCTACGATGCCGACAACCGCCTGACGGACATTACCTACCCGCACATGACGGCCACCCACTTCGACTACGACGCGGACGGACGCCGGACGCACATGCACGACGGCACCGGCGACACCAACTGGCTGTATGGGGATGGCCTCCATTTGCTGCAAGTGACGACCCCGCAGGGGCAGGTAAACTACGGCTATGATCTCGGCGGTCGGCGCACCACGCTCTACGAGGGCGGCGTCGGCACATGGGTCTACCAGTACTACAACAACAACCAGCTTTACACGCTCCAATCCCCTATCGATGGGAAGGCCACCTGGCAGTACGACCCCGGCGACCGCCTGACCCGCAAGACCAAAGGCAACGGCGACTTCGAGACCTACGCCTACGACGCCGCCGGCCAGACGACGGGCATCGGCTACTGGTTCGCCGACGGCATCCTCGCCCGCTCGCTCTCCTACGCCTACACGCCGGGCGGCGACATCCAGAC
>JAABUQ010001748.1_pt1 | contig 45458 bp, 45 predicted proteins | sample 5560001 | NCBI WGS metagenome assembly JAABUQ01 (sample SAMN10711888, study PRJNA513371) | rock metagenome | isolation source: Antarctica rocks | place: Antarctica: Victoria Land, Finger Mt nord | collected 2015-12-18 | reverse complement strand
GGTCGCTGGACATGAAGGAGAGCCCGGGAAGCAGCGACGGCTCGGGCGTCGGATCGATCGCCGACGAGAACCAAGCCACCATGCCTTCATTTTCCCAGATTACCCATCATGGCGCAATCGCCCTGCGCGCGACCTGGACTTCCGCACCACGCCGATGCGGGTCAACGCCCCCGGCCCGAACGGGCCGCGGATCGGCAGCACCTACCCCGACGTCCGCGTCGCGCTCGTCGACGGCCAGGTCGTCCGGATCAAGCGGGCCGTCTCCCCGGCGACCCTCCGCGCCCTGCTCACCGCCCGGGGCGGCGAGGCCGTCGACCCCGGCGACTGGTGAGGCCGGGCCACGGCGGGCCCCGTCCGATGACGCCGGGACGGCCGTCGTCGCCGGGCGGGGTCGAGGGCACTCCGACTCTTTTCGGAGGGCAGGACATGGTCTCAAGCATCGTGGAAACGCCGGACGTCCCGCGCGACCTCGTCGAACATAATCCGCGAAAAAGCCACGATGCAGGGCCCTTGACGCTTTCCTCGGTCTGCATATACCGTGGATTGCTCCCGGATTATCCATCACCGCAGGGTCGGCCACTCTCCCGCAACCGACCCCGTCCGGGAGTCCTTGCATTCCCCGAACGTGGGAGGTTCTGTCTTGCCTAGACGAGCGCGACGCACGCCCATCATCCCGATCGGGGCGATCGTCCTGTGTTCCTGGTCGATCGTCGGGTGCGGCCAGGCCGAGACCGGCTCGATCGACCTAAAAGGGACGGAGCTCGGGATCGAGTCGGAGATCAAGCCGGCGAAGAGCCCGGCCTCGGACCCTCCCGCCGCCAAGCGTCGCTGAATCGATCGGCCGCTCGCCCGGCCTCGTCCGGGCCGGCCACGCCACGCCCCCACCTCTCCCACCCGCGCCCGTCGACATCCCTCATCCCATCCGAGTCCGCTCCCGGGAGGTCCCATGCCAGACCGACGCATCGCCCGCGGCGCATCGCCGCGGGGGTTCACGCTGATCGAGCTGCTGGTGGTCATCGCGATCATCGCCGTGCTCATCGCCCTGCTGCTGCCGGCCGTGCAGGCGGCGCGCGAGGCGGCCCGCCGCGCCCAGTGCCAGAACAACCTGAAGCAGCTCGGGCTCGCCTGCGCCAACTATGCGAACAACACCAACGTCTTCCCGATGGCCGCCTACTGGAAGCCGGACCCGAGCGGGGCGACCACCGCGTCCACCGGCTTCGGCGCCCTGATCCACCTCCTGCCGTACTTCGAGCAGGGGCAGGTCTACAACGCCTTCAACTGCACCCTCGCGTTCGGGAACGTCGAGAACACCACGGTCCACTCGACCGGGATCACGACCCTCTGGTGCCCGAGCGACGGCCTGGTGAACCAGCCGACGGTCACCAACCGGCCGCTCTTCCGGGCCAACCAAGCGGCCTTCCCGGTGCACCACTCCAGCTACGGGGTCAACGTCGGCACCTGGTTCATGACGATGCCCTACCCCTGGGCCGGCGGCGGCTGGGGGGGCGCCGTGAATCCGAATTATGCCCCCATCGTCGCCGCGTTCAACGGCGTGATGTTCCAGGAGAGCGCGGTCAGCTACGCCTCGGTCACCGACGGGACCAGCAACACGATCGCGATGGGCGAGCGCGGCTACGGCCTCTTCGACAGCGCGACCCGGCAGACCTGGCACTGGTGGGTCAGCGGGCTCCGGACCCAGTTCACCACGATGTGGCCGATGAACCCCCAGCGCCGCCAGGCGCAGTTCGACCCGACGGGCAGCGGCTCCACCACCGTCGGCGGCAAGACGACGTCGTACGTCGTCTCGGCGTCGAGCTTCCACCCCGGCGGTTGCGACTTCGCCTTCTGCGACGGCTCGGTCCGGTTCCTCAAGGACGGGATCGACTCCTGGACGAACGACCAGACGACCGGGCTCCCGATCGGGACGGTCCAGGACCCCAGGACCGGCGCCTTCTCCCTCGCCGCCGGGGCGAAGGTCGGCGTCTACCAGGCCCTCTCGACCCGGAGCGGCGGCGAGGTGATCAGCTCCGACACCTATTAATTTCTGGATTATCGGCGAGGGGTCGGCCCGCCGTCCCCTCGACTGGCCCGGCCAGGCGGCCGGGGGGAGGGGGCGATCCACTCTGGACAGTCGATCGCCCCCTCCCCTTGATCCGGCGATGCCCAGGTCGTAGACACCCGCCCGGGCCGATCGCGGAAGATGCGACCTCGGGCAGGATCGGGCCATGCCTCAGGACGCCACGAGCGTGCCTGCAGGATCGCGCCCGGCCTGTCCGTGCGGGCAGAGCGCTCCGTCGGGCGGCCGTCCCGTATGGGCCCGACACGGCTCGCCGATGACCGTGCAGGGAACCGCCCGACGGCACGGGGCGACGGCTACCGCGGGGCCGGGGGCCGGGTTACAGTCGGATCACGCGACCGACGGCGGCGGGCCGCCGTCCGCGACCGATCCCCTCATCCGACCCCGTGGGACCAAGGCCGATGGCGACGCGACTCCGATGGCTCGGGCACTCGGCGCTCTGGATCGAGTCCGACGGCAAGTCGATCCTGATCGACCCGTTCCTGACCGGCAACCCCGCCGCCGCGGCCTCGGCCGACGAGCTGACGCCCGACGCGATCCTGATCTCGCACGGCCACGACGACCACCTGGGGGACACCCTGGCGCTGGCCCGGCGGACGAAGGCCCCGATCGTCTGCAACTACGAGATCGGCGCCTGGCTCGGGTCGCAGGGGATCGAGGACGTCCACGGGTGCCAGCACGGCGGGACGGCCCGGCTGTTCGACGGGTCGGTCCGCGTCAAGCTGACGCTCGCCTTCCACGGCTCGACCCTGCCCGACGGCAAGGGCGGCCTCGCCTACGGCGGCAACCCGTGCGGCTTCCTCGTCGCCCTCGCCGACGGCCGGACGATCTACGACGCCGCCGACACCGCGCTCTTCGGCGACATGTCCCTGATCGGCGAGGAGGGGATCGACCTCGCCTGCCTCCCGATCGGCGACACCTACACGATGGGCCCCGACGACGCGCTCAGGGCCGTGAGACGTCTCAAACCCAAGCAGGTCCTCCCGATCCACTACAACACCTGGCCCCCCCTGGCGCAGGACGCCCGGGCGTGGGCCGCGCGGGTCGACGCCGAGACCGAGGCCAGGGCGGTCGTCCTCGACCCCGGCGGCTGGGTCGACGTCTGAGGGGAGGGAGCACGGGGTGCGGGGCGGGGGCGTAGCCCGGGAGATCGGGGTCCGGAAGCCCGAAGCCCGGAAGAGCGAACCCCGAAAGATCAAACGGATTTCGATCAATCATCCTGCTCTGTGCTCGAATCCCTGTGCTTCTGTGCTTCGCTCTGCTCTCCGTGCCCCGTGCTCCGCCCTCCGTACCCCGGACGACCACCCCGCCCCCCGCTCCTCCGCCCCCCGAGGACGCCCCGAATGCCGGCCCGCCCCGTGATCGAGACCGCCCGGCTGGCCCTCCGGGAGATGTCGCAGGGCGACCTCGACTTCGTCGCGGCGATGCTCCGCCATCCCGAGGTGATGCGGTACTACCCCAAGCGCTACGACCGCGACGAGGCGGTCGTCTGGATCGAGCGCCAGCGCGACCGCTACATCGAGTTCGGCTACGGCTTCTGGCTGGCGGTCGACCGCGAGTCGGGCCGCCCGATCGGCCAGATCGGCCTGACCCAGCCGCGGGTCGAGGGGGTGCCCGAGGACGACATCGGCTACATCATCCACCGCCCCTACTGGCGCATGGGGTACGCGACGGAGGGGGCGGCGGCCGTGCGCGACTACACGTTCGAGGTCCTCCGCCGGCCCCGGGTCGTCTGCCTGATCCGGCCCGAGAACGGCCCGTCGCAGGGCGTGGCGACGAAGATCGGCCTGGCCCGCGAGGAGGGCCGGGTCGTCGAGCTCGCCGGCTTCGACCACTGGGTCTACGCCGCCTCGCGACGGCAGGCGATCCCCCCGGCCGGGTCGGGCCGCGGGGCGGGCGATCCATAATTTATGCTTATTCTTTTTGATCTTATCAAGATCGATATTCTTATTATCCTCATATTTAATATTTTCGAAACGATTTGAGCCGATCAACGGCCCCGTTGCAGGTCGGGCAGGCGCGGCCCCCGGGATGAGAGCGCGCGTGGGCGGCCCCGACCGGGCGGGGCGTGCAGCGGGGCCGGGGCAGGGGCTTGCGGCCGTAATCGTCCGGGGCGCAGGGGAGGACGATGCAGTCGGGATCCCACCGGCGCAGCAGGCCGCCGCCGTCGGGATGCCAGCCGCCGGCCGGCCCGAACCGGCGGCGGGGATGGGCCGGGGCGTGCGTCCCCCGGGCCTCGGGGGGCCCCGGCGAGGGCCGAGGCGCCCGCCAGGAGGACGCCCAGGACGATCCCGATTCCGAATAACCGCGCCATCGTGGGGGCTCTCCTGTCCGTTCGGGTTGGGCGTCCCGCGTCGCGTCCCCTCGGGCTCGACGCCGGGATCGATCAGGGGAGGGTCGGCGGCCGGCCCGGGGCGGGCGACGGCCGTCGCGGGTCCTCGAGGTCGTCGGGGATGCCCACCGCCACGGGAGGGCCGATCGACGCGCGAGCGGGAGCGGGCGCCGCCGATGCCGCAGGGGGCGACGCGGGCCGCGCGGGGGGGCCTTCGGCAGGCGATACTCCCTGCCGCCGCCGAGGGCCCGGTAGACGGAGATCAGGTTCAGGGCGATGTCGCCCCGGGTGGTCGCCAGCCGGTCCTGCTGCTGGACCTGGGTGGTCTCCAGGTTGAACACCCGGTTGAAATCGATCGTGCCGGTCTGGTCCTGCGCGACGCCCACTTGGTTGCCCCCGAGCGTCGGGCCGATCACCGGCGCGATCAGGGCCGCGACCGCGAACAGGGTCATGGCCGAGCCCTGCTCCTCGGGCGGGAAGGCGTCGATCAGGATCGACTGGCTGGAGGGCTGGAGGCCGCCCCCGGCCAGGCCCTGGATCACCCGGAAGAGGATCAGCTCCTCGAGGCTGCCGGCGATCCCGCAGAGACCCGAGGCGATCGTGAAGACGGCGATCGACATCAGGAAGGAGTTCCGGCGGCCGAGGCGGGACGAGAGCCATCCCGAGATCGGCAGGATCGTGGCGATGGCCGCCAGGTAGGCCGTGATGACCCACTCGCCGTCGTTGTTCGACGCCGACAGCCCCCCGGCGATGTACCGGAGGGCGACGTTGGCGATCGTCGTGTCCAGGACCTCCATGAACGTGGGCACGACCACCACCACGGCGACGATCCAGGGGTCGATCGACGGATGGGGATTTGCGGACGCGGTCGGGGCTGGGGCCGCACTGGTCATCCGGGATCGTCCTCCGCCGCGTGCTCAGGAACAACGCAAGGGACTTCGTCCGCCTCGAGTCCTGCCGTCCGGTCATCGCGCCGCAGGCGCGGTGGCCGGGGCCGGATCGATCGCCGGCCTCGGATTCGGGCGGCCGACGTCGGCCAGGAGCCGTTGGGGGAGCGGTCGAGGGGGCTGCAGGACCTCGCCGGCTTGCGGCCCGGCCGCGGGCTCCTTGTAGTAGACGCGCGGGATTACCGAGAGGCCCACGAACAGGGGGACCTTGTCCGGGTCGTAGTCCGTGAACTCGATCCGGACCGGCAGGCGCTGGACGACCTTGACGGAGTTCCCGGTGGCGTTCTGGGGCGGGAGCAGCGAGAGGGTCTGGCCGGTCCCCATGGTGAAGCCGGTGATCCGCCCCTCCAGCTCGTGCTTGCGGCCGTACATGTCCACCTCGCAGCGGACGCGATGGCCGATCCGGAGGTCGGCCAGCTGCGTCTCCTTGAAGTTGGCGTCGACCCAGATCTCGGTCCGGGAGCGGATCGCCATCAGGTTCTGGCCGGCCTGGACGTTGTTGCCCGGGTTGACGTTCCGCCGCGTGACCACGCCGTCGATCTCGCTCACGACGTCGCAGTAGCGGAGATCGAGCTCGGCCCTCGCCAGGTCGCGGCGGGCCTGGAGCCGCTTCGCCTCGGCCACCTTGATCCCGGGGGCCTCGGGGATCAGCCGGTCGAGGATCCGCGCGAGGTTCCCCTCCGGGTCGAGCCGGTAGAATTCGTCGATCGCCTCCTTCGGCGTCGCGTTCCAGGAGGCGGGCGTGTAGTCGATCTGGGCGGCGCTCTAAAGCAGGGTCCCCAGGGCCTGGCGCACGGCGGAATAGGTCGGGACGAGGTCGGGGGGCGTCTGGGCCAGGTCGTTCCCCTGCGGCGGCCTGGCGGGCAGTCCCAGGCCCACCCGGGCCGAATAGATCGCCTGGAGGGCCCGATCGACGTTCGCCTCGTCGACCTTCACGGCCTGGCGGCGTATGTCCACATCTTCCTTGCTGATCCCGCCGCCGGGCAGGAGTTGTTCCCCCCGCCGGAGGTTGGCCCGCGCGAGGTCCAGGGTGGCCTGCTGGCTGTTGAGGGCCGACACCTCGGACCGCAACTGGCGATCCGGGAGTTCACCTCCTCCATGGCGCGCTCGAGCTGATACCGATTGGCGCGCATCTGGGCCACCTCGCCCCGGACCGTCGCCTGGGCCGCCGCCAGGCCCGCCTCGGCCGCCGTGACGGCCGCCCGCGCGATCGCCCGCTGGACCTCGTACGGCTCCCGGTCGAGCTGGACGAGGATGTCCCCGCGTCGGACCCGCATGTTGTCGTCGACCAGCACCCGGGCCACCCGACCCCCCACGCGCGGGGCCAGGTAGGTGACGTGGCCGTTGATGTAGGCGTCGTCGGTCGTGACCGTGTTCAGGGCCGTGCGGATCGTCGGGATCAGGGCGATCCCCCCGGCGATCAGGCCGGCCAGGATCACCGCCAGGAGGACCCACCTCCGCCGGGGATGCGCGGGCCGAGCCGGCTCGTGGGGACCGGGGGCGACCGGCTCCGCCGCCGGGTGGGCCGGGGCCCCGGGCGGGGGCCCGGAGGCCCTCGTCGCCGCCGTCGCGGGCGGGGTGGACGTCGCCCGGGCCGGGTGCCCGGAGCCCGGATCGAGCGCATCTGCCATGCCCGTCGACCTCCCCCTGCGGCGCCGGAGGCCCCGCGAGTCGACCCCATCCCCGACCGGCCGCGACCCCGACTTCGACGTCGGATTGTTAGGAGGGGCGGCAACCGTTGTCGCCACCCCACCGGCCGTTTCGTGGGCCGGGGCCTCGGCTTCGAGGCCCCAGACATCCCGGCCCCGTCGGGGTCGGCCAAGCCCGATCGGGCGGAGGAAGGGAAAGGCAGGCAGGATGGCCGGGTCAGGCGGCGCGGGTCGATGTCGCGGCGGCCAGGGCACGGCGGCGCTCGGCGTGGGCGAGGCAGGCGAGGACGTCGGCCTCCTCCAGCGCCGGGAACTCGGCCAGGACGTCGGCCACGCTGCTCCCGCTGGCGAGGAACCCCAGCACCAGCGCGACCAGCACCCGATGCCGGCGGACGTACGGCCTGCCGTAGCAGACCTCGGGGTCGATCGCGATCCGGGAGGCGAGGTCAAGCTCGCGGTCGTCTTGGGTATTCACGGCGGTTCGTTCGCCTCCTGGGCTCGGGCCTTCGGCGGGGTCGGGGGCAGGTCGTTCGATCAAATAAGATCAATTGATGATAACTGCGATGGCCGCGGCCGGCGCGGGGTGGGACATCCCCTCAGGGCCCAGTCCCGCCCGGCCCGACCTCGGCCCGGCCTATCTCCGGTTCACCAGGGTCGCTCCCGGAGGGACGACCTGGCCGGGGGCGACCGTCGAGTTCGCGACGTAGGCCCCCTGGCCGATCGACGCGCCCGAGCCGATCGTCGAGCCGTCGACCACGGCCCCCGCGCCGATCCGGACGTCATCGCCCAGGATCAGCGACGACTGGCGGCTCGCGGTGAGCACGGCGTTGTCGCCCACGACGAGGTTCGAGCCCGCGCGGATGAACCCGATCGGCGTCGGAGCGGGGGCCCCAGCCGGGGCGGCGGGCTGGGCGTTGAGCGGGTGGATCGTCACCGACTGGCCGAGCCGGAGGCCGCGGCCGAAGGCGACCGTCGTGGCCTCGTCGGCCCGGATCGCGTCGTGCCGCGAGAGCCCGCGGGCGACCGCGAACGGATACTCGGCGAAGGTGATCGCGCCGATGACCCGATCGGGGAAGAACGGGTCGGTCGCCGGCAGGGTCCGGCCGTTCGGGGCGGGGAACCTCGGCGAGACCGAGGCGAGGTTGCCGGCCGGGAGCGTCGGCGTGCCGGGGCTGGGGCTGGCCCCCTCGACCGGGGCGAGGCTGCCGTTGAAGACGGTCGTCGCCGTCGTCCCGGGGGACGCGCCGGTCGCCGAGTTGCCCTGGTAGAGCTGGGTGTAGCCGTTGGACAGGGCCACGGCGTCGGCGAGCGCCAGGGCGAGGTTGGCGAACGGGACGGCCGCCGGGGTCCCCGCCGCCGGGATCCGGGCGACCAGGCCCGGCGTCATGGCGTTGACCTGGGCCTGGGTCGTCACGACGGCGCCGGGCAGGACCTGGACCCCCGCCGGGATCGTGACGCCCGGCCCGACCCGGGCGAGGGCGCCGACCGCCGCGCCCGGGGCGATGAACGCGTTGTCGACCACGGCGTTCGCGCCGACGAAGGTCGCCCGGCCGGCGGGGCCGCCCACGACCGACTGGCCGAGGACCGACGCCCCCTGGGCGACGTAGACGTTGTCGCCCAGGATGATCCCCCCGCCGGCCGCGACCACCCGCGCGTTGTCCTGGACCGTCGTGCCCGACCCGACCTGGATCTGCGCCAGCCGGGCGTCGAGCAGCGCGTAGGGCGCCACGTAGTCCCGGGCCCCGACGGCGATCCGGCCGCCGGCGAGGATCGCCGTCGACGGGTCGATGAAGGTCGGGTTCGACGCCGCGGCGTAGGGGGCGACCGGGGTGTTCGGCCGGAGCGGCTGCGAGCCGAGGGTGCCGAACAGGACGTTGTGGAAGAGCTCGACCGGCGGCGCGATGAGCCGGCTGAGGACGGTCCGGGCCTCGAGCGACTCGGTCGCGGGTCGATAGCCTCGGGCCCTGCGGTCGGTACGGTTCATCGCGGCTCTCGTCCGGAGATGGGATGGATGATCATCGATCCGTCAGTCTACCGGATATCGGACCGGCGCGGCCGGATTCTTGGGCCGATCGCGGGCCCCGGCGCGGGGCCCGGCCGGATATCCGCGAGGCCCGGCAGGACCCTTGCCCGCGGACCCCCGCCGGGGCTAGAATCCCCGACCGGACGACCCTCCCGACCGCCGTCGGCGGGCGCGACCCCGCCGCGGGGCGCCCGCGTCTCGACCGTCCCGACCGGAGCGGGCGGCCCCCCGGACCGAGGCACGATGCCCATGCCCGCAGCCGCCCGATCGCCGGCCGACGCTGACGCCGACGCGACGCCCGCCCCGATCGCGATCGCCATCCCCTGGGGCGTCTCGGGCGGGTCGCTGGCGCTGGAGTGGCCGGCCGGGTGGCCCGGCCCCGAGGTCGTCCGGCCCGACCTGTCCGGGGCCCTGGCCGACTACCCCGCCGCGCTCGACGCCGCGCTCGACGCCCCGCTCGACGCGCCCCGGATCGAGTCCCGGGTCGGGCCGGGGTCGACCGTCGCGATCGTCGTCGACGACCCCTCGCGCTGGACCCCCGTCCGCGAGGCGCTGCCGGCCGTCCTGGCGCGGCTGGCCGCCGCCGGGGTGGAGGCGTCGGACGTCGCGATCAGCGTCGGCGTGGGCCGTCATACGCCCGTCGACGCTGACGCGATGCGTAAACGGGTCGGATACGCCGTAGCGGACGCCCACGCCTGCCACAGCCCCCCGGTCGACGACCTCTCGGCCTACGACGACCTGGGGCCGACGGACGACGGCCTGCCCGTCCGGGTCTTCCGCCCGGTGGCGCGGGCCGACCTCCGGGTCCTGATCGGGTCGGTCCTGCCGCATCTCCAGGCCGGGTTCGGCGGCGGCTACAAGCTGATCTTCCCCGGGACGAGCCATCGGTCGACCTTGGGGGCGATCCACGCCCGGGGCCTGGGCGCGGGCGACGCCGGCCGGCTCCTCGGGTCGGACGCGGCCGACAACCCGATGCGCCGCGCGATCCGGGCCGCGGCGGCGAAGCTCGGCCCGTGCGCCTCGATCAGCCACCTGCTCGGGGCCCCCGGCGAGGTCGTCCGCGTCCGCTCGGGCCACCCGGATGCCGTCCAGGACGACCTCGCCGCCGAGGCCCGCCGCCGGCTCCGCGCCCCCGACCCCGTCGCGGGCACGGGGCCGGCCGACCTCGTGGTCGCGGGCAATCACCCGTGGCCGGGCGACCCGATGCAGAGCTTCAAGGTCCTCCTCCAGCACCGTGCCGCGGGCAGGCCGGGGGGGGTCCTCGTCGGCTTCTTCTGGACCGACCCGGGCGAGATCGACCGCTCGTTCCCGATCGGGCCGATGCGGGCGATCGCGGCCTCGGGCGCCCTCGGCGGCTGGGCGATCCGCCGCGGCCTGGCGATGGCCGACCGCCTCGCCTCGGCCGTCCACGCGCCGAGCGAGTTCCTGATCCGATGGGCCCGCGAGCTCGTCGTCGACCGGACGGTCCTGATCTACGCCCCGCCTCTGCACGACCGGATCGGCGGCCGGCTCGGCCCGATCCGCGTCTTCGCCGACCAGCCTGCGCTCTGGAAGGCCGCGGCCGACGCCCTCCGCCGCGTCGGCCGCCCGGTCGCCCGGGTCTTCCCCCAGGGCGGACTCACCTACTGCCCCGAGCCCGATCGGCCCCCGGGTCAGTTCCCGAGCGGGGGGGAGTAATAGCGGGCCAGGTCGCGGGAATACCCGCCCCCGAGGTAGGGCCACGACCACGCGTCGTTCGGCTTCCCGTACCGCTCACCATGGAAGGGGAAGTCGTCCGACCCGTAGCCCCGGTAGTGCCGCGACGGGTAGCCGGCGGGCAGGACATAGCCGCTGTACGGCGGGAGATACCCCCCGTCCGGGTACACGATCGTGGCGACCCGCCCATACGTCGCGACCGTCGGCAGGTAAGACGTCCTGCTCGGGTAGGACGTCGAATTCACGTAGGACGTCGCATTCACGTAGGACATCCCATTCACGACGGTCGACGGCATCCCGACGGCGAGCGGCCCGCGGCGGGCGACCCGCCACTGGGCCTCGGCCGGCGAGGCGGCGAGGGTCAGCAGGGCGAAGGCAGCGACGGCAATGGATGCTCTCATGGTGTTCCTCGATGGGTGTCGATTTCGGGGTCCGCCCGCGAATCCTCGCCGGGTCGACTCGGGGGACGATGGGATCTCGCCCCGCAGGAACAGCATAGCTCGCAATCTCGGCGCCGCCATCCTATCTCACCCCATTGACGCAATTACCCGGATCATCCGGGACGGATCGGGGCCAATCCTCGCGGGCCTGGTTCGGCGACTCGGGTCGCCGCCGAGAGTCGCATGGCAAACTCCGGGGATTCAGGGAGCCTGATTGGGGGGATCTTCGATGGTCCGACCAAAGATGCGGATTCGTACCCTGCTGCTGCTGGTCGCAGGGCTCGCTCTCGCGATCTGGGGCGAGCAGATGCGGCGTCGGCGAGCATACTGCCTCCAGAAAGCGCTCGAGCATCGGACCAGGCTGTACATGGTCAGCTTTCATTATTCACACCGTCCCCTTGCTCCTGAAGACGAGCAGAAATTGTCGAAAACATACCCTCATGCGGCATGGCATTTGAGAGTAAGCGACCGATATCGGTGGTGTGCCAATCACCCCTGGGAGGCCATTCCGGAAGAGCCGCCGGAACCGTTCTCCTTTCCCGAACCATAGGGCTTGGCCGCGGGGGGGTCTGCGGCGAGTCTCGGGGGGCCTCCTCGTCGCGAGGTCCCCGACCGATCCCGTCCGGTCGATCATCGACGGGCCCGTCACCGCGGGGCGCAACCATGCATGACTCGATCGATCGCGATGCCGAGGGGGCCGACCTCCGGCGGGTGGCCTGGGCCCTGACCGTGATGAGCGTCCTGGCGGCCGTGGGGACGACCTTCGCGGTCGTCGGGGCGACCTCGCTCGGCCCGGCCCGCCTGGGGATCTACCTCGTCGCCCTGCCGTTCTGGATCTTCACGGCCAACACCTGGTCGCGGGCCCTCCGGTCGCACCACCCGCGGGGCGGCGCGAGGGCCTGACGCGGCCGGCGTCAGTCGCCGTGCCGCTCGCGGAGCCGGGGCGAGAGCCGCAGGAGGAGCTGGGCGCGCTCGAACTCGCCGAGCCATTCCCGGGTCGCGGCGCGGGTGGCGTCGTCGTCGGGGGGGACCAGGCCGGTCGGGCACGACGGGCCGAGCTGCTCGATCGCGAGCCGGCGATAGCGCGAGAGGGTCCGCTCGCCGTAGCGGGCGACCTCGCGCACGTCCTCGCTCAGGAAGACGACCACGGGGACGCGGTGGCCGCCGTTGATCGCCAGCTCGTCGCGGACGTCGGACCGGGCGTCGCGGTCGATCAGCCGGAGCTCGATCGCCGGGCAGGCGCGGGCGATGTGGTCGAAGATCGGCACCTGGTTGATGCAGTCGCCGCACCAGGCCCCGGTTAGGACGAGCACCGGCATCCGGCGGACGAACCCCGCCAGCAGCGCCCGCTCGTCGTCGTCGAGCCGGACCCGGGCGTGCATGGCGTCCCACCGGGCCCGCTGGTTCGGGTTGGCGTGCCGGTCGAGGAAGTCGCGATAGGGCAGGGCGTCGGCGAAGGCGCGGGTCCAGTCCATCATCGAGCAGGCCTCGGGTTCCGGGGGCGGGGCGGGACGATCGTCCCGGCGCGGGCCCGGGGCCGACGCCGCCCCGATCCTCCCGACCGCCCTCGCCGGATTGTAGCGCGGCCGTCGAGCCCCGCGCCGCAATGCCCTCCTACGGACGGTCGACCCCGCCCGGGGCCGGCTCGACCTCTTCGAACGGGTCGAGGTCGCGGACCGACTCGTTGAAGGACGACCCCTTGGACTCGGCCGCCATCAGCTCGTTGTCGACCGGGAGCGGGACGTCGTCATGGCGATCGACCCGGGAGCCCGCGAGGAGCTCGACCTCGAGCACGCTGTTGGGAAAGTCGTCGCCGACCGACCGGATCGGGGACGAGGCGACCGGGATTCGATCCATGGGGGCATCCTCCGAGAGCGATCCGGCCGGCCCTTCCGTCGGGTCAGCCGGCGACGGTCGGCCCCGGCCCGACCGAGGTCCGCCAGACCAGGAGGGCGGCGATCACCAGGCCCCCCGCGACCACGATCGCCGCCAGGGCGAAGACCCCGAGCCTCGTCGGCTCGTACCGGCCGGCGTCGATCGCCCGCCGGTTCCGGTCGTGGAGGAAGGCCGAGATCCCCGCCGTCGCCGTGCCGATGGCGAGGAAGACGACCCCCGTGACCAGGAACTCGCCCCCGGCCTGAACCCGGTGCCCCGCCACCCCTCCCGGGACCTCGGACGCGATCTGGCGGAGGAAGACCCCCATCCTCGCCAGGACGAAGCCGAGCCCGATCAGCCCCAGGGCCGTCCGGACCCAGGCGAGGAACGTCCGCTCATTCGCGAGGTGGTCGCGCGTCCGGTCCTGGACCATGGAGGCCTCCCGGCCCGGCGGGGTGAGGGCGGTGCCGGCGGTCCGATCATGCAGACCTCGTGCCGGCCGTCGGCTCAGGGCTCGCCCCAGTCGCCGGGGCGAGGCCGGTCGAGCCAGCCCAGGGCCGCCAGGGCCGCCAGGTGCTTGCACGAGGGGGGCGACGGCTCGGCCCCGGGCTCGCCGTAGGTCCACTCGGCGCAGTCGCACTGGGTCGTGCCGTCGTGCAGGCGGCAGGCGTAATAGGGGCCGTGCTCCAGGGGGGGCCGGAGCCGGACGAGCCGCCACTGGACCGGCGCGATCGGCGTCCCGTCGATCGGCTCGGCGCGATAGGTCCTGCCCTCGATCGCGATCAGGAGCCAGGGCGGGGCCCCGGCCGGCCCGGCCCCCCGGAGCGTGAGGACCGCCAGGGGCGGCCGCTCCAGGGCCCGCTCCAGGGCGCGGGTGCCGAGCTGGGCGCGGAGGCGGTCCCACGACCGCTTCGCCTCGTCCAGGGCGTTGCGGAAGAACCAGGTCGTCGGGTGGAACGCCCCGAGCGCGGCCTCGGACGCCTCGAGGTCGGCCGTCGCCACGTCGAGGATCATCCGGCCCCGCTGGGCCAGCTCGGCCGCCCTCCGCTCGGGGTCGGACGGGTCGCGGTCGCCCAGGCAGTCGCTTCGCCGGCCTTGCATCGCGGGGTCCCGCCGAAGGGTCGAGGCCGGGGACCCTCGGGAGTCCGCCGCGACCTCGCGCGAGTTGTCCGATCGGGCGGGGCCGAACGCCCCGCCCCGCGCCGATCCGATCCGATCCGATCCGATCCCATCCGTCGTCGACGTCCGCCGGGGGGGACCCGTCGGGCCGTCTCGGGGGCGCGGCGGCTCGATGGCCTTCGTCGATGCGTTGCGACGGCCCCGAGCCCGGGCCGGACGGCCGGACCGGGTCCGTGACGTCATCCTCGGCCGCCCGGTCAGGCCGGCTCGGCGCGGAGGTGGGCCTGCCGCGACGGGTCGCCGACGACGCGATAGGGCCGGCCCGCCCAGGCGACCCGGGCCCCGGGGGACCAGTGCCCGGGAGGCCGGCCGACCAGGCAGACCTCGCGGATCGACCCCCGCCTCGTCCCCTCGCCCGACGACGACCCCGCCCGCAGGCCCGACCGGGCCCGGTCCTCCGCGACGCTCATCGATGCCGCCCTCCCGGACGCGACCATGCCGACGGCTCGGGCTATTCCGACCGTACGTTCACGAGTGTACTGAACCACAGAGGACCCCGCAAGCGGCCGGTTATCCGGATTCTTCCGGGCGGGCGGGGGCTATCCGTCGGGCTCGTCGCGGGCCCCGGGCCGGGTCGTCGTGTCGATCATGCGACGGCCGACGGGGTCGCGATCCTTGTGGGGCCGCGCCGGAGCGTTTATCCTGCGATCTAAGGTCCGCCCGCGCCCGGCCGTCCTGGCCGCGCGGGCCCTCTCCGATGACCGAACCCATCCGATCCGCTTGCGACGGGAGTCCGCGACGATGGCCAGCCGCACCCAGAACCGCCGGGAGTTCCTCCGCGTCTCCGCGGCGAGCCCCCTGCTGCTCCCCCTGATCGTGCCCTCCGGCCGGACGATGGCCGACGAGACCCGGGCCAAGAACGACCGGCCCCGCCTCGGCCTGATCGGCGCGGGGGGGCAGGGCAGCTGGGACGCCCGAGGCGCGTCGCGCTACGGCGACTTCCTCGCCGTCTGCGACGTCGACAAGGGCCACGCCGGCCACGCCAAGGACGATCAGAAGATCGGCAAGGGCAAGGCCGACGCCTACGAGGACTACCGGAAGGTCCTCGACCGCGGCGACATCGACGCCGTCATCATCGGCACGCCCGACCACTGGCACACCAAGATCTGCATCGACGCGATGAAGGCCGGCAAGGATGTCTACTGCGAGAAGCCGCTCACGCTGACGATCGACGAGGGGAAGAAGCTCGGCAAGGTCGCCAAGCAGACGGGCCGGGTCGTCCAGGTCGGCACCCAGCAGCGGAGCGACCACAACCGCGTCTTCCTCCTGGCCGTCGCGCTCGTCCGCGCCGGGCGGATCGGCAAGGTCAAGCGCGTCACCGCGGCCATCGGCGGCGGCCCGGCCGGCGGCCCGTTCTCGAAGGAGACCGCCCCCCCCGAGCTGAACTGGGACCTGTGGCTCGGCCAGGCCCCCAAGGTCGACTACATCAAGCAGCGCGGCCACTCCGACTTCCGCTGGTGGTACGAGTACTCCGGCGGCAAGCTCACCGACTGGGGCGCGCACCACGTCGACATCGGCCAGTGGGCCATCGCCATGGACGACTCGGGCCCGACCTCGATCGAGGTCGTCAAGGGCGTCCTGCCCGTCGAGTACCGCCACGGCCACCCGACCGCCGACGACCGCTACAACACCACGACCGAGTTCCTCGTCAGGGTGATGTACCCCAACGGCGTCGAGATGAACATCCGCCACGACACCGAGAACGGCGTCACCTTCGAGGGCAACGCCGGCAAGATCTTCGTCACCCGCGACCGGATCGACCTGACCGGCGGCGCGGTCGACGCCCTGCACAAGAACCCGGTGCCCGAGTCGATGCTGGTCGAGTTGCGCAAGGACAAGCGGGTCGACGGCCACATGGCCAACTTCTTCGAGTGCGCGCGCGACCGGTCGACGCCGGTCTCCGACGTCTGGTCGCACCACCGGGCCCTGACGACCTGCCACCTGGCCAACATCGCGATCCGCCTCGGCGGCCGGAAGCTGACCTGGGACCCCGCCGCCGAGGAGATCACCAACGACTCCGAGGCCAACGCCTGGCAGACCCGCCCCCAGCGCCCCGGGTACGAGGTCACGGCCTGATCGGGCGGCGAGGGGCCAACGGACTTCGCGGGCCGCACGCCGACCTCCCCCCCGTCGAGGGGCGAGGGGGATGACACCCTCATTCGATTTCGACGGCTGGTCGATCGCGAGCCGCCCGCCGACCCGGGGGCGAATGCTGACCTATCGGCCGCCGCCGAGGTCGAGTTGCCGCGGAGTGAGTCGCGCTCCTGGGCCGCAGCAATGGCGGCGGGCCGCCGGGCGTCGAGCCGATGTGGTTCCAGATCCGGTCGGTCGAACCGCTCGTGCCCTGGGATCGCGATCACGAGGTCGCGGAATAGGTCCCGGTCCCGTTCGGCTTCGGTGCCAGAGGTCTTTCACCGACCGAAGGTCGTCCCATATCATAGGGCAGACCCGTCGGCGCGTGGAGCGGACTTGATGCCCCGAGTGTTTCGTGTCATGCGAGAAGACGATGACGGCTTCCCGAATGTCAATCCATCGGCGAGTGGACTCGGAGTGAGGCCTGGCATCGACATAAACCTTGATCCGCAGGGCAGCGTCCTTGTAGATGGCCAGGGCATGTCGGTGAACCCGGACTGGCGGGATGCGCCGCTCTTTCGCATCCCGGAACGCCTGCGGCATCTCAAGACGGGCGCGCGAGGCCCGAACACAAGCGCATGCTTTAGATATGGCACGGGGAAGTTCGAGCAGGGAGTATTCGCTGATGGGTTGACCCTCGAACCCGACACGCCGACGCACGGGACCATCGCCCCGGCCGCGCCCGTCCCGCTCTCCGATTACGAGGCAGCACTCACCGCGACTCGCCCCGGCTGGGAAAAACACGAGAAATAAGCCATGGCTCCTCAGCAACTCGCGATGAGTTCGAGCTATCTCGCCGCCGTTCGGGGTCTCCGCGAGCTGCACCAGTTGACGACGGCAGGGCGCCTGGACTCGCCGGAGGCCGACGCGGTCCGCGATGCGACCGATGCGCCGTGGAACTCTCTCACGGAGGAGGAGAAGAAGAGGATCGGCGGGCTTTCCGAGGACCTGTATTCGATCACGGGCGCGGCTCAAACCGCCACCAAAGATGTGAACCCGCAGGCCCATGCTCGATTGGTTGACATTCTGCAGGCCCGACAGAGGGGCGAGTGGGACAGGGCCCTGGAGCTGTTGAGGAGGTGGGGAGCATACATCGAGCCCTCATTGCTGAGCTACCAGCGGGGTGTCACCTGGCTCCATGCCGGAGACAAAGCCACTGCGGTCATCTTCCTCAAGCATGCGTCCGACTTGAATCCCGATCATGAAGCTTATTTAATCATGTATCTCAATACTCTGAACAAAATCGCCCCGTCCCAGGCTCGGCACCGCGCCGAGGAGATCCTTCAAAATCCCGACATTTTCGCGCCCGTCGTCGTCGCAAATGCGTCCAATATCTTGTTCGACCGGGGAGACGAACTTTCCGAAGCGGAGTGGGCCCAATTCGTTAGAAAGATTATTCCTATATTAGAATCGACCTTATCTAAAATCGAGGGAGTGGGCGAAAACAATATCGACAGGTCGACCTTCTCGATGCTTTGTGCCTTGCTCGGATTCTGTCACGAATTCCTCGGAGAGGACCAAACCGCCCTCGGTTACTACTCCAAGGGCCTGACTGCCAGCCCGATGAACGACGCCCTGCTGGTCGCCAGGGGCATGCTCTTGTACGGAGCAAGTCCTCGGGCGATCGACGATTTCCAGCTGGCTATCCGGCAAGAATCACGATTAGTCTGGCCTTACGTCTTCCTGGCTCACCACCACATCGTCACGGGGCAGTTCGAGCAATGCCGCCTCCTTTGCGAACGCAGCCTCGAGATGAGGGCGTCGGACTCCGTCAAGAGCGAGCTCGCAGAATGGCTGGCGATTTCTCAATCCGAGCTCGGGTTCCCCGCGGACACAGTCCGAGGGTCGTTCGACGCGGCGATCCGCCACGATCCGTCCAACGATCGAGCACGTCGCAACTATGCAGCCTTTGAGGCCGCGACCCGGCCGATCCAGGTTGGCCTCTACGAGACCAGGACGAGAGCCTCGGTCAGGGCTTCGGGATTATCCGATCGGAGGCTGAGACAAGTTGCCTGATCGGGGCATGTAGGCGGTACATGCGACCCGCTCGACATTGACGAGACCGGGGACAGCCGCATCAGACCATCCAAGAAGGGGCCCGTCGGGTCCCGAAGCTGCGGGTCCCGGTGGGCCCGGCGATCACCGACGGCGGAAGGGGGAGAACCCCTCGCCGAGGACCTCCGCGGCCTCGAGGATCACGACGAACGCGGCGGGGTCGACGCGGGCGATCAGGTCTTTGAGGGCGCCCTCCTCGGTCCGGGCGACGACGCAGAGCAGGACGGGGCGGCCCTCGGACGTGTAGCCGCCGCGGCCCTCCAGGAGCGTCACGCCCCGCGCCAGCTCCTCCAGGACGGCCGCGCGGATCGCCTCGGGACGGGGCGTGACGATCACCGCCGCGCGGGCGTAGCCGACCCCCTCCTGCACGACGTTCACCACCCGGCTGCTCACGAAGGCGACCAGCAGCGCGTACAGGGCCGGGGTCGCCCCGTGGATCAGGCCGGCCATGGCGAAGATCCCGACGTCGAGCGCCAGCAAGGTCTGGCCGAGCCGGGCCCCCCGGAGCCGCTCGAGGAGCCGGGCCACGATGTCGATCCCGCCGGTCGTCCCCCGCGCCCGGAAGACCAAGCCCAGGCCCACGCCGTCGAGCAGCCCGCCGTAGACCGTGAACAGGATCGGGTCGCGGATCACGAACCGACGGCCCAGCGGCGCCAGCGCGTCGATCGCCAGCGCGAGCGCGACCGTCGCGTACAACGTCCGCGCGCCGAAGGCCGCCCCCCCGAGGTGCCGGAACCCCAGCAGGAACAGCGGGACGTTCATCGCCAGGACCATCAGCCCGACCGGGGTCCCCGCCACCGACCGCACGAGCATCGCGACCCCCGTCACGCCCCCCGCGACGACGTCGTTCGGGCCGAGGAAGACGTCGACCGAGAGCGCGATGCAGACGACCCCGGCGGTCATGACGAGGTAGTCCCGCGCGACCGGCAGGGGCCGACGGGCCCCGGTGCGACGGCCGTCGGGGGGGTCGGGGGTCATGCTCGTGTCCGGGGGCTCGGTGGGCGACCGCGGGACGAGCGGACAGCTTGCATCCCGGCGGCCGGGGCCGCAAGGAGCGACCGGGAGCCGCACGCCGGCTCGGTTCGGATCAAGATTTGCAAAAACATTGGATAAATCACAGAAGTAATTGCCGCACCTCCCAAAGTGAAGATCCGATTCCCCGGACACCAAAAACAAGGCAAAAACCGGCGATGGCGGGGAAGCGGCCCGGGTCTGACGCGACTGACCGTGTCAGGCGACGAGGGAGCGCCACTGGTTGAGGCCAGGAGGCCGGGTTAGAATCCGCTTCTGGCTCGAGGCCGACCTGCCCTACTCCCCCGACTTCAGCGAGGTTCCAGGATGCTGGAGAACCGGGCTTTCGTGAAGTACGACTTGGCCAAGGCACGCCAAAGCGGCCCGTTCCGGATGCCGTTCGGCTACCAAAGCGATGCCCTCAACGACATCCGGACGAAGCTATTCGAGCCTCCGTCGAAGGCGGACGCCGGTGGGATCGTGGTCCTCCCCACGGGGGGCGGCAAGACATTCACCGCCAGCCGGTTCCTCTGCTCCACGGCTATCCCGGCGGGGTACAAGGTCCTCTGGCTGGCGCACACGCATCACCTTCTCGACCAGGCGTTCAGCGCGTTCGGACAAAGCGTCGGGACGATCCGCGAGCCGAAGATGAGCCTGTCCGCCCGGGTCGTCTCGGGGACGCCCGGCCACAATCACGTGCATCAGATCGAGAAAACCGACGACGTCGTCGTCGCGACGCTCCAGACGATCACCGCGGCCTACGCAGATCGAGATCGATTCCCCACCTCGTTCAAGGCATTCCTCGACGCGGCCGGGGACCGGCTCTGCGTCGTCTTCGACGAGGCACACCACGCCCCCGCCCCCAGCTATCGCAGGCTGCTCAGATCGCTGCGAGCCGACCACGCCGAGATGATCCTGATCGGCCTCACCGCCACGCCGAACCTCCCTTCCAAGAAGGTCGGCTGGCTCAGGGAGCTGTTCCCCCGGGGGATCATCCATCAGTCCACCGCAACGACGCTCCTCGCCGACGGCGTCCTCGCCCGGCCGAGTTTCGAGAAGATCCCGACGGCGTTCTCCCCCGAATTTGACGAGCGGGAGTACCAGGGCTGGGTCGAGACGTACCGCGACCTCCCGGAGCACATCATCGAGTCGCTCGCCGAGAATCGCGAGCGAAACGCCCTGATCGCGGGCCAGTACGCCGGGAAACGGGAGGTGTACGGCCGCACGATCATCTTCGCCGAGCGGTGGTATCAATGCGAGGCAATCGCGACCTTCCTCCGGGAGAAGCACGGGGTCCGGGCCGATTCGGTCTACTCGAAGGTCGACGGGGGGGCCTCGACGTCCGACACGCGGAACACGAGGACGGCCGACCACAACCATGTGACGCTGGAGAAGTTCAAGCGGGGAGATCTCGACGTCCTCCTCAACGTGAGGATGCTCACCGAGGGGACGGACGTCCCGGACGTGCAGACCGTCTTCATCACCAGGCAGACGACGAGCGCGATCCTCCTCACCCAGATGGTCGGCAGGGCGCTCCGGGGCCCCAAGGCGGGCGGCACCGAGAACGCCTACATCGTCTCGTTCGAAGACAACTGGAAGCTAAACATCAACTGGGCAGAATACGACCAGCTCGTGGTGGCGCCCTTCGTCGAAGTCGAGGTCGTCAGGAAGAAGGCGCGGGCGACCCATCTGATCTCGGTCGATCTGGTCCGTCGCCTCACCGAGCAGATGGATTCGGGCGTCAACGTCGCCCCGGCCGCGTACCTCAAGCTGTTGCCGGTCGGCTGGTATCGGGTCGAGTTCCAGGTCGCCGTCGAGGGGTCCGAGGACGTGGAGTCGTTCCTCCGGCTCGTCATGGTCTTCGAGAATCAGGAGGCGGGCTACCGGGAATGGCTCGTTTCGCTCGCGGGGACCGAACTCGGTTCGCTAGCGTCCGAGCGGGCGAAGATCGGCGAGGCCGACGACGCGATCGACGCCGCGATCAAGGATTTCCTCCCGGACCAAACCGACGCGATCGGCCGCGTCGACCGGAAAGACCTGTTTCACATCCTCCGGCATGTAGCCCAGAACGACAACGAACGCCCTGACTTCTTCCGGTTCGAGGAGCGGGATGCGTGCGACCTCGACGCCGTGGCCAAAGAGTACATCGAGGGGGATTACGGAACCAAGAAAGTCGACGAGTTGCTCAAGAACGAGTTCACGAGGCAAGACCGCTTCTGGCGGGTGCTTTACCCACACTACGACATGTTCAAAACACAGTACGAAGCCTGCATAAACCGACTGCTGAAAGGGCCTCTGCCCCCCCCCCACCGCCGATTAACAGCGTCGGCCCTCCTCCCGACGGGGACATTGACCGCGAGCCGACCGAGGAGCTAAAGAGACAGGTCAAGTCCCGGGATGGTTATCGCTGCCTCGCCTGTGGGGCCTACAAATCGTCGCTCCAGATCGACCACGTCACTCCCTACTATTACGGCGGCCCGACGACCCTGGAGAACCTCCAGACGCTTTGCAAGGTCTGCAACGGCGACAAGGGCAAGACGACCGTTAACTTCCGGATCCATCGGAATTATACGAAATTGGTGCCCCCCGACGCCTTCCCGTCGATCCACCCCCCGGCAAAGGCCCACCTCGGCGACCCGGGTTCATGGGAACAGGCGTTGCGTCGGGCCGTCAACTTCTTCTACGGGGCGGCGGCGGTCGAGTCGATCGAGATCAAGGGGAGGGGGCGATTTTTCTACGAATGGGTCGTCCACCTGTTCGAAGCCAACTCGCCCTCGTGGATTGCCCCGCACCTCCCGGGTCTTCTGGTTTCGATCCGGTCGGCGCGGTCGGCCGGCCGCTTCGACGGGCCAAGCGGGCTCCGGGTGGTGGGTCCCGGGGGGGTCGAGGCGGCCCATTTCCTGGAGCACGACGCAGAGGGGCGGAACCATTTTCGGGGCATCCCCGCCGGGACCGAGTGTCGCCTGGCCATCGACGGCCAGAAATTCGTCGGTGTCCTCCGGGACGGGGCGATCCGAATCGCCGGCCGGAACCCATATCTTTCCTTCTCCGCCGCCTCGACGGATCTCGCCGGCCGCAAGGGGAACGCCCGACAGGATTGGGAGGTGAGATTGCCGAACACGCCGGAATGGGTCCGTGCGGACGTCTTTGGCGATCGGCTCGACAAGGCGACTGATGTGACGGAGTGACCTGGCGAGGCTGATCCCTTCGATCCGTGCCCCCAGGAGAACGCCCCGATGCCCCGTTCCCGGCCGACGGCCCTGCTCGTCCTGCTCGCCTCGCTCCTCCCCGGCGACCGTCCCGCGCCGGCCCAGGCGCCGGGGAAGGGGGGGGCGGGGGACGGGCCGGCGATGGAGCGGCGCCCGGACGTCCGCTACGTGCCGACGCCGCAGCACGTCGTCGACCGGATGCTCGAGCTGGCCGAGATCAAGCCGGGGGACGTCCTGTACGACCTCGGGTGCGGCGACGGCCGGATCGTGGTCACGGCGGCGAAGCGGTACGGGATCAAGGCCGTCGGGATCGACATCGACCCGGCCCGCGTCCGCGAGTCGCGCGAGAACGCCCGTGCCCACGGCGTCGAGGCCCTGGTGACGATCCGCCAGGCCGACATCTTCGCCGCCGACCTGACCGGGGCGACCGTGGTCACGCTCTACCTGACCCCGGTCCTGAACGCCCGGCTCAAGCCCAAGCTCGCGGGCCTCGGGCCCGGGGCGCGGATCCTGTCGCACTCGTTCGCGATGCCAGGCGCCCGGCCCCGGCGGATCGAGCGCGTCGAGGACGGCCGGGGGACGTCGCGGAACATCTACCTCTGGGTCGTCCCGTGGGACGAGGCCCGGTGACGACCGGGGCGCGAGGGGAGACGAAAGGGGGGCGGCGATTCCTCCGTGGATGCCGCCCCCCGCATCGATCCGGCATGGGCGGCTCTGCCCGATGGCTCGACCATCCTTGCTCAAGCCCCGCGTCGCGCCGGACCGACCTGTTGAAGCCCAGGGTACACCAATGCCGGCCGGGCACAAGGGCCCGTCCCAATTCTTATATGCATCCGAAGGATGAAGGCCGCAGGCGTTGAGGACGGGAGTCGGATCGTCCGAGCAATCCGGGCCCCGTCCCCTGCGCCCGCGAATCTTCATCCGGGTCTTGCACGATCCCGCGGCGAGGCCGAGGCTCAGCGGGGTCGGGGAGTCGGGGCCGCCCCCCGGCCGCGCCTGGCCTCGTTCAGGAGGACGTCGGGCAGTTCGGCCGCCAGCCCCCGGAGGGTCATCGGCTGCTGCTGGCCCGGCGTGCCCCGGGGCGGCGGGGCGTACGAGTCGGCGTAATCCCCGTAGGTCACCGCCGGCCCCTTCGGCGAGCTGTACGGCCGGTACGCCGGGCCCGACGAGGGCCGCGGGGCCTGGGCCCGTCGCCGGGGGGCGGCCGGGTCGTCGGCCGGGTCGTCGGCGGGGTCGGAGAGGGCGGACGCCTGGGCCGCCGAGTCGTCCCGGATCGTCGGGGCGAAGCCCGAGGCGGCCACCTCGCGGCGGCGGGCGTCGAGGTACGACCGCGACGACTGGCGGCGGGCGTCGTCGAACTGCTGCGAGTTCGCCTCCTGGTCGCGGGCGAACTGGACGGCCGCCCTCAGCCCGGCGTTGTCCGGGTCGAGCCGGAGGGCCCGCTCGTAGGCGTCGCGGGAGAGGCGGTAATAGGCGTCATCCTGGTCGGACGGGAGGTCCAGGGCGACTTCGTGGGCCAGCTCGCCGAGGATGATCCAGTCGCCCTCGTTCGCCGGGTCGGCCTTGAGCGCGACCCGGAGCTGGCGGATCGCCTCGTAGCGGTCGATCTGCTGGCTGTTCAGGACCCGGGACCCCGACCGCCGCGCGGACCTCGGGGCCGGCGCCGGGTCGTCGGCCGGGTCGTCCTGCTGGGCCGAGGCCGCCGCGGGGGCGATCGTCGCGAGGGTCGCCAGCACGAGCCAGGCGAAGGGATGGAGCTTACGCATCGTCGTCCTCCAATGACCGGGGGGTCGTTCCGCGGGTCGAGGTCGTCCCTCGCCGCGACGGCCCCACACCGGGGCAAACCGCGTTCCGCCCGGGCAGAAATTCGGGCAAGTGCAGGACCCCGGACTCGGATCGCGGGACCGATCGCGCCGACCCTCACGCCCGGCAAGGCCGCCCCGGCCGGGGTGCGGGCGGATGGCGATGGCCGGGTCGGGCCGATGGCGTCGGGCCGGGCCGGCCACTATGCTGGAGCCCTCGTCAGTCCCGGCACGCCGTCCCGACGGAGTCTTCCCATGAGCCCGCGCGATCGCCCTTCGCGACGAACGTTCCTGATGTCGGCCGCCGCCACGGCCTCGGCCGCGCACCTCGGCGGGGGGCCGGCGACGGCATCCCCGGGGCCGAACGACCGCGTGCGGATCGCCACGATCGGCATGGGGATCATCGGCTGCATCGACACCGACTGCGCCCTGAAGGTCCCGGGGGTCGAGCTCGTCGCCGTCTCCGACCTCTACGCCGGCCGCCGCGAGCACGCGAAGGAGGCGTACGGGGCCCGGGTCGACGCCGTCGTCGACTACCGCGAGGTCCTCGCCCGCAAGGACGTCGACGCCGTCCTGCTCTGCGTCCCCGACCACTGGCACGCCCGGATGTCGATCGACGCGATGAAGGCGGGCAAGGCCGTCTACTGCGAGAAGCCGATGGTCCGCGACGTCGGCGAAGGGCCCGAGGTCATCCGCGCCCAGCGCGAGACCGGGGCCGTCTTCCAGGTCGGCAGCCAGTTCGGCTCCTCGGTCGTCTTCGAGAAGCTCCGCCAGATCCTCGCCTCCGGGTCGATCGGCAAGCTCCACGCCGTCGAGGCCCGCTACAACCGGAACTCCGACCTCGGCGCCTGGCAGTACACGATCCCGACGGACGCCTCGCCGTCGACGGTCGACTGGGACCGCTTCCTGGGCGAGGCCCCGAAACGTCCCTTCGACGCCGACCGCTTCTTCCGCTGGCGGAAGTACTGGGACTACGGGACGGCGGTCGCCGGCGACCTGTTCGTCCACCTCCTGACGGCGATCCATCACGCCACCGGCGCCCTCGGCCCCGACCGGGTCGCCGCGATGGGGGGCCAGCGGTACTGGCGGGACGGCCGCGAGGTCTACGACCTGATCATGGGACTGCTCGACTACCCCGAGACCCCCGCGCACCCGGCCTTCACGCTGGCGCTGCAGACCGACTTCGAGGACGGCGGCGGGGACAACTCGCTCTTCCGGTTCGTCGGCAGCGACGGGGTGGTCGACGTGACCTTCGGCGGCCTGAAGGTGACCCGGGTCGGGATCGTCAAGTCCGGCGCCGAGCAGGTGCTGAAGGGCTACAACTCGGTCACGTCGTTCTCGAAGGCCCAGCAGCAGGCCCTCGCCGCCAAGCTGGCGGCCGAAGGCCCCGCGCCGAGGCCCTCGAAGGCCGCGCCCGAGACCTTCGCCGCCCCGGAGGGCTACGACGCCCGGCTCGACCACCTGACCCGGTTCTTCCGCTCGGCCCGCGAGGGGACCCCGGTCGAGCAGGACGCCACCTTCGGCTACCGGGCCGCGGCCCCCGCGCTCTTGTGCAACGACAGCTACCGGCAGGGCCGGACCATCGCCTGGGACCCCGTCGCGATGAAGCTCCCGGGCTGACCCGGTGGGTCGCGGGGGACGTGAGGCGGACGGGTCACGATCGCCCGACGTCTCCCCCGAACCGCCGCTCGGACCGACTTGCGGACGTTGATTTCGAGCTCCGCAAACCGTCGATGTGGTATAAAAGAGTCCTGACGGAATCTCTAGTGCAGCCAGGAGGACCGGCGGACTGCCAGGGTATTGTCGAAACGATTAGTTATATTTGGGAAATTTTATGTCTCAAGGTCAAAGTTTGTTCGAAGCGGATAACACGCCGCAGGGCTTGAGCGCGCTGCTGGAGGAAAATCGCCGATCGAGGTTGCGTCCCTGGCCGGCCCCTTTCGATAAGACGGAACACAGGCTACACCTCGGAGATGCCAGGGACCTGTCCTGGATTCCCGATGAGTCCGTCCACCTTGTCGTTACCTCTCCACCCTACTGGACCCTCAAAGATTACGAGCATTCCGAAGGCCAGTTGGGCGACATCCAGGATTACGAAAAATTCCTGATTGAACTCGACGAAGTTTGGTCTGAATGCAAGCGAGTGCTCGTGCCGGGGGGCCGGATCTGCTGCGTCGTTGGCGACGTGTGCATCCCACGCAAGCAGGGTGGACGCCATTATATTATGCCTTTGCATGCTGACATTCAAGTCCACACCCGCCGCGTCGGGCTCGATTGCCTGACGCCCATCCTCTGGTATAAAATTGCAAACGGTGTGACAGAGGCCGAAGGGAACGGCGCGGGCTTTTATGGCAAGCCCTACCAGCCTGGCTCGGTGGTCAAGAACGATATTGAATACATCCTTTTCATGAGGAAGGGGGGCAAATACCGCTCGGTCACGCAGGATCAGAAGATCCTGTCGATGCTGACGAAAGAAGAAATGCAGGGCTGGTTCCGGGCGATCTGGGACGACATTAAAGGCACCTCAACCCGGACGGGCCATCCGGCACCCTTCCCCGTGGACCTGGCCGAACGTCTGATCAGAATGTTCTCCTTCGCCGGGGATTGGGTCCTCGACCCCTTCGCCGGGGTTGGGTCGACAAACGTAGCCGCCCTCGCCGCGGGCAGGAACTCGATCGGGAACGAGCTGGAGAAGACCTACTTCGAGATGGCTTGGAACAAAGTCAGAAAAGTGGCGGCGACACCCAAGTTGTTCGGACCTCCCCAAGCGACCTTGACCCACGTCGTCACCGACCGGAAGGTGATGACAGCATGAGCGTGTCGTCCAGCTATCGACTCCTGGAGACCTTCGAACGCATCTTCCGCAACGGCCCCTATCTTCATCGAGATTCCAACTTGGGCAATCTGGTCGCCGCCCAGCTCTATGAAGACCTTTACATCCTGGGTAAATCGAAAAAGTTCGTCGAACGGGTCGACACCAAGCAGTTGGCCATCAATGTCAGCGGCGGCCTGACCGGGATCAATGCGCGGCGCGCCGACGGGACTTTCGGGGAGCGAAATCCCAGCGTTGCTGCCGTTCTCGAGCCGGGTTACGTCGTGGCGCGCAGTCATCTCGCCACCATCGAGATTGGGGCCGAAGTCAAGATACTGATGAAAGCCATGATTAAACAAATTGACCGTGTCATCGGCGACATGAAGAAACAAGTCGAGGAATTTCGCCGAGGAGGCGGTGCGCCCATCTCCGTCGGCCTTGTTGGCATCAACTATGCTGCTTATACAACCACTTACGAAGGGACGCGGTCGCATCTGACCGACGGGAAGATTCACAAACATCCGATCCAGGAAGCCACGAAGGCGCGGGCGCGACTGGAAAACGGGGCACAGCCCGCATTCGATGAATTCCTCTTTCTAGAGTTCAAGGCGTCCAACGTCGAGCCCTTTGATTTTGAGTGGTTGAACAGGACGACGACTCTGAACGAGTACGGCGCCGTGTTGACTCGGCTCTCCCGCAAGTATGAGGGTCGTTTCTGAAGGGCGGCGGTGTCCCACTTCGATTGCAAGCCGGTCGGAAGGTCCGCTTAAGCCGCCGTGGCGATGGGAGTCAAGGCCCGAACCGCGTGCCACCGCCGGTCGGACGCAATCCATTAACCGAACGCGACTTACGGCCGTGTTGCGATCGGATCCGGACACCACCCCGCGATCACGATCGGCCCATTTTCCGATGATGAGCGATGGATCGTCCGACCGGGAGCAGATCACGCCCGGGGCCGGCGACTTCGCCCAACGAGTCCATCCCGCGCCACGGACACCCGGATCACCCCGCGCCGAATAAACCCAATGCCGCAGGGAGAGCCCGGGCGCCGAACGAACCCAATCACCGGGCGGGGCCGCGCCGATCCGTCCGAACGGACCCAATCCCGCCGGCCCGGACGGATCGGGCATGGAGGGGCTGGCGAGCACGTCCTTGCTCGCAGACGAAACGAAGCCGATTTCCGAGGCCGGGACCTCGGGCGAACGAACGAACCCAATCGCCCGGGAGAGGGGCCGCCCGCGACGGAACGAAGCCAATTGGGAGCCGACTGTCCGCCGCGCCGAACGAACCCAATGAGGTTGCAAGCCACAACTAATTAGCGACTTACGGCATGAGAATGCCGGATCATGGTCGGCGGGCGGGGGTGTGGGTGGTGGCGAAGGCGTCGAGGCCGGTGGTGCCGGGGAAGATCGGTTCGAGGCCGAGGCGGGACTGGGCGGGGCAGGAAAGGCGCTGCTCGGTGCCGACCAGGATCACCAGGCGGGGGCGGTCGGGGGCGGGCAGGGCGAGGAGCTGGTCGGTGGTGGCGAGGGTCCGGGGCATCAGGCCGGGCAGGGCCGACCGGAGGATGAACCGGAGCCGGCCGCTGGTCGTCGGCGGGTCGGAGACCAGGTAGGGGCGGGCGTCGGGGCCGATGATGTCGACCTCGCCGAAGGGGCGGGCCTGGTGGCGGGCGAGGATCTGGTCGCGGAGGTCGAGGTAGTCCTTGGTCAGCGGCTGGATCTGGGAGACCTTGGTGATCCCCCCCAGGACGGTCGCGAGCAGGACCGCCAGGAGGAAGGCGGCGAGGACCCGGCGCTGGCGGTCGTCGCGGCGTCGGGCCCAGCGTTCGAGCCCGCGGGTGAACAGGACGGCCCCGATCAGGAGGTCCAGGGCCAGGTGGAGGCCGAGGCCGCTCTCGGAGCTGGCGCGGCCGCGCGCGAGCTCGGTGACGGCGTTGCGGAGGTTGCCGCTGACCCACCAGGCGACGCACGCGGCCGTCGCCGGGGCCAGGACGTTCAGGGCCCGGATCGGGATCGCCCGGTAGGCCAGGCCCGACATCCCCCGCGCCGCCAGGAGGTTCAGCGGCAGCAGGAGGAAGAGGTCGAAGGTCGGCCGGGGGCCGGTCGGCCAGAGCGCCGGGGCCAGGGCGGCGACCGCCAGCCAGAGGACCCAGAAGACCCCGCCGATGGTCGAGTCGTCGTCCGACTCCGCGACGAGGGCCCGGCGGATCGCCCGGACCGCCTCGTAGACCCCCAGCGGGAGGGTCGCGGGGGCGAGCTCGACCAGTCGGGAGAGCAGGCCGGCGGGGCCGGGGCCGGACGGTCCCATCGGCATGAGCAGGCCATCGAAGAACGACCGCCCGTAAGCGGCGAACATCTTCGCATACCAGGGGCCCGCCACGAGCAGGCCGACGGCGACCACCAGCGCCCCGGCGACGAGGCTGGGGTTGTCCCGCCAGCCGAGCTTCAGCCGCCGCCAGATCGGCCGGTCGCCCGCGGGGCCCTCGGCGACGAGGTACGCCTGGTGGAGCATCGCCACCGGCAGGACGATCAGGGCGAAGGCCCCCTCGGCCATCAGGCCGAGCCCCAGCGCGATCCCGCCGGCGGCGAGCCAGGGGGTGCCGCCGCCCCAGGGCCAGCCCCCCGCCGACCCGTGGCCGCCCCGGAGGTGCCGGGCGTAGGCGTACAGCGCCGCCGCCGCCGCGGCGAGGCCGAGCGTCGTCGGCGAGGCCTGCTGCATCTGGAGGAGCAGGCTCCGGTTGCACCCGGTCAGGATCGCCGCGGCCAGGCCGACGCCCGGCCCGCGCCAGAGCCGGCCGTGCAGGTACACGAGCACGACCACCAGCGCCCCGGCCACGTAGCTGGGCACGACCGTCGCCCAGGGGGCCCGGTCGGGCGTCAGGGCCAGCGCCCCCGCGCCGAGCCAGGCATACAGGGGGGGCTGCAGCGCCACGTCCCGGTAGGCGCGGGCCTCGGTCGGCATCAGGCCGGGGGCGGCCGTCACCTGGTCGGAGAACCGCCCGTCGAGGACCGCCAGCGACCGGAGCCCCCACCAGGGGCCCGGCGGGGTCAGGTCCCACCAGTTCAGGGCATAGAGCCCCGGCAGGACCGCGACGAGGACGACCAGCGGGAAGTACATGGCCGACCGGGGCGCGGGGCGGACCAGCGGCCGGGCCGGCGTGATCGGGCCGTCCCACCGCCCCCAGGCCTCCGGACGTCGCCCCGTGATCCCCGTGCCCATGACGCCCCGATGCCCCCCGGCAGGCCCGCGGCCGACCCCGGCCCCCCGCGACGCGCAACCTACCAGAACCCGGCCCAGGCGCGTAGCCGAACGGATCGGGCAGGGGGGCCGGCCTCGACGGCTCAGGCCGCGCCGGGGCCGCGGCGGAAGACCGTCGCCAGGGGGAGGCGGAAGCCGGGGACGACCTCCTCGGCGTCGAGCGTGGCCTCGCCGCGGAGGATCCGGCCGGCCCCCCCTGCGTCGAACCGGTAGACGACCCGCTGGACCGGGTAGACCGCCCAGACCTGGCGGACGCCGGCCCGGAAGTACTCCTCGATCCTGGCCGCCAGGTCGGCCGCCCGGTTCGTCGGGCTGACGACCTCGACGACCAGGTCTGGCACGACCTCCCAGGCGACGGTCCTCGGCGCCGGCTCGTCGATCGGCCAGCGGTCGCGCGAGACGAAGGCGACGTCGGGGCGCCGCTGCAGGCCGGTCGACGGGTCGAGCAGGAAGATCATCTCCACCTCGGCCGTGCCGAGCCCGCGCCCCTCGACATGGGCCGAGAGGCGAGCGAAGAGCCGCGCAGCGACCTGGAGTTCGAGAGCACCCATCTTCTTACTCACGATCTGGCCGTCGACGACCTCGTAAAGCTTGTCCTCGTCGGCGAGTTCGGGCTCGGTCGCGACGATCGGCGGTTCGAGATCGATGGCCATCGGGCGTCCTCCTCCTCGTCGGGTCTGATCTCCCCGGGCCATCCTACCCGATCGGGCCGCGGCCGGCGTTCCCGGCCTCGGGGATGTCCCCGACCCGACGCGGGGACGGCGAGGGCCGGCGATCCGGTCTCGACGATTTTGCCGGTCATTCCTCAAGCGAGGGCACGGGGTCGGCCGATCTCTCACGTTATTCAGTCGTCTGGGAGGGCGGCCCGACCCGGGCGGCCGACCTCCGATCCCTCTCCGGATCGATTGGATGGGTCCTGGGCGCGATCGGTCGGTAGACCGACACCCGGCGCTCTTCCCGAAGATCAGGGTGACGAGATGGATTCGTCCAAGCGGAAGCGGACCGTCCGGCAGGCGACCCCGACGGGCGAGGCGCTCGAGGGGCGACAGCTCCTGTCGGTGACCACCCCGACCACGACCGACGCCGGCACGGCCCCGCCGCCGGTCGAGGCGATGACGACCACGGCGATGACGACCTCGCGGAGTCCCCATATCCACCACTGGCGATCGTTCCACGGCTCGTCCCCGCGGGGTCACCTCGGCGGACTCGGGATGACCGGCCGGCCCCACGGGCCGATGACCGGCGGGCCGACGTCGACTCCCATCAACCCCGCCATGCAGCAGCTCGACCCGTCGTCCGCGACCGACCCCGCCGACCCGTCGGCCGTCGCCCCGAGGCCTTGGGCCGGCATGAAGGGGGGGATGGGCTCGTGGGGACATCACGGGCGCCTCGGCCACGGGCCGATGGGGATGACCCCGACCTCCGGCCGGGCCGGCGACTCCAATCCCAACGGCCCGATGCCCGCCCCGGGCGGGTCGACGAACCCGCCGACGCCGGGGACCGGCACCCCCGCCATGGGTGGCCCGTGGAAGGGCACGGGGATGGGGATGGCCCCGACCCCGGCCCAGGCCCAGGCCCAGGCGTTCGACGCGCTCGCGGCCGACCTGCGGGCGATCCACAGCAAGTCGACCGTGACCCCGGCCCTCGAGGCCGCCCTCCGGACCGACTTCGAGGCGTTCCGCAAGGCGGCCACGTCCGCCCCCGACGCGACCAAGGTCGACGCCCTCCGGGCCGACCTCAAGGACGTCGCCGCCGCCGGGGCCCTGCCGACCGACGCCCAGAAGGCCAAGGTCGAGGCCGACTTCACCGCCGTCCTCAACAGCGAGGGCGTCACCGACTCGGCCCTGATCGGCAAGACCATCGCCGACGCCGAGGCGATCCTCGCCGCGTCGAACCTCACCAACGACGACCTCGCCAGGCTCGCCGCGGACCGCCAGGCCGCCGGGCTCGGCACCCAGGGCGGGGCCCCGCTCCCGGGCCTCGACGGCCTCGCCTTCGGCGCGACGGCGGTCCGAGTCCATCGCGGGACGCCCATGCCCGTCGACGCCAAGACGCCGGCCGACCCGGTCGACCAGCCCGACCCGACGGGGACGAGCACCCCCGCCGCCACGGCGACGACGAGCACACCCGCCGCCACGACCGACGTGACGCCGAAGGCCTGACCCTCGGCCGCACTGCCATCGCGAAGGACCCCCGGGGAGATTCCCCGGGGGTCCGTGATCGTTCCCCGTCGCGGGGGACCTGTCGCCCCCTCCGCTCCGTGGGGGTGGGGCCTTGTCGGACGACCCGGAATCGGCAAAGGGGCCCGGCCGGCGAGACCGGCCGCGGCTTGGGGTGACGCGATGGATGACTTGCGGAACGGGATCAGGGTCGCCCGCCGGTCCGTGCCGACGTGCGAGGGGCTGGAGGGGCGTCGGCTCCTGTCGGCGAGCCATCGGTCGGCCGCGGCGGTCCCGCTCGACGCCCCGGGCCCGTCGGCCCCCGCGACGTTCGCCCGGCCCCGGCCGCACGGGCACGGCCACGTCATGTATGCGCGTCCGGCCCCCGCCTACCCCTCCGCGCCGGCGCCGACCGGCCACGCCGGCCGCGGCCATCGGCCCTTCGGGATGATGGGCGGGCCCGCGACGGCCGTCACGGCGATGGATGCCGCGAGGGCGCGCCGGGGGATGCACCTCGGGATGGCCTCCCGTCCGACCGCGACGATGCCCCCGACGCCCGCCCCCGCACCGACACCGACACCGACACCGACACCGACACCGACACCGACACCGACACCGACACCGACACCGACACCGACGCCGACGCCGACGCCGAATCCGACGCCCCAGCCGGCCCCGATCCCGCCCTCGTCGGGCTCGCCGACGGACCAGGCCGCCGCGCCGCCCCCGGCCTTCCTCCAAGCGATCCAGCGGTTCTCGACCGACCTGCACGACGTCCGGGCGAAGTCGACCGCCCCCCAGTCGGCGCAGGATGCGCTCCGGGCCGACCTCCGCGCGATCGGCGCCGCCGCGACGGCCGACCCCGACCCCGGCAAGCTCGCCGCGCTGCGGGCCGACGTCAAGGCCGCCTCCGTGGCCCCGCCCGACGCGGCCCAGAAGGCCAGGATCCGGGCCGACTTCGAGGCCGCGGCCCGGAGCATGGGCGTGGCCGGCGCGGCCCTGATCGACGCGGCCTACCAGGACGCCGACCGGATCGCCGCCGCCGCGAACATCACGCCCGCCGACCTCGCGAGGCTCGCCGACGAACGCGCGGCGCTGAACCTGCCCGCGGACTCCGGGGTCGTCCTCGGGTCGTGGTCCCTGCTCGGGTCCGCCCTGCACCGGCCGACGCCCCCGGCCGCCACGACCCCCGCCGCCGCGCCGACCGGCCAGGCCTGAGCCTCCGCGACGCCCCGGGCCGGCCCCGGCCCCTCGAACATCCGGGGGGTTGGCGGACCGGCCGGGGACGGCGTATGATCGCCGGCCTGGCGGGCCGATCGGTCCGGCCCCGCCGGGTCGAGTCGGGCCGAGGAGCGCACGCCGATGGCCGCCGATCCCCGCCGGATCTTCATCACCGGGGCGACCCGGGGCCTCGGCCGGGCGCTGGTCGACGCGTTCGCCCGGGGCGGGCACGTCGTCGTCGGCTGCGGCCGGTCGGCCGGCGGGATCGAGGCCCTCCGGGCCGCCCACGGCCCGCCGCACGACTTCGCCGCCGTCGACGTGGCCGACGACCCGGCCGTCGCCGCCTGGGCCGATCGGATCCTCCGCGAGGCCGGCACGCCCGACCTCCTGATCAACAACGCGGCCCTGACGAACGTCCCCGCGATGCTCTGGGAGGTCGAGGCCGAGGAGTTCGACCGGGTCGTCGACGTGAACATCAAGGGGGTCGCCAACGTGATCCGCCGCCTCGTCCCGGCGATGGTCGCGCGGGGCTCGGGGGTGGTCGTCAACCTCAGCTCGGGCTGGGGCCGGTCGACCTCGCCCCGGGTCGCGCCCTACTGCGCGACGAAGTGGGCGGTCGAGGGCCTGACCCGCGCCCTGGCGCAGGAGCTGCCGCCGGGGATGGCCGCGGTCCCGCTCAACCCCGGGATCATCGACACGGACATGCTCCGGATCTCGTTCGGCGACCGCGCGTCGGACTTCCCCGACCCGGCGACCTGGGCCGCCTCGGCCGCCCCGTTCCTGCTCGGGCTCGGCCCGAAGGACAACGGCAAGGCCCTGACCGTCCCCGGCCACTGAGCCGAGGACCGACCCTCGCCGATCGTCCCCGGGCCTCCGCCGTCCCGATCGGGCCCTGTCGCGACGTTGCCTCCGGGCGGAGACCTGTTATCCGGGGTTGCCCGCTAGGGCAGCGGCGACTTGCTTGCGTAGATGAAAGGGAACACCTTGTGGACGCCGTCGAAGAAGAGGACGGACGTGACGGCGAGGAAGAGGGTCGTGGAGCTGTGGGCGACGAGCTTGCTCGCGATCCCGCCCCGCCTCGCGAGGCGTTCGAGCCGTCCCGAGGCGAGCGCGGCCGGGGCCTGCAAGGCGAAGAACGCCAGCTGATAGCCGGTGAATCGCGAGGTCGCGATCCCGAACATCAGCTCGTGAAAGACGCCGCTGGCGAGGAAGACGAGTAGTACGGAGCGGACGGGCGCGCGTCGGCCGCCGGTCGCCTGGAAGACGTTCCGGTAGAGCCAGTCGTGGATTCGGTGGTTGTACCGTCGCCAGAACTCGGACACGGTGCGCGCCAGGTAAGCGTTTCGGACGATCGGGGTCGTGTCGAATCCGGCCAGGTGTTCGAGCGCGCACAGGGCGCGCGAGAGCGACTCGATCGCCACGACGAACGTCAGCAGCATCGCCGCGTGGTTGAGCGCGAAGCTCGACCGGATCAAGTCTATGCTCGACAGGGCCCTCAGCGTCAGCACGGCCCCGGCGACCGCGACGACCCCGACCGCGAGGCGTAAGACGTGCGGCCAAGGGCTCTCCGGGCGTCGCAGCCGACGCCTGTGATCGGGATGGATGACGGCGAACACCGGCAGCGGGATGAGCAGTCCGTAGTAGTCGCGGAGGATGGTGCGACGGTCCAGGCGATCCCAGCGGCGGAAGTAGTCGACGACCTTGAAGGCGATGTCGCCCGAGATCACGGCGGACGCCGCCCGCAGCCCCACGCCCGCCGGGGGGATGAGCAGGGGGCAGGCGAGGACCACCGGCACCAGGCACCAGGCCGCCAGGACGGATGGCCCGCTGCGAGATCGAAGTCGTACGAGGGGCGCAACGGCGGCACTGCCGTACGCGACGGCGAGCGCCAGGAGCAGAGAAGCTGCGAGGCTCATCGGCCGCGATCCCGTCCATCGGATGGCCCATGACTCCGCCCGGAAGGGGCCGGGCCGCGACCCGCAGGCCCCCGGAGAGGGCCCGAACGGCCCTCCTCGGGGCTTTCACCTCAGGGGAGCGAGAGGCGCTTGAGCTGGGCCTCGTTGCCATGGAAGTAGTCCAGGTCGCAGGCGCCGCCGACGCCCGGCACCTTCCCCTTGTCGGAGTGCTGCCAGAAGCTCCAGGCCGACCAGCCCCTGGGCACCGGGGGCTCCCCCGAGCGGGAGGCCGCGATCCAGAGCGGGTAATCGAGGTTCTCCCTAAAGATGGCGGCCAGGATCGAGGGGAGACATGAGATCATCCGTTTCCTCTCGGTTTCCTCTGGCGGATTTTTCGGGCCCCTTCTCCAAGCCCCCTGACCAACTCGATCGCGTCGGGATCGACGGACTCGACGATCTCCCTGGCCTGCCGAGCGTACATCTCTTCCGGGATTTCCCAGATGACCAGCGAGTCCAGCCGATTTGGATCCGTTCCTGGTCACCTGGTTCGAAATTCGAGCAAATCGGAACGGCTCGGTCAAGTCCCCACAAGTTCCGGCTGGTGAATCGAGCCTCCTCTTGCCTCCAGGACACGCCCATCCGCTCAATCAACGGCCTTTCCTCGCTTTTTGCGGCCTTTCCTCGCTTTTTGGTCGACCCAAGGGCGCACCATCTCCGCTCTCGTCTTCACGAAATCGACTCCACAATCCTCGGATCACCTTCAGACGCGTTACGGACCACGTCGCAGCCGGCCGATCCGCTCCAGGATCGCACCGAACAACGCACGCGGCACCGCAACCTCCGCCATCTGGAATGTCAACGCCTTCGAGTGACACGCCACCTTCGCGCCGATCTTGATCAGCTTCTCCTTCAGCGTCGTCAGGCTCCAGTGCTTCACCTGGCGAGGCAGAACCAGTTGCCGCAGGAAGTTCCCCAGGTTGTATGCCAACGCGAAGAGTTGCAACCGCGTCTGGTTGTCCCTGAACCGGCGGCACGACAGCCGCGTCCAACCCAGCGCGTTCTTCCCTTCCTTGATCCACTGCTCGGCCGTGCCCCGACCGTTGTAGAACTTGATCACCCGCTTGGCATCGCGACGGAGGTTGGTCACCACGAACCCAACACGAGGGAACAACTCGCCGGCATGCCATTCGACCTTGGCCACGACTCGTCGGTCGCGATCCCACGACTTCGCCTGATACCGGAAGCTGTGATAGAGGACCTTCGGCTTCTTCGAGGGGCGTCCCACCGGCCGCTTCAGCGAGTGGGCGATCTGACGTTCCAGCACGGCGTTCGATTTGAGTCGGATCGCGTACCAGAAGCCCTCTTTCTCCAGGAACCGAAACAGCCGGGGCGAGGCGAACGCGGCGTCTCCACGGAAGTACTTGGGGACCTTGAGGTCGCGATACATGGCGACCACCGGCACCAGAACACGCCGCCAATACTTGGCACTGTGCTTGTTGCCACGCCGGAGCATGACCCGCTCCAGGTCGCCGAAATGGTTGAAGACGAACAACGGGTGATAGCACGTGCAAGCGAAGTGGCCGTTGTAGGCCGAACCCTGCTGCTGGCCGTAGGTCTCGCTCACCGAGCTATCCATGTCGAGAATGAGCTTCTTCAGCTTGCGGTGACGATTGGCCCGATCGACCCACTGGCCGCAAGAATCCATCAGCCGAGACAGGTTGCTCGGGGCCGCGAGGATCTCGGTCTCGAACCGGACGATTTGGCTGGTCGAGGCGGCCGACTTGTGCCTGGCCCGTCCGCCCACGACGGTCCGCATTGCCGGGTCGACGCGTAGCCGCTTGGCGTCGTTGAGGTCGGGATAGCCGGCCAATCGACTGTAGATCGACTGTCGCAGGAGTGCGGTCACTCCGTGTCGAGCGTTGCGTCCGGTTCGTGAGTCGAGCAATTCCGAGGCGGCGGATTGGGTGAGATCGAGGGCGTCGTCGAGTTCACGATAAGCGAGCAGACCGGCATCGCTGGTGACCTTGGCGCCGAGGAATCGTAGGCGTAAGCGGCGGTCGAATTGGGGCCGGAGAGGCTCGGTTTGGCAGTCACCCATGAGAGGAGTCCGTCATCTCGGCAGGAATTGACCAGAAACCATGGAATTCAAGGAGATGGGCGCAATTCCCATGCCGAAACACACGGTCTCATCTGGGAAATCCGGGGTTATGCTGCCTCCCCGGCCGGCCCGTGGCGGAGGGACCGGGACTCCCCGGGGCCGGGCCGGGGCGACCCGAGGAGGGACAGGACCGATGGCGAAGACGGTCAAGGACGGACACACCCGGGGGGCGGACAAGCCGCCGTGGCGGACGCTGCTCGAAGGGGACGACGGCCCGCTGCTCCTGCCCGCGGCGCACGACGGCCTGACGGCGAAGGTCATCGAGCGGGCCGGGTTCCGGGCGTACCAGGTCGGCGGGTTCGCCCTGGCCGGGGCCCGGCACGGCTTCCCCGACATCGACCTCGTCCACTACGGCGAGCAGAGCGCGGGGGCCCGCGACATCCTCGCCGCGTCGACCCTGCCCGTCATGATCGACGCCGACGACTGCTACGGCGACGTCAAGAACGTCACCCGGACGATCCGCGGCTACGAGATCCTCGGGGCCTCGGCGATCTTCTTCGAGGACCAGCTCGCGCCCAAGCGGTGCGGCCACATGGCGGGCAAGGAGGTGATCCCCGCCGAGGCGATGGTCTCGAAGGTCAAGGCCGCCGTCGCCGCGCGGCGCGACCCGGACCTGTTCCTGATCGCGCGGACCGACGCCTGCACCCCGCTCGGGGTCGATGAGGCGATCCGCCGCGCCACGATGTACGTCGAGGCCGGCGCCGACGGGATCTTCATCGAGTCGCCGGGGAGCGTCGCCGAGCTCGAGCAGATCGGCCGGTCGCTCCCGGGCGTCCCCAAGATCGCCAACATGCTCGAAGGGGGCGGCAAGACGCCGATCCGCTCGCCCAAGGAGCTGCACGCGATGGGCTTCGCGATGGTCACCTACCCGACGACGATCCTCTTCCGCGTCACGAAGGCGCTGGAGAAGGCGGCCGACGACCTCCTCGCCGGCCGCCCGATGCCCAGGAAGGAGGGGGTCACCATGGACGAGTTCGAGGAGATCGTCGGCCTCGCGGCCTGGTCCGAGCTGGAGGAGGAGTTCGGCAAGGGATGACGCCCGGGCCGCCGGGGCCGGGTCGGGCGGCGGTTGTGCGCCGCGAGGTCAACGGGGTAGGATGGCCCGGCCCGGCGGATGTCGCGGCGTGACCGAGGGCCCGGCGCCATGACGACTCCCGCGACGCCGACGACCGACGCGGCCCACGACGTCCTCCGCTCGGAGGGGAGGCCGCTCGACGCCATCTTCGCCCCGAGGAGCGTCGCGGTCGTCGGCGCGACCGAGAAGCCCGGCAGCGTCGGGCGGACGATCCTCTGGAACCTGATCTCCAGCCCGTTCGGCGGGACGGTCCTGCCCGTCAACCCGCGGCGGCCGAACGTCCTGGGGATCAAGGCGTACCCGAGGCTGGCCGACCTGCCCGAGCCGGTCGACCTCGCCGTCATCGTCACCCCCGCCCCCACGGTCCCCGACCTGATCGGCGAGTGCGTCGCCGCCGGGGCCCGGGGGGCGATCGTGATCTCGGCCGGCTTCAAGGAGACCGGCGAGGCCGGGGCGAGGCTCGAAGGGCAGGTCCTCGAGCGGGCCCGCGCCGGGCGGATCCGGATCATCGGGCCGAACTGCCTGGGCGTGATGCGGCCGCTGAACGGCCTGAACGCCACGTTCGCCGGCGGGATGGCCCGGCCGGGGCACGTCGCCTTCGTCAGCCAGTCCGGGGCGCTCTGCACGGCGATCCTCGACTGGAGCCTCCGCGCCAACGTCGGCTTCAGCGCGTTCGTCTCGGTCGGGTCGATGCTCGACGTCGACTGGGGCGACCTGATCGACTACCTCGGCGACGACCCCCAGACCCGGAGCATCGTCCTGTACATGGAGTCGATCGGCGACGCCCGGTCGTTCCTCTCGGCCGCGCGCGAGGTGGCGCCGACCAAGCCGATCATCGTGATCAAGGCGGGCCGGACCGAGGCCGCGGCGCGGGCCGCGGCGTCGCACACCGGCAGCCTCGCCGGCAGCGACGAGGTCCTGGAGGCCGCCTTCCGACGCGGCGGCGTGCTCCGGGTCGCGACGATCGCCGACGTCTTCGCGATGACCGACGTCCTCGGCAAGCAGCCGAGGCCGAAGGGGCCCCGCCTGACGATCGTCACCAACGCCGGCGGCCCCGGCGTGCTCGCCACCGACGCCCTGATCGGCGGCGGCGGGGCCCTGGCCGACCTCGGCCCCGAGTCCCTCGCCCGGCTCGACGCGATCCTCCCCGCGCACTGGAGCCACGCCAACCCGATCGACGTCCTGGGGGACGCCGGGCCCGACCGCTACGCCGCCGCCGTCGAGGTCGCCGCCGCCGAGCCCTCCGGGCACGGCCTGCTGGTGATCCTCACCCCCCAGGCGATGACCGACCCGACCCGGACCGCCGACGCCCTCAAGGCGTTCGCCTCCGTCGAGGGCAAGCCCGTCCTCGCCAGCTGGATGGGCGGCGCCGACGTCGCCGCGGGCGAGTCGATCCTCAATCGCGCCGGGGTCCCGACGTTTGCCTACCCCGACACCGCCGCGCGGGTCTTCGCGACGATGTGGCGGCACACCGACAACCTCCGCGCCCTGTACGAGACCCCGACCCTCCCCGGCGAGGCCGACGACGAGGCCGAGGGCCGCTCGCAGGCCCGCGCGATCCTCGAGGCGGCCCGGTCCGAGGGGCGGACCCTGCTCGACGAGGTCGAGTCGAAGCGGCTCCTGGCCGCCTACGGCGTGCCGACGGTCGAGACCCGGGTCGCCCACGACGAGGCCGAGGCCGTCGCCCGCGCCCGCGCGATCGGCTTCCCCGTGGCCTTGAAGCTCTACTCGCGGACGATCACCCACAAGACCGACGTCGGCGGCGTGCGGCTCGACCTGGCCGACGCCGGGCACGTCAAGGAGGCATACCGGGCGATCGCCGCCTCGGTCGCCGCGACCGTCGGCCCGGGGCACATGCTCGGGGTGACGGTCCAGCCGATGGTCGGCCGCGACCGCGACGGCTACGAGCTGATCGTCGGCAGCGTCGTGGACCCGCAGTTCGGCCCGGTCCTCCTCTTCGGCTCGGGCGGGCAGCTCGTCGAGGTCTACCGCGACCGGTCGCTCGCCCTCCCGCCGCTGACGACCACCCTGGCCCGGCGGATGATGGAGCGGACCCGGATCTTCGAGGCGCTGAAGGGGGTCCGCGGCCGGAAGCCGATCGACCTCGCCGCGATCGAGGCGCTGCTCGTCCGGTTCAGCCGGCTAATCGCCGAGCAGCCGAGGATCAGGGAGCTGGACGTCAACCCGCTGCTCGCCTCGCCCGGTGGGCTGCTGGCGCTGGACGCCCGGGTCGTCCTGCACGACCCCGCCGCGCCGGATGACGCCCTGCCGAGGACGGCGATCCGGCCTTATCCCCGCCAGTACGTCGCCCCCTGGGTCTCGAAGGACGGCATGCCCGTCACGATCCGGCCGATCCGCCCCGAGGACGAGCCGCTGCTGGTGAAGTTCCACGAGACGCTCTCGGAGCGGAGCGTCTCGCTCCGGTACTTCCACCCGATGAAGCTGAGCACCCGGGTGGCGCACGACCGCCTGACCCGGATCTGCTTCATCGACTACGACCGCGAGATGGCCCTCGTCGCCGACCACAAGGACCCGTGGACCGGCTCGTCCGAGGTCCTCGGCGTCGGCCGGCTGAGCCGGAGGCGCGGCGGCGGGGGCGACGACGCCGAGTTCGCCGTCCTGGTCAACGACCAGTATCAGGGGCGCGGGCTCGGCACCGAGCTGGGCCGCCGGCTGCTCGACGTCGCGTGGGCCGAGGGGATCGCCCGGGTCGTCGCCGAGATCCTGCCCGACAACCGCGAGATGCAGCGCGTCTGCGAGAAGCTCGGCTTCGCGCTGTCCCGGGCCCTCGACGAGGCGGTCGTCCGCGCCGTGATCGAGCCGAAGGCCCCCGGGCCCGGCTAGACGGCCCGGTCCATCTCGGCGCGGAGGGCCCGTCGGCGGCGGAGGCCCCAGAGCCCGGCGCCGCCGAGTCCGAGGGTGAGCATGATCATCGAGCCCGGCTCGGGCACCTTCGCCGTCGGGGCCCGGTGCGGGGCGGGCGCCTCCCCGGCCGGGTCGATCGCCGCGACGACCGCGAGGGAGGTTGCCGGCTCGGTCGCCGCGGCCTTCTGCTCCAGGTCGACCACCGTCGGGATCGCGGCGGCCTCGTCGCCGACGCCGGCCGAGGCGGGGGCCGCGACGGCGAGCCCGACCGCGGCGATCGCCGCGATCGTCAGCACGAGCGCCCCGAGGGCCGGCCCGCGCGGGGAGGAGGGTGGTCGGTGTTTCATGGCGGAGGCCGGATCGTCGGGGTGAGGGCGGGGCGGAGTGCGGTCGTCCTTGGCCGGCTCGGCTCCACGCCCGGTTGGGGGGTGGCTTCCCACGACCTGCGCGGGGAGGTCCCGGACCCGGTCGAGTGCCGATCGGACCCATCCCGCTCAAATCCTGCACGCGGCCCGTAGGCCACGCAATGGGTGTTTTCTCGCGACGCCGGGTTTCTAGCGTATCTGTCCCGAAAATGCAACATCGTGTTGATGCCGGGGGACATCAGCCGCCGGGCCCGGCCCTCCCCGGCCTCTCCGGCTACCCCTGACGCGGTCGCGCGGGGGTCGGGAGGCCGGGCGGGCCGGCGCCCGGGATCGGGCCGGGAAATCCCCCGGCCCTCGGGGCACGGCCTTGCGGGCCGGGGGGGCCGGCGCGACAATAACCGGAATGCCCCGGCCGACGAATGCCCCCCCGCCGTCCACCCGCCGGTCATCCCCTCTAACCCCCCGCGAGGGCCCCCGACATGTTCCCGCCCGCCGTCCGGAAAAGGAGTGTTCCCCATGATGCCCGAGCTGGAGAAACTGGCCGCGTTGGCCCGCCGTGCCGAGGCGAACGCCAAGGCGCAGAAGCTTGAGAAGGAGACCCAGATGGCCGTCGAGCGGCTCCGGATCGCCGAGGAGAAGGCCCGGGCGGCGAGCCAGCGATCGGCCGAGGACCAGCCCACCTGCCGCCGCGAGCTAGACGAGGCCGAAAAGGAAGAGAAAGTCCTTAACGACTTGGTCCAGAAGATCGTCCAGTACAAGTTCGCGCTCGAGGCCGACTCGCACGAGGCCGAGGACCAGATCCTCACGGCCCGGACCAAGATCGAGACCAAGCGCCGCGAGGCCAAGGCCCGGCTCGACGAGATCACGCGTGCCGTCGAGGAGGCCCAGCGCGAGCTGACCGCGGCCCGGGACCGGTACCAGGGGCTCCGCAAGGAGCTCGACCGGCTCCTGCCCGAGCTCGCCGAGCGGTTCGCCGAGTCCGACCGCCTGATCGCCGAGGCCGAGCTGTTCCTCCCCGCCGGCCAGATCAAGGGGCTGACGGCCGAGATCGAGGACGGCGCGACCCACTTCGGCGTGCTCGACGCGCGCGAGCAGAAGGCGCAGCTGATGATCTGGATCGGCCGGCTCCGCCGCCTCCAGTCGAGCAACGCCTCGCGACCGGCCGAGGAGGTCCAGCAGCTCGAGACGATCTTCCGCCGGCTGGTCAGCCTCTCCAAGCAGTACATGCCGGGCTACATCGACGCCTTCCAGGAGGGGTACACCGCCGACTGGGACCTCTACATCGTCGACGCCCAGGAGCAGTTCCGCCTGGCCACCGAGGGGGCCCGCCGCGACCGCGAGCTGAGGCAGCAGCGCGACGACCAGGCGCTCCGCGAGGTGGCCCGCAAGAAGCTCTCGCGCGAGGCCGCCGTCGCCGCCATCTCCGACCTCCGCGCCGTGATCGCGACGCACGACCTCCCGGAGCACGGGATGGACGAGTTCAACGCGGCGCTGGCCCGGGTGGTCAACCTCGGCGGCCAGGGCGAGCCCGAGCTGCTCCGCCTGGTCCGGCCGCTCCGCGAGCAGATCAACGGCGGCGAGTTCCGCGCCCTCCGCAAGCACCTCGACCGGATGCAGGACGACGAGGACCGCGAGGGGGAGGCCCTCGCCCTCCGCGAGCGCTATCAGGGGCTGATCGCCCTGACCCGCGGCCGCAAGGCCCTCCTGATCGGCGGCTCGGTCCGCGAGGACGCCCGCCTCTCGCTCCAGCAGACCTTCGAGTTCGACGAGCTGGAGTGGGAGCCCTACGAGGGCAACCGCCCCGCCGCCCTGAAGTCGCTCGAGCAGCGGGTCAAGAACCGCGGGATGGACATCGTCCTGATCCTCAAGGACTTCGTCGGCCACACCGTCTCCGAGCGGCTCCGGCCCCTCTGCGAAGAGTTCGAGATCCCCTGCCTGATGGTCGAGCACGGCTACGGGGCGCACCAGGTCGGCGAGACCTTGCGGACCGGCCTCGTCAAGTCGGCCTGAGCCGCCCCGGCCCGGCGAACCGGACGCGGCCCTCCCCCCGGGCCGCTTCACCAGCCCGACTTGCCCGCCTCGTCCTCGTCGGGCCAGCGTCCCGCCTCGCGTCGGGAGGACGCCGCGCGGCCGATCGCCGCGGAGACCTTGACGCCGATCAGGCCCGGCAGGATCGCCAGGCCCAGCACCAGCACCCCGAAGAGGAACGCCCCGAGGCCGACGAGGATCATCCAGACCAGGCCGGTGTCCCGGACGATGATCAGCCAGAGCAGGCCCAGGCCCGCCGCGAGGACCAGCGACCGTCGCCGGAGGCGGTCGCCCGCCGTCGCCTTGCGGACGGTCGCGGGGGGGTCGAACTCGGGGTCGTGCGGCCTCATCGGGTCGGCTCCGTGCCCGCGAGGTGCATCCGACGAGCGAGACGATCCGGGTGTCGCCTCGAGCGCGGAGCCCTCGGGAAGCGGCGATCTGTCCTCACGAGGCCGACGACGCGAAGATCCCCGCCGCCTCGCGGGGCAATTCGACGGCGACGAACCGCGCCGCCGGGTAGAGATAGTCCTCTCCCGACTCGTCCACGACCCGGACCAGGCCGCGCGAGGCCGCGACCCGATCCGGGATCGCCTCGTAGATCTTGCGGACCTCGAGCGAGGCGGGATGCCCGTCGTTGTCGATGCAGAGGAGGAACTGCCGGTCGGGATCGATCTCGGCCACGTTCATTCCTCCTGAAATCGCTTGATCTTCATCTCTTTCCTGTCGATGCCTTGGGCCTCGCACCGATGGACCTCGGCCACGACCACCGAGCCGTCCGGGAGGAGGTTGGGCGGCAGCGCCCGGCCCGTCTCCCGGTAGATCTCGATCACGGCCGCGAGGGCGTCCCGGACGTTGTCGAGGGCATCCTCGACGGTGTCGCCCTCGGTGATCAGTTCCGGGAGGAGCGGGGACGTCACCGTATATCCGCCCTCGGGCTGGGGCTCGAACAGGAGGGGCAGCTTATAATGCATCCTCGACGCTCCGCCCCGCACGAGGGTTCCCGCGGGGAAAGACCGACCCCGGATCGCCCGGATCGCCAGGTTGATCATCCACAATTCCCGGCCGCGGGTATAGCTTTCGAACCCGGACATCATGCAGCGGGCCGCGACCAGACATCGGCCCATCCCGGCGTCCCGACTGTGACGATCAAGCTCGCCATCCCGTCGAGGTGGCCGGCATCCCATCCCCGGCC
>JAABUQ010001747.1_pt1 | contig 45470 bp, 39 predicted proteins | sample 5560001 | NCBI WGS metagenome assembly JAABUQ01 (sample SAMN10711888, study PRJNA513371) | rock metagenome | isolation source: Antarctica rocks | place: Antarctica: Victoria Land, Finger Mt nord | collected 2015-12-18 | reverse complement strand
CGCGGCGATCGCCCCCGCTTCGGCCGAGGTGTCGGACGCCGCTCCCACGCTGCTGCCCACGCTCGCGCTCGCGCTGCTCGGCGGATTGCTGCTCAACGTCATGCCGTGCGTCTTCCCGATCCTCAGTTTAAAGGCGCTGGCGCTGGCCAAGGGCAAGACCTCGCCCGAGGCCGCGCGCGCCGAGGCCCGCGCCTATACGGGCGGCGTGATCGCGGTCACCACCGTGCTGGGCGGCGCGATCCTGCTGCTACGCGCGGGCGGCGCGGCGGCGGGCTGGGCGTTCCAGCTCCAGGACCCGCGCGTCATCTTGTTGCTGTTCCTACTGATGACCGCGATCGCGCTCAACTTCGCAGGCCTGTTCGAGGTCGAGGTCGGCGCGTCCGGCGTGGGGGACAGCCTCACCCGCGCACCCGGCGCGCGCGGCGCGTTCTTCACCGGCGTGCTTGCCGCCTTAATCGCCACGCCGTGCAGCGGGCCGTTCATGGGCGTCGCGCTGGGCGCGGCGCTGGTGCTGCCGCCGGTGCAGGGGCTGGCGGTATTCGCGGGGCTGGGTCTCGGCCTGGCGCTGCCGTTCCTCGCGCTCGGCTACATCCCCGCGCTCCGCCGCAGGCTGCCGCGCCCCGGCCCGTGGATGGCGCGCCTGCGCCAGTTGCTCAGTGTGCCGATGTTCCTGACCGCGCTCGGCCTGATCTGGGTCCTCGGCCGTCAGACGGGGGTCGCGGGCATGACGCTGGCGCTCGCCGCCGCGACCGCGCTCGGCCTCGCGCTCTGGTGGCTGGGCGTGCGCCAGCGCGGCGGGCGCGGTTCGTGGCCCCCGCTCGGGCTCGGCGTCGCCGCCGCGATTGCCGCCGCGTTGTTCGTCGCGCCCGTGGGGGCCGGCCCGGCCGCTGTCGCCGACGAAGGCCCGCTGCACGCGCGCGCTTTCAGCGAGCCCGCGCTCGCGCAGGCTCGGCACCAGCGCCATCCTACGCTGGTCTATTTCACCGCCGATTGGTGCATCACGTGTAAGGTGAACGAGCGCGGCGCGTTGGCCGACAGCGCGGTGGCAGGCGCGTTCCAGCGCGCGGGCGTCGTCACGCTGGTAGGCGACTGGACCCGCGCCGATCCAGCGATTACCCGCTTCCTCGCCGCGAACAAGCGTTCAGGCGTCCCGCTCTACCTGTTCTACCATCCCGACGGCCGGGTTGAAACGCTCCCGCAGCTCCTCACCCCCGCCCGTCTTCGCGCTCTGGTGTAGGTGGGGCCGCGCAGCGCGGCTCCTACTTCGTGAAAACCCGCCGCCCGCCAACCCACGTTTCCAACACCTGCGTCCGCCAAAGCTCGCTCGGCGGGATCGTGAACGGATCGCGGTCGAGCAGCAGCAGGTCCGCCCACAGGCCCGGTGCCAGCCGCCCCACCTTGTCCTCGGCAAATCCCGCATACGCCGCGCCCGTCGTGAACCCCGCCAGCGCCTCGCGCAGGCTCAGCGCCTGGTCTGCACGCCACCCGCCGGGCGGATTGCCCGTCCGATCCTGCCGCGTGACCGCCGCGTGCAACCCGAAGAACGGATTGGGCGGTTCGACCGGGAAATCCGATCCGAGCGCGATCCGCGCGCCGCTGTCTACCAGCGCGCGCCACGCATACGCCCCCGCCAGCCGCGCCTCCCCCAGCCGCGCGCCCGCCATCGCCTTGTCCGACGTCGCGTGTGTGGGCTGGACCGACGCGATCACGTGGTTCGCGGCGAAGCGCGGCAGATCGGCGACATCCAGGATCTGCGCGTGCTCGATCCGATTGCGGCGCGCATCGCCATACGCGGCGCGGTTGTCCGCATAGGCGTCGAGCACCTGCGCGTTCGCCGCGTCGCCGATCGCATGGACCGCGACCTGGAACCCCAGAAAGTTTGCGCGCGACACCCAGTTCTTCAGCACGGTGTCCGTATGAAAGCGCAGGCCGCGATTTGTGGGATCGTCGCTATACGGTGCCTTCAGCCACGCGCCGCGCGACCCGAGCGCGCCGTCCGCATACAGTTTCACCGTCCCCAGCCGCAGCCGATCCTCGTACAGCCACGGAGTCGGCCGCAGCGGCGCGATCGCGTCGAGCGCGACCATCCCCGCCGCCATCGCGGTGATGCGGATCGTCAGCCGCCCCTCGTCGCCGAACATCCGGTACAGCCGCCATGTCTCGGGCGAGACGCCGGCGTCGTGCACCCCGGTCAGTCCCACGCTCGCCATGATGCTTAGCGCCTTCACCAGCGCGGCCTCCTGCTCGGCGGGGGTCGCGGGCGGGATCACGCGCTCCACCAGCGCCTTTGCGCCGTCGACGAACACACCGGACGGCACTCGCCCCGGCCCACGCTCGATCCGCCCGCCCGCCGGATCGGGGGTGGCGGCGCCCACATGCGCCATCCGTATCGCGGCGGTGTTCGCCCACCCGGCATGGCCATCCACGCGCGCCAGATACACCGGCCGGTCGCCGACCGCGCGGTCCAGCTCGGCGGCGGTGGGGAACCCGCGCCCCCACACCACCTGGTTCCAGCCGCCCCCCAGAATCCACCGCGCCCCGGGGTTCGCCGCCGCATAGGCGCGGACCTTCGCCAGCGCCTCCTCCTCGTTCGCGGTGTCGCGCAGGTCCACCCGCAGCGCCGCCGCTCCCAGCTCCATCACATGCCCGTGCGCGTCGATCAGCCCGGGCAGCACCGTCTTTCCCCGCGCGTCGAGCCGGTAATCCCCCTGCTCCATGCCAGGCTCGCGGTCGCCCCGCGCCAGCACCCGCTCCACCTTGCCATTGTCGCCGATCACCAGCCCACCAAAGCGCACCAGCTCGCCCTTGGCGTCCAGCGTATAGCCATTGGCGTTGGCGATCAGCGTGCGCGCGTTAGCGGGCAGCGCGAGGGTGGCGGCGACAAACAGCGCGAGGAGGCGAGAGATCATCCCGCCAGCCTAGCGAAGCGTTCCGCCGCCTGAAAGGGAGGCGAGACAAGCCGCGCCCAAAGGCCTAATCGCCGCATCCATGGCTACTCAGCTCCGCCCCGCCCCCGAACTCCCCGTCACCATCGCGGACGTGCGCGCCGCGCGCACCGCGATCGAGGGCGCGGTCATCCGCACGCCCACCCAGCACAGCCGCACGTTGTCCGCGATCACCGGCGCGAACCTGTGGCTGAAGTTCGAGAACCTCCAGTTCACCGCCAGTTTCAAGGAGCGCGGCGCGTTGAGCCGCCTTTCCCATCTTACGCCAGAAGAACGCGAGCGCGGCGTGGTGGCCGCGAGCGCGGGCAATCACGCGCAGGGCGTGGCCTATCACGCCCGGCGGCTCGGCATCCCCGCCACCATCGTCATGCCGCGCTTCACGCCCACCGTGAAGGTCCGCCAGACGCAGGATCACGGCGCGACGGTGCTGCTGGTCGGTGATATGTTCGAGGATGCGCTCGCCCACGCACTCGCGCTCGAAACCAAGGGCCTCGTCTTCATCCACGCCTATGACGACCCGTTCGTCATCGCGGGCCAGGGCACGGTCGCGCTCGAGATGCTGGAGGACGCGCCCGAGATCGACGTGCTGATCACGCCCATCGGCGGTGGCGGCCTGATGGGCGGCATGAGCGTGGCCGCGCGCGCCACCAAGCCCGGCATCGAGCTGATCGGCGTGGAGGCGGATCTGTATCCCGGCATGTGGAACCGCTTCCACCGCCACCAGGCCCCGTGCGGCGGCGACACGCTCGCCGAAGGCATCGCCGTCAAGGAACCCGGCGGCCTGACGGCGGACATTTTGAGCCACCTCCTCGACGACATGGTCCTCGTCCCCGAGCGCGATATCGAACGCGCGGTGGCGTTGCTGCTGAATGTCGAGAAGACCGTCGTCGAAGGCGCGGGCGCAGCGGGGCTGGCAGCGGTGCTGGCGGACCCGGCCCGGTTCCGGGGGCGCAACATCGGGCTGGTGTTGTGCGGCGGCAACATCGATTCGCGCCTGCTCGCGACCGTGCTGATGCGCGAGCTGGCGCGCGAGGGCCGCCTCGCGCGCATCCGCATCGCCATGCGCGACAGACCCGGGCAATTACATGCGGTTACGCGCGTTTTCGATGCCTGCCAGGCAAACATCATCGAGGTCCATCACCAGCGCGTCTTCAGCCGCGAACCCGCGAAAGGCATAACAACCGATATCGAATGCGAGACGCGAGACCGCGATCATCTGGAGCGCGTGATCGCTGCACTCGAGCTCGCGGGCTTCGCGGTAAGACTTTTAGGGGTGGACTGATCCGCATCGGACGCGCTTGATGAGGTCGCGCAGAGGGGGGACGTTTACATGAACGTTCCGCGCAGGGGACAGGGCTGAAACATGATCGGTGAACGCGCTTTACTGGCCAATCTTGCGGAACGTGCCGTCCCGCCGCTCGCGCGCACGGATACGCCCGCCTTCTTCTTAACCCCGCCAAGCCCCTGTCCGTATCTGCCGGATCAGCTCGAGCGTAAGATTTTCACCGTTCTCCGCGGTCCCGCCGCGTCCGAACATGCCGAAGCGCTGGGTCGGCTCGGTTTTCGCCGTAGCCAGACCGTCGCCTATCGGCCCGCGTGCGAATCCTGCCGCGCCTGCGTCTCGGTCCGCATCCCCGTCGCCGATTTCAACCCCTCCGCCTCGCAGCGTCGCGCGATGCGTTCGCACGCCGATCTCCAGGTGAGCGAATGCGCGCCCTGGACCACACCCGAACAGTTCGCGCTGATCACGCAATATCTGGGCGAACGCCACGCAGGCAGCGGCATGAGCGCGATGGACGCGGTCGATTACGCGGACATGGTCGAGCAGACGCCGGTGGACACCCGCCTGATCGAATATCGCGAACCCGGCGGCGCGCTCGTGGCAGTCTGCGTGACGGACGCTCAGCGCGATGGCCTCTCGATGATCTACAGCTTCTACAACAACGTGCAACCCTCGCGCCGGGGTCTCGGCACGTGGATGATCCTCGATCACATCGAGCGCGCCCGCGCCGCCGCGCTGCCCTATGTCTATCTCGGCTTCTGGATCGAGGGCGCGCCGCGCATGGCCTATAAGGGCAGGTTCAAGCCATTGGAGCGGCTGACCCGCACGGGGTGGCTGCGCGACGAGGGGTAGGGATTTGGGGGTCCGTTCGCTAAGGGGACGAAGCGGAAGGACTGCTTCTGGACGTAACGATATGAAAACGGACGTCGCTTTGGGCTTGGACATACCAGTCACTTACCAGCCAAGCACCTCGGCAACGCAGTCGACGGGCGGCTAGGAACATTTAGTTTGCTACCTCACCTCATCACCACCCCTACGAATACGGGTCGCCTGGTTGGCTGTCGTCGGCTGCCAATCTGTCCAACAGAATGCCGAGGAGGCTCAACGCGTCATCGATTTGAGCTTCGTCGACACCTGTTGCCAACTTAGCCACCCACGGTCGTTGGATCGCCATCGAGCGTGCATAGGCATCGAGACCATTATTGGTCATCGTGACAAAATAGGCACGCTTGTGGAGAGGGTTGGCCGGGCAATAGCCGATATGAATGACATCTTGTTGTCAACCTGGAGATAGACGATGATCACGTTCCGTCCGCTCGATCCGACTTTTGCGATCAATCAGCAGATCGGCATCGAGGCCGAGCCTGTTGTGTTGGTGAATATTTTTTTGCTCGAAAGATCAGATGAGGCGCAATTCCTAAAAGTCTGGCACGATGATGCAACCGTAATGAAAGGCAACCTGGATGTATATCCATCCAGCTACATCGTGCGCTCGGTGAAAATGCTACCTATCTCAACTATGCGGTATGGGAATCCAATGCCGCTTTTCGGGCTGCTTTTTCAAATCCGGAGTTCAGGTCCGGCTTAGCGGCCTATCCTTCTACTTCAATTACGATGCCGCACCTGTTTCAGAAAGTAGCGGTTGCAGGCATCTGTACCGCTTGATCCTGGAGAGTGACCGACCGGTTACAAGATGACCCCGTCCGGTAATTAATGAGAGCGACTAAATGGCTAACTTGGGTTCGATAGCGGCCAAATGCCTCCCGCCACTTCATCCCCTCACCCCGCCTCGGGCCCGTCGATCGATCTCCCCAGCGCCGCGTGCACCAGCCCGCCATCGACCGTGATCGTCGCGCCGACCACATAGTCCCCCGCTCGCGAGGCAAGATACACCGCCGCCCCCGCCATATCCTCCGCCACCCCGATCCGCCGCGCGGGGATCACCTTGCCGATCGCCTCGCCATGATCGCGCGCGGCCTTGTTCATCTGGCTCGGGAAGGCGCCCGGCGCGATCGAGGTGACGTGGACCGCGTCGTCCACCAGCCGCGCTGCCATACGCTTGGTCAGGTGGATCAGCGCCGCCTTGGACGCCTGATAACTGTACGTCTCCCACGGACTGAGCCGCTGGCCGTCGATCGAGGTGATGTTGATCACCTTGGCCGGCCGTTCCCGGCTCGCGCCCGCCTTGAGCAGATCGTGCAGTGCCTGCGTCAGGAAGAAGGGCGATTTGACATTCAAGTCCATCACCTTGTCCCAGCCGGCTTCCGGAAAATGGTCGAACGGCGCGCCCCACGCCGCGCCCGCATTGTTGACGAGGATATCGAGATGCCCCTCGCGCTCGGCCAATTTCGCCGCCAGCGCGCGGCAGCCCTCCACCGTCGACACATCCTGGGGCAGCGACACACACCCGCGTCCCAGCTCGGCCGCCGCCGCATCGCACGTGTCCGCCTTGCGCGACGAAATATAGACCGTCGCGCCCGAGGCCAGGAAACCATCGGCGATCATGCGGCCGATGCCGCGCGATCCGCCCGTCACCAGCGCCACGCGCCCATCGAGCCGGAAAAGATTGGTTACGTCCACTGGGTTGGCCTCTTCGATTAATAAGTCAGATGAAAAATTGGCTCAGCCACGTGGCCGTGAGCGCGGGCTTATCAACGCCCTCGATCTCGACCATAACGTCCATGACCTGCTGAAATTGGCCTGGACGTTTCTCCTCGACCCCCGTCAGCGTGAACGCGCCGCGCACCCGACTGCCCGAGCGGACCGGGGTTACGAACCGCACCCGGTCCAGCCCATAGTTCACGCCCATCTTGACGCCCGGCACCGGTGGCCGGGGCAGTGTCGCGGCAAGATGGGAAAGCAGCGACAATGTCAGGAATCCGTGCGCCACCGTGCCGCCGAACGGGGTCCCCGCCGCGCGCGCGGGATCGACATGGATGAACTGCCGGTCGAGCGTCGCCTCGGCGAAGCGATCGATCATCGTCTGGTCGATCAGCAGCCAGTCCGAGTGGACCGGCTTGCCGATCCGTGGCGCAAGCACGTCGATTACGCTCGCTGCCACGCATTGCTCCCACGCCTGATCCGCCAACCTTATGACGTCCTCCCGAAGGATCGGGCAAGAGCCGCGACCGGATAGATCGATACGAGAGCTATGTCGCCGCCCTTCCACATCAGCGTGTCGGGTATATCGCGGTCATCGACCAAAGCCGCCCTTTAGTAGACCACGACCGACCGGATACTCTCGCCCGCGTGCATCAGGTCGAAGCCGTGGTTGATCGCGTCGAGCGTGAGCACGTGCGTGATCATCGGATCGATCTCGATCTTGCCGTTCATATACCAGTCGACGATGCGCGGCACGTCGGTGCGCCCCTTGGCTCCGCCGAATGCCGATCCGCGCCAGTTGCGCCCGGTGACGAGCTGGAAGGGCCGCGTGCTGATTTCCTTGCCCGCCTCGGCGACGCCGATGACGACCGAGGTGCCCCAGCCGCGGTGGCAGGCTTCGAGCGCCTGGCGCATGACGGTCGTGTTGCCCGTGCAATCGAAGGTATAGTCCGCGCCGCCGCCGGTCAGCGCGACGAGGTGATGAACGATGTCCCCCTCGACCGCCTTCGGGTTTACGAAGTGCGTCATGCCAAAACGGCGGCCCCATTCCTCCCTCGACGGGTTGATGTCGACGCCGACGATCATGTCCGCGCCGACCATCCTCGCGCCCTGGATGACATTTAGCCCGATGCCGCCGAGCCCGAAGACGATCACGTTCGCGCCCGGCTCGACCTTGGCGGTCTTGACCACCGCACCCACCCCCGTGGTCACGCCGCAGCCGATATAGCAGGCGGACTGGAACGGCGCGTCCTTGCGAATTTTCGCGACCGCGATCTCGGGCACTACGGTAAAGTTGCTGAAGGTCGAACAGCCCATATAGTGGAAAATGGGTTGTCCCTTGTAACTGAAACGGCTCGTGCCGTCGGGCATTACGCCCTTGCCCTGCGTCGCGCGGATCGCGGTGCACAGGTTGGTCTTGCCGCTGAGACAGGACTTACACTGGCGGCACTCGGGCGTGTAGAGCGGGATGACATGATCGCCGGGCGCAACGCTGGTGACGCCGGGCCCGACTTCACGCACGATGCCCGCGCCCTCGTGACCTAGGATCGAGGGAAACAGCCCCTCGCTGTCGAGCCCGTCCAGTGTGTAGGCATCGGTATGGCAGATCCCCGTCGCCATGATCTCGATCAGCACCTCACCCGCGCGCGGCCCGTCGAGATCGACCTCGACGACGTAAAGCGGCTGCTTGGGGGCGAACGCGACAGCGGCACGAGTCTTCATGACTTAGCTTCCCTGTCCTGACTGGACGCCCGGCGGTCTGCTTGCCTGTAGCATCATGCCAAAAAATGCGACACGCAGCGTCCTGCCAGGACAATAACGCCAGCGACTACCGCCGATAGGATACGCGGACGAACCCGAAGCGCCCCGGCGTGTCGTACGTGCCCGGATCTTAAGCGCCGTTGTTGCAGGCGCCGCACGCCGGGGGATCGCGGTCGAGCACATTGTTCACCCCGATCGTGAACTGCAGCCGGTTGTCGAGCACGGGCGGACGGTAGCCGAGCGTCAGATCGAGGTAGAGCTTGGGTGAAAAGCGCGTGGGCCGGCCAGCAGCATCCAAATCGGCCACGTCCTGCACCGCAGTGATATATCGCCCGGTGACGCTCGCGTTAACTGGTCCCAAGGCCCAGTCAGCGGTCGCGTTGCCCTTGAAGCGTGGGTAGGCCTGATCGGGGCTGCCATTCTCGGTGCCATCGTGCGGGATGCGCGTGAAGCCGATCGTCGCGGGCGCGATCTCGCGATACTTGATCAGATACGTGCCCGCGAAGAACAGGCCGAAGCTGCCGAGCCGGCTGTCGGGCGAACGATAGGTGAGCGTTAGGTCCACGCCGTTCGTGGTGATCGCGCCGATGTTCTGGAGCACCGCGTCGATGTTAAGAATGTTGCCGGTGGTCGTGCTGCGCCGCACCGCCGCGCAGCTCAGCGCATCGCCCGTCTGCGCGCAGCGGCTGAGCAACGTACCGCCGCTCAGCGCGCGGACCGCGCCCTGCAGATTGATGTCGTAATAGCTCGCCTCCAGCACGATGCGCTTGGAAAAGCCCCGATCGCGCAGGAAGGAAGGCGCGATGGCGATGCCTGCGGTGTAGCTGTTGCTCGTCTCGGGCTTAAGGGCCTTGTTGCCGCCCGTCGTCAGGCCGATCTGGCTATTGGGCCCGCCATCCTGCACATAGTTGATGTTCGCGGGCACGCCGTTGGCGATGCAATTGGCGCGCACGGTCGCCGGCAGCGTGGCCGAGTTGTTGCACGGATCGGTAAGCGGATTGTCAAACCGGGACGCGCCGCCGAAAAGCTCGCCGATGCTCGGCGCGCGGAAGCCCTGCGCCCAGTTGCCCCGGAACGTGATGTCGGCAGTGGGCTGCCAGAGGAACCCGGCCTTGAGGTTGGTCGTATCCCCGAACAGCGAATAGTGCGAGTAGCGGACCGCGAAGCTCGCCTCCAGCAGCTTGAAGAACGGTTTGTTCTTCAGGAACGGCGCGCGGAACTCCCCGTAGAGTTCGTCCGCCTTGATGCTTCCCGCCGCAGCCTGCGCCGGAATATCCGCGCCTAGCCCCGCCTGGATCAACGGATCGGGCGTGAAGCTTCCATAGTTATATCGATGCTCGTACCCCGCCGCGAGGCCGAGCGGACCGCCGGGCAACTGAAACAGATCGCCACTGATGTTGGCCGTGAAATCGGTCAGCTCCTGCTTGGACTGATCATGTTCGGTGAACGTGATGTAGGCGAGCTGGGCTGGCGTAATTGTGCCCGGCCCGCCGAAAAGGTCGAGTGGCACGCACGCGCCCGTACAGTTCGCCACCGGCCCTAGCGCTTGCTGAATGCGGGCGCTGTTCACGTTGCCGGTAAAGTTCTGCTTGGCGGTGTTCAGCCCCTCGATCGCGTTCACGTCCCAAAAGAACTTGTGATCGCCGATGTGGAAATTGCCCTCCAGCGTGCCGGTCAGATAGAAAGTGTCGACCTGCTGGTCGTAATGGCGGGGGCCACCCTCGACGAAGCGGCGGCGGACCTGATCGTAGGTCGCGGGCGTGCCATTGACGCCCGAGGACAGCGTGCCGAACGGATTGTACGGATTACTCGCATCGATCGTGATCGTATCGAGCAGATTGCCGTTGCCCGCCCCCGGGCCGACGCTGAGCGGCAGCGGCGCGGCCTGGTTGGCGGACGTGCGCCGGTTGTAGATCGCCTTCACGCGCGCGGTCACGCCACCGAAGTCCGCGCTGGCGTTGACGAAGCCGCCATAGCGTTCGTTGGGAGTGACGAGATAGTTATACGGCCTGAAGTTAAAGCGGTCCGCGTTTGTCAAATCCTTGAAGCTGCCCGCCGTCGGGTTCAGCGGATCGAACGCTGGTCGTCCTGTCGTGACGGCTTTGAGCGTTAATGGGCGGTACGAACCGTCAGGATTTAACACGGAGTTGACCGTAAACCGCCCGAGCGGCGTCGCGCCCGAACAGCCGCCTTGCAGGCAGCTCGTCCCATAGGGCGTGGGATAGGCCGAGATCGCGCGGTCGCTCGCGAAGACCGCGTCCTGCTTGGTGTAGCTCGCGCCCGCGACGATGTTCACCCGGTCGGTGCCCGCGCCGTAGCTCAGCGAATAATCTTGCGTGAAGCCGTCGCCCTTCTCGAAAAAGCCGCTAGCCTGCGCGGTGCCCTCGAAACCGCGTTGCTTCTTCCGGGTGATGATGTTGACCACGCCCGCGATCGCGTCCGAGCCGTAGATCGGCGCGGCGCCGTCTTGCAGCACCTCGATCCGCTCGATCGCGCCGTTGGGGATGATGTTGAGATCGACCGCGGATGGTATGCCGCTCGCCGAAGCACCCGGTACCACGCGCAGCCCGTCCAGAAGCACTAACGTTCGGTTCGCGCCAAGGTAACGCAAATCGATCTGTGCCGCGCCCGCGCCGACACCACCGCCATCGGGCGGGTTGCCCAGATTGCCCGACGCGTTGTTGCGCGTGTTGAGGCCACCGCCCGAGAGCGGCAGGCGCTGAAGGACATCGGCGACGGAACTGAGCCCCGTGCGCTCGATCGCGGCCTTGTCGATGAAGGTGATCGGCGCGGCGAGGCTGAGCGGATCCCGTCGGATACGACTGCCCGTCACGACGATTTCGGCCCCGGTCGCGCCTGGCGTATCGGCAGCCGCTGCCGGCGGCGTATTGCTGGAAGCCGCGTTCAGCGCATCGTTCGGTGCCGAGGCGGTCTGCGCGAGCGCCGCAGACCCGATCGCCATCCAGATCGCGGTCGATGCTGCCAACCTGGTCGCCCGTGCCGAATGACGCATCCGCACCTCCGTTAATGTTGCGTCCAGTTTCGCCGCGCCGACAGGGTTTGCAATCGATTATTGACGGACGCTTGCTCGATTGATCATTCCGCCGTTGCCATGTTGCTGCGGCGCAACAACGGAGGGACGAGGCAATCGCCAAATTGCTAGGCCGACATCATGAAATTTCGAGCGCATCGAGCCGCGCGAGCGGGGCGCAAACCGCAAGCCTGGATGGCGCCGGTAACTCGTTACACACCTAAATCGGTCGCCAACCGCGCCCACCCTTCCCGCCACCGTCCCCTCCCGTTAAGGCTGCGACCGATGAGCCCGTACGACCTGCGCGTCGCCCTGTTCTCGGGCAATTACAATTACACCCGTGACGGTGCGAACGGCGCGCTGAACCGGCTGGTAGGCTATCTGGAACGCCAGGGCGCGCGCGTGCGCGTCTACTCGCCAACCACCGACACCCCCGCCTTCCCGCCGACGGGCACGCTGATCTCGGTCCCGTCGGTCTCCATCCCCGGTCGAGCGGAATATCGCGCCGCGCTGGGCCTGCCCGAACATATCCGCAGCGACATCCGTGCCTTCGCACCGCACCTCTTCCACCTGTCCGCGCCCGATATCCTCGGCCACCGCGCGGTCGGCTTCGGCACGGGCATGGGCCTGCCCTGCGTGGCCAGCGTCCACACGCATTTCGAGAGTTATCTTCGCTACTATCGCATGGGCTGGGCGGTGCCGACGATGGAGTGGATCCTCAAAGGCTTCTACGGCCGCTGCGAGGAAGTCTACGTCCCTTCGCGCGCCATGGCCGAGATGGTGCGCGCCAAGGGTCTTTCGCAGCACATCTATCTTTGGGAGCGCGGCGTCGACCGCGCGCGGTTTGATCCCTCGTTCCGAAGCCTGGAATGGCGTCGGTCGCTTGGCGTAGCCGACGACGAGGTGCTGACCGCCTTCGTCGGCCGTCTTGTGCTGGAGAAAGGCCTCGACGTGCTCGCCGCCACCACGGCGCTGCTCGCCGAACGCGGCGTGCGCCACCGCGTGCTTGTCGTCGGCGATGGTCCCGCGCGCGAGTGGATCGAGGAGCGGCTGCCGAACGCGATCTACGTGGGCTTCCTGGGCGGCGAGGACCTGAGCCGCGCGTATGCGAGCGCGGACATCTTCTTCAACCCGTCGAGTACCGAGACCTTCGGCCAGGTGACGACCGAGGCGATGGCGTCGGGCCTACCCGTGGTGGGCGCGGCGGCGGGCGGCACGCTCGACCTGATCGAGGACGGGGTGACGGGGTGCCTGGCGGCGGCGGACGACGCAGTCGGGTCCGCCGACTGTCTGCAGCGGTTGATCGAGGATGCGGGTTTCCGCGCGAGCGCGGGCGCGGCGGGGCTGGCGCGTTCGGCGCGGTACGATTGGGACGCGGTGAACGATGTCGTGCTGCGACGATACCTAACTCTGCTAGAAGCGCGCGCCCGGGTCGCGGTGCACGCCTGACAGACATCGCACCACGAAGAGCAAGCCGCTAACTCCGGCAGCCGAACTGAGCGGGGGGCTGGAACGCGCACTGCGCGCGCTGGCCGCTCCGGTTCAGCTGGAAATCGAGCGCGCCGCCGCCCGCCACGATCCCGCGCCGCACGGCGTCCACCGAACCAACCGGCTTGCCGCCGATCGCCTCGATCAGATCGCCGGGATTGAGAAACCCATAGCGTTGCGCGGGGGTGCCCGGCGCGACCGCCACCACCACCACGCCGCGATCGGGTACGCCGTTGCCCAACTCCTGCGCCAAAGCAGGGGAGAGGTTCGCGATCGTCACGCCCGCGAGGATGCTGTCGGTGCCCAGCTGCGTCGTCTGGCGCGGCGGGGTTTCGGGCGGCGCCGCGAGACGGACGGGCACGTTGCGCGCACGCCCATCGCGCACGACGGTGAGCATCGCCTCGCGCCCCACCTGCTGGCTCGCGATCCGGTAGCCGAGCGCGCCCGGATCGGCGACCTCCTTGCCGTCGATCGCATAGACGATATCGCCCACCCGCACGCCCGCCGCCGCCGCCGGCGAACCTGGCGTCAGCTGCTTGATGATGACCCCGGTCGGCCGATCGAGCCCGGCTGCGGCGGCGATGTCGCTGGTGACCGCGTCCCCGCTCGCGCCGATCCATGCACGCACGAAACGCCCCCTACCCGCCGCAGCGAGGAACTGGCGCACCATGTTCGCAGGGATCGCGAAGCCGATCCCCTGGCTGCCGCCCGAGCCCGAGACGATCGACGCATTAATGCCGATCACGTCGCCGCGCGCGCTCACCAACGCGCCGCCCGAATTGCCTGGATTGATCGCGGCGTCGGTCTGCAGGAAAAAGCCGCTGTCGCTCACCCCGAGCCCCGTGCGCGCGGTCGCCGAGACGATGCCTTGGGTCACCGTCTGCCCCACGCCGAACGGATCGCCGATCGCGAGCACCACATCGCCCACCTCGGCACGGTCGCTGTCCCCAAGCCGGGCGGTCGGCAGGCGCGCGCCCTTGGGATCGATCCTGAGCGCGGCGAGATCGGACTTCTCGTCGGCGAACACCAGCTTGGCCGGATATTCGCGGCGATCGTTCAATGCGACGAGGATTTCCTCCGCGCCCGCGATCACGTGGTTGTTGGTGACAATCAACCCGTCCGCGCCGACGATCACGCCCGATCCCAGGCTGCGCTCGATGCGCGGCTGCGGTACTTGGCCATTGAACATATAGCGGTAGTAATCCGCCATCGTCGCGCGCTGCGCTACGCGGCGCGCGGTGTAGACGTTGACAACGGCAGGAGCCACAAGGCGCACGACCGGCGCGTAGCTCGCGGTGAGTGCGAGCCCATTCGCGGGTGCGTCCGTGGTACGCGCCTCCCGCCCCGCCGCCTGCGCCGCGAGTTCGGCCGCCGACTGTGCGGCGGCATAGTTGCTGTGTGTGGTGCTGTTGAAGCCGAGCGCGATTCCCAGTCCCGCCGCCAACCCGCCAACGCCGTACAGCCAACGCCTCATACCCGTCCCTCCACCAGATCACGCGCGAAGGCGACCAGCCCGGTCGCGCGCGCGCGTTTCAAACGCTCCGCCGTCAGGATCGCACGCACCTGTTCGATACATTGGCCGACATTATCGTTCACCAGCACATAATCATATTCGGGCCAGTGGCTGATCTCTTCGGCGGCGCGCGCCATGCGGGCGGCGATGACGTCGTCGCTGTCCGCCGCGCGCGCGCGCAGGCGGCGTTCGAGTTCGGCCATGCTTGGCGGCAGGATGAAGACACGGACAAGATCATTGGGCGCGGACTGGCTGAGTTGCTGCGTTCCTTGCCAATCGATATCGAACAATACGTCTGACCCCTGGCTTAGTAGCGCGTGGACGGGCGCAGCGGGGGTGCCGTAGCGATTGCCGAACACGTGCGCCCATTCGAGCAACTGGTTCGCCGCGACCGCCGCCTCGAACGCGGCGGGGGTGACGAAGTGATATTCCCGCCCGTCTTGCTCGCCCGGCCTGGCGCTGCGCGTGGTGGCGCTGACCGACATGGCGATCGCGCCATCGGCTTCGAGCAGCCGCCGCGACAGGGTGGACTTGCCCGCCCCCGAAGGCGAGGACAGCACGAAGAGCAGGCCGCGCCGGGGCAGGGTCAAATCGCGATGACTTCGCTGGGGTAGCGGGGGAACATCCTGTCACTCGTGACCACGGTCGCCCGCTCCACGATCGCCTGGGCGATGATTAGGTGGTCGAAGCGATCGCAGAGGTGGCTCAGAACCTGCGGCAACGCCTCGAGATGGTCGAGCTGGATTGACAACAGCTTGAGACCACCCGCATCCGCCTGCCGCGCGATCTTGCCGATATCGTTCTGAAGCCCTCGCAAACGCGCCTTCAGGGCCACCTCCCAGAGTGAAACACTAGTATAGAGGATAGTCACGCCGGGATCAGCCATCCGCTCGCGCACGGCCACGGGCAGCCGTTTGCTGTCCTGACCCCACCAGAGCAGCACTGGTATCGAGCAGCAATTTCACCAATCGAGCGGTTTGTAGAACAGCTGTTGCAATTCCTCCTCGGTCCATTCGGGCAACTCGAAATGCTCCAACTCGGTCCCGATCAGCCAACCGGGCTGCCGAGGCTGGGCGGCAGGCGGTTCAAGCAGGCGCATCTCGACGGCGGGCTTGTCCTGTGTCCGGATGACTACGGGCGTGCCCACGCGCGCCTGCTCCAGATAGTTACTGAAACGCGCGCGCGCCTCGCGCACGCCGACTTCGAGCGGAGAAGGAGCGGGCAGGCCGACCATGTGCACGCACTAGGTGGTCACTGCGGGTCGATCAAGCCTGACCTCACGTGACGCTGGCAAGTCGCAAAACCGTTTGCGTTGCAAGGCCGCATCGGCTGTGACGGGCCAGAACAAAGCGACCGGATGGGAAACTACCGTGAAAGTTTATTACGATGCCGATGCCGACCTGGGGCTGATCAAGGGCAAGAAGATTGCGATCGTCGGCTATGGCAGCCAGGGCCACGCCCACGCGGCCAATTTGCGCGATAGCGGGGTCGCGGATGTCAGCGTAGCCTTACGCGCCGGTTCGGCGAGCGCGGCGAAGGCCGAGAGCGCGGGCTTTATCGTGCGCTCGAATGCGGACGCCGCGCGTCATGCGGACGTGGTGATGATGCTCGCGCCCGATGAGACGCAAGCCGCGATCTACGAGGCCGATCTCAAGCCCAACCTGCGCCCAGGCGCGGCGCTGGCGTTCGCGCACGGATTGAACGTCCATTTCGGGCTGATCGAACCGCGCGCCGATCTGGATGTATTCATGATCGCCCCCAAGGGTCCGGGCCACACCGTCCGCAGCGAGTATTCGCGCGGCGGCGGCGTCCCTTGCCTGATCGCGGTCCACCAGGACGCGAGCGGCGCGGCGCACGATGTCGCGCTGAGCTATGCGTCGGCGATCGGCGGCGGCCGGTCGGGGGTGATCGAGACCAACTTCCGCGAGGAATGCGAGACCGATCTGTTCGGCGAACAAGCGGTGCTGTGCGGCGGCGTGACCAACCTGGTGATGGCGGGCTTCGAGACGCTGGTCGAGGCCGGATACGCGCCCGAGATGGCGTATTTCGAGTGCCTGCACGAGGTGAAGCTGATCGTCGACCTGATGTACGAGGGCGGCATCGCCAATATGCGCTATTCGATCTCGAACACCGCCGAGTATGGCGATTACGTCACCGGCCCGCGCATCATCACCGACGAGACCAAGGCGGAAATGCGCCGCGTGCTGAAGGACATTCAGGCGGGGCGGTTCGTGGGCAAGTTCATCGCCGACAATCGCGCGGGCAACCCCGAACTCAAGGCCGCGCGCAAGCTGCAGGCGGAGCACCCGATCGAGCAGGTTGGCGCGAAACTGCGCGCGATGATGCCCTGGATCGGTGCGAACAAGCTGGTGGACAAGGCGCGCAACTAAACCAGGATCCCGAGGCCGGCGACATCCAGCCTCCCGTGAAGCCGGCGCGTTCGCGGCCACGTCGGATCACCGGGCTCGCGCGCATCGTTCGCCACACCAGACTATCGCGCGCGTTGGCGATCATCGCCAGGATCGGCCCCTGGTCGATGCCGACCATATCGCTCGCGGTCCAGCCATGGACCGGGTCGACCGACCCGTTGCGCGATCGGGTGTCGGCCGCCCGAAAACTTGGATTGAACGAGTCTACGAACCCGTGACGCCGATAGATGCGCGCGCCGTGAACCCGGTGCATTGCCTGCGCCGCCGGGATCACGATTTCGGGCGCGAAGGGCAAGGAGGCGATCGCAGCGGTTGGCGCGAGCGTGCCATCGTCGAAGCCATCGGGAAAACCGACCGGACCGCGCGCCGAATAGCCTCTGACGGGCTGTTCGACTCCGCGAACGGTCATGCTGGCGCTGCCCGGTCCGTCGCAGGCGGTCAGCCCCCAGATGTCGGCCGAGTAGCCATCCCAGCCCATCGGATTGACGGTTGCGTAAGCGCGCTGAGCGTAGGTGGCGCGTCGGCTGTTCTGGAAATAATCGAATCCCGCCGCGCGCATCGCGGCGTCTCGGATGCCTCGGAAATCGATCCAGATATGGCTGTACTAGTGCCCGAACTGCGGGGCGAATGCGAGGTGACGCGCGGTGCCCTCGCCGCGCCAACTCGCGCCGTAGGTGGCGCACCACGCGGTCCAGGCCTCGGGTCCGGCCGCATGTTCGGGGGCGGCGAGCGCCAGGATGTAGAGGAGCATCGCTTCGTTGTATCCGGTCCAGTCGCGCGCGATGAAGCCGCTTTCGGGATGCCAGCCCATCGCGATGCGCGGCGGGCGCGCCTGCATCCAGCGCCAGTCGACGCGCGCGTAGATGCGGGCGGCGAGATCGCGGACTTCGCGCTCGTCGGGATGATCGGCGTCGAACCACGCTCCCGCGAACAGGACGCCGCCGAGCAGCAGCGCGGTATCGACCGAGGACAGCTCGGATTGTCCAATGCGCCGCCCGCGCCCAAGATCGAGGAAGTGGTAGAAGAAGCCCTTGTGGCCGGCGACGCCGGTCGGCGCGTCGCCTTGCGGGGCGGTCCAGAAGAAGCGCAGCGTGGCCAGCGTCCGAGCGCGCGCCTGTTCGCGCGTGATCCAGCCGCGGGTGACGCCGACCGGCAATGCGGTCAGCGCGAAGCCGGTGGCGGCGATGCTGGCGAAGGGAGCCGACGGCCAGCGATCGGGAGCGAGGCCGTTGGTGGGGTTGGTGGTATCCCAGAAGTAGGCGAAGGTGCGACGCTCTATGTCGTGGATGAGCGGCGATAGCGGAGCGGGCGCGCCCTGCGTGGGCGAGGCCGCCGCCGCAAGTCCCGCCGCGAACGAGACCAGCGCGTCGCGGCGGGACAATATGATCATCAGAAGCTCAAGTACGCGCCGAACTGGAACGTGCGCGGCGGCCCGGCGAGGAAGTTGGGCGCGTTCCCCTTTTTGTCGCCCGGTCCGAAGAAGCTGTTGTAACCCGAGTAATTCGCCTTGTCGAACAGGTTGAACACCTCGGCTTGGAAGCGTACGCCAACGCTTTTGATCTTGACCGTCTTTGCCAGCCGCGCATCAACCTGCGCAAAGTAGCTCGTGTCCCCCACGTTCGAGATCACAAGATTCGGGCCGAAACCCCTGGTGGCGTTGATCACCTAATAAGGCACGCCCGAGCGATGGTGATCAGCGTCGACCCTGTGATACCGAACGGTAGATCGGTTAGGCCCGAGACGACCAGCCGATGCCGCTCGTTGCCCGCGTTTGGATAGAAGGGCTGCTTGGCAATATTGGGAAAGTCGAAGTTGAATGAATAGCCGCGTTCGGTCGAGAAGCTGACCGTGTAGGCGAGCGTGACGTTCCACGGCGAAGCGGCGGAGTAGGGCTTCTCGATATTGACATAGATACCATCGAAGTTGGTCGCGCGCGCCTGGTTCAGTGCGACGACATTGCCGAAACCATTTATTAGCGGAATGTAGTCGTAAAACCCATTCGCGTTGAACTGCGTGCTGCGATTGGCTGGGAAGTAACCGACCTGATCGCGGCCCCAGATGTGGGTGTAAGTGAGGGAGGTATTGAGCAGCCAGAACTTCTGGCGCTCCGATCGAGGCATGATCGGTGTGCGGCGGCTTGGTATCGTTTCTCGTCACGCGAAGCTCGCCGTTCCGGCCAAAGCTCGTCGCCGCGAGTGCCAGCAGGCCGTCGCGGGTCAGATATTTGGGATCGAACAACACGGTCGGCTGTCCCTGATGCGGCAGGCCGTCCTTCGAGAACTCGAAAGTGCTCACCACCTGATTGCGACGACGTTCCTCCTCGGCTGCGTTGCGGAACAGCGTCCGATCATAATAGCGATCCCACCCGCCAAGAAAACGGTGCGCTGATGGCCGTGGAGATCGTAGCTGAAACCGACGCGAGGGGCGAAAGCCTCGTAATAAGGCTTACGATTGTTGCCGGTGGAGATATAGTCGTTCGGGTTGAAGAAATTGCCTGGCTACCTGCCGATTTCGCCACGCTTGTGCCCGAGGTGGATGCGCTGCCCGCCGCCGTTCGCATCACGAAACGGCAGATGAGCGCCTTTCTTCGGCGCCGAGCTGGATCTTCAACTGCGCCGCCGGTGGTGCGACACAGTTGTTATTTGCGGCGTTGCCACGAACCTCGGCGTCGAGGCGACCGCTCGCGCAGCGTTCGACCTCAACTACGACGTCGTTATCGGGGGGGGGGGACGCGTGCAGCAGCGTCGCGCCGGGACTGGACGAGTTTGCTGCTACGCACATCCTGCCCCGCATCGCGAGGATCCGTAAGGTGGTCGAGATTGTCGAAGCGGTCCGTGCGGCCTGAGAAGGCAAGGATAAATCCGGAGCGATAGCTCGGACTCGGAGCGGGTGACGACCACGGCTGTCGTTCTCCCCGGCGAGCTGGAAAATCGAGGTGTTCCAAAAATCCTCAAATCCGGCTGTCGCGCCGAAGATGCGCGGCTGCGCACCGCCGAACGCCGCGTCAATTTCATCGCGATGTTCTGTATCCTTGCTTGGCGGCTGTTCTGGATGACCATGATCAACCGCGCCGCGCCAAAAGCATCGCCCCGGCTTGTGCTCACCGATGACCAGATCACCCTGATCGATCGCCTTGCATACCGCGCCAACGGGCGATGCCAATCCGTACGCTCGCCGATTACCCGACTCTCATTGCGCGCCTCGGCGGCTATCTCGCCCGTGCCCACGATCCACCCCCCGGCAACACCGTCATGTGGCCCGGATGGTCGCGCCACATGGATACCAAACTCGGTGCCAAGATCACGACCACCTGTGGGTGATTGAAAGGATGCCCGGACGCTTACGGGCATCTGCCACCGACGACTTTTGAGAACCCATTGGCAGACAATGTGAGCACGTCGCTATGGTTGCAAGCAGCCGCGGATGATGGCGAGCACATTGGCGATTAGCGTGAGCAGCGCCATCGCCTCATTGTCAGATAATCCCGCACGAACTCGGCATCGATCCCGTCGAGCTGCGCCTGCGTAACGACGCGAAGAAGGGGCCGCTTTCGGGCCACCCCTTCTCCTCGAAGCACCTCGACCGCTGCCTCGCGCGTGGCGGTAATCCGCGTACCGCGGCTGGTCGGCGTCTTCGACGTCGGCCGCGTGATCAATCCGCTGACCGCAGCCTCCCAGCTGCGCAGCGCGATGATCGCGGGGCTCGGCGGCGCGCTGACCGAGGAAGGGGATTTCGACCCCAACAACGGCCGTGCCGTCATCCGCAACCTCGCCGACTATCACGTGCCCAGCTGTGCCGACACGCCCGACATCGCCGTGGAGACGCTCGACATCCCCGATCCCCCGATGGGTGATCTGGGAGCGCGGGGACTTGGCGAGATGGGCACCAACAACGTGCCCGCCGCGATCGGCAACGCGCTGTCCAACGCGACCGGCAAGCGGCTCCGCAGCCTCCCGCTCACGCCCGATCGTGTTCTGGAGGCGCCGCGATGACCCCATTTCGCTACGAGATCGCGACCGGCGCGGTCGACGCGGTTTCACGCGCCGGACGTGTCGACGGCGCGCAGTTCATCGCCGGCGGCACGAGCCAGGTCGACCTGATGAAGGAGGGCGTCCAACGTCCCGCCGTGCTGGTTGACATCGCCCGGATCGGGCTGGACGAGATCACCGACATCGATGGCGGCGGCCTCAGCATCGGTGCCAATGTCCGCAATTCGGTCGCGTCGGACCACCCCGCGATTCAGCAGCGCTACCCGGCCATCGCGGAAGCGCTGCATGCGGGTGCCTCCCAGCAGATCCGCAACATGGCGTCGATGGCGGGAAACCTGCTTCAGCGCACCCGCTGCCTGTATCTCCGGGATTGGGCGCAGCACTGGAATAAGCGCGATACCGGCAGCGGCTGCGCCGCAGTCGACGGGTTCAACCGCCTGCACGCCGTCTTCGGCCCTGCCGTTCATCCTGGGCCGGTCACGCTAGGCGCGGCCGCACTCCGAGCGATGGGTCCACAAACGTGCGCCGCCGTGCTTAATGCGATCATGATTCGCTCCCGCCGCAGCGCGCTCTACCTCCCCGCCTCGAACCCGCGCGCCGTTGCCAAGGCCCGCACGCTGCCCGCCGATGTCATCATCCTCGATCTCGAGGACGCGGTCGCCCCCGAAGCCAAGGACAACGCCCGCGCAGCCGTCATCGCTGCCATCGTTGAGGGTGGCTTTGGCGACCGCGAAATCGTCGTCCGCGTTAACGGCCTCCAGACCCCGTGGGGCGAAGCGGACCTCGAGGCACTGGCCTCCACGCCGCCGCAGGCCGTCCTGATCCCCAAGGTCGCCTCGCCCGGCGATCTCACGGCGGCGGCCGCGCGCGCTCCGCGCGTGCCGCTATGGGCGATGATCGAGATGCCCGCCGCTATTCTGCACCTGGGCGGTATCGCCGCTGCTCCCGGGCTCGGAGCGCTGGTGATGGGCTGCAACGATCTCGCTGCCGAACTGGGGGCCACGCCCGGCGCGGACCGCATCCCGCTCCACCCCGCGCTCGCGCTCACGCTCGCCGCCGCGCGCGCGCACGGCCTCGCGGCGCTCGACGGCGTGTTCAACGCGATCGAGGACGAAGCTGGATTCGCGGCCGAGGCGCGCCAGGGAGCCGCGTTCGGCTTCGACGGCAAGACGCTCATCCACCCGAGCCAGATCGACACCTGCAACGCCGCCTTCAGCCCATCGCCCGAACAAGTCGCCAACGCCCGCGCGGTCGTTGCCGCGTTCGACGATCCGGCGAACGCGCAACTGGGCGCGATCCGGCTCGATGGCCGCATGGTCGAACGCCTCCACCTCGCCACCGCGCATCGAACCTTGGCGCGCGCATGATCGACATGGTCAGCCGCCGTATCCTGGCACTCCTCCAGCGCGATTCGACGATCTCGATCTCAGCGATCTCCGCCGAGGTGGGTCTCTCCCCCACACCCTGCTGGAAGCGCATCCAGAAGATGGAAGCGGACGGCATCATCACCGGCCGCGTCGCATTGCTTTCGCCCGAGGCGGTGGGGCTGGGCCTCAGCGTCTTCGTGTCCATAGAAACCGGCGAGCACAGCGCGGGCTGGCTCGACACATTCGGCCCTCAGGTCGCCGCCATGCCCGAAGTGATGGAGTTCCACCGCATGGCGGGCGACGTGGATTATCTGCTGCGCGTGATCGTGGCCGACATGGCCGCCTACGACCAGTTCTACAAACGCCTGATCGCGCTCGCGCCGTTGAAGAACGTGACGAGCCGGTTCTCGATGGAGCGCATCAAGAGCACGACCGCGCTGCCGCTGTGACGCGGTGCAAGAAGGCGCTCGCCAGCGTTGCGTTGCGCTTCGAGGCGGGGCGTGCAGGCCAGCGCGGTGCTGACCGACGCCTAAGCCGCGCTGCCCAGCGTCCGTGGCTGCGCCAGTCCGTCCAGTCCTCCTCGGCGCGCACGGCATCGGCCAGATCGGCATCACCGCCGTGGGCGCGGCGGTGACGAACGCGGTGTATAACGCGACCGGCAAGCGCATCCGCGAGTTGCCGATCACGCTGGACAAACGGATTTCAGCATCGAGGATAGTAGTGTTCCGACATGGCGGGATCAGACGTCTATGTTCGGCCTTGCCGTAGCAGGCGCGGAGCGAGGTCTGCTGACGCTCAGCAGCACGGCCGCGCCCGCCAGCGCGGACAGGAGCGACCCGCCAAGGACGCCCAGCTTGACCTCGTCCTCCAGCGCGGACGCGCCCCGGAAGGCAAGGTCGCCTACGAACAGGCTCATCGTGAAGCCGATGCCGCACAGCAGCGCGACCCCATAGGTCTGTCGCCAGCTTGCGTTCGCGGGCAGGTCCGCGAGACGCGTGCGCACCGCGAGCCACGTCGCGCCAAGGATGCCCACCTGCTTGCCCGCGAACAGGCCGGCGGCGATCCCGAGCGTGACGCCCGAGCCAGCCATCGCCGCCGTGATGCCGCCGAACGCCAGCCCGGCATTGGCGAAGCCGAAGATGGGCACCACGCCAAACGCCACCCACGAGCCGATCGCATGTTCCAGCCGATGCAGCGGCGAATGCGGGTCATCGGGTCGACCGGGCGCGGGCGCGAGCGGGATCGTGCACGCCAACGCTACCCCCGCGATCGTCGCGTGGACGCCCGAGAGGTGCATCGCCCACCAGATCAGTGGTGCGGGCAGCAGATAGGCCCACAGCGCGCGCACGCCCGCGAGATTGAGCAGGGCGAGCAGCGCGAGGCCGCCGCCCGCCGCTCCGAGCGCGATCAGGTCCAAGCGCTCGGTGTAGAATATCGCGATGATGCTGACCGCGCCCATGTCGTCCAGCACCGCGATCGCGGTCAGCAGCACCTTGAGGCTGGCAGGCACGCGGTTGCCCAGCAAGGCGAGCACGCCCAGAGCAAAGGCGATGTCGGTCGCGGACGGGATCGCCCAGCCCCTAAGCGCGCCCGGATTAGCGTGGTTGACGCCCACGTAGATCAGCGCGGGGACCGCCATCCCCGCCGCCGCCGCGAGGCCGGGCAGGCGGCGGCGTTCCCAGGTGGAGAGCTGGCCATCGACCAGCTCGCGCTTGACCTCCAAGCCGACGAACAGGAAGAAGACCGCCATCAGGCCGTCGTTGATCCAATGCAGCGCGGTCAGCGGGCCGAGCCGGGTCTCGCGCAGGGCGAAGTAGGCGGGCGCAATGGGCGAATTGGCCACCGCGATGGCGAGCGCGGCGGCTGCCATGAGCACCACACCACCCGCCGCCTCCGACGTGAGGAAATCGCGCAGGATGTCGAAGGGATGGCGGTCGCGGGGCATAGCGTGCTGGTGGCTCTTGCCGCCTAGAAGCCGCCCAGCGTCGCGTACCGGTCCAGGTGGAACCCGTGTCCGCCCAGCTGCGCCTCCGCCACGCGCGCGCGCTTGAGATACAGGCCCACGTCGGATGCGTCGGTCATGCCGATGCCGCCGTGCATCTGGATCGCCTCGTTCGTCACCTTGTGCACCGTCCCGCCCGCGCGCGCCTTCGCCAGGCTTGCCAGCTGCGCGGCGTCGTTCGCGCGCCCGTCCAGCGCGATCGCCGCCGCGCGAACCGCCGAGCGTGTGAGCTGAAGATCGGTCGCCATCAGCGCGGCGCGGTGCTGGAGCGCCTGGAACGATCCGATCAATTGACCGAACTGCTGGCGCGTTTTCAGGTAATCGAGCGTCATCGCGAACGCTGCCTCCGCCATCCCCAGCATCTCGGCCGCGAGCGCCACGCGCCCCGCGTCGAGCGCGGGCTCCAGCAGCCCCGCGCCCGCGCCCTCGGTGCCCAGCAGCTCGCCGGGCGTGTCCGTCAACGCGAGATCGGCGTAGGCCCGGCTGTCGAGCGCGTTCAGTGGCGTGCGGATGAGGCCCGGCGCGTCGCCCGCCACCAGAAACAGCGACAGACCGCCCGTCTCGGCCGTGCGCGCCGCGACGATCAACGTGTCCGCCACGTCGCCCTCGGCCACGAACCGCTTGGTCCCGGTCAGCGTCCAGCCATCGCCCGCGCGTACCGCGTGCGCGGCGACCGCGAGCGGCGCGTGGTGCGCGCCCTCGTCGAGCGCCAGCGCGTACAGCCGCTCGCCCATCGCGAGGCCGCCCAGCAGGTCCGCACGCCCCGCCGCGCCCAGGATCGCGGGCGCGATCACGGCGGCGCCCACCAGCGGCGTCGCGGCGAGCGTTGTCCCCGCCGCCTCCATCATCGCGCCCACACCGACATGGCCGAAGCCCGATCCGCCATGCTCCTCGGCGATCGCCACGCCCGCGAGGCCAAGATCGGCGATCGACCGCCACAGCTCGCGGTCGAACCGCTCCCCCTTGTCGCGCATCGCGCGCATCCGACCGACAGGCGCGTGCTCGGCGAAGAAGCCGCGCGCGGTATCCGCGAGGAGCGACTGCTCCTCGGTCAGGATGAAGCTCATTCCCGCCCCTTATTGGTGATCGCGCAAGCCCAGCCCGCGCTTGGCGAGCACGTTCAGGTTGATCTCGGTCGTCCCGCCCTCGATCGAATTGCCCTTGCTGCGCAGCATCGTGCGCGTCGCCTGCAAGCCCTTGGACGCGAAACCGGGGCCGTCCCAACCCAGTCCATCGACGCCCAGCGCCTCGACCGTGAGCTCGAGGCGCGCCTTGTTCAGCTCGGCGGCCGCCGATTTTGCCATGCTTGCCAACGCGTCGGACGCATAAGGCGGCCGCTCCTGCTGCAAGCGCCGTAGCGTCAGGCCGAAGCTCTGCTGCGCCATCGCCTGCTCGGCGACGCGTAGCCGCAGTCCCGCGTCCGCGATGCGCCCGTCGGGTCCGCCTGCGCCGTGGCGCGCGGCCTCGATCAGATCGATGCCGTCGCCGCGCGCGAAGCCCTCGGCGGAGATATTGGCGCGTTCGTGCGCGAGCAACGCCTTGGCGATGTCCCAGCCCTTGCCGCGCTCGCCGATCAGCTGGTCCTTGGGCACCTTCACGTCGGTCAGGAACGTCTCGCAGAAGGGCGAAGCGCCGCTGATCAGCGGGATCGGCCGCGTTTCGACGCCGGGCGTATCCATGTCGAACAGGAGGAAGCTGATGCCCTCATGCTTGGGTGCGTTCGGATCGGTGCGCACGAGGCAGAACATCCAGTCCGCCTGGTCGGCGTAGCTCGTCCAGACCTTCTGGCCGTTTACGAGCCAGTGATCGCCCTGATCGACGCAGCTGGTTCTGAGCGAGGCGAGATCGCTGCCCGAGCCAGGCTCGGAATACCCCTGGCACCAGCGGATCTCGCCCTTGGCGATCGGCGGCAAGAAGCGACGCTTCTGCTCCTCGGTGGCGTATTTCGCCAGCACCGGCCCCAGCATCCAGATGCCGAAATTCAAATGCGCGGGCCGCGCGCCGATACGCTTCAACTCGTCGGCGAGCACGGCGGCGTGCGCCGTGTCCAGCCCCGCGCCGCCATATTCGGGCGCCCAGGTCGGCACGGTCCAGCCCTTCGCCGCCATCCGGTCGAGCCACAGCTTGCTCTCGGGATTGCGCCACTGCGCGCGGCGACCGCCCCACGCGACCTCGGCTTCGGGAGAAGGGGTGCGGATCGAGGGCGGGGTGTTCGCTTCAAGCCACGCGCGGGTTTCAGCGCGGAAGGTATCCACATCGATCATTACGCTCTCCATCGATCGCCGTTCTAGCCGCGCGCATCGCGAGCGGCTAGTGCGCGCGCACGCTGAGCCAATAGAGCGCGGCCGCGCCCGCCACGATGCGGTACACCGCGAACGGCCCGAACCCGTGGCGCGAGATGAACGTCACGAACAGGCGTACCACCACCAGCGCCACCAGAAACGCGACCACGAAGCCGACCGCGATCAGATCGAGCTGGCCCGTGCCCAGCGCATGGCGCGCCTTCCACAGCGACAGCGTGGTCGCGCCGAGCATGGTGGGCACCGCCAGGAAGAAGCTGAACTCGGCTGCAGTCTTGCGCTCCACGCCGAGCGACAGCGCGCCCATGATCGTCGCGCCCGAGCGGCTGATGCCGGGCAACATCGCCAGGCACTGGATGACGCCGATGCCGAACGAGGTCGAGGGCGGCACCTCGGCCACGCCCACCACGCGCGCGCGGCGCACCAGGCGTTCGATGATCAGGATCGCGACGCCGCCGATGATGAAATCCCAAGCAACCACGTCGGGCCGCTTCAACAGCGCCTCGATCCTTTTCAGGAAGATGAGCCCGATCACGGCGGCGGGCAGGAAGGCGAGCACGATATTGCGTAGGAAATGCCACGACGTACGGTTGCCCGCGACCAAGCCCTGACCCACCGCCCAGAAGGTGCGCCAATATAAGACCACGATCGCGAGGATCGCGCCAAGCTGGATGACAACGTTGAACAGCGCCCATTTCTGCGCATCGAACCCCAGCAGCTCGGTCGCGAGGATCAGGTGGCCGGTGGACGAGACGGGCAGGAACTCGGTTACCCCCTCCACGATGCCCAATATGATGGCGGTCAGCAGCGATCCATGGTCCAAAGCTTAGGGTCCTTCAGGCGATCCGGGGAAGCAGGCCGCGCGCGACACCCGCGGCGCGCGTAATTTCATGGGCCAGCTCGTGGCGCAGCGCAAAGACTGCCGCCAGCCATGTCGCGCCGCTGAGCAGGCCGACGCCGATCAGCTCGAGCACGGGCAGATGCTGGGGCCAACCCTCGATCGTCATCACCACGGTTGCCGGCACCGCCGTGATCGCCGCAATCAGGCCGCTACGCACGAAACCGCGCGCGGTTGTGGCCCAGCTGAGCTGCGTTGCCGCGTGAATGCCGGGCGAATAGAGCAGGACCGAGGCGACCGCGTCGAGGATGCGCGTCGCGGCCGCCCAGACGATTCCGCCCGTGTACGCCGCGACGGTGAAGGTTGCCACGCCGATCACGCCGCGCACCATCTCCAGCCTCGCCATCGTGCCCTCCTTGCCGACCGTGATGAGAACGACGCCGCGACACGCGACGATAAGGCTGATCGCGCCTGCGAGTGCAACGATCGCGAGTACCGGCGCGGCCGCTACCCATTGCGCGCCGAACAGCAGCGAGATGAGCGGCGCGCTAAGCACACCAAGCAACGCGAACAAAGGCCAGAACAGGCCGGTGACCATGCGGTTCATCACCCCATAAACGGGTCCGATGCCCGCATCGGTATCGCGGTCGCGCGCGAGCTGGCTCTGCATCACGCGCTGCACCGACTGCATGACGGTGTTGTTGAATGTATCGATCAGGTTCGCGCCGCGATTGTACAGACCGTTGGCCGAAGCCCCCATCGCGCGCGTGAGGATGATGTCGGGCATGCGGTTGGTGACGTTAAGAATGATCGATGGCGGGATGATCTTCGCGCCGAACGCGAGGATCGGCCGCACGTGACTGAACCCAAGGCGCGCGGCGGCGAGATCGGCGCGTTGCATGCACAGCGCGATCACCAGCGCCACGCTGACGCCTACGCCGCCGCCGATCGGCATCGATCGCCAGCTCCAGCCCGTGGCGGCGAGCGCGATCGTGACGACGGCGGCAAGGCCGACGTTGACGACCGTGCACGCGACCACGCGATCGAACCGCATTTCGCGCTGCATGATACCGAACACGGTCAACAGCAGCGAGGTCAGGCCGCCATACCAGGCGAGGATGCGTACCGAGATTGTCACGCGCTGATCATGCGCGAAATCGCCGATCAGCGGCGCGCCCAGATACAGTAGCCCCGCGATTATCACCGCCTGCGCGAGTGTGAGCAGGAGGACGCTCCCCAGTTTCTCGGGCGGCATCTCGCGCTCGCGCACGATGTACGAGGAAAAGCCGACGTTGAGGACCGCGTTGATAATGCTGACCAGCGCCATTGCCGCCGCATAGATGCCGAGTTCGGACGGGCTCAGCAGCCGCGCGATCGTGATCGAGGCAGCGAACGTAATGATGAACGTGCTGACATTGCCGCCGAACATGATGCCGATGCCGCGACGGACCGACATCGCTAGGCCTGCGCGGCGCGCGCGACGAGGGGAGGGGTCTTCATGATCGGCAAACCTTCAGCCAAGCGCTGGCGCGCTACCACGCCGCATGCACCCGCACCAACTGGTTCAGACGGCGGCGGTCGCGCGCACTTCGTTGAAGCGGCCCGCCTTGCGGTAGCGTTCGAGGTAGGTGGGCGCGATCGCCTCCATCGGCGTGGGGTGCACACCGAACGCCTCCAGCCCCGGCACGCCCGCGCCAACGACATTGTCGCGGCCGAGCATGCGGTACTGGTCGCTCGTCATCGGCATGACCGGCAGATAATCCCCCACGCGCGCCATCAATCGCGCGGCAGCGTCGGGAACGTCGATCAGCGGCTTGTCGGCGCGGATTTCGGTCATGATCCAGGCGAGAATTTGGCGGAAGCTGTACACGGTAGGGCCACCCAACTCGAACAGTCCCGGTCCGTAGCGCGCGGAATCGGCGAGGGCAGCGACGATCGCGCTCGCGACATCGACGACATACACCGGCTGAAAGCGCGTGGCACCCGCGACGACGGGCATCACGGGCGCGATTTTCGCCAGCGCGGCGAAGCGATTGATGAACTGGTCTTCCGGTCCGAACACCAGGCTCGGCCGCAGGATGGTCGCGCCCGCAAATGCCGCGCGCACCGCCGCCTCTCCCGCCGCCTTGCTGCGTCCATAGTTGGACGGGGATGCCGGGTCCGCGCCGATCGCGGACACGTGCACCAGCGCGCGCACGCCCGCGCCCGCCGCCGTGCGCGCGACCGTGCCCGCGCCCTCGGCATGGATGCCCCGAAAACTGCGCCCACCGCCTTCGGCCAATATGCCCACCAGGTTCACCGCGCCGTCCGCACCGTGCATCGCGGCCGCCATCTGGCGCTCGTCGGTCAGATCTGCCGCCATCAGCTGGATTTGCCCCGGCTGACCGAGCGGCTTCAGGAACATCGCCGCATTGGGCCTGCGCACTGCGATCCGCACGCGCGCACCCGCATCCGCGAGCTGTTGGACGACATAGCGACCAAGAAACCCCGAGCCGCCGACAACCGTAATCAAGCCTTGCATCGTCGCCTAAAATCCATTCGTACCCGTCGCCCGGCTGATAGCGTCCGCGCGCATGAATTGACAGCGGGTGCGGCTTCGCCTACCCGCGCCGCCTTGCTGCCGTCTTAGCCCAGGTGGTGGAATTGGTAGACGCGCTGGCTTCAGGTGCCAGTGACCGCAAGGTCGTGAAGGTTCGAGTCCTTTCCTGGGCACCATTATCGCCTTGTAAGTGCTTACATTTACTTCCTATTCTGTTGAGCTTGTCCGCTTGTTCCCCCATATTTTCCCCCACACTGGGCTCGGTTGGGGGCAAACGGGATCGAACGATGACGCACCGCACGCTCTTTCGGTTAGTCGCATTTCTTTCTCGCGGCTTGCGCTTTATCTCCCGTATTTATTGGCAATCAGGATCGTTAATCGGCGAGGCGACCAGTTCCCCGAGCTGGTCCTTTTCAGGAAGCACCAAGCCGTTGTGGGGTCACGCAAAGAGCGGTGAGTGTACCTCCCAATGCGAGCGAGCCAAGCGGTCGCATACAAATGCTGCCATCGTCTTCGCGGCCTCCTCACGCTTACCCCGTGTGTTTCGACGCTAAAGTCACCGCCGCCCAGCGCGGGGCACGGCAAAGCCTTATGGATAGGGATAGGCGCAGATCGTCTGGGCTAAATTGTTGCATGAGTGTCAGAGAACAGAAAGCGAACAAATAGGCAAGCGCTCATGCGCTGGACCCGCATCTCAAATCCGGCCGATCAGCCCACCGCGTCTGCAACGCTCGGGCTGATCGCTTCTAAGGGTTCGATCCAGTTCACGTTGATTTCGTCAAACCCGACGCGAACACCATGCAAGCGCACCTCTCGACCGACCAGGCCATATCCTGATGACGGAGCATGTAGCCGCCAAGTTCCACCATCGGGCGTGCACAGGCGCATCAATGCTCCGAACAGTTGTAGTTGGCCCGTTAAAACGTGCTGCTCAGGTATCTGCAACAAGATCATTAACTCCCGCAGAAACATTTCGTGTGCATGTTACGTAAGAAGACTACTATTGTTGCACAACGTCTAACAAGGAGGAATATCCGCCTTCTACACTGCTAAAAGAGTAAATTGCGCTAAGAATATACGTTAGAGCGTCTACAAACGGACGTCTCCGCCCTGATATGTACAAGCCACCGATTATTTTTAGCAAGGCCGAATGCGTCTTGGCAAGCGCGTCACTTGGCCCAGCGTGGCGCGAACTCCGTCATATCGAGCAAAGACGTAGATAGTCGGAGCGGATGCGCCTTATGGGTGTGAGAGAACAGAATGCGGATATTGCTGTCAACCGCCAACCGGTTGATGGCCGGTTGACGCCTAGTTGGCGAACGCACCGCGATGGTGGCGCACGCGAGCGGAGCCTGCCCCTGTCAACCGCCACCAACCGTCAACCACCTTTTGAGGGCGTCGCTGCGATATAATAAGGGCGCGCAATTTCCCTTTGTGCTAGATCGCCGGGGAGGGACCCATACGGGTACAGTCGCGCTCGAAAGCCGGATCGGCCGTGTTCAGGCGTACTGGCGTTGCGGGTGCGGTACTTTCCGGCCTAGGCGCACCGCACAAGCGGTCCATTCTCCTATGGCCTCGCGCACGTTCGCAACGGCTTCCTCGCGCGTGTCGCCATCGGAAATGCAACCGGGTAGCTCCGCGACTTCGGCGAACCAGCCGCCGCCTTCGTCCACGCTCAGAGGGCGAACTGCTATGCTATAATCGGCGTTGCTCATTGCCGTCCCTTCCTTGGCACCTATCCACATACGCACAAAACCGCTGAACGTATATTGGCTTGATCGGTCGCCGCGCCGGGATGGTTAGAATGTCCGCCAGCGCCGGGTGCGACAGCTGATAATGTGAGCCGTGGGAGGGCGAATCGCAAGCGATGCCTTGCGATCGGCAAACAGCGGCGATGTCTTCGATCCGCCAATCGCCCTTGGGGTTGCGCCGCATATCGACAAGCCGCTTCTCCGCTTTCGCCAATGGATCAGACTTTGGGCTTGGGGGTGCGCGCGGCGAAGCGGGGGACCTGATAGTCTGGGCGGAGCCAGCGCACGTGCCCTCGCGTTCCTCGGCTGCGCGCTCGGCGTTCAAGGCTACCAACCGCGTAACGATTTGCGCGTGGGTGAGGTCGGCGGGCCAGCCATAGGCGGCGGCAACGGCGCGATCCAATGTGTCATGTAACTCGCGCATGATCCAGGCGCGAGCGTCGCGGGCGTCGGCCTCTTGTGCTTGGGTGAGCGGGTTCCCGGCGCGGATCAGCGTAACGAGGTTGTAAAGGCCCGTCATGGTAAGGCGCGGATGTTCGGCGAGCGCGGCCTTGCGAGTGGAGTCGAGTTCGTCGGCGATGGTGGCGATGGTGTGGCGGATGGCGTGCGTGGGGTCCGGGAAGGGAAAGGAGTCAAAGACCTTGCTTTTGTTGTAGCGGTTATCATTCCCTACGCCCAGCCAACCCCCAGCGCGGAGCGCCCATTCAGTATGTATGCGCGAGGATAGCACGCCCAACGCGAAGCCATCTTCGAGCGCTGTGGCGACGATCATATTATCGGGCAGGATCGTTGCGTCCAAAAATTCGAACACGCGGTGCTTGGACGTTTCCACGGTAGCAATGAAGCGCGGCAAGCCTTTGAGGGCGGGCCTTAGCTCCGAGCGCGGCTCGCCGAAAATCCACCAATTGTTGCGATAGGTCGCGCGGGCGTTGACGGCGCGCCCATCCGGCTTGCCTTGTTCGTCTACGCTATCGCGGACCTTGGAGAGAACGTGTTGCCACACCTCCGGAAACCGCCCTCGCACGTCCGCCTCGCCCAGTCCGAACAAGTCGATCACCATCATGCCGCCCGCGCGCTTGCCGCTGAAACCTTGCATGAGGTCGCGGCCGTTGCGGTAGGGGCGGATATGCGCTTCGAGGCCCGGCCTTCTCCCCAGCCCCAGCGCAACCGCGTCGGCGGGAGTGACGATGAACCCCGCCCCGTGCAGCTTCACACCGGGGCAGGCCAGCCCTTCGTTGGCGAGCAGCGGCGTCGCGCCGGTCACGTCCGCGCCGATGGTGAGGTCAGCATTTATGTGGCCTAGGGTGCCCTCAGTCCGGATTTCGGGTGTATCGGTATCTAGCGCGGCCTCCTTCACCACTTCAAGCAAGCACCCGTCCCGCGCACCCGGCGCGGCGACCGTCATGGCGATGCGTACGGCAGCGGGTCCACCTTCCTTTTGCTTGCCCTTACCCCCGCCCAGCCGCTTGCCGGGCTTGATCCACGGATGATCGCCTACCGCCATAACAAGGCTAAGCTCGCCCAGGTGTCGCGCCACCACGCGGCGGCTGAACACTTGCGTGATCGAATTGGTAGTGACGAAGCCGAACCGGCGCAGCTTCGTGCCCGGCGCGATCAGTCGTGTCGCGGCGCGGTCCCACCATTGCATGACGAAATCCGCCGATCCCGGCACGTCCGGGTTCGCTTTGGCGAGCGCGTCCACATAGGCGTCGCCATGTTCGGCGCGCACGTCCTTGCCGCCTATGAAAGGCGGGTTGCCGACGATGAAGTCCGCGTCCGGCCATTCGGCGGGGAGGGGCAATGGATTCCCGCTGGCGTCGCGCTGCAATAGCGCGTCGAAGCCACCGTGCTTACCCCCGTTGATCGCCCCCGTCCGGCGCAACACAGGTTCGGGCACCTCCCCGCCGACATTCACCGCGCGCCAGCGGAGATAACCGATCCATACCAGCAAGTCCGCGATCACGGCGGCACGGGGGTTCAATTCGAGGCCTAGGAAGTTTTCGGGAATGACGCCTTGCTCGCCGTGTCCGCCCAGCATCTGGATCGCAAGCCGCACGCGTGCTTCGAGCGCGAGGATCAACTCCATTGCGACGTAAAGGAAGTTCCCCGTTCCGCACGCGGGATCAAGCACGCGCACTGCTTTGAGCTTGCCGTGGAACGCGACCGCCGCCGCCAGCGCGCTATCGTCGTCCCCGGCTTCGACGTGCGCCGCGATAGTGGCTTCCACCGCCGCCCAATCGGCTTCAAGCACGTCCATGATCGTCGCGCGCACCAATCGTTCGACGTAAGGGCGCGGCGTGTAGTGCGCCCCCAACTTGGCGCGTTCGGTCGTGGAAAGCGCTTGCTCTAGCAGCGTGCCGAAGATGGCCGGTTCCACCTTCGCCCAGTTCTGGCCCGCCGCCGCGTGCAACTCGCGCACCTCTGCCCAGCCGAGCCGGAAGAAGGTGGGATCGGAGAACAGCCCGCCGTTGAAGTATTTCACGTCCGCGCCCACGGCGAGGCTGTAGCGTTCGGCGGGGGGCGGCTTGCCCATCGCGCGCCACAATTCGGCGAGGCCGTGTTCGAGGCGGCGTTCGTCCACGCCCTTCGTGGGATCGTGCGCGATGTCGGGCAAGCACTCGCCCAGAAAGCGCGTGAACGCTCCGGCCGGGAGCAGGCCGACATTCTGCGCGAACATGCAGAACAACAGCCGCATGACGAACAGCGCGGTATCTTCGAGCCGTTGTTCGCGCTCGCGTTGGGAGAGTGCACCGCCGCCCCAGCGATTACTTTCCTCTATGAACTTGCTGACTTCGGCGAGGCGCGCCGCAACCGCGCGCGTGACTTCCGCCGCCTTGGCACGCGGGTCCAGGCTGCGCGGTTCGGTCCACACGGCGCGGAGCCGGTCGCGCATTTCCAGTTCGGCAAGGGCTTCGAGCGGGATGCGATACTCGCGCGCGTTCGGGAAGAAATCATAGCCGCGCCCGTTGCCGCTGAAATCGAAATACAGCTCGAAGGCGCGGCCAACATCGCACACGATAAGGAACGAGGGCCACGGATGATCGGCCGGGAGCGCGACCGCGTAGCCCTTGGCTTGGGCGAGCGCGCCCTGCATCAAGCGATCATATTTCGCGCCGGACGGGGCAGCGGGGGCGGACGGGGCGGGATCGAACAGGTCGGGGCGCTTGTCCCCCGCGATGCGCGATTGTTTGGCTTCGAGGATGAAGCACCCGCGCTTGTAAAGATCGATAAAGCCCTTGTCCCCCATCTGGGGATCACGGACGTAGCCCTCGAATTGATAGTCCCCCAGCCTGCCTTGCGCGCCCGGATCGGGTGGGGGCACGTCCAAGACGGTCGCCAACTCGCCCAGGAACAGCGCGTAATTGGCCCGCTCCGCGCCACCCTCGCGCCCTCCCCATCGTTTCAGAAAGTCATCTATCCCCACACGGCTGGCTTAGCGGACGGGCGCGGGGGCGCAACCTTGCTGCGACGCCAGCGGGGTTATTTACAAAATGCCGACCCCCCCCTGTCCAATTTCGCGCGCGTGCGATCCGTGCCCCCTGTCCCAAGTGTCCCATCGGTCCCAATCGAACTGGACGAACGCCGCGTGGGACAGGGTGGGACAGCCTGGCCAAACAAAGTCGCATCAAATCTTCAGCTTGGATGGCTCGAACCCGGGTTATTCATCGTCATCGGGACACATGGGACCGTTGGGACCGTCATCGGAGCAGCCGGTTTCGGGGAGTGTGAAAAACCCCCGCTTCTTCGTCCGGACGATGCTCCCATCCTTCGCCATGCGCGCAAGCATACGACGAACGGCGGCGTGCTTACCCCCAATCGCATCAGTTACACCGGTCGCATTCATCGGCTCGCCCGCTTCGCGCAACGCGTCCACCACCTCTTGCCGCTCGCCCGTCTTCGCCAACTCGCGCGCGTCGCCAATGATGCGCCACGATCCTGTGGCCCGGTCGCGTTCGAGCGCTTTCGAGTAATCATCAAGATCACGGCCTTTGCCATGCAACGTAAATCGATCGCCCTCGCGTGCGAGCACTAGCAGCGTGTCAGCAACGCCTGTCAGACCATGCGTTCCGCTAATCGTCTCGAAAGGATCGTCGGATTCCATCTTGCGGACGTGGTGCACGACGATGATCGCCAGCCCCTGCCGCTCACGCGCCATATTTAGCAAAGGCGCGATTGCTGCGGCGTCTTCGCTATAGGCGGACCCGCGTCCCGTCTCACTTGGGCGAATGCAGCGCAGCGTGTCGAGAATAATCAGACGCGGAGCAGCGGCGCGTTCGGTCCATTCGATCAGCGCCGCCTCTAGCCCGTCCCCGACCATGCGGGCGTTTGTTTCGATGGTGAGGCGTTCGGGGAGGTCGCCCGACGGACACAGTTTACGGAGCCGTTCCTGTAAGCGCCGGTTACTATCCTCGAACGCTCCATAGAACACGTCGCCTATCTCGCATTGACGTCCGCCAAGCGCGTTTCCCCCGGATGCGACCGCGACCGCAATGTCGAGTGCGGCCCAGCTCTTGCCCAGTTTGGGCTTGCCAGCGAACAAGGCCAACCCCTCCGGGATCAGGTGGGGAACGACGAAGCGGACCGGCTCGAACGTCATTAGGTCAAGCGCACGCGCCGAAAGCCTGCCCCAGCGCGGAGCCGCGTCCGGCACGGGCCAAAGCGCTTCGTGATCGGGCGAGTGAAGCCCGACATTTTCGCGAGCAACTGAAACGTCGAAGGCTCGCAACGCGAGCGCGGCGGTTGCCATCGTCAGTTCCTTTCAGGGTGTGCGGGCGAGGCAAAGGCGGCGCGCACGGCGTCCGGCCCCATGTCTTGCAAGGCGTCATCGAAGTCCCATCCGCGCGGGGGTGCGCCGGACGGGTGTGGTGGGCGTGCGATCAGTCCAGACATGGCGCGCGCCGCGTCGGCGGCTTTGGCCTCGCCCACGGGGTCCAGGTCCGCGCCCACGATAATCGTGGCGGCTCCCCAACGGCGGCGCATCGCACGCGCCACCGCTTCAAGGTTCGCCGCTGTCATCGCGGCGATGGCGCATAGCCCGGTCGCGGCGTTGATCGCCGCCGCCGTTGCCATGCCTTCCGCCAACGCGAGCACGCGGCCGGGTTCGCCGCGCCCCCAGCATAGCCCCGCCGTGCGCGCGTCGGGGAGGAAGCGCTTTAAGCCGTCCGGGGCGATGGTTTGGACGTTCCAAAGCTCGCCCGTCGCAAGGTCGCGCATGGGTATGAACAATCGCCCGCCCGCCACGCGCAATCCTTCGAGCGATAGTCCCTTGGCTTCGGCGTAAGGGTGCGCCGTGGCGGGGCTGGCCGCCTCCCACAATGCCACCGCCCGCGCTTGCGCCTTTTGTGTCGGGTGAGGTCGCACGCGGCTTTGGCGACCCGCTGGCGCGCGTAGTTCGCCCCAGCGCCGGGCCGAGTGACGCTCGGGCCGTCGGCTCGCCATGTGATCCGGTCCAGCCCTAGCCGATAGTGGCCGAACGCTCCGGCCGGGTGCTTATCGAGGTGCAGCACCGCCCACCCGTTCAGCTTGCCCGGCCGGTCGCCATCGGCGCGGAACCGGACCAGCCCCCCCCGCGCCAGCTTGGACGCGAGGGGGACCGTAGGATGTACGCCCGCCGCCGCCATGGCTTCGAGGAAGGCGGGAATCGCGTCCGCGCTCATACGCGGCGCCCATTCCACGCCAGCGCGGCAATGACGGACGCAAGCACGGCGGGGATGCCGTGACGAGCGATCAGGTGTTGATGGCGAAGGGTCAGGGGATTACAAGCCGAGTGCGTAGCCGCCAAGCAAACGCGCCCGGCCTCGGAGCTAGACGCTCCGGGGTCGCGCTGTTTCTGGGGCATGGCTCAAGAAACCTCCCCGGCTTCGATCAGCGCGCGAAGGCTATCGGCCCTTATGAGGCGGCGGCGGCCCAAGGTGACGCTAGCCAAGCGGCCTTCGGCGATCGCCTTGTAAAGCCAACTGCGGCCCATGCCGGACACGCGGCAAGCATCAGTGATGCCAAGCGCAATAACTTCGTGTTGTGTTCGGTAGTATTTCGCATTTGTCCGTCTCCACACTTGCGCCCCCCAGTGGGGCGGGACGGAGAGGCACTTGTGCTATCTCGGGGGGAAACGCATGAGACTTGTTTGCGACAGAAATCACGACCGCTCTGCGAAGCACGCGGAATACTTTCGGGTCAATCGACGGATCGTGCTTTCGTCCACCCCGTTGCCAGCGGCTCTCGGGAGCACCGCCAAGATAGAAGCTCGAACCGAAGGCGAGCGCCCGGACTGCAATCTTTGGGCTATTTCGCCGACCATTCGATCATCATCGTGTTGAAACGGCGTTGCCCCCTTTGGTCGGCCAACACGCCCAATCGGGAAGGAAGCGCGCATTTCAGCGGCTGCAATCTGAACGTCCGGTAGGTAAATTTCGATACTCACCGTCAGACCAGCGGAGTCCCAATCTGAATGATAAATCCAATCTCGCACCAACGTTCGCAGTTGCGGCTTCGTAAATGCTCCGAGACTTTCAGTATCTCTAACCCTAATTCTTCCACACATTAAAAACCTATAAAGGTAACGAACTGTTCTTCGTTCCTTTGCATAAGCCGTAAAGGTCCGCTGTGGTCTAACCCAGCCCTCTTGTTCTCGGTAACGCCAGTTCCCGCGAGGCAAATCACCAGAGAATGGTCCCTGTCCACGACGTTGCATTTCGTTTTTTTCTTCATACGTCGCCCTGCGAAGCACCCGCTGATTATAAAGCCAACCCATCCCGCCTCCGTGCGGCTCCGATAGTGAAACGGGGAACCGCGTCGGAGCGCGCGCTTGTCAGCTGGCCAGCCTATCCCCGCGACAGAAACATATGCGAACAGCAACGGATGACAAAGCGCGAGCGCGGCGATTGCTGTGGACAACCGCCCTCGCATCTCGCTTCATGCGATCACGCGTGCTCCACTCGTCCCCACGTTTGCCAGCGATGCCCGCGCGTTCGATAGCTCTCGCTTTGGCGGGTTTGACAAGCCCGCCAGCACAGACGCGGCTGCCAAATCTATTGTGACGGTGACGGCTACGCTCGCCTTGTCGGCATTGAGAGTACCCCAGCCGCTCGGAAACGGGCTATCCAGTCAACCGGATCGAACGTCGGGTTTTCCGCATTGTTGACCATGACGTTGACTTCCCGGTTAGTGTGAGGTGGGCGGCGGCATCGATCCGACTGGGATCAGGCGACGCACGTCGGCGAGCACGGCTTCGCGTTCCTCGCAGGTCATATGGCGGCCGTCATCTTCCGGCCGGAACATGACCTCCAGCTTCGCCCCTAACGCGGTGAGGTCCGGTGCGGGCGTGGCAACCATGCGGCGTTCGATGTCCAACTCCTCGCTGCGTAGGCACAACGAGAAGACACTGTGGTAGCTGGAGATGCACTCGTCTCCCACGTGGGTATTGTCCCGTTCGAAGCGTTTCCGGTCGTTGAGCGCGCGGGCGTGCTCGCCATACGCTTGATCCCAATCGGCGCGGCGGTGGCGTCCGACAGTGAGGCCGCGCGAGAGATCGGCGCGGGTTGTGGGCAAAGATGCGTTAACCATGATCGAACATCCTTCGTTCGGTTGGGTCAGAGCCGGGCCGGGGTGCAACCCTGCCTCGGCTCGGCTTCACGCGCGGCTAGGCCGCCTATTCCGCGCCCGTTGTTGGACCTTTTGGCGCTACCCACCATGGGAGCGTTACCAATTATAAAGATGGAAGCGCGGGATGGTCATCCGATGGCGCGCACGTTGTCTGCCTCCACGATGCCCATCCCCGCCGCGTGTTCCCGGATCGTGGACGCGAGGCAAGACGGGCCAAGTGGGCGTAATGCTTGCGGGTCATCGGTTCATCGGCGTGACCCAGCGCGTCGGCGATCACCGCCATGGGCACACCCTTGCGCGCCAGCCGCGCGCCGTACGTCCGGCGCAGATCGTGATAGGTGGCCCGCTCTACGCCTCCGGCGACACACGCCGCGTTAAAACAGCGGGATGGCTCGCTCGCACCCGAGCGCCGTCCCGTGGCGTGCGTGAACAGGTGCGCCGGGGAGCTTACCCGTCGCCGACCGCGTGGATAGCGTCACACGCACACCCAAACTCATACTTTCACCCTCACCCTCGAAATGTACATTTGCTCGACGGCGATCCGCATGGAGGTTGTCAGCTTTTTTTACACTCTTCGCCAGTTGGCGCGAGCGAAGTACCGAAAGCCAACCCTTAAGCGCGTGTGGCCTGGTTCTTGCTGCACTGCGGGACAGCGATAATCCTCGTCGCAGTGCTCGTCCATTATGTAAGTCCCGAGTGTAGGATTTGGTGTATGCATAAAAGTCTAAGTGCCTCCCTCGGGTTTCACGAAGAGCAAGCAAAGCTGCCAACCTTATTTGGCCAAGTAAACAGAAAGCTGGAGGAAGCGTCTCGCAAGTCGACGCATTCAGGTTCCAGCTACTTTGGCGAGACGATTAGCCGCTTGATGGACATCATCGTGGCTACACTGATGATTGTTATTATTGCACCGCTGTTTGTCTTATTGGCATTTATCATCTGGGCGAACGATCGAGGTGCCCCAATCTTCACACACCGTCGGATCGGCCGCGACGGGCGAACATTTCCGTGCCTGAAATTCCGGACCATGGTGATCGATGCGGACCAGCGGCTCAAAAGTTTGCTCGCATCCGATCCTGTCGCTGCGCGCGAGTGGGCATTAAATCACAAATTGCGTGTAGACCCGCGGATCACGCGGCTGGGCGGTTTTCTGCGAAAGACGAGTCTCGACGAGCTTCCGCAGCTCGCCAACGTCATAATAGGTCATATGAGTCTCGTTGGTCCGCGCCCAATCGTGCAAAGCGAGGTCAATCGCTATGGTCGCTATTTTGAGCATTACTGTCAGGTGCGACCCGGCATAACGGGATTATGGCAAGTGAGCGGCCGCAACGACGTTAGCTATCGCCGCCGAGTTGCCCTTGATACGTTTTACGCTCGACGAAAGTCGATGAAAATCGACTTGATGATAATCGGGAGAACACTTCCCGCCGTGCTACTCACTCGTGGTAGCTACTAAGGCCAACACTTAAATTGCAATTGAGTTAGAGCTTGCCTAAAGCAACTGGCTAACAATGATCCAGCAGATTGCGGCTACTAAAATCGCCAGTACCCAATAGGTAAGATTTACCTTGCGATAATAGCCGATGGGACGTTCACCTATGCTTGGACTATAGTTGTCGGTCGAGCAGCTTTTACGAACGGTGTGTGTCCGAATAATTCGAGCACGCGCGGTTTTGCCAAGCATTACCGGCCCAATTAACGCTGTGCTCAATCTTGCGATCACAGCGAACGGTCCAGCTTCCACCGATCAATCCTCTCTTGGTCTTTGCGTCGTCGCCTAGACAGGGGTGATTACCATTGCAAGGGTCCATTCAGATTGGGTGAGTTGACGCTACCGCGCTACCTGCCCAGCCCGGTGGGTAGCGAGGTCGACTACTCGCTTGCTCGCCGCCGTGGAAGTAAGATAGGCAGCCCAAGCGTTCATTAAATCCCGACGCTTGGCTAAAAGATCGCCACGCTGGTAGGCGCGCTGTGTGGCGTTACCGATCGCGTGGGCGAGCGCAGCTTCGATCACGTCCACCGGGAACGTCGCCACCTCGCCCGCCCAATCGCGGAACGTGCTGCGCCAGCCGTGGACCGTGGTGCTGGGGCAGGCCAGTTTATTCGCCTTGGCGAGCGACACGTCGCTAAGCGGACGACCCGCACTCCCGCCCGGGAACACCAACTCGCCTGCGTCCGTCGTGCGTCGCCCCTTCGACATGGTTTCGATGATCGCCAGCGCGGGCGTGGAGAGGGGCACCGCATGATCTCGGCGCATCTTCATACGTGCGGCGGGGATGCGCCACACCGCGCCTTCGAGGTCGATCTCCGCCCACGTCGCGCCGCGCGTCTCGCCCGAACGCGCCGCCGTGTAGATCGTGAACAGTAGCGCCAGCCGCCCCATAGTCTCGGGAGCGTCGTGAAGTTTGGCCAGCACCGCCGCCGCGTGGATATAGTCTACCGCCGGATGGTGCGTCGCGCCTTCGTGGGCGGGAAAAGCGGCCTTGGTGTAATCCACCAGATCGGGGACGGGGCCGCGCATCCCGTTGACGTGGGCATAGGCCAGCACCTTGCCGACCAGCTGGCGCACGCGCCGCGCCGTCTCCGGTTTCTCGTTCCAGATCGGCTGCAGCGCAGCGAGCACCATAGGACCGTCCACCTTGTCTACCGCCATATTCCCGAAATGCGGGAAGGCGAAGCGCCGGAGCCGTCCTATCCACCGTTCCGATAATGCCGGGGTGTGAAAGCGCTGCAATCCGTGCACCGTCGCCGCCACTGTCTCGAAAGTGCGCTCGCCAGCGATTTCGCGCTTGGCCTTGGCGGCGCGCTTGTCGGCGAGGGGGTCCGCGCCTTCCTTCACTTGGGTGCGAAGCTTCCCCGCGTTGGCGCGAGCGGCGGCGAGCGTAATTGCAGGAAAGCTCCCCACGCCGATATCGGAACGCTTGCCCTCGCGCGTCACGCGCAAAACCCAAGACCGCGCGCCCGTGGAGCGGACGTAGAGCCAAAGCCCATCCCCGTCATGGTGACGGCCTTCGGGGCGGTTGGCAGCTGTGATCGCGGTTAGGTTCCCCATCGGGCATTCCCCCATTCGTTCCCCCTTATTCTGGGGGAACGCGGGGGAATGTCAATGGACGATGGTGGATAGGCTGATGCTCAAAACTGGCCATAGAGCTTGGCTTTGTAACCACCAACGAACAGCCAAACACGCCTAGTTTGTGCCTTTCCTGGGCACCATAAGCATGTTCGCCAACCCCCGCGAACGGTTGCGGAAGCGACGAAAATCCGCTTGGAACTGTCTTGCATTGACCGCTTTCGGTTGCTGTTATTCGCGGACAGCCGGGAAAACCTGAGGGCCTTTTGCAAGCGGTTTACATGCGGTGGCAGAAGGGCGAAGCATGGCACTGACTGATACGACGATCCGGCAAGCGAAGGCCGACTATGCCGATCGCAAGCTCGCCGACGAGAAAGGGCTTTACCTTCTGGTTACAGCGACCGGATCGAAGCTGTGGCGCTTCAAGTATCGCATTGACGGCAAGGAAAAAAAGCTTGCGCTGGGGGCTTACCCCGACGTCAGTCTGGAGTACGCTAGCGCAAGCGCGAGGAGGCGCGCAGGGCGGCGAACGCGGGCGGCGACCCTAGCACCGTCAAGCGGGAGGCGCGCATCGCCAAGCGCGTCGCATCGGCAAACACCTTTGCGGCGGTTGCTGAGGAATATATCGCCAAGCTGGAAGCGGAAGGGCGTGCAAGCGTCACTGTCGGCAAGACGCGTTGGCTCCTGGGGAAGCTGTCGCCCGCGCTTGGCACGCGCCCTATTGCCGATATCACGCCGCACGAGTTGCTGGCGGTGCTAAGGGCGTCCGAACGTGCCGGACAGCACGAAACGGCGCGACGGCCGCTATTGCAAAAACTCGGGGCGGGTCTGATTTGCCGCGCCTGATGTAAGCGGGGAGCGGGTGTGGGCGATTTCAAATGGCGCCATTTTCGCGGCGATATCATCCTCTGGGCGGTCCGCTGGTACTGCAAGTACGGGATCAGCTACCGTAACTTGGAGGAAATGCTCGAGGAGCGCGGCGTCGATGTCGACCACACGACGTGTTACCGCTGGGTCCAGCATTATGCTCTGGAGATGGAGAAGCGGCTGCGGTGGTACTGGAAGCGCCCGTCGATCGAGCGGAGCTGGCGGGTCGACGAGACCTATGTGAAGGTCAAGGGGCGATGGACGGACCTGTATCGCGCCGTCGACAAGGACGGCGACACGATCGACGTCCATCTGTCCTCGACGCGCAATGCCAAGGCGGCCAAGCGCTTCCTCGGCAAGGCGCTGCACGGCCTGAAGGACTGGGAGAAGCCGCTTAAAATCAACACCGACAAGGCTCCGACCTACGGCATCGCGATCCGCGAACTCAAGGCCGAGGGCAAGTGTCCCGAGGATACCGAGCACCGCCAAGTCAAATACCTCAACAATGTCATCGAGGCCGATCACGGCAAGCTGAAGCAGCTGATCCGCCCGGTCCGCGGCTTCAAATCGCTCAGACCGCTTACGCCACGATCAAGGGCTTCGAGGTCATGCGTGCCCTGCACAAGGGGCAAGCCGCGCTCTGGCAATACGGCGGCGGGATCATGGGTGAAGTGCGTCTGATCGAGCGGAATTTCGGCATCTATACAAGCTGACGCCGATCATCAGACAAGATCTTGGCCCCAGTAGATTCTTGCAACAGAGCCATCAGGAATCACTGGAACGAAACGGCGCTCGATCTCGCTCGACGTGACAGCCCCGATACGATCGCGCGCCTGATCGAGGCGAGAAACAAGACCAATGACGACCAGGTCCGCGCTCAGACGCTCGTACCGGCGATCAAGGCGGGTGACCTTACGGAGGTCAAACGGCTCATCGCTGCAGGTGCCGACGTCAACGCGCGATTGCCGATGGTGGGAAGTCCTGACGACGACTACACGCCGCTAGCTATCGCCGCCCGCGAAGGGCACGCCGATATCGTTCGCGCGCTGCTTCAAGCAGGAGCCAACCCCCGCCGCGTGATCGGCTTGTTTCGCGGTACGGCACTGCACGAAGCCTCCTACTTCGGGTTTGCCGATGTCGTCAGGACAATGACGGCGAAGCGCGAACGCGCTGGGACGCGGGCGTCCGAGCTCGACGCACAAGGTGCGTCCAATGGCTTTACGCCACTGCATGATGCGGTCTGGCATGGACATCTGGAAGCCGCGCGGGCGCTGATCGATGCAGGTGCTCTCCTGGATTTGCGGAGTCATGCGGGGCTGACGCCCCGAGAGCTGGCCGTTCGCTACGGCTACTACGATCTCGCCCGGTTGCTCGCTGATGCCGAGCAGGCGCGAGCAACATCCGTTCGGGCGGCGATCGCACCTATCGTCCCTAAAGTTCCGAGGTGAAGCTATGTTCGACCTGTCCCGCAGAACACTGCTGGTCGGCTCCGGTGCGGCGGCTATGACTTCCGCCGTGCCTGCGTTTGCGCAAGTCCGGTCATGCCGCCGGTTCGCATGGTCAAAGCCAATGATATCAACCTGGCGGTGTATGAGGCAGGTTTCGGCCTAGCCGTCGTCCTGCTGCATGGCTTTCCGGGGCTGGCATACAATTGGCAGCGAAGCCTGCCATCGGTCCGGCGTAGAGCAGCACACGAAATAATAGTGGGCCGCCACTGACTAAAAGGAGATTTAACTATGTCCATTAATGTTAGTTATGGATGCTGAAAGTTTATCGGCGAGCTGGCCGACCAATTGGCTGATAGCAGCCGCCTGCCCGGCCACATCGGCGCTCCTGTTCGGCGTGATCAGACGGTATTGCCCGCGCCGCGTTGCTCCAGAGCCAGCTGGACTGGACATCGTCCAGCTGACGTCAAGTAACCATCCCGAGTCGACCCGTTGCAGGTCGAGAATGTCGATGACGAGCGCGTGTCGGCTCTGTTGCAAAAACCGGCGGCGGGTCCGATCTGCGGCGCCTGAAGTGTAAGCGGGGAGCGGGTGTGGGCGATTTCAAATGGCGTCATTTTCGCGGCGATATCATCCTCTGGGCGGTTCGCTGG
>JAABUQ010001746.1_pt1 | contig 45482 bp, 49 predicted proteins | sample 5560001 | NCBI WGS metagenome assembly JAABUQ01 (sample SAMN10711888, study PRJNA513371) | rock metagenome | isolation source: Antarctica rocks | place: Antarctica: Victoria Land, Finger Mt nord | collected 2015-12-18 | reverse complement strand
AGGGGAGGAGGGGGATGGTGGAGGAGGGGGAGGGGGAGGGGAGGGTGAGGAGGGGCGTGGGGCGGGTGAAGAGGGTTTTTGGGATGGGGGAGAAGGAGGAGGAGGGGGAGGAGGATGGGGGGTAGGGATCGGGGAGGATGAGGAGGGCTGGGTGGAGGTTGGGAGGGCCGTTAGCAGTATTGGTTGGGCTGTTGTTGGATGAGTGGTGTTCGTGTGTGTGGGGGTATGGCCTGTAATGTGCATTGTTCGTGTTGGAAGCAGGTCCCATGGAGTCCAGTATGGGCTTTCGTCATAAGGCAACCGGCACAAGCAGGAACATCGAACAATTGTTTTCTTCTATTTTCAAGGACTGCATACCGGGCAAAGCAGACCTTAGGTCTGGTTCCTGACCCTCGCACTGCCATCTACCTTCCTCTCACTCTCCTTAATCGTTCCGAAACCATACCCCCCACCCCTCTTCCTCCGGCCCTTTCGATCCCCATATTTCTCATCGAACTTCCTGATCGCGCTTAGGCTCCCCATGTCTTCGCTGATGCTCGCACTGATCTCGTCCATGCCCCTATCGAAATGTCTTTGCTCCAAGATCCGCTTCTCGGGATACTGGTACCCCTCCGGATTCCCCTCCGCTGCAGCCGCGTTGTCGAATTCCTCACGCACGCACGCCAGCGCGGCGGCGACGCAGAGGTTCTTGAGGTCAGAGCCGGAGTAGAAGGGGGTTTGAGAGGCGAGCGTGGCGAGGTTGATGTCTGGGTGGAGGAGCTCGTCTTTGAGGTGGATACCGAGGATAGCTTCTCTGTCTTTCTCCGTAGGGAGATCGACTAGCAAGCGTCTTGGCAAGCGGCGGAGGGAAGCTTCGTCGAGATCAAAAGGGCGGTTGGTGGCTACCATGATGAAAGCGTTCGTGTCCGTCATACCGTCCCATTCTCGCAGGAACTGGTTGATGAGTTCGCGGTGTGTGGTCCGGTTACCAGCACCACCTCGAGAGCCGAGGATCGCATCTGCTTCGTCGATAAAGACGATGCAGGGAGTCAATTTCTTGGCTAGGGTGAAGATTGCCCGTATGTTCTTCTCGCCTTCGCCGACATACATGTCATACACGTCTGAGCCGCTGACTTCAAGGACCGTAGCGCCGCTCTCTTTGGCGACGGCTTTGGCAAGAAGGGTCTTGCCTGTGCCTGGGGGGCCGTAAAGGAGTAGACCGGGGATGCGGTCGGTAGCGAGAACGCCGTAAGTGAAGGCATCAGGGCGTACGAGGGAGAGAGAAGTGAGTGTCTTGAGGGCTTCGATGGTATCAGGGGTGGCTCGGACGTCGGCGAATGTGGTTCGAATATTCTCAGGATCGACTACGCCGTGAAGGAGCTTCTTCTCGTGCGAGTTGCACGTCCTCCGCAACTTCTTCATTCGCTCATCGATGTCTACAGATGATGGTCCGTCCTTTTTGAAAGGGCCGTTCCCCTTTTTCTCCTTGTTCTTTTCCTCCTCCCTTTCCTTCTCCACCCATTTGAACTTTGAGTTGTCGCTTATATCTATGATTGTGAGTGCTTGCTCGACATCTTCGACAGCCATCTCTTGGTTCTCGTGTAACAGGCCTAACGCGAGGGTAGCAACCCTGTGCACGCGATCCATAGACCATATACTCTCCTCCAAGCCACATACGAAGATAATGCCGCTATCTATCGCGGACTGCAGGTTGGTGGTCGTCGATATAGTATGAATCTGAGAAGGATTGGGCGTAATCCGAGATAGCATGTCTTGGAGATGACGGATATTGATGTCCTGCAGCCGTACTTTGGCCTTTTCTGCAAAATATTTTGCCGACGGGGCTGTTGAGGGCGTTACGATAGTCCTTGTTGATCCATTTCCTTGCTCTGATTGCACATGACGAATGCCTGATTTGGACAAGGAAGGGATAAGGTCCTTAGCAGACGTCGTACCTACAATGACAATTCGTTGACCCTCTTGTCGCCTTCGCTGCACAATTTCGTGAAGCACGTCGAGGATCTGATGCCCGTTTCGTGTCAGGCTTATTTCCAGGTAGTCTCTGACCACAATGAGAACGTTCTTCGGCTGAGGATCGACGTCTGATGCTGGCACGACTGCAGGCTGTTCATCCTTTGTTCCTTGCTTCACGGCCGGGCTCTCATCGCCTATCGCAGAATCTTCTGGGTTTTGCAAAGTCTCCGGGGTTTTCGTTGCGACTGCTCGCTTCATATCGGAAGCGTTGAGCAGCGTCTCGAAGAGTAAAGAAGTCTTTGTATTGATCGTCATATCCGGTGCCTCTAACACTTTCAATACCGAAGGTCTGGCCGAACCAGCACTGGAGGACTGTGGGGTTTTTGCAGCAGGAGGTGTAAGGAACGAGCCTAGATTTCTGAATATGTCGGAGAAATTCCCTGAGAATTGCGCAATTGGCACGATGCCCACACTAGACCTGGGGAATGTGGTGGGTGTGGGCTGCCTGCTATCGTACGCTTCCTCTGCCTCGTCCATTTCCTCTTCCTCATCTGGATACTCATTCTCTTGCGGCCCGCGCATTGTTGTTGTGAGATACGCTTCGTAACCCAAAGCACTCAATGTGTTACCACTGGAATCTTTAAAATCGGGTATGTATCTTCCCCCAATCTCCGCAATATCTTGAGCATCCAGACGGATAACGTCTGCCTCGAATAAAGATGCGACATGATTAATCAGACCTTCAAGGAAGTATGTGCCACCGTCCTGCGGACATTGAAGAATCAGATGTGATCTTGCAGCAGCGGCATTTGCGTCATGGGAAGGTCGGAGACCTGCCGACACGGTCGCTATAATTTCCTTCAGGACAGCCTCGTCGACTGTGTAGATTGGGTTGGTGGCCGATTGCTCCGAAGTCGAGTCGCTTTCTGGAAGTTTTGTAGGTGAATCGACAGGCTGTGGCACGCTTTCCGGGTCTGATTGCTGACGAAGATTGGATTGAGATTCAATTGACGGAGAGGTGTCGGCAGGGCCCCCATCTTCCAAGCGGGTTCCATCTCCAGTCTGACTGCCGACTTCTCGGAGACGAACGTTCCTATCGAAGAACCATTGCGGCAATTGCGGTGGAGGGATCTCTTTCTTCCGGAGATTCCTGCTGGCTCTGCGCGACGCAGATCCGTAGCCACTTCTATCTTTAGGGCTTGAGGGATTTGGTGAGGACCCTCCTGGACTTTCTGCTACCTCCTCGTTTTCGGGTACAGCGACTTCATCCTTCGAGATTGCGGGAAGGTCTTCAGCGACATTGATCCACACAGCTTCTGGCGGCTGTGCCTTTCCCGGGGGATCATCTTCATGTGCTCTACCGTGTGAAATGCGAAAGGAGCGTCGAGGAATGGGATAGCGGCGACCACCGAGAATTCGACAACTTAGAGGCTTAGATCTTCTAGCGACTGCCCTGAGAGCTTGCCAGGCTGGAGCGTGCATGAAGCCAGGAAACGCCTCGAATGTATTGTACGTGGATAGCCTCGAAGTTGATGTTCAAGTACCCAGGCTAGCGCGCTGTAGGCGCTAGTCCGGAGCGGCGGTAAGTATCTCCGATTAACGCTGTTACTGTACTTGAGACTGAATAAGGTGCTCTACCATCTTGCTCAGTGTTCTTCTGTGACTTCTTTGCCTATCCAGTAACTCGGAAGCGTGTATTCGCCTTGAATCCGGAGATTTTCATCGATATGGTGGGTTTCAGCCCCACAGAAGTGGAGGTGCACGACCGCAAGCCGACGCCATCCATCCGAGTCTCTTCGAGAGATAAACCAAGCGTTCACCATAGACCTGAGGATAGATCTGTATTTTCTTATGGCGCCCAACGCTACTGGACATGAAAGTCCTCATACATACAGTGGTCTTGGTATCCTCATTGCGTCGCCAAAACCAGCGTGCTTGGGGCTCGTTACAGCAGTCCTAGATAGCCGACAGCGTGTTTCATTGAGACGCCTCTAGGACAATGTAGGTCAAGGTGCATCGAATGACATCGTATTGGCTTCAAATCTTTGGAGCCCATCAGTCAGTTGGCTGCCTCTCATGTCCTTGCTAAGCTCGTATGTTGTTAGGACCTCACACGACATGCAAAATTGGCAATCGCCCCCAATGCACGCATGGAATTGGGGAACAAAATCGGTAGATATATCTCTATGTCGTCGTGTCAATGTATCACAGACTTGAATATCTCATACATGCCTGTGTTAGCCTGCCTGTCTACCGCTGCGCACAACAAGCTCCGCAACTCTGAGCTTGGCAGGCTTCGACGAACAGTACCGACAGCAGCCTTTCCTTCCAAGATCCCTTCTTTCTCTCTTGTATCGAGTCTAGAGACAAATCTACTCGATTTTGCGCGATGCCGAGGAACTTCGTCGACAGTAGCGCTACAAGCGTACAAAGCCGCCTGCGCTACTCTTGATCTCACACGTTCCAAAGTGGTATATGCCTTCCTTGTTCGGCTATTGCTTGCCCCAGATCTCAAACCACTAGTGGTCTGTCGAGGACAGTGCCTTCCTTGGCGCATTTGACGTCTCCGTTTCAACGGTCCGAGCCTCAGAGGCTGGGTCATCCCACTTAGGCGATGCAATGGGCGCATAAAGTGGAGCCGTTCCCAAGAGGCTTAGTATTCGTCTCCCATCTTCGTCTTCCCGTTTCGAACCGTCCAGGCCACTGCAACCATGGTCTCGTCCGCATGTACGGAATCAGAAACACATATGATGCTCGAGGCTTCGCGCTTGACCCTTAGTTCTACGCGTCAAAAGACTCTACAGCAGAGACCGTTGCTATATGTCTTCTGGCATGCAACGTCAACTGTCAAATGCAAGCGGCTCCCCTATGAAGATCAACATTTGAATTCATCGAGCATGCCCCAAGCATTCAAGGAGTCGAAGCCATGTATCTTCCAGGCCTCACTGCATCATGCATACTTTCCTTTGTCCTTCTTTCCGCTGCTATGCCTGCCAAACATACCTCTCTCGGTGGACGCAGCGGACGATTACAGACTGACGCTGATCTTATCGCCCTATCACCCATACTCGTATTCAATGGTCACCACCAAACAGACCCTAGCCACCTCATCCTAACCCGCCGATCCGTACCAGCGATACCAGTAGGCAACAACTGGTTCATACTCTTCGAACGCTATATGTGGGCCGCCCCCATCCAGCCGGCGGTAGAGAAGATGCTCGTCTTCTACAACGCCTTGCAAGCAGAGGCAGCGGCACGAGCGGACCAGAACACTGTTTCCGCCTTGACACAGTTCGGTAAGGGCAACCTGCGGCTGGAGATCCTCTGCGAAGGGACCTTGCCGTGGTTCTTCATCGGAACGTTCGCCGAGTGGATGCTACACGTCACCAATCGGGGCTTTGCTGGCCTCTACACAGCCAAGGTCGTCCATGCGGCTACTGGTGTGACGGTCACGATTACTCTTCAGCTTCTGGCGGCAGCTGCGGTTGGGAACTAAGTATGTTGGCCTCATTGGCTCAAGGACAGCTCCTTGAGTATGAGCTATTATGGGCATGCGTGGGAGAAACTCTGAGAGGTAGTGGGGGCTAGCAAGGATGCCCAAGGTTGACCGAGACCTGAATGACAGTTTCGAAAGCGGCCGTCGAGATGAGACTCCGACCATTCTGGGACCCGGGGGCGATTTTGCAGTATTGAGATGAGGAACAGTCAATAAATAGACCAGTCAATCTGTTGCTTCATCGTAGGCCGGTATTGTCAACTGATCTATCCAATGCTGACCTTCCGATGCACTGGACACGAGATGCATTACTGTCCTGGCACCGAGGCTTTTGTTTTGCAACGAATAGTAGACACCTATGTCAACAAGCGAGTCAAGACAACTTCACGTCTCCAGCTCGTGTCATCGCCGAATGCATATTGCAGAAGGAGATCAATTCTTGCTCTGACTCCCATATTTCCGAGATCATCAACTGCACGCACTCATAATCACTACAGGCATAATCATCCCACAACCCCCATACCTAAAGCCCCAAGCTCTCATCCTCCCCCACATGCCATCCTAGACATCAATCCCCTCCACCGTCACCCCCTTATTCCAAGAATACTGCAACCCCCTCGCCACCTCCACCGCCGCCTCATGACTCACCATCGCCGCCACCAAATACAAACTCGCATCCAACCCCGACGTCACACCCCCACTGGTAATCAGCCTCAGCCCCCCCAACCGCAACTGCGCCCTCCGCGCATTACTCTCCCTCCGCCTCACACTCTCCTTCCACGCATTGCTCCCCTTGCGCGCAATACTCTTCCTCCGCCCATCCGGACGCTTCGACAGTATAAACGGGTTCTCCTCCAACTTCTCCCCCAGCTCGAACCGCGCATTGCAGACCACGTAATTCTCCTCCATGACATCCGTCTGCTCCAATTCCCCCTTGCGCGCCGCGTCTTGGCACAGGATCTCCAGCTTCGTGTACCAATCCGGATGGGTCGTCGCAGCCAAGCCCTGCAGCACGCCGGCCTGCGCGAGCAAGAGGCTGCCGGTGCCGATGCTGAGGAGGGTGCGCTCCTTGGAGGGGTCGTGCACCTGGAGGGCGGTGAAGGCGGTGATTAGAGGGTGGGGTTCGGGGGCGGGGGTGGTGTGCAGGAGGGATTCGATGGCGGGGCCGCCGGGGATGATGAGGATGTCGTAGTCGGCGATGTTGGCGTGGGCGTCGGCGTAGTTGGTGTCGGCTTTGACGGTGAGGGAGGAGGAGGAGGTGACTCCGGGGGAGGAGGCGGCGATGGTGCATTCGAAGGCGGCGGTGTCTGGGGATGTGTTAGTGGTGTGACTTGGGGGCGAGGTGGTGAGGAGGGGGGAGAGGGGGCTTACTGGGGTCGTTGAGCTTGTGGCGGGCGTTGCTGAGGACTTCGAGGGGGCCGCAGAGTTCTTGGGCGCCGAAGGAGGGGTGCAGTGCGAAGAGGACTTGGATCACGTCCGTGGTGTCGTCGTCAAAGGACTCGGAGGTGGGCGTCTCGGCGATTGCACTCATCTCCGCGATTTGGTTGCTGTTGGTTTCAAATGGATTGTTGTCGTTTAATGTGGTGGATGGGTTTAAGTATTTGGTAAGACAGCTCAAGTCTTGTTGTAGGGCCACGGGGTAGGCGTTCCTAGGGTCCTTCCCCGTGGGGTGTGAGTGCCGGGTGGAGATCTTTCCCCGGACAACATCTACTTGCATGAGTTCGAATTGTAGCCTACTTTACTTTACTATGGAGATGAACTCTCTTCTGGGAGCTACATTCGTAGATGCTTCGAGCACCATGCAATACCGTATCTGATCCCAATGACAATCGCTGCGTAACATCATGCCCGCACCGAATGATATATGTCTTAAGGAAAAATCCCGCTTCACCATCACGACAGCTGAGACTTCTCCTCAGCTTTCTTCTCACCCTTGCCATCCCCTTTCCCAAAGTATGGTAGGTTGTTCTTCATCTCCCCCATATTCGGAAATTTCTTCGGTAACGAGGGCGTGTACTTGTTCAGCAGCCCCTGAGCGAATTTCGGAGTCAGCATTCCTTAAGTCGTTAAACAAAGAGGTCTCGGAAGTGGATGCTGCTAAGACATGTTGAACGCCTCTTGGAACCCTAAGGAAAGGGTATAAGATGCTCGGAGAGTTACTTACCTGCTGCGTCTTCTGTTTCACCTCCTGCTCCATCCTGTCTGCCTCTGCGTCCGCCTCTTTGTCGTCGGTATTGTCTTCTCCCTCTGTCTTCTCCTTGGGCTCTTTACCCACGATCTTCCCATCTGGTCCGTAGATGACCTTCTGTCCTGCCGCCTTTGCTTCCTCGACGTATGTCTTTTTCTCTTCTTCCTCGTCCATCTGCTTCAATGTTTCTTGTTCGCGCTTCACAGCTTCGTGATCTAGATCCTCGAAGCCAATTTGCGATAGAATCGACCCAACCAAGTACCTGTACCGTAGGTGCCCGCTTACCGTCTCACTAACATCGACATTTTCCACGCTCGGTAGGCCCTCGATCTTCTGTAACCCCGCGATACCATACTGTACGCTCGAGGTACGGTATAAAAAGCCAAGAACATAGTCGTTCTGACTATACACGTTGACGAGCCGACTGGCAACTACACTGCGCATCTCACGCCAATCACTTGAAGTACTCGGCGTCGGCGCGCCGACAAGCACGACTGACTCGACCAGGCCGAAGGCGTGGCGTTTAGCAAGCGACATCAGGCACGAGTATATCACTCTTGCGCCCAGGGAGTAGCCGATCAGCGTGACGGGACGCTCGCCTTGTGCCTTATTTATCAGCGCATCAGCGAGCACCTCCCCAGCCTTGTCCGCACGGCTTTTGGCAATGCTGAACGGGTTGTCAACGACCCTTGAGATTTTAAGTAACCCCAGGGGCCAGAAAGCGCTGGCAAGCTCGGCGAAAATAGTGTGCTTGATGAGTTCGCTTTTCGCGGCACCCCAGGCAGCGCTGGAGACCATAGTTGTCATGCTGTTGCCCAGGTTCATAAGGGCTTCAAGTTCCCATCTCAAAGCGAAGACTTCAGAGCCAGAGCCTAGGACACGCCAGGGGGTGAGGACCTCGTCCTTGGAGGTAAGCCAGCCAGTTATCCCAATTGTGACACGCAGGCGGCGGGTGGCCGGGTCGTCCACGGCATCTGCTTCTGAGCCTTTCAAGTGCTTGCCATCGAGGCTTTTGCGCTTGTGGGGTGAGTCGATTGCCTCGTCTTCAGGTTGTGAGAGAGGATTTGGAATATGTGCAGAATCTTTCTCACCATCACCCTTCTCTTCCAATTTCTTGCGAGACGCCTCGCTGGCTTTCACATCAATATCTTTTAGGCCTTCAGGAACAGGGAGAAAAGCGAAGTCCGACACTTCGCGCGCGTAGTTGTCCATCATCTCGCCCGTCATCTTCCCTCCGTATGCGCCGAACAGCCCTCCCACAATCAGTGTGCTACCTGCTACACTTCCCAAATAGCCTGCAGCAGCCGTCGCTCCGAGGCCCAATCCTCCCATCACACTACCAACACCGGCTGCTACCAGAGGTGCAGCCAGTCCTCCCGTGACTCCGATCACGGCGGCGCCAGCAACAGAAGCTAGACCAACTTTCCACTTTCGGGAACTCTTATTTTCTTCCGCCTTTTTCTGCGTTTCTGACTCGCCGGACATATGCTTCGCCGCCTCAAGCAGGCCTTTGGCAACCTTCTCTTCATCTTCTGTAAGAACGGTAAGTGAGAGGTGGAACGAGGAGGTCATATAGAGCATAAGAACGCGCGAGAGTGATGTATAGTGCTCAAGGGAGAGCAAAAGAAGGAGGGTCGAGTGTAGTATGAGTATCTTTTTACTCTCTTCCAATTCGGCCAGTGGTGTAGCTACAGGCGGGAAATGACGCCGCAGTGTCTCATCGGCAGCATGCTTGGGTGTCCTTGAAGTATCGGATGGTACAGAATTGATCTTGCTGTCTGGGGGTGCGTGTTGCGTTCCTTTCGGTGCTTTTGCTTGCTCCAGGTGCATCGAAGCTTCCTCTTTCGAGTTGACAATCGAGCCAACTCTTTGTATGACGGTGAGCCTCCAGGTATCGATAAATTGCAAAGCAGCTTGTTTCATCACTCGCGTGTGAGGATCACCAAGCTCCTTGTTCAATTGCTCCCTCAGCTTCCGTTCTTTGTCGTGTTTGGCAACGTCGGTCGTACCAGGGTCGATGTCCGGGTTCATTATCTTGTCATCCTCTGATAGAAGATCTTTGGGCGCTTCAGGGGTTGAGCGCGATCCAAGCTAAGAATGTCAGAGAGCAACGAGTAAAGGTTTGTGGTAGAGCATACGGCGGCATCGTAGCTTGTCTCGATGGTCTTCCGCATGGCAGCCGTGATGCTGGCGATGAAGAGAGTCAGCTCTCCGCGTTGACTCTCGTCAAGTATGCTTGTGAGCGACTCTTCTTCGTTATGACGCTGCTTCGGGTCCCCCTCATGGGAGGACCACGGCATGTTCTTAAACATATTGGCGGTCTGTTCGTGCCTTCGTTCCTCAAGATTTCAAATGACCTTATGGAGCTTGACAGATCCTCGACCCTACCAATGGGTTTTTAGTATCTATCTTTGTTCGGAGTACCAATGCGTCAGACGAAATTGAACGTCTTAACAAAACACTCTCGATCCTCCGCAGCTCGAAATAGTAAAAGTATGACGTCAAAGTCTTATCGCACTTCATGCAAGGTTTCAACCCCAAAGAAAGCCCTAAACCTGAAGCTCCTAACAACCCATGCATCATCCAATCTTCAAGAAAGGTAGTGTTACTAATATTGGCGATACTTCTAGGAGAGCCGGCGAAACAGAATTTGTCAATCCAGAAATCGAAACCATCGATCAATCTGCAGGGCTTGATTGGGCACGAGAGGTCTGAGCCTCAAAGTCGGTAAAGCATCTTTCTTGCAACGCAAAAGTACCAAAATACTATTAAGAAAGAGGAAGTTTTTGTGGGTTCGGTAGTTTCAAGAATAATGAAGTACTGAGCTTGAGACATCATATAAATGATGCAAGAACCGTCGTAACAAAACGTACTCAGTCCGCTAAGGTGGACAGCAAAGAGGAATTCGCGAGCCCATTTTATGCTAAAACGAACGACAAAATCCATTCTTTGCAAGTAATCGTCTATCGTCGGGCCAAAACTCCCAACGATTCTCCGTCGAAGCGTTGCCTCATCACCTAGGAGCCTTGACTCTGGTGAAAGTGGCTTCAGGAGCGTAATTTATGTGATCACCTTTTGCGCCAATAGAAGGACATTTTAGGGGACACAGAGTAATGAGAGAGGGCTAGAGGAGAAGTACGTATGTTGTGAAGACTGCTTGACTCGACTGATGCTGCCATCAATCAATATTGATGTTCTTAGCGATCCACTAATGTGTCTTGGTAAGTCATGAATTGGAGGACGAGCTGCAACCTTGAGACCCTCTGTAAACCATAGTGTGAATTGATAAGCCGAGGCCATAGACAGAGCTCAACCTTCGGGCTGTTGGTCAATTGCAACGCAAAACTCACATGGCTGTTATTGCGGCGAAGGTTGACGCATGATATCTATGGCAGCTTTCTCGTTCCCGCAAACTTCCACGAGTTCTGGTTTCCCATCAGCCGATCCGTCTCTGCTTTTAACCCAGCCTCCTCCGATTCCCTGAAGTTCTCAGATTTCCCCTTGAACAAATCAATCTTCTTGTTTGGATCAGCAGTATACTTCTTGAGCCGGGGTCTTGTCATTCCCTTTGTGAGATGCTGGATAAGGTCATCGATGGAGCGTATAGCTGGATGGATGTTGGTCTGGTTATCGGCTCTATTCCAGACACATCGACATTGATTACATCTGATGACCTTGAACCGCACATTCTCCAGGCCACGGACCTCGCGCAGCGCGTGCCATGCGACGGGAGGGCCACGATCACCCACCAAGAGATCGATGGAGAGCGATCGCAAATTCTGGCAGGTCTTGAGTAGTCGGAATGCCGTCTTAGGATCCTTGCCAGAGTAGGAGAACTCCAGCGCCGTGAGGTTTTGGCGGCGGGCATATCCGATGTTCTTCAGGAACGAGTAGAGCATACTGGTATCCAGGATAGTGATGTAGGTCTCGCGATAGAAGATATGGAAGGCCTCAAGGTAAGTTTGCTTGGACACTAGGAGGATTGCCAAAATGCCTGCGCCTGGTGGCCATTCGCTGGTCCACTGCAACATGGTTGCTGGCACCTTGCCGTGCGCCAGGACAAGTCTGTAAATGCGATCGCGGATTTCTGGAGGGAAGGGCAGGTGCTTCCCCGTCGCGTGTGTCACAGGCTGCATCTTGATCTTCTGCAAGGTGGAAGGCTTTCGAACAGGCATAGCTGTAGTAGACGGATGGTTGGATGCCGACGCTGGGAGGACGAGGCTGTTGTTGCTTCCTGTGAATACCCGTGTAAGCATGGTAGTGCCGAACTGACGTTCCGTGGTACTGTTTTGCTTACTGATATATGTATCTGTGTGGATATGGCACCCGGCTGGGTACAGCGCAGGAAGTAGTGACCGTCTCCGCCTGTAGACTTTTGAAAAGGCCTCTGCCCAGACTGGACGAGGGCTTCAAGGAATGACGAGTTAAAGCTCAAGCGTGAAGCGAATATGACCGTTAGCGTATGAAAGTGAGTTGTATGTTGATCTTGAGGCTGTTGACAACTCGAAGCCGTAGCAACGCCTTTACGTGTTTTCGCCTAAGCTCGGAACAGTGACTAGCATTCACTCATTGCTATCTTAACACTTCTTCAAGCGGTAAATGAAATTGTCGAGGCCTTGTGATTTGATGATGGCAGCATGAGAGATATCGAAATCAAGGCACGGGGACATCGGCTACGGTATCGTCAAGAAATACACCAAAGCTCAGAAAGCTTCGCAACATGATATTTACAGCTGATGCAGCTTACCTGCTTCGAATCTGATGCTGGCTCTGTCCTCGGTACACCATCAAGAGAACATTTTATAGACATTCTTCCCCACATCTCACTGCTCTCGAAGCAACGAGTTGTTCTGTTAGCCTAGTCCTTTACTCTTCATATCAGGTCCTCTTCCTCCCCGTTCTTCTGCCCATTCGTTTGAATCTCACCATCTTGCTGTTCTTCGTTATCTCTGGTATCTTTGTTCCCACCTTTATTCCCACCACGATTCCTGCCCGAGCGCTGGTAGAACTCGTCAAGGACCTTCTTTGGTATACGATTGAGCAATTCCTTAGGGTATATACGAAGCAGGCTCCATGCAAGGTCGATAGACTCGTATATGGTCCGAGACTCGTAGGCTGATTGGGAGATGAAGGTTCTCTCGAACTTGTCCAGAAACTCAAGCGAAAGCTTGTCCTCTGATGACAAAGCTTCTTCTCCCACAACCGCTTTCATAGCCGCTAGAGAGTCATTAGTATCGCCTGAATGCCTACGCTAGGTGACGTTTACGAACCGGCATCTCGACCAATGGCATATTTGGCATACAATTGGTTGGACACATCTCCGTGATCCTTCCTTGTGTGGCCCTCGCCAATAGCAGACTTCATGAGACGGGACAATGATGGTAGAACATTGATCGGCGGATAGATACCCTTGTTGTGTAATTGGCGGTCGACGAATATCTGACCCTCGGTAATATACCCTGTTAGATCAGGGATAGGATGTGTGATATCTAGAACATCCGTCAGCAACAACGAGAAGGGCCGACGCTGCAACATCGTACCGTCATTTGGCATGGTAAGAATGGGAATCTGTGTAATCGAGCCATTGCGCCCTTGGACACGACCAGCGCGCTCATATATGGTTGACAGGTCAGTGTACATATAGCCGGGATAACCGCGACGTCCAGGTACTTCTTCTCGTGCAGCAGAGACCTCTCGAAGAGCATCGCAATATGCTGTTAGATCAGTGAGAATCACTAAGACGTGTTTTTCGAGTTGGTAAGCGTAGTATTCAGCCGTTGTCAGAGCTAGACGAGGGGTGATAATGCGCTCGATTCTGTGCATTGTCAGCTGTCGCGCTTGAGTAGAATTCGATCGGCATACGTAGGATCATTGGCCAAGTTCAAGAACAAGGTGACTTTCTCCATGCTACCGTTCTCCTCGAAATCTCTGGTGAAGAATCGACTGGTTTCCATGTTGACACCCATGGCTGCGAAGACAATCGAAAAGTTCTCTTCGTGACCGTCATGGACATCTTTGGTAGGCTTGTTGACCAAACCAGCTTGGCGACATATCTGGGCGGCAATTTCGTTGTGAGGTAGACCAGCAGCCGAGAAGATAGGAATCTTTTGCCCGCGAGCAATGGAATTCATCGCATCTATAGCGGATATACCAGTCGCAATCATCTCTTCAGGGTAGACCTGGCTAGAACTTAGCTACGTTCGGGCCTGAAGGGTAGCACTACGTACCCTCGAGTACGGGTTGATTGGGCTCCCGTTGATATCGAGGTAGTCTTCCGCAAGGACCTTCGGGCCCTTATCTATGGCTCGCCCCGATCCGTCGAAGACACGTCCAAGCATGTCCTCTGAGACTCCCAGCTTCAAGCTGTGCCCGGTAAACTCGACTTTTGTCTGCACGCAATCAGCGATCGTCTGGCTCCCCTTCCTAGGTCCCTCCGTACCTTCTTGACGTCTATGCCTGACGTGCCCTCGAATACCTATGCCTCTTTCAGTATACGCATACGGTTTATATCATAATCGATCTGTCTGTACCTGGACCACAGCACGGTTTCCTAAAAACAACTGAATCAGAAAGGTGACAAGCATTGGTCCGAAGCATAGCAAACCCACCTCGTGCTTCCAACACCTGTCCTGATCTCTCGGTGCCATCTGGAAGTGTGAGGGACACGATTTCATTGAACCTTGGGAATTTGACCTGCAAGATATTGTGTCAGCCTCCGAGCCTCCAGTACGAATTCAAGAAGATCTAACATTCTCAAGTATGACTAGAGGACCGTTGACACCACCAATGGTATTGTAGCGGATTCGAGGATGTATAGTGGTCATACGTGGGTCTGAACTACCGCCCGACATAGCTGATAATGGGGGCTTTGGACCGGATTACTTGTGAGTAAGGTCGAGGCTGCAGCGGATCAGCTATACCTAATCTCGAGCTGGACAGGTAAGTGGTTTCGCCGCAGACATGGATGATCCTCTGATGTTCGAGCTACGCCCGCTTGCCCAATTACAGCCCTCTCTTCAACGATACTAAGCTAGCCAAATATTACAGCGATATGTTACAGGTCTCCAAATTGGTCGTCTTGGTGCAGCTGCTCTCAGGACAGGACAAATGGCACGGCGCTGGTATATTGAATCTCGAGAGAAGTCAGCAGACTTATTATCATCATACATTCGACAATCTAAAGATGTTATCTACAGCGCGAGCAAAGTCACCCTAAAATGAACGCTGGGAACGTCGCTCTAAAGGAGTGAATATTGCAGCTGCTTCGTAACCCATAGTATAGTTTCGTAGCGCCTACATGGGTATTGGGGAGCTACTAAGGTACGCGATGCGATCATGTGCAACGCAATATCTACATTCCATCTTCCATCTCTTTAATCTTGAAGGCTGAGCATGCACGGAGTTGAGGTTACCGGAAATCGGACCTATCACAGAATGAATATGTCAGTCCGTAGCTGGAGATAAACGTTTAGAAGTGTATCTAGTGACCAAGAGGTATCAGACATCCAAGGAAGATTGCCGCCCATGAAACCGGCGACTTAAAGGTTCATGCACCGGCTCGCGTGAAAACTGCGAATGTGGAATGTGTTTCATCATAGAAAACGTGATGGGGAAGGCGTGCAAGGGTGCTTACGACTGCTGTCATTCCGAAGAGCTCAAGCTCTCCGGAGTTGTGGTTACGTATCAAACGTAGAGTGGAACATCGGACCTGCGAGCCGATGAAGGTTAGCCACGATCCTATCAAAGGGTAAGAACAGCTATGAAGGTAGCATAATTTGATAGGGTCAGACAAAGTATACTGGCAAGTAGCAGATCACCCGGCGAAGGGGATCCGGAAGAAGTCTCTTCAAGGTCGACTCAGTTGGGAAAAGAAGACTTTGGTGTGTTGTCATCTTTCCGGGGGAGGGCGATAAAACAGGGCAGCTGTAGATTGCTTACCTCGTGCAATTCAAAAAGTAGCTGTGAAGCGCTCAGCTGATGCTGCAGCATTTTGGGAATCAATATGGTCCATCATGATTATTCGAGGCTCAAGCACGAGGTGTGGGAGAAGGGAAAAATTAAAGCTTTTCAGTGCGCGGTAAAACTTCGGAGCAATCCAGCTAGCGCTCCAATTGAAGCCTTGAGCTTTGGCTGGGATCGCCGACCAGAGTCGACCAGCGTCGCTGTCGACGGTGACACTGCCACCTCGCGATGCTGACTCCTTCGCTGCTCTGAATTATTGCATCTACCCTTTTTTCCAACGCTGTATTCTGAATCCACCATCGCCTTGATCTCCGTTCCTGCCGCTCCGATCTCTTTGCTCATTCTCGGCCAGCCTCCTCCACCATCGCCGGCGGACCCCACAGCCACCATAAGGAAAGACCCACTTGTTCAAGCTCCTGTAATACAAAGCCCAGGACACTACCGGCCGCAACTCGAAGGCCGGGCAAGTCAGTGCCGACTTGCACCTCTCCGGTCGTGGCCGCCTTTTTGAGTAACCGTTGCGACACATCAATTTTGCGGAGCGATTCGCTGTATTCTGAATTAGCGCACAGCGAGGGAGCCAACTGCATCTCATGGAATACCTTACGACTGAGTGAGTATGCTAAGGAGGCTCATTCGATCGGGTTTGTAGTTTGGCACCCTCGCTAGGTCCAGTCCGTTATCGCTCGGACTCGGGACCTCGCAACTCAGATTAGAAGAGAGAGGTACGGGACGCGCAATTGGGAAACGAAGCTCAGTTCAGCAGTCTACACTCTGTGGTCGCGCGCGGTGCAGTCACGGTGGAAGCCTCCTCGGGGTTGAGCCTTGACAATGATGGCAAGTATGGCACAGCCTTTTGCGCAACATCCCCCTGGCATGGCGGTTCATGGTGGTCATCCAATGATACAAGGTCATCCGTCAAATCAGGGTATACCGGGTGGAGGACAGCCTGGAATATCGATGGCCCAGCAAATGCACCCCGGGGTCGTTGGGCAGGGAGGTCCACAAGTCAGCCAAGCAGGTCCAATGATGGCTGGTATGATGCCAGGCGGTGGGCCGCCTGGAGTTACTGGAGGTCCAAGTGCGCACGCTCAGGCACACCTGAATCCGGGTCATCAGGGACCGATGTATCAGAACCAGCAGCAAATGTGTAAGTCAAATCACGTTTGAATTTTTTCCTTATGTTTCTTTTCATTGGCAGAATAGGGGCAGTGTCGATGAGGTACTGTTTTCGTTCCAAAAAGCTAGCATCAAAACATCAACTTCCAGCTTGTTGATGATCTTCTTGCTCTTATTTCTTGACAATGGTCCTTAATATTGTGGAGCCTTGAGCTCGATTGGGACTGCTGAAGACTCAAATTACACTTCACTATGATTTCCCTCGGCGTATATTCGGTTCCTTCACTGGCACTGAAGCTGACCGTGATGACAGTGCAAAATACCCCACAACATCTACAAGCACAGCAGCAAGCTCGACACCTTCAACAACAGCAAATGATGCTACAACAGCGGCAGATGGCCCTGCAACATCAGCAGAATGGTGGTATGCCTGGTCATCCGATGAATCACCCGCAATATGTAGGAATGCAGGGTAACCCTCCCATGCGCGGAGTTCCCCTACCTGCCCATTTACAGCATTCACAACAACAACAACAAGTCCACCAGGCGAGGTTGCAGCAGCACGCTCAGCAACAAGCGCAACAAGCGCACCAACAAGCCCAACTGCAGCATCAGCAACAACAACAACATGCCGCCCAACAACAGCACCAAGCGCAACAGCAAGCGACAGCCCAGCAGATGGCTATGCAGCAGCAGGTGGTTAGCCAAGCAGGATCATCTCAGGGTCAACCAACCCCTCAAACTCCGTCGAGAAGTCATTCCCAAGCCCCAAACGGACAAGATGCTCAAAGCGTCGCGGCTCAACAGCAGGCCCAGATGCAACAGCAGCAACAGCAACAGCAACAGCAACAGCAACAGCAACAGCAGCAACAGCAGCAGCAGCAGTCTCAAGCCCAAGCCCAAGCCCAAGCACAAGCCCAAGCCCAAGCCCAAGCCCAAGCTCAAGCCCAAGCCCAAGCCCAAGCCCAAGCCCAAGCCCAGCAACAGCAGAATACCCCACAACAACAACACCAGCAACTTCAACAACAGCAACAGCAAGTTCAGCAAGCTCAGCAGCAGACACAACAGCAAGCGCAACAGCGAGCACACGCAGCCGCCATGATGCAACCGAGGATGCAAGGCCATTTGCAGAGTGGGGGGTTTCTGGTAAAGCTATTCACATTCGCAGACTATCTGGGCCAATTCTCGGTAAGCTTTCCCAAGAGGCAAAGTGACGACGGAGAACTGATTTTGCTCGCCCAGACAAGGAAAGAACCTAACAGTCAAAACTATTGGCAATCTTTCGTGGACCGGTTCTTCTCCCAGACTGGGGTACTTCGGACTCAGCTGTGGTGCGCTTCAGACCAATCAACCAAGAAATACGAAATCGCGAATCCGGTCCTGGCGAGGTATTACTGGACTCATTTCGAGAGCGGGTTCCAGAATATTCAGATGACATTGGAACAAATCGTCGAAAAGGATCTCCCCAATGGTGGTCATTTTGTTGAGTGTTCAAGGTGTACTTTCTTCAATTGGATGAAAGATGGGCACGTAGTACGTTTGACCCTATCTACCTTATCTGTAATGTACTAATGTATGGCAGGTTGTCTCGACTGGCAGATTGGGAGCCCAATTCGACCCTCAGGGCAAGATCGACATTCTGGATCTAGCTACCAATGAGCATAACGAGCTTGTACCCAGGGCAAAGCTCGTACAGTCTGCACAAGGGTCGCCGGAAATGAAGCAATCACCAAATGCAACCAAAAATGCTAAGCGAGCGTCCCAGCAGAGGCAGAAACAACAACTACAGATCCCGCAGGATCATTCCCCTCAGACGTCGGTCCCAAAATCTATGCTCACCGATTGGGGTACTACCGCAGATGTCTCACGGGTCTTAGAGGTAGAGACCTCTACGTGCAACATCTAAGATAAGCCTTACTGATTGATTGATACAGGTAGCTGAGACAATGACGATACTAGGCCCGCTATGCAGCTACTCCCAGAAACATCCCGAGCTCTCCGCGCGCGAAGCCCTGAATCTGCTCACCACTCAGATACAGGCTCAGCCCCACCAATTTCACAGTGCGAATCTCCACCCGCACCCTGGTCATCCTCTGAATAATCCTGCTCTTCAACAACCTCTCCCTAATCACTTCGTCTCGCCCGCACCCCCACATCTCGCCCTTCCAATGTCGAACGGGGCTTCGCCTGGTACCATACACGCGTCACCAGCCATTCAAAACCAAATGCTTCAGCACCATCTCCATGGCACACCACAGCAAACCCACCAGCTTCTTGGCCAAGCCCCGACAAGCGTGGGCATGGTGACGACGCAAAGTCAGCAAGGTACCAATACCAGCGGCGGAGGTAGCCAAGGCACCAGTGCAAACGCCAGTCCCAATGTCACGAACAAAAGACGCCGACCCAGTGCCGTCAAGGTGGAAGGTGAGGACACCACCGAAATAAATGGGACTGGGCCGCAGAATAAGGTCAAGGCAAGCTCAAGAGTAGGTGTAAAGAGACAGAAGGCGAACGGGTGAAAACTCATAGACGAATGGGGTGGCTTCGTGTTACTATCATGCTGGTGTCTGTTTCTCAGCGTTGGCGCTGTTTCATTACGGTCCTGGTTGGAAAGGTCGGTTGGCGTTCGGATAGGCTTCGCGGACTGCGATATGGGACGGTTGAGTGAATATGGCTATGTTATGCCGCCCACGACGAGCCATTTAGGAATGAGTTCGAGGCTGCATGTATCGTCGCCACATAGTCGCCTTATGTAATGTCATCGATTGAGATCTGTACTTGATCTAACATCCAACTACTTGCTAGATATGATACTCCACCACCGCTTTCGAATCCCCCACCATGACCCCACCATACGATAAAGCAACCGTGAAAGGGCCACGCCAACCCCTGCACAGATCAACCTGACTCCTTCCTTCCTTCCATCCATCCATTCCCAAGTCCTCCACCGTCTGGAAGAATGGCGCACATCCACTCCCCTCCCAACGCCCATACCCACTCCCAACCCTTCTCCGCCGCCGAACACGGCCACAGCCATGAGATCCTCAACGGCCCCGGCTCCTTCTCCGGGCGCGAACTGCCCATCATCGAAGGCCGAGACTGGGAAGAGCGAGCCTTCACAGTCGGCATCGGTGGGTAGGCTCCCACCTCAGACCCCCAGCATCACACTTCCCTCTCAGCATCTGGGGACCACATACGAAGCATCGGCTAACAGCACATCTCATCCTCGCAGACCCGTCGGCTCCGGCAAAACCGCCCTCATGCTCGCCCTCTGCCTCGCCCTCCGCGATAAGTACTCCATCGCCGCCGTCACCAACGACATCTTCACCCGGTATCCCCTTCCCCCCTCCCTTCCCCCCAAACTCCTTCCCTCCCCATCTAACCCCCCTCCCCAGCGAAGACGCCAACTTCCTAACCACTCACGCCGCCCTCCCCGCCCCGCGCATCACCGCCATCGAAACCGGCGGCTGCCCCCACGCCGCCGTGCGCGAAGACATCTCCGCCAACCTGCACGCCTTGCAAGCCCTGCACCGCCAGTTTCAGACCGATATATTGTTGATTGAGAGCGGGGGGGATAATCTGGCGGCGAATTACTCGAGGGAGCTGGCGGATTTCATTGTTTATGTGATTGATGTGGCGGGGGGGGATAAGGTGCCGAGGAAGGGGGGGCCGGGGATTACGGGGGGGGATGTGTTGGTTGTTAATAAGGTGGGCTTGGATCTGACTAGGAGCCAGGGGGGGGGAAAGAGGAAGAAGCAAAAAGGGGATTAAGTGGGGGAGGGGAATGGCTGAGGGGAAGGGGGAGAGGGTTGTGGACGACGGCTGACGTTTTCCGGGGGAGTAGATCGATCTCGCTGAGGCAGTAGGCGCGGATCTAAGCGTCATGGAGAGGGACGCCGCGAGGATGAGGTATTGCCCTCTCCTTATCCTTTCCCCTTCTCCTTGCCCTTCAACTCTTCATATCCTGTATACAGTATCAACAGCTGACACAACTCCCAGAGACGGCGGCCCAACAATCTTTGCCGAGGTCAAGAACGGCAAGGGCGTGGATCATATCGTGGGCTTGATCCTGAGTGCGTGGAAAGCGAGCGGTGCGTATGAGGTTAGTTGGGAGCGGTGGAAAAGGAATGGTGCGCTGGGTGGGGAGTTGTGAGGAGTTTTGGGCTGTGTGGGTTGAGGTTTTATGAGTTATGATATGGGGGGATGGGTGCAGCGAATGTTGGTGAAGGATACCGGGGTCAGCATACAATAACGGTTTGACGCTTTCCATAGAGGGCGAAAAACCCAGCGGTGCACCATCGCAAAGTCGTGAAACCGTTGTTCTATGCTATGCTAAGCGTGCTGGTGAGCTTGAGAAAAGAAGAAAAAAAGAAAAGAACAGCAATCTGCCACCGCCGCTGTCACTGTTACCGCACTCCTTGCAGCATTATTCTTCCCCCTGCCCCTCCTCCTCCTCCTCCACCGGCTCCCCCCGCCTCGTCCCGTCCGCCTGCCAGGCCTCGTGGATGTCAGTTCCCTGCGCGGCGCGTCCCTCCCCTGGAACACAAGTAAATCAGCCATTCATGTAGTACATGCAGACAAACAGACTGGGGTAGAGAGCACTTACAGCCTCTGCCCAGATACGGCTCAGGGTGGACCTTCGGCAGCGTCACCCCCAGGAAACCCTCCCCCTCAGCTCTCTTCCTCCAGTAGATGGTATCGCTCTGCTGCTGCCACGCACGGAGCACCCAGTACTCGCTCTCCACCTGCGAGACGGATGCCGCCAGCCCGTTGCCTGTAGCCGTATACGGCATCAGCTCGCCTGCCGCGTGGACGTTTTTGGCGTTGAGGATGCACTCCGCGTGGTGCTTGTCAGTGGCGCGGGGCACCCACTCGCAGTCGCAGAGCGGACGCGGGTCGGCGGTGATTGCAGGCGTGACGAGGAACTCGAGGATTAGCTGCCCGGCGAGCGCGTCCTCGTGGGCTTCGTTCCAGAGATTGGATAGCTGCAGGGCGTGGCGGAGGAGGCGGTAGAGGTGGTCGATGACGGGGCGGAGGAGGTGGTCGAAGAAGGCGAGGTTGAGGAGGCGCTCGACGCGGGCGGTGAGCTCGGTGTAGTGGGGGTGGGTGCGTGGAAACTGGATGGTGAGGTAGGGCTTCGAGTCGTCAGTCTTGTCGCTCCATTTGGTGGCCCAGAAGAGAGTGTAGTGGCCGGCGCACAGCATTGCGTGGTTGCGCTGGCGGTGGCGTTCGGGGCTCTTCCATCCTGTGCGGTCGACGATGGCGGGACAGAATTGGTGGAAGCGTGAGGGCTCGGAGTTGTGGTCGATGATGCGTTTGAGGAGGAGATCGTCGCTGCCGCAAACGACCCAGTGTGCTTTGTCGTTCAGCATGTGCTGCTTGCTGCAGTAGCGAACGATGCTCTTGGGTCCGCAGCCGAGACATAGGAATTGGTCGGCGTTCCAGTCTGATAGGTGCACCTTGCAGCCTTCGTAGCGGCATTTGAGCAGGTCGCGGTCGTGGCGCCAGATCTCTTGACCGAACATCTCGCAGGACTGGTACTGGCTGAGCTTCATGTTCATATATCCTGGCATCGGTGGAGTGGGGCCGAGGTAGTCAGGATGGCCAGCGCTGACAGAGCGGGCATCAGGGCGAACGCGGACGAACGGCAGGACGTGAGTCAGATCTTCCAGATCATCGAAGTGAACGGCCGGTGCATTGATCATGATGAACTTTTGGTTGACGACAATGGGGCGGTCTAGCATCTCCGCATCCGGTACGGCTTCGGTCGGCGGAGGCTGGTAGCTGGTGGGAAGCTTCTCGAAAATGACGAGGCCAAGGTCCAGCATTTGTTGGTCGGCGCGGGTGTGGGTTGCGTAAGTCCAGGGAAAGCCTTGAAATCCGGCATTAGGGTCCGCTTGTCGCTCGGAGGAGGAACCTGGCTGGGCTAAATTTGCCATTGTGCGGGCTGGAGCAGTGGTAGGAGCTGTATCCGTGGGCTTGGCGATACGTGTAGCTTCAGCTTTCTCGTAGAGGGCTAGTCTTCTGGCTGTCGTCCGTGCCTGGCGGTACAATGAGTTACGATCGGCTACGAACCCGGTGTTGGAAGGTGTAGGTGTAGTTGATCCAGAGGACATGTCATTCGCAGAAGGCTCTCGGACTACCCACTTACCTTTCTCTTCGCGTGACGGACCTTCCCTTGGTGACGAAGGCTCAACCTTTGCTTGTTCGACATTGCTTATGGGTTCAGAGTCTTGTGAGGTTGGTATGATACCGATTGGATCGCCAGTCTCCGCCCCATAGGACGTTGTAGGTTCTGCGACCGCGCCGAGTCTCGTCTCTGGTACAGTAGCAGTTGGCTCGGTAGGAGTATGAGGCAGCGCTGCTGCTGCTGCTGGAAAGTTGGCTCGAGTCGGAGTGGTCGAGGCGCTCCTTGAATTCGTACGCTCTCGGATGAACCTCACGCTATCTCTCCTAGCCCGACGACCCAAAGTCTCCTGGATAGGAGTGATCTCCCCTTCGTCCACACCTGGTGCTGTTTCAGAAAAGGTCGGACTCTGCACGAGCAGTGGTTGAGCCGTTTCAGTAGCTGGCGCCGGTCCTTGATGAGTGAGATCTTGCATTGCTGAAGGATTGACAGACTCAATAGCTGGCGCCAGTCCTTGATGAGTGAGATCTTGCATTGCTGGAGTTTTGACAGACTCAATAGCTGGCGCCGCTTGTTGACGGGTTGGAGACTGCAATACCGAAGAGTCGGCAGGTCGCGTAACTGACGCTGTTTCTTGATGAACTGGTGTCTGCAATGCCGAGGGATCGGCAAATTCAGTGACCGCCACGGCTTCCTGGTGAATGCGAGTCTGCGAGGGCGGAGGATTGAGAAGTTCAGTTGAGGACGCTGTTCCCGATTGGGTGGTATCCTGCAATGCCGAAGCGTCGGTCGACTCAGTAGATGGCGCATCGTCTCGAACGATGGGATGCTGCGATGACGATGGGTCGGTAGATGCTGTAGCTACGGTGACAGTGGCTGGTAGTAAAGGGCGCGAGCTTTGAGTGACAGTGAAGTCTGGGTCGGGTCCACGGCTAGCCTTGTCAGCAGCTACGATGGCCACAAGTTTGGCTCGTTTCCGTTCATTCTCGATTCGCTTCAGATTTGCCGCAACCTCTGGAGTATCTGGTTCTGAGGGGCCGTGGTTTGGTGGTGGGCCACCACTCCCAGCCGCAGGGACAGTCAGTGCCTCCAGATAGTGGATGTTTACTCCGGCTTCGGCACTCTTCGCAACTCCCATTGCCTCTCCGTAGGAAAGACCTTGGACCCCTCCAGGGCGCTGATTGATTACTGCAGCCAACTTATGGGCCTGCTGCCGCGCATTCTTCTCCGCCAAGACATGCCACCAGGGGTCTGGATCACTGTCCGATGTCATCTTTGCTTGAACTGGCTCTGCGAGTGCCAAATTCTCGCGAACGATTCTCTGTGTCTTTGAGATAATGTAGGCTGTAAGTTGGAACGGGTGCACTCACTACTCTGCTGATGATTGTGTCTTTCCAGACGATCTGCAAAATATTAGGTACCACACGCGCTTTGTGACGAAGGGACTTACTGGCTCGTAGTCAAGGTAAGCTGCCGTCACAGGCACTAAACATATGTAGTCCCAGTTCTCAGCATTGCACTGGACCCAGAGCTCTATGAAGTAGGGGATGAAGGAGGGTCGCCAAACAATCACACAGGCTGGATCAGCAAAGTAGCCTTGTGACCTATAGCGCCGTTGTAACACTGTTTGCCGATATTGTTTTGTCAGCACATCTCTCACCTTAGCCTTTATATAGTGTACTCTGGAGAGATTTCATTTATTACCTATAAGGCATGATCAGTGCTATGGCTCGGCATGATGCGTGTTGAGCTGCAAAACTTACCATTTTCATCACCCTGGACTACCACGCGCCTAGCTGAGCTCATTGTTCACCCCCTGGTTCTGGTCTCTTACAGATATATGCTACAGTACCTGCGAATATACTTTCTGTGCTCTGAACATGCAGCGACAAAGGGATATTGGTGCAGGATCAATGAAGGCGAGATGGAGTGTGCGAAGGCAAAAGTATTGTCTCGCGTTCTAGCTTTATTGATGTCCATCATTGTGCCTACGCTTAGTGGATACGAGGTTCTGCCGAAGCCTGTAGTCCTGTAGCAATTGGACTTTATCTGTCACTAGAGCTCTCTAGGTTTTTGTAAAATTTTCCTCACATTTCTTGTGTCAAGGCCATGTATCCCTTGTCAGTCCTTGATCAGCTCAAGCATATACTTTCCATATTGTCAAACCAGAGGCTGTCATGCTCTAACTTGTTGAACCCATTTAAGCAGTATGGCCCGGTGTCTGGGTCAATGACTAAGGACTATCGCGATGTCCAATGCGCCGGCACGGTGCACATTTCAGGGGTCCAGTGTATCATATATGAGTTCAGGACCTTCTCCGGATGGGCATTTTGATTGAGTGGGAAGGATGCTTTGACAGGTTGCTTCTTCAGCCATGGGTGTTCACTAGTGATTCCGTTCATCAACTTTCCGCCTTACGTTCTTTCATAAATGCCAAGGATCGCGTGCCGCCATCCACACTAGGGGATTTTCCAGTCCAGTCCTTCGTGTGAAATATTCAGCGATGGCTGCAATTGATCATTGATGACTTTATGAACTTCATCAAGAATTTTGAAAGGGACTCTACAATTCAAAGGAAATCCATGGAGATGCGAGTGAGAATGATCCAGCCAGAGTGGCAAAGAGAAGCATCGAAATCCAAGAAGCAAATTAAGAGAGAGCTACTGTTTTGACCATTACAGACCTTTCGATCTTGCTGTGTGGTGAAAGCCTGAACAGATAGGGTCTTCACTTTTGCCTAGTTGGGGGTTTTGAGAGATGGTCTATAGGATCGGGCGACATCCGCTTGAAGAGTCGTTACAGAAAGTGCCAAGCATGCAATGGGACATATCGTTTTAGAGTTGAATCAATGAGATCGCGAAGATTCATGGACGATTCATGGCGGTAGACAAGACTGATGTGTTCAGAGAAAACCACGCTTACCGAACAGCGTTAGCTCCTGTTATCGGGTAAAAATACATCTACTTTACAGTCAATATCAAAACAATCAGACACATGAAAGTGAGTATTTCATGATACTCAACTTCATTACATACTCGTGCCTCCTAATAAGCCTGTAATCAAGGATCTAGGCTTGAGTCAGTACTTCTTCGTTCGGTGGACACCGTTAGGAGGATTGACGGATTCTACACGATTCTGGCTCGACAGCCAAAATGGGGGACCAGCAACCTAATATCTCGCAGATCCTGGCTGCTCTAGGTGATTTACCTCTCGCGCGATGGTTGTGTGGCAAGTTACTAATCGATCTCCGTTCCTTCAGCCGCTCAGCGCCCAGGTGGGACACCTTCACAAGCACAGCAGCAGCCCCCTCTACAGCAGCCCCCTCTTCAACCTTATCCAGGCGCGTACTCTACGGCACCACCGCCAATTGGTGGTCCGCCATACCATATCCCACAGCCTACCAATGCTGGCAGCGTCGATCTCAGCAATATCAAGCCGGTCCACTCGGGGTCAGTGAGCCTTTCGGATGCGGTAGCCCGAGCGCGCGGCATCGCTGCTGAGAAGGGAATCTCATATGATTCTCGTGGGCGTAATGGTAGTACGTCCGGATTTCATTATTGTTCGTCGGTCCTGATCGTGGATGAGGTATCAGTGCTGACAACTCTTCAGCACCGAGCCGAGATGGCGACCCCAGATTGGCTGGACGCATGCTCCGACGCTCAAGGTCCCGGTCGCGATCACCTCCCCGCGGTGGACGAGAAAGCTTCCGAGACAACTACAACCCATATCGTGATGAGCGCCGCGATGAGCCAAGACGCACTGGGTACGGCCGTGAGCGATCATTTTCCCCCGGTATTCGAGGTACAGACAACTATGCCTCACGCGGATATGGCGGTCCAGAAGACCGAAGCCCTCCAGGTCGTCGCGTTGAGGATGACAACGTGGAAACGATAAGCATAGCATCGAATCTCGTCGGCCTTATTATTGGGCGTCAAGGGGAGAATCTACGGCGTGTTGAAGCCGAGACCGCTACAAGAGTCCAGTTCGTCACTGGCCCAGAAGCAAACGGTCCAATGCGCTCTTGTAAGATCACTGGGACCCGTAAGGCGCGTCAAGATGCCAAGAACGAGATACAACGGATCATTGATGACAACGGTAATGCGAAAGGGCAGGGCATCGTTGCCGAGCGACCAGTGGTTGTCCAGCAGAAGGGCCCCGGGACACATCAACCAGCGCTACGTGCTGGTGAAGATGCGACCCAGATCATGGTACCCAATCGTACAGTGGGGCTTATTATAGGCCGTGGGGGCGAAACGATACGAGACCTGCAAGAGCGAAGTCAATGCCATGTCAATATCGTTGGAGAAGAGAAGAGCGTGAACGGGTTGCGTCCTGTCAACCTTATCGGCACACCCCAAGCAGCTGCTAAAGCAAAAGATCTCATTATGGAGATTGTGGAGAGTGACACTAAGAGTCTGGCTAACCAAGGTGGTCCACGTGACCAAGGTCGCAGTGTTGGGTTTGGCGGACCTAGCGGCGATGGCGATAAAATCAATGATGAAATCGTTGTTCCTTCCGAAGCTGTTGGTATGATCATCGGTAAAGGTACGTGCTTACAAAAATGGGTTTCAACACAGGCTGTACTAATCGCATTATAGGTGGTGAAACCATCAAGGACATGCAGAATATTACCGGCTGCAAAATCAACGTATCGCCAGCAAGCGGCCGTGACGTCGAGCGTTCAATTGGGCTTGTTGGGTCACGTGGTGCAATTGAAGCCGCAAAGCGTGCCATCATGGAGAAGGTCGATGCAGTTGTAAGTACTCGGAGTTCGATTTCATAGGGTGAAACCATGTTGACACCAATGCAGGCGGAGAAGAATCGACCGTCTGGCGGAAACTATCCGAGCTATGAGCGGGAAAATGATCGCTATCAGAATAATCAACCACAGCAGCCGTATGGCGGCCAACAATTCAATGCACAACCTCAGCCCAATGTTCCAGCTGCTCCTCCTGGTGGTGACGATCCATATGCAGCCTACGGTGGCTACCAGAACTATGTTGCCCTCTGGTACTCGCACTTGGCCCAGCAAGGCGGCCAGCAACCGCAGGGGCAGCAGGGGCCACCTGGCTCGTGACTTTGAGACTGCATCGACGCCGGCTGTGATCTCCCGTGATTCGGTGACATGGATGACTCGCTTGACTGGCTTGACCTGCTTGTTCTGATTGATGACATGACCTCGGAGCACATTGATCTGTGGGACTACGTTTTTGATCACTGAGACCATCCTTCCGTCAGCGAATGGTGTCATTCTGCCATAATCCAGGATAACCAGCTTGTGTGACTTTGTGGAGGGACTCTGATTCAAATAATCTGGAGGACTGCTTCGTTTCGCCGAACAAATGCGCTGGAAAGCTCGTCTCCTTTACTTCTTCGAACTTTTTTTCGAGCCGGCAACTTCTGCCATATGACGGATTACGGGCCGCATTCACCAGTCGCATATGTGAATGTCTGCTGTGCGCACGCTGCGAATCAGGGAATATCTTGTAGGTTGTCGACGGCTGTTGGAGGGATCCGCATGAATTCCACGTCGCAGATTTCAACAAGCGAAGGGCGCAAATGATCAAAATTTCCACTCCATACGACCGATCACCTGTATGAAGGTATGTAGATACCCAATACCAGCGCATCAGGTCGAATGTATTCTATCAGCATGCAATGACAGTTCCTCCACCATCAAGATCTTTAGCGGTGTGAAGTATTTTCCCGACACCACGGCCGCGCTATTCTTCTCATTCAAAGCACTGAAGCGATGATTATCCAGTATTCTTCTTACAAACACCTCACAGTCATTCTACTCCCTGACATCGTTTCCTCCTGATCCCACTGCTATCCCAAAGCACCCTTTACCCTACATCCGACATCATACAGTACGCAATCTCCATATCCACCTCTTCAACCTACCATAGATGCAAAATCAGCAAAACACATCCGCACAACAATCTCAGACCGCCATCCAAATCCCCTGCAAACCCCCTACAACGATTGAACACTCGCTATCTTGCACGTCATACCTTCACCTCTTCGCTTTCGAGTAGCTAATTATCCCTACAACCTTGCGTGCTTCCTCTTCTCCTCGCTCTGGTCACTCACCTCTCATCACTCACCTCTCATCACTCGTCCAGTCTCACTTCAAGAAACGCGCTGGAATCGACAGATAGCTGCATCGCTCGTGCAGTACTTCCATAAGCGCTTTGGTCATGATGAATTGAATTTTCATCATCCACCTGAAAAGTCCCCGTTGGCGACAAATGTACCCTTCTGCATCCTTAAGCCCCCCGTCCACATTCTACAGCTGACTTACCAATTCCTTTCCGCGCCCTTCGATTCTTCTTCTCCGCTCTTATTTCCTCTCTCCCCCTTCAGACAAGCTTCGATGAGAACTAATCAGAAAGGAAGGGGGAAAGGAAGGGGGAAAGGAAAGGGGGTTGGCATGCTTTCTCATCGGAAGTCGGGCTGGCCTTTTCTTTTGGTGTCGGTGGGGAAGGGTGGAAGAGAAAGAGGTTGTGCGTGCTTGTGGCGTTAGGGGCGAGGGGCTGGAGGGGGCTTGAGGTTGGGGATGGGTGGTGGCTGTGTATTTGTGTATGATGGGGAGTGATATGTCCGGGGAGAAGGGAGGGAAAGGGTGTGCAGCGTTTTGGATGTGCGTATCGAAGGGCATGGGGAGGGGTTCGATTCCGGGGCCAGAGTGATGGGGAGGCGTTGTTGGATTATCCAGAATTTCCCAGGATAATTATCGCGTTTGCTTGGCTGGGTGCTGATGTATGTATCGTTGAGAAGGGGATTTGATGGAAGACCTAGGGGAGACTATGCCTGAAAGAGGGTCTTCAAAAAGTTGTGCTTGGAATGGGTTATAGAAGTAAGATGGAAAGTTTTTTATTGAGGAGCGAGTACTGTCCCTGAATGGTTGCAGAGGCGAACAGAACGGGGTCTTTTGAAATCAACGTTCAACGAAAATCTGCGGCGACTAAATACGCGAATTTCGTATGTTGAGATGCAAAGAGTGGCACGCCTTCCCGGCCTTTCCTAATCAAAAAGCAACAACATATGGCGATCCAGAAATGCAGCGTGCGTCGTGTTTCCCATGATATCGTATGCGTACACCGTACATGCATCCAAAACCTGCCCCTAGAGAACGTTACCCCTTCCCTTACCAATAAAGAAATGCTAGGAAAGTAAAATTTTTAGAAAGAAGCGCCAGGAAAGTGAAGTTTGTTTCCAAATCAGCTCTTTAGACCGATCCAGACCCCGGCCGCGCTCCGTAGTGTTCGAATGGTTGTGGCAGCCCCAGAGGAGCGCCAGGCTCTGGCTCAGACCCTCTCGGCTCCTCCACCAAGCCCTCCTCACTCATACTGCCTAGCTGCGCCCCCCCAGTGCCACTCAAACCACCCGACTCCCTCCTCCTCGCACTCGACCTCCTCCCCACCAATGGCGTCGAGCTGCTCGACTCCCCCAACCTCGTCTCAAACGTGTCCGCCGTCTCACCGTGACTGCTCACTCGATGATACGGCGGCCGCTGCACGACAGGGCTAGCAAATGGATCCGAGTCCGACCGCTGGCTCGCCCTGCGGTCCAGCGTGATCAGCGAATCGCCGTCGTTGCTGTTCTGCCGCAGGTGGCTAGGGCGCACAGGTGTATAGGCGGAGACGGAGTCGTTGCTGTCTTGGTGATTGTGCATGGGCCGGGAGCTGCTGCTGGAGGTGGAGAGGCAGTCGACGGCGGAACGGCGGGAGCCCATGCGCGGGCGGGACCAGACCGGGCCGGGGGAGCTGAGGGCGGAGGGAAGGTCGGGCGAAGGAGTGGTGGTCGTCATGATTGTGGAGCGCAGTTCAGGGGAGGGCATTTCGGGAGTGATGCCTTCGCGCGTCGACCAGAGCTCATGAGCGGAGGGCTCGGGGGACGGCATCTCGGCGAGGCAATAGAAGGGGTCCGGGGAGGGGGCTTCGGAGCGTGAGGGCGGAGAGTGGGGTAGTGGAGAACGGGGTGGTGGGGAGCCGGGCAGTTCCATGGGCGGCATATAGCTGGTGCTGCCACTCATTTCAATCCCGGGCGACCCAGGTACAGAGTATGTAGTCACATAAGGGAGTTTCTTGTCTGGGATGTTGTCCAATGAGCGAGATCCATCGGCTTCGGCTTTGTCATGGGGGTAGCGAGGGTCTGCAGGGAGCTCTTCTAAGTTGTACGTCATGCTGCTCTTGCGCTTGCGGGTCCGTTTGTAGTGCTTCGCGGTGAAGAAGCCACTGACGAATGCGATGAGAATGACTGCGACAACGATACCAGCGATTGCGCCGACGGGAAACCCGTGGGAGCTATGATTGGTAGTCTGTGTGAAAGTTGAACCACCGCTGTTACCAGCTGATATGGGGCTAGCAGTCCCATTGCTTGGCTGAGAAGCAACAATGTGGGCTGGCGCGTTGTCAAATCTCGTCTGCGACATTGAGAAGTTGTAGTTCTCATAGTCGACAATGAGGTATCTAGAGAGAGTCAACCAAGATTCCGATACGAAAGGGATCCACTTACGATTCTTGTAGGAATGTGCGTCCAAGCGTGTACTGGGTGTCATCGGCTGCTCGACGAAGCGGAAAGTACCTTTCTTTTGTCTTGACCAAGGGGTAGTCGACTTCGAGATCAAAGCTCGAATATGGCAGAGTGATATTGACCGAGGCTGAAGAGCCTACAGTTTGCGCCAACGTGAAGGTCACGCTTGCGTTCTGCTTTACCATTTGGTCATGTAAGGTATCATTGACGATATAGAGATTCGGGATTGGTTGGTAGCTGATGCCAAAAGCGCTTTCGAACGCTTGACATGCCTCGAGCGGAAGCCATATTGTTGGGACAGTAGAGTCTACGAGGGCGAGGATCCCATTTTTAAGGAGTGTTATTTCTGTAGAGCCGGAGTCGGAGAACGTAATTGTCTCAAGCGCAACGACGAGTTGCCGGAATGGATCTTTCGCCAGACCAAAAGAAACGTCGTTCGGAATAAATCTCGAAGAATCATAGCCGCCTAGTGTCAGGCTTGCCGTGGCATTGTTGCGATAAGAAGCGCCTGCAGTGTATGCGTAGGATGAACTTGGTATCAGACTTTGGTTCTTAAGGTTGGTTATCAAACTCGGCCGTGTGTCGAATGGATTGGTGAAATTGACCGGCGTCTGACTCAGGCCCAAACTACCGAGAAAGTAGTCTTTGGTCGCAATGCCCGCCAAGATCTGTTGATCCAGAGTCACATTTCCTCCCTGGCCCGTGGGTATTGAGAAACGATCGTATCCGAACTGGCCATTGTCAGAGTTCGTTGTCAGTCCCAAATTGCCCTCGATTTGTAGGGCGTAGATATTCTTTGAAACCCATCCCAATGACTTGGTGTTGTTATAGACCCCGCCACGGACGTCAGTGCAATTTGAAGCATCACCAGCCGCGATACTACAGCCTGCCGGTAGAACAAGCAGGGTCTCTGGTGCCTGGGTCGACGCTAGGACCTGGAGTTTCTGAGGAGGCACGCCGACTTCTATCGCGAAGGTTGACCACGAACCGTCATTCCCAAGGCTGTTACGAAAAATACTTATCAGTATATAGTATTAAAAGAGTAATAAGTCACAGCTTCTGAAACAGCGACGCCAATAAGCAATAAGAAAGACACATACAATTGTCCGCTCGGCTCGACAATGATCGGCGCAGCTTGGACTGGCATTCTACCTTGCCCGTACCAGTGCAAAAATAAAAGTGGGGTTGGGCGGACTTATAGAGAACGATATTGTGTCAATATAATCAGGTAGATCTGGTGACCCAATGTAGCGAAGCAGAACAGCAGCGTTGCCTTTCAGCGGCACCAGAAAAGAGAGAAGACCGGAGCAGAAGAGGCTCAAGACCGCTATTTGCAGCTGAGAGATGGAGAGAAAGGGCACACCGCACCTTCCGGAAGCATATCAGCGCATGGAACTCCAGCCTAGTCTTTCTCTGCACGTGCAGCAGGGTGCTTGCGGCAGCGCTGCATGTCATTATTGAGGGTGTACTGTGTAGTGAATATCAAGGGCCCCAAGAGCGCTAGTGATGCAAGATAGACCAAGATAGACAAACCAAAATCCTTCCAGCTGAAAGCTAATGTGGGCGATGCGCGCCAGAGCCTAGAGGTTGCCAATCGCATCCTCTCGCGGCGTACATCCACCTTGGTATTACCATGACTGTATGATGATAACGAGTCATATCAAAGAGAGTCTCAATGAAGACGCCAGGATCATTGACGCTCCCCATGCCATAGCAACTGAACGGCGTTGAGTAGACGCATCGAGGACCGTGGTCGAGCAGACAATGGACTGTGGTTTGGATTGCAAGCGATCACGTGAGCGGGGTAAACAGTGGACCCTGAGCCCTGAGCAAGCAAGCTAGTCCCCCTTCGGCATCTTCGGCTGTCTGATAGAGCTGCTCTCGAGAGTATCTCCCATCGTTCTCCAGAGAGAAAGAAGGCAGACAAGGCGTCCAAGCTACTGCACCCTCCATCCTTCGCCCTACGATGCCTTCTGCGGCACCCACGTAGAACAACACACACCATCGAAAATGGCGCAACATCTGGTCCAATCGTTATTCCGATGAAGACGCTCCTTCTTCGCTCACGTGCAGTAGCTCGGTCCTTTGTTGCTCACATCACTGATCTTTGGAAGATGGAGTGCAGGCTCGCAGCTCTGTCGGCCAAAGTTGTACGGGCATGAGCGACTCCACCGGTGACAGAGGCGCTCGAGCGACGGTGGAAGGCTGATGGTAGCTTCGGAATGCCGTGAGCCTGTAAAAGCCTTTGGATCAGCCACCAAGCAGTATGACAATGCCAGCGGCCCGATCAGACTAGCCACCGGCGTCCTGTAGCCTGATGGAGGAAGCTATCAAAGCTTTGTCAGAGGCGGTCAAATCCTGGGTGGGCCGTCGTCACCGGCCGCCGTTAAGTCTAGCATGGCCCATTATCGCGGGCCTGGCGTTGGGAGGATGAGGTTTGTGGACGGTGGTGACGGTACGGTGCGGGGACCTGCTTCCTTCTGCAGATCGATTCCATACCAGGTAATGGCTGGCCGTGCTTGAGGCCGTATAAAAGTCATCCTGGGTCCCCGTCCATGCGATTGTCGCGTCCTTCGTTGTAAAAGAATGATTGATGTGAAGTGTTGAGCCGCAAAATAAAGTACCGTAGATACTCTATCGCCATGTACTCGGCAACCGCGTTTGTCTTGTTTGCACTCACCAATTTCCTTCCCGGCGCCTTTGGCGCGCCGCAAAGTAAGGCAACCTTCTGGCGACTACTGAAACATATCATATTGACGGAGAGAACCAACAGTCACACCCTCTCTCACACAAGGCCCTGGAGTACTGGTGTCGCCGCTCGCCGACCTTAATGCTCCCGCTGCAGCTCCAAGCTCCTCAACATTCTGTGGAGGTTGCTACGTCGTCGCAGATGTCGCCGCTCTAGTATGGTACTCGGAGGCCTTCATCAATACAGCAGCCACGCAGTATGTGGGTGTGCAGGTGGGAAATGGCACTCGATCGACAAGGACATCAGTCGTTCAGAATGAGGCTCCATTCACCTATGATCCGCAGAGGATCAGTTCCGCAGGAATGCAAGATCTTGTATTGACACCCGTCGACTACGCCCCCACAGCTGTTATCGCGGGAGCAATCCTGTACGTTGCCTTTCTTGTGTACATATGGGAAAGCTTATTCTGACGTTCCCAGGTCGTCTCCCACGGCATACAATGTCTTCTCCGCCTACTCCCTCACATCGGCCTATCTGTCCAACGGCCGATGCATGACTTCCTCCGGATCTGCCGTGGCCGTCAATCCCGCGTACTCAGAGACCCTTTTTTCAGCATCGGGCCACGTCTCTCTGGACCCAGCTGGCCAACAAGCTTTTATCAACCACATCGGCTTTACATCGTGCTCTGGCGGCGGCGAGCACGCCGTAGCAAGCGCTTTAATTCCAGTCGCGAACGTGACACAGTCCGTCACTACCACCTTCTCAGGCGTGTCGCTGGCGGCGATTACAAGTATGAGCTTGGCCCCAGTAAGTCTTGTATACTGCAAAATGTCTAGCCCAAAGATGCTGAACCGCACTACTAGACTACACACCCCACGTTCACAGCCCCCCGTCCGGCAGGCGTGGTTACCCTTACCGAAATCATGTCTTCCACCACCATCACCGCAACGCTGACCGGCACCGCTACCCCCGTGACTTCAGTTTCCGTCCCCAAAATCGTCTTCGGTTCGCGAACCATTACACCAACCCCAAAGCCACTCTCGTTAGCAGTGCTTCCAGGAACACTCGGCGGCAGCATACTGACCGGGTCCATCACTGGGAACACCACGATTATTGGATCTACACAGACGGTGGAGACAACCGGGACGGTGGAGACAACCGGGACAGTGGAGACAACCGGGACAGTGGAGACAATTGGGACGGTTGGAACGGGAGTCGGAGGCGGGAACTCAACGAGTATTGTGCCTTTCGTGGGTGGAGCTGGAGATTGGAAGAGAGGAGGGTGGAGAGTTCTGATTGGGATGGCAGTCGCTGGAGTCCTTGGTATTGTGATGATATTGTAATCGGGAAATACCTTTGGGACGCTAGACGGGGAACGGAGGATATACCTTAGGATTCATGATACCCATATTTAATGATAATGCAAAACGACGCTATAGAGCATCGATTCCCAACCACTGGTGAACTTGCTCACGTCGAATACAACCAGGGAAACCTCAAGCCTACCGAGATCTCTAAGCGCATAATTCCCACATCAGCTTGACTCCACTACGACATGTCCATCGAGCACAGTCCTCAACTTCTATCCAGCATTATCACAGCCTTTGCCCACGCGTATATCTTGTTGCTTTTGTGTAGTGGTGGTTTACTGAGTTGAGTTTCTTGATGCTTACTATACTACAGTGTTGGTCTATATTATATGCGATAAAATAAGTATATGTTGATATCTCGTTCTCCTGGAAATTTGATCATACAGGGAGACTTCTGTAGAAGAAGTCAACTCACGGACTAGGATTCGAGATATAGAGATCGAGATATGCGTACGATATTGAATTGAGATGACACTTTTACCTACGTCGGAATTGAGTACAGAGAACAAACCTAGTGGAAAGTAGTGAATGGTGTTCTACCAATGTCTTTATAAAAACTTTTCTAGCCGGAAAGGGGCACTGACTGCTGCTGGCGGGGGAACATGCTTCACGCAAGCAAAAAAAACAGCAGCTTGCACAAACGACTTTCCAGTCCTGTCGGCTTCTCAAACTGCAGTGCAATGAATCCTACCTAGAGCGGCCTGCCCAACAAGTCTCATTCGACTAATCACCGGATGACCTCAAGCCCTTCCTTATCAATACCCTCCAACCCCTCCAGGATATCACTCCCACCCAGCAGCCCCGCGCTTCCCCCCGTCGATTTCCGCGACCCAGTCCAGATCTCATGGAACTTGACACTCTCATCACTCGACGCCACAACAATACACCCCTCCTCCGCCGTCCTACTCCACCACGCCTTGCCCTCACCAGCCTGCCGACTTGTCTCATTCGGCCCACCAGGGTACGCAATAGCTAGCAAAGCCCTCATCTCATTCGCCCAGGGAATCGCGACGATTTGGCGACACTCTGGCCAGGAAAACACGGCGATGCGGTATGGGTGCTCGGGCTGGGCGTAGCCGAACGTGGCTGCGATTTCGCGGCGGCTGGTCGACCAGATCAGGGAGGTGACTTGGGCTTGCACGTCGATGGTGGCGAGGCAGGCGCCGGAGAAGGTGTGGTAGAAGTGGATGGCGCGGTCGTTGGAGCCGCCACCGGTGGCGATGAGGCCGCGTTGCCAGGGGCAGAAGGCGATGGCTTTGATGGCGGCGCTGTGGAGCCATTTGTGCTTCTCGCGGCCCTCGACTATGGTAAGATGGCTGGGTTGTTTGAGAATCAAAGTTGGCCGAGCGCTGTTAGGAATTGAGCTGTGGGGTCCGTCGGAGTGATGATAGCTCCTGTAGCCATCCTCTAGACTTGCGGGACGACTAGTATGGGATTGAAAGCTCTCTGATAGGCCGAAGTCTGCCATTATTGTCTGGAGAGCCCTTCTCGGTGCTGGCGAGCCGCCTCCGTACGCAGCTTCGTCTCTCACGATGTCTTTGACGCAGAACAGGCAGCATGCATTGTCGTTCGCTCCGGTAGCAAAGTACTCTCCATCAGGCGACCAAGCAAGTCCACAGATCAATTGGCTGTGCACGCAGATCTTCGCCAATAAGGTCATCGTACCATTCCATCCGTGGATGGCAGATTGCTGGTCAGTCATCCATTCAACAGAGTAGTAATATACGTTGCCGATCTCATCTCCAACCAGAAGCTCCTCTGTGTCTACGATAGCTTCAAAGCGCGCCGATGGTCGATGCGTCGTGACTGGCTTGAAAGCAACGCAGCCTACCGCACATGGTTGTTGGATCTCAAACTTGATGCCTTGATCATGTAGACTCCATAGCGATATGTGGCCATCGTTCCGGCCCATTGCAAGTATGCTGTGACCGCCTGCTGCCGACGAGAATGACAAAGAGGAGACATATGTGTTGCGTCGGTCGAACTCGCGCAGTGCTGGGTATTGAACGCCAGCTCCTTCGGACCAGAGATAAACCCTGTTACCAAGGCCAACAGCGAGTGTTCGCAAAGTGTCGCAATAAGCGAGAACAGAGCAATAGTAATCATCGCGAAGCTGTGGTGCGTCGAGAACTGTGCTATGTGTCAACATAGCTTAGCTGGGTTACGAAAGGGCTACTTATCTGAATGGTATTATTGGGACAGCCCTGACTTCATCGGTCAGGGGTCGTCTCGCAGCTATCTTCATGTCAGCTTAATCCTAAGGGCAGACTCCTGGTCTCGAACTAAAGAAGGATTTGAACGATTCATTTAGAGGAGGCAGCATCAAGGGAGACTTTTGCCATATTCTTGAAGTGCTGGTGAAGAGGAGTGTGCCTACGTGACAAAGACCTTGACCGAACCCACTGCCCATTTTCCCAGGTTGTCCGTCGTGGGGGACCCGAGGGCCTGGGACTCGAGCCGATCACACTGCGTATCCTACTTCTACCCCTTTCAGGTGATCGAGAATGACCGAGGACTCTAGTTGTCTGGTCAATATCAAGCGCAGCAGCGAGCCTACGCTCCAATCCACCACGATCGAGCTCGGGCGCATCGCGCTCAAAGAAGCGAGATGTATGCATGGGTGCATTCGTGCCACTGCCTACGAAACCACCTCGCCCATCCGGAACACTATTGATAGGACTTATAGGAGCTGTTGAGGCGGAGCCTCCAACGTTCCATACGGCTCCGGTACTGACCTGGCGCCCCGGAACATTCGCTGCATTTATCGAAGGGTTTAGGAGATTTGTGCCGCTGACCGTACGCGAGACTGCCTGACTTGTACTGTTGGTTCGGGTACCAGAGACCTGCCTTCTACCTACTCGCGCGCTCGTTGGAGGATCAAACGGATCTGGAGATGCTAGGTCCTGCCGTAGTAGGCGTTCACTACTTGATAGCTCATTGGCATGCTTGCTGACACGAAAATTCTTCGCTGCGTCATGGGAGGCACTGCGGTACGAGATAAACCTATCCGGAGTGGCTGGCGGTGTTTGAGTTTGTATACCTGAGCTGAAGCATCGCCGTTTGGACTCTTTGTCCCTTTTACTGTCCGTACCTCCGTGGTCGATTGCTATCATGATTGGTAGCGGCTGAAGAGGAAAAGGAAAAGTATCCCGCCCCTCTGGCTTGTCAATAGCTGCACCTGGTGACTGAAGTGGTGGGCTAGTACCGTCAGCTGGACCATCTCGAAACGCAAATCTTAAAGGACGGCGACGGTGGAGGGTCCCTAGGCTGGCATTATTCTCGTCGCCCTCCGCAGGCGTATCAATGTCGTCCGACTCAGACCCAGGGGGAGATACTGGCAAGGAGTGGATTTCGCTGGTAGAAGATGATAGGCGAGACCTTGGGAGGCTTCTGAGAACTTTACAAGCGGCGCCATGTCTGATAGTAGACTCAAACGCCTCATTTTCGTCAGAGTCTGAGGTTGGAGGTGACGGTAGGTTCGTATTGATTGACAATACTTGACTTGAAGCCCTTTGAGAGTGCCTGGTCTCCAGATGAGAATTGTGACGCTGGCCGGAAAGTGCGCTTGACGCTCTGGTCGAGGCTAAGCGACGCTTAACGATATGTAAGCCCGGAGGAGCATTCTCTGCTGCTGCAGCCGAGATGACGCGAGGCATCGCATGGACTTGATGGAAAATCAGAATTGCATTGGGAAATATAGACAGATGGATCAAACGAGTGACTTTGTTGCTGTTGGGTTATGAATGCTGGCATGCGATATTCTGGGGGCCAAAGACCGAGCCCGCTTGTAGCATGGTAGCCCGACTCCATATTGACAGTGAACTCCATGATCTTACAAGAAGGCAAAATGGTAAAAGCTCCTATGAGGCTATTGCGATGGGCGACTTGGAAGGAACGCTAAGACTCGATGCGGACAGGGCTGCCCGTAGTTAAGGAGACCTTATCTGAACCTCGCATCTTCAATCATTGCGTTCCTTCTTTCCCTACCTTAGATCGCCTTCCTTGTACTTCCACTGTATATCGATAATGGCTAGCGTAAGTTTCCAACATGCTAGCTAATCAGGTCTCGGGCGCTGACCACGGCAAGCACGGCATACCTAGGGTCAGCGGTTCAAAGCCCGTATCAGATCAGGGCCGTCGTAAGGAGCTGCGCAAGATCGAAGAGTACAAAACTCTAGTTGATCAGATCAGCCGGAATGTAAGTCTATCTAGTCTTTTGCAAGACGGCCGCTGAACATTTTGGAGATCACAGATCATAAATTCAACCTTGACGCCCTAGGCCAAACTTCGAAATTACTACAGACCAATCCAGAATACTACACGATCTGGAACCATCGCCGATTGATCCTGCAGCATCTGTTTAGCAAGAACAATGACCGCCGTGAATTAGAGGATGAAGATTCTAGGAACGTGCCATTGATCGCAGAACTGATCTCTAATGATCTTGATTTTCTACTTCCTCTACTTCGCCAATTCCCAAAATGCTATTGGATTTGGAAGTACCGACAATGGCTTCTGGACGAGGCAACTCGCTTACTTCCCGTATGGGATGCCCTAGGCTTTTGGCAACGAGAATTAGGTCTTGTCGGCAAGATGCTCAGCCTTGACAACCGAAATTTCCATGGTTGGGGCTACCGTGGAAAGGTGATCACGGCGTTGGAAAACGCTCAGCTCCGCCTGATGGGGGAAGGAACTAGTATGACTGAAGAGGAGTTCCAATACACGACGAAGATGATCGAATCTAATCTCTCGAACTTCTCCGCCTGGCACACCCGATCTAAGCTGATACCACGATTATTGGACGAACGAAAGGCCGACGAGGCGACGAGGGAGGGCTTCTTAGACAGTGGTATGTTATAAAGCTCGCAATGTCAATTCCTGACTAATCCATCATCAGAGCTAGAGCTTATCGAGCGAGCTCTCTACACAGATCCAAGTGATCAGTCCCTTTGGTTCTATCACCAGAATCTTATGTGCACCTTTGATCCAACGTATGCCAGCAAGTCTATGATACCGAACATGGGCAATAAAGAAAGGCTAGTCTATGTTGATAACCAGCTTGAGGACCTTCTAGACATGCTGGAGGGCGCCGAAGATTGCAAATGGATTTATCAGTCCCTTATCGAGCTCAGCATCTTACGCAAACGTCTGAGCAATGATTGGCCGAGTGGAAGAGATCAGATAGAAGGCTGGCTTCTCCAATTGCATAGCCTCGATCCACTTCGGAAAGGGAGATGGCAGGACCTAGAGCGAAGCCTGGCTCCATGACTTGCGAGCTCATCTACCATGGCCAGTCTTGGTGGACCCACTCGTTGCAACCCTTTAGCGCCACATTATGAACGGAATGTATTCGCCGCTAACGACCATCAAAGATTCCCGGCGCGTTAAGGCGCGTGCACCAGTCTTGAGTCGTAACTTAGACATATCCGAATGCTTGCAACTCTAATATTCTTAACAGTCATGGTATGACCAACCGAGCAGCTCTGAAAGCCAATCTCCTTGCCACCTGCAAGCTTGATACTGCCTTATTTTTCTTACTCTTTGCGCCGTTTGGTTTCGAAGAACAGTGGGTAAGCGCCGTGGGACACCACTGATCAGATCTCCATATATGCCGTCAGAACAATTTTCACATCTATAAGGTAGACCTCTGGTTCTACTAAACGTATGATTACTCCTCGCCTACTCAGACAGACATTGTTAACTTAGTTCTAGATGGCTTCCCCTGCTGCAACATCGCCAGCGTATCTGCTCCAATTCCAGCTCCTGAAGACATCAAACCCTTTTATGTTGCGGACTCTGCGTGTTCCCGGTAGCTCGACGTTCGAAGACCTTCATTTAGCAATCCTCGCGGCTTTCCAGTGGTCATACAGAACCGAAAACACGTGGTTCTTCTCCGTCTTCTCCCGCGAGCTATTCACAGCTGGTCTGCTCCCCGAGGATCTCAAAGTCCTTCTCACCATAGTTAGCAACAAATCTGCACTAAACGACAATGATAACGTGACGGGAACTTGGTTTGAGTGCGGTGAGACAGTAAAGCTGTCCGAGATATTCGAAGCCTTCCGCTATCGGGAACGACCACTAGCGTATCTGCCGGAGAGCAATGGTGCCCTGTTTAGCATTCACGTTCTGGGTACAATTACGATGGATACCACAATCGGTATTGGCTATCTCGGCGGACAAGGACAAACAATGTACGAGGATTGGGATTCACTGTACGGGGGCCGCAGTTCATGGGACTTGAACAATGATGTGGTCCGTGAGCGCGTGTCTTAAGGTTAATGGCAGCAGGGAGGCTGTCTAAAGCTGCCTGCCTCCAGACTCACTGTCTTGCTATGAACGATCTGTTCTCACGCCGAAGCTATAGATACACGGGGTCAATGGAAAGTGGCAGCTTGTCCGACTTTTTTTTGTTCTGCCACGTTGTAGTAACATAATTGCAGTCCCAGACAATGCATTTACGTGGCATCCAAGGCCTATATCCTAATAGATGTTCCAAACACCCATCGCCGCTTGCTCCTCGTCGCTCCTCCACGCTTTCGCGACAGCTTATCAAATCGTGGACGTATCTCATGACCTACGCCCTATGATTTTAGCATTAGCTCCAAAACCACATTCCCTTATCCCCACCACCCCTCCAACCAGACTACAACCAAAGGGGTAGGAGACACCTACAGCAAAGCCAGCGTCAAATCCCCATGAATACTCGCCTTCAACTCAATCTCAATATCCAGATTCAGCTCCAGCCGCAACTTCAACCCATCCTGCTCCATCATCTTGCTCTCTCCGCTCTTCTGTCCCTCGCCCGTCGCGAGGGCCTGCTTGGCGTTGCCCTCGCGCATTGGGATCTCGCCACGCTGCGCGCGCGCGTTCGTCACGGGCCCGTTCATGGAGGTTGAGGGGGGGCCGATGCGCTCGAAGGGCTGCATGGCTTTGTCGTCCTCGTCGGAGGATTGCTCTTCCACCGGGGGCATGGTGGGCTGGGGTTGGGACTGTTTTTGGGAGGCTTGCTTGCGGCGGCGGGAGCGGCGCGATTGGGAGCGGGAGCGGGGTTCGGTGTCGGACATGGTTACTGGTTGGGAGGGAGGTTTGGGAAGGGGGGGTTTTTGATATGGTGCGAGGGTGGGGAGTGCGGAGGAGTGTTGCTTTGGAGAAGCTGGGGGGAATATGGGGATGAGGAGAGGTTCTAAGCAACGACCAAGCGAATTGGTAAGGCAAAAGCTGAGGCGGTGCAAGTCCGATGGCAGCGACTCAATGGAGAGAGAGTCCAGGTCCGAAAGCAAGAAAGTTTCTCTCCAGACTTCGTTAAGCCCACATCAAGTGACACGCGCACAGCATGAAAATGAGCGTCGTCAGAATCAAGCTTTGGCCCATGCGTGGCTGGTTCGCGTGCACTTGCCCCCCAGCGCCTTGGATTGAATGGCCCTGGGCCCTGGCCTTATCGTCTGGATGTGCACGTGGGATTGACCTCGGCCCCCTTTCTCCGGGGGAAGTAAACGGTGCCTTTTTACATGGTGCTGGGTCAACGTTCCAAACTCATTAATGTCCTCTCTCACACGATGAAGGAGATGAAAGATCTCAAAGACCGGGGAAAGGTTTCCGTCTGCCTCACAAGGCCTGCTACTTCCCCCACCGGCAGTCTCGCCCGTGAGCCGATCTAGGATGCCGAGTCGCCGACTAACTAACAGTCTAGAACACCGGGTTTCCACCCACTCAATGCCCTCCATCATGCACAGGGGCGAAACAGCGGCAAGTTGACACGAGAGCCTGATCGAAGGCCAGCGTGGCGGCGTGGCTAAACTCGTCGAGGGCTGGCGTCATACCCTGATCAAGTGAAGACAACCCCAGCCATCTCTTATTTCTTGCTTCACGCGTTCAACTTTTCTGAACTCTATCTCCCATTTGCGAAGTCGTGCGTGCGCATCGCTTCTTGCTCGACCTCTCTAGATTCTCGCATTTCCTTGTCCCACTCCTTTTACACCATATCCCCCCAGCTGCAGTCTTTGACCACAAATCGTATCCCATTCCTTTTCATCTCAACCTCCCACAATGGCCGACGAAGAATCCCACCAAACCTCCGAAACCCAAGCCAGCGCCGGCGCCAACGCTGCCGGCTCCGCCTCCACAGCCGGCGGCCTCAATGCCCAAGGCTCCCAGAAATCCTCCCAATCCACGAAGCGCACGCCCCCGAAACTCGGCAAGAAACAGCCGTCGCAGCAGCCCACTCCCCAGGCCACCCCGCAGAAAGAACAACAGCAAGTGACCAACGGCGACTACTCGGAAGCGCCCGCTGAGGAGAACGCCGCCAATGCGGAGCCCGAGAGCAAGCCGCAGAGCCGTGCGCCTAGCAAGCGGAGGCAGTCCAGGGGCCGCGGGCGCAGCAGGCAGCCGGACAGTGATACTGAGTCAGTTGCGCGCAGCGATATCAGCCAGCCGGCGCAGGGGCGCAAGAACCGGAATCGCCGCCGTGGAAAGCCTACTCAGGAAGCGCCGCCGCAGTCGAATGGTGGGCAGGGTGGTGGGCCGCTGGATCAGCTTGATGAAGTTGGGGAGACGGTCAATGGGGCGGGGGATATGGTAAAGGGCGTTGCGGACGGGGTCACGGCCCAGGCGGGGCAGGCGGTGGGAGGCGCAACTGACAAGGTGGGGAAGACATTAGGGGGGCTAACTGGCGGTGGAAAGAAGGACGGTAAGCTATCTTCTCTTTAATTCTTCAAACCTACATATTCTCGACCTGAGTGCTTCGAAGCTACAAACTCTGACACGACGATGTAACAGCTCAAAAAGGCGGTGAAGACAAAGAAGAGGACGGCGGCAAAGGCGAGCAGCTCCGTCTGCGATTGGAAATCAACCTCGACATCGAGATTCAGCTGAAGGCGAAGATTCATGGCGATCTGACGATTGGGTTGTTGTGAGTAATGGCGCTTCTACTGCACGCACTCCCTAACTAACCAGCTTTTAGGAACTAGCATGTGGTCTCAATTATTGGATCAATACGGTTGGCGGAATGCAAGTATGAGTTTGGTTTTTCGGATTTATCTCGTTGTTGCGCCGCATCCTTACTCTCTGTCGCTAGGTAGAAGACTCCAGTATCACAACTGATCTCCCCCTTTCCTTATCCAACCATAAAGGTTGGGCGTAATGAAAGTGTCGTAGAGAATGTCTATAACAATGGATCTCAGCCTGTAAACATCGTAAAGCGTACTCAGTAGTATCCTTGAATGATTTGAGGATAGTGCTGAGCAGCGGAGTTGGGAACTGCAGACGAAGGGATAGAGTTAGGCATCGTTCTGTAAAACCAAGCGGAATTCTCTCACCTTTGATGGAATTGTACGAGACCCGTTAGGTCTAGCTGCTTGTAGAAGAGCGCTTTGGATGGGTGTTGGGAGGCAACATTTACCGAACTTCACAGGGGTTCTTTTAGCGCTTTCACAACGGTTGTCGCCCCTTGACCTTATTTTTAGATCCTCGACCCCATCACCTAAATTTGTATGCAGATTACCTAAGAGCATCAAATGCAGTCAATTGATCTTCAGTAAAGCCTAAATTCGTGAATATCAATCAAATTCTAGTGTTTCTATATCTACTTTGCAATCTTATTGTCTTTATCTCGTTTATACTATTCTTTCGTCGTTGTTATGTCTAATAAACGACAGATTGTCGTCAAGAAGATTGCAAATATTTGTCGCAAAAATCAAAATAGAATTGCGACGCAATTGCTACTAAATATAACGAAAAATCGACAAGTAGAAAAGAAGATACAAAGACGAATTTGTCAATTGAAGACTAATTATTGTTGTTGTGTTTTTAGTCTTTCTTTTGCTACTTCTGCATTCGATCTATTTTTATCTAATTCTTCTTTTTCTTTTTCTTTTTCTTTTTCTTTTTCTTTTTCTTTTTCTTTTTCTTTTTCTAATTCTTTTTCTTTTTCTTTTTCTTTTTCTTTTTCTTTTTCTTTTTCTTTTTCTTTTTCTTTTTCTTTTTCTTTTTCTTTTTCTTTTTCTTTTTCTTTTTCTTTTTCTTTTTCTTTTTCTTTTTCTTTT
>JAABUQ010001745.1_pt1 | contig 45509 bp, 38 predicted proteins | sample 5560001 | NCBI WGS metagenome assembly JAABUQ01 (sample SAMN10711888, study PRJNA513371) | rock metagenome | isolation source: Antarctica rocks | place: Antarctica: Victoria Land, Finger Mt nord | collected 2015-12-18 | reverse complement strand
AGAGCCACTCGTCTAAGGATGCGGCTTCCCAGATTGGGTAGAAGTGTAAGCCGATGGCGTTAGAAGAAGGAACAACTGCACCGGAGATGATGTTGTTGCCAAACATCAAGGAGCCAGCGACAGGCTCACGGATGCCGTCGATGTCCACAGGGGGAGCAGCGATGAAGGCGATGATGAAGCAGGTGGTGGCGGCGAGCAGGGTAGGGATCATCAAGACGCCGAACCAGCCGATGTATAGCCGGTTTTCGGTGGATGTGATCCAGTTGCAGAAGCGCTCCCATACACTGGCGCTTTCGCGGCGCTGTAAGGTGGTTGTCATGGTTGGAATGATTGCTAGATGGGAATGAATTAGTAACCGATTGGGTAACTGTACTTACCATAACCCTATTATTAAAGTTTGTAAAGCTCTTTCACAAAAGTTTTTTGGTTGTAGCGCGACTAAAGTGAGGAATTTCAGTGTTGGCAGATATCTGGCTAAAGCCAGATATCTGCCAACGGCTGCTCGCGTCAAAAGCATTGTATGGTTTGTCGTCAATTGGAACCAGTTCTCTATCGGGTGAAATATGACGAGTCGGTTCAATGGGGCTTTGTTTGCCGCCGCTGCTGGAACAGTGATAAGTCAAAATAACCAGTTTTATGTATATGGCGGCACTTGGAAATCAGAGAAATGAGGTGGCTCATTCATTACGTTCCTGGCTACCTATAACAAAGCGGGACACAAGAGGACAGACTTTTATTCTTGTATAAACTAATGCTGCAAATTTCCCAAAAAGTAATCATCCCTGCCAGCGATATCGAGATTAGTGCTATTCGTTCCCAAGGAGCAGGAGGTCAAAACGTCAATAAGGTCTCTACCGCCATACACTTACGCTTCAACATTGTTGCTTCATCACTACCCGAAATATATAAAGAACAGCTTTTAAAGCTTAACGATCAGCGCATTACCAAGGAGGGAGTAGTCGTTATTAAGGCGCAGCAGTACCGCAGCCAGGAGAAGAACAGGGAGGAGGCGTTGAGACGACTTCAAGAACTCATCAAAAGCGTGGCCGTGTTACCCCGAAGGCGCAAACCAACCAAACCGACTCCCAGCTCTCAGAAAAGACGGCTCGATAGCAAAAGTAAGCGAGGACAGGTTAAGGCCATTAGAGGAAAGATCGCGGATTAAAACTGATTTTGATACTCAACTGTCGAACGGTAGTCCCTGGAGAAATCTGATAAAGTTTGCAGACGAATTTTGTCGGTTAGCTGATAGCTCAGACCGAACTGGGTGGGTATGCTGGAGTCTGTCAAAACTCTGAGTATGGAGCCTGAGAGCTTGCCTGTGATGTCAATGTCACCCTCACCTACCAGACCCAGCGACGACGTTGTGCGCGAACTGCTATATGAGTTGAGGAGCGTTGGGAATATCCGCAGTTCACTCAAGCCAATCGCATTGCCCAGCCTAGTAATCGGTTGCTGAAAGCTGCCAAGCAGAGCCGAGCCTGCTAAGTTGGCAACTCCCAATGCCGCGTTACCCCCCCCCACCGTCTGCGCTAAGCCACCCCCAAGCAGGGCAAAGATATCTGACTGACTGCGCGATGGATTACTTGTTAGCTGCAGATCATCTAAAAGTTTGTTAGCAGGTCCTTTAATCTGGGCTTGGACACGAACTGTTTCTAAGGAGCCAAAATCTGTTGGTCTTTTGGTGCTCTGGTTGTTATCAGAGCCAAAGTTGAAGGGTGAGTTGGCAGTTTGGTTCGTACCCCCGCTCACTTGCGGTACCACTGCGATGAGCCGGAGGTTCAGATTTGGGTTACGTGGTTGATCTGGGGCAAAAGTTACTGTGTGCTTATAACGACGATCAAGAGCAAACTGGGTGGTAAACAAATTCACTTCACCGCCCCGGAGTCTGATAGTTCCTTGGGGGCGAGGTTCATTTAGGGTGCCGTTGACGGTGAGACTGCCATTTGCCTGGAAATTGAGGACGGGTGGAAGCGTAATAGCTAGTCCTTTGCCCAAGGTTATCCGCAGATTATCAAACGCCGGAACGATACCGCCGGGTGCAGGGGTCGCCGGCGTAGTTGCTACGGCAGTTTTCTCATTGCCTGCCAAAGCCGCTTTGACAGCTGCTGCTACTTGCTGTGCCAGCTCCACCTTCCCCTTAGCTAGCTGCACCTCCCCACTAATTATGGGGCTAAGTGCCGCTCCGGTAATCAACACATTGCCGCTTGCTCCACCTTGATACAGCCCCTTCAGATTCAGCGCCAACTGGTTTAAGCCGACACTGAGCGGATTTGCCTGTTCTGGGTCATTTGGTTTTAGCTTGGCAAAGAAGGGCAGCACCCCCTGAGCCTGAACATTACCCCGCGAGAAATTACCGTAAAGGCTTTCTACCCGGATGCGATCGCCATTAAACCGCGCCGTCCCCGTTACATCTGTTAGTGGTTGCGGCAGGGCTTGAGCAGCAATAGTGGCATTATTGACTGTGACAATTCCTGTTGCTAGCGGCCTTTTTATTGTCCCCCGCACCTGGAGCTGCACTTTCCCCTGACCACCTTTCCAAGCAACCTGGTCGGTCAACAGATTTAACGCCGTAAATCCCTGATTTTGCACATTCAGATCCAGGCTAATCTGATCGCTATCCGGCTTGACTGCAGCAAAAGGCAGTGCATAAGGCACACTACCGGTGATTTGAATCGGATCTGGGCCAGCAACGACCACGTTACTGCCAAAGTTCAAGCGTGCATTGCCATAGTCGAAACTGGCTTGTGCTGACTTGAGCGGCTTCTGGTTAATGGTGCCATCTGTAAACTGCAGCGACCCTAATGCCCGAGGATTTTGGGCGCTGCCTGCCACAGTTGCTGTAGCACTCAGCTGACCGGTGATAGGAACTGGCAGTTTCACAAAGTTGTCTACCACCTCTACAGGGAAATTCCTCAGCCGCAGCTGACCGGATTGTTGTGTTCCCCCAATTCGACCGTTGAAGGCTAGTAGCGTCTTCTGACCAGATTCGATTCGTACAGGAAGGAGGGTAAGGACGCCATTCTCAAAACTGCCCTGAGCGAGCACCTGATTGACTTTGTAATTGTTTAATTGCCAATTCTGCCCCGCCAAATCAAACTGCGCTGCTGCTCCATTCTTTAAAGAACCCTGAAAGGAGATGTCTCCACCAAAAGTACCGGTTATGTTAGCAAGGGCTGCAGACAGTGGGGAAGTCGTTTGCTGCTGTGCTAAGCGCTGTTGTTGTAACTGCGTTCGTACTTGTGAAAAGCGACCCAGCTGCGTCAGCAGAGAAGCATTTGGCGGCAGTTCCACCGGCACAGTTGTGACATCCGCTGCCCTGCCATAGATTATTGGCTGCGACCCGCTTTTAGAGTTTTGTAAGTTAAAGGACTGTAGCGCAGTCAGGATGGTTTGGATTTGGGCTTGCGTAATTTTGACTTGCCCTTGGAATGCCGGACCGTTGGGGCTTTGGGTAACAGCAGCGTTAAGAGTGTACAACCCTGGCCCCTGCCTCAACTCGCCCGTTGCAAGGGTCTCACCATTGGCGTAGCGGAACTGGGCGGTAAGTTGATCGGCTGTAATTGGGCCGACCGCTGGTTTGGCTATCGCTAAATTTCCATCGACTACGTAAGTGTTGAGATTAGCCGCTAAGTTGGCATCAAGAGTCCCAGATACAGGTTGGGAAGCGAGCGCAGCTGGCAGAGGTGCAACTGCTTTAAAGATACTGATGGGGAAGTTGTCGCTCTTCACCAGCAGCGTATCGCCCTGTGTTCTCCCAGTAGCAATAGCCGAGCCCAGCTGGAACAAAAATGAAGTTGGTCGGTAGGTGGATGACAGCACCAAGGAAATCCGATCCTGTTCACCCGCTAGCTGTAAATTCGCTCCCTGTCCTGGGGCTAAGTTCACATTCCCGTTTAAGACTGGGTCAAGATTCAAGCCACCCGCTGACAGGTTAAGCAAACTTAGCTGCCCAGACGCTTGGGTATTTGCCGGGTCGAGGGCTGTCAGTGAACCCGAAGCATTGACATTACCATTTAGACTTCCCGCCACGGTTGGGGCGAACCCACCTTTACCGAAACGACTCTGCAGGGCAAACTGAGCCAACGGTCCTAGCTCGACCTCATCGGCAGCAAAAGACCCCTGCCAGCGACCGTCTGCAATCTGCACGTTAGTTGCCCTGGCTGTGCCACCAGCCACCTGAAGACTACCGCTAGCATTACCCTTTACGCTCTGGGGTGTAATTGTCGCCAGACTGCCTGAAAAGTTAAATTTACCGTCACGGAGCGTTCCGAGCAATTGTGAGGGCAGTTGCGGTAATACCTGCCCCACCTGGATTCCAGATGCAGTGCCTAACAGCTGCCACTGGCCCCCTGCTGCCTGAATTTTTGAGGCTGTGACTGAACCACCAGCTAGATTCAGGTTGGCCTCACCTTGGAGTGCCAGGTCCTGAGGTTGAAAAGAAGCTGTGCTGCCTGACAGGTTGAATGCCCCATTTACTGGTGCATTTAAGGCTAGGGAAGCCGGTGCTATTTCTCCCAGGTTGATGGCAGCTAAGGTACCTAACACCTGCCAGCGGCCCCCTCCTGCCTGAATTTTTGAGGCCATAACTGTGCCACCAGCTATATCAACGCTGACATTACCTTGGAGTGTGAGATCTCCAGGTTTAAAAGAAGCAGTGGTTCCCGACAGGTTGAATCTTCCACCTAATGGCGATTGTAAGGCTGGGGGAACCTGGGCTATGCGACCCAGCTGGATGCCACTTGCTGTCCCCGACGCCTGCCAGCGACCTTTGGCCAGTTGCCCATTCACCCGGACATTGCCACCCGCCACATTGACGAGAGTGTTGCGGAACAGCAAGGTATCTTTACCGGCTGTAACGACTGTGAGCGTACCGCTTGCCGGGTAAGTAGCTTGGGGTACCTGCCAGTTCACGACTGTTTGGATGTTGCCAATACTTCCAGAAACCTGGGCGTTAGCTGAGACGGGGCCAACCTTAATTTGGGGTGAAACACCGTAAAGGTGAGCAACTGAATCCCCCGGTAAATTTTGAGCTACCACTCTAAGCCCCACCCTCGACTTTGGCAGCAACCCTGCTGTACCAGCGCCGGTAATCTTACCCCCAGCAGCTGGTATTGCCTGAAAGTCTTTTACGCTAGCCGACGCAGTGGCTGTAGAGAAAGTAAAGTGGGAGCGGATGGCACTGAAATCAACTCGATCAATGCGGATTCGGTTGATATTGGCAAACGTGCCTAATAGGACAGGCTGCAAGAATGGTCCTCGTACTGCAAGGTCGGCTCCAACCTCGCCGGTTGCAGGCACGGGCGGTTTTACATTGAGACTATCCTGGAGATTAGCCAAACTCACCGCTTTCACCCGAGCGTTGAGGTTGAAGTCTCCTTGGGTATCAAGTCCCCCGCTGGCAAGCAGCGGGATTTTGCCGAAGTTGGTTGAGACATTCTCTAGCGCTACCTGCGTTCCATTGAAGCGTAAGGCCCCCTGGGTATTAATAAATGCTTGTGGCAGTCGGTCGAGCTTAGCTGTAATCGCCTTCAAGCTAGCGGTTCCGAACACCAAAGGCTGGGGCTTGTTTGGAATCAGCAGTTGAACTTTCAAATTACCATCGACACGGCCCGCCTCAATGCTGATTGGTAACTTGAATAGGCGGGTGAGATTAGAACCCAGTAGGTTCTGTCCTTGGAGCTGTAGATTAGTCTGTTGTGTTTTTAAGCGTGAATCTCCCTGGATCTCAAAGCTGCCCCCGGTGACTGGTTGACCACTGAGTTGCAAGCTAATCAGCTGACTTTGATCCAGTAAGCGAGCAATTCCGTTGATTTGTGCTATGGCAAATGGGACCCGAGAGGTGCCGGGTTTTGGGTATGCCACTAGCACAACCTTGGCGTTCTGAATCCGAACCTTTTCTGGGTTAATTGCAATCGGTCCGGGCTTTTGACCTGTTGAAAGGGTTGTTCTAACCCAGCGACTCTGTTGATCTTGTTCAATGTAAGCATCTGGCTGGACTAATGTGACATCCAGATTTAGGGTGCGCTTAGACAGTAGATGTAAAAGGTCAAATGTCACATCTATGGCTTTGACCGAGGCGTGGTTTGGATCACTGGGTATTGCGGGTAAAGAGGTCGGCCCAAACCGTAAACCATTGAGGGAAAATCGTTCTACTCGCCCCAACTGCACCGGCCTTTTAAGCGTTTGGCTGAGATTTGATTGAATTAGGGGAGCTAAGCCGTTTTGGAGAAAAATCCACAGAGAGGCACTTCCCACTATGCCAACTAGCAAAATGATGCCTAGGGCAATGCTAGGTCGACTCAACAGGAGAAGCCGCAAACGCGGCTTGGGACGGGAATCGGGTTGGTTATCTGGATTAGGGGAGTTCGTCATCTGCCCTCACGCCTTACACGCTGATATCCTTGAGCTGCCAGAAAAATAATAGCTGGCGCACTTGAGTAGTGCTTATATCAGGATACGGCGAGCAGTCGTTTTTGTTGGTGCTCTCATTATTTCAATCCCTAATAGGGATTTGTCTAGAACAACCGCCCCCAATTAAAGATATAGTACCACCTTCGCGCATGGAAGCTAGATCTCACTAATCATGAAAATAGCTATAACAGTTGTTTGCATGATAAACCTGGAACCTTACTATGAGTAACAAAGTGTGGAGGGAAAGATGATTACACCTATGCGCGTATTCGTTTTGTTGTTTAATGCCCGGACTGAGAATGAGGGAATTCATACGGTTCGGGTTGGCGATCGCAACAAAGTCCTGATGTTCGAGTCCGAAGACGACGCTACTCGCTTTGCCGTTATGCTAGAGGCGCAGGACTTCCCCAATGCCACGGTAGAAGCAATGGATGCCGAAGAAATCAAGGAATTTTGTCAAAGTGCTGACTATGACTGGGAGCTTGTCACAGATGGTGCTTTAGCGATTCCACCCGAAACTAATATGGCAGAAACTGACTGGCGCTCGGATGCTCAGACAGATATTTCCGATTCGGAGCTAGAGCGCATGCGTCGCAAATTGGAAGGTTTACTGTGAGTAGCACTTTAACATCTGATAGCAGTCCCCAAGAACGCGGGCATCTTCTGACCGAACAGGCAAATCCTCATAGTCAGAAATTAGACCAGATGAGTTCTCTGGAGTTGGTGGAGCTGTTTAATCGAGAGGATGCCTTTGCGGTCGCTGCCGTTGCCGCTGTCAAATCTCATCTGGCTGAAGCGATTGATCGCACGGCTAAGGCTTTACGGCAGGGTGGACGTCTGTTTTATATTGGAGCGGGAACAAGTGGGCGGCTGGGCGTGTTAGATGCGGCTGAGTGTCCGCCCACGTTTTGTACTCCCCCAGAGTTGGTGCAGGGAATTATTGCGGGTGGGGCAGCTGCCTTAGTGCGGAGTTCCGAAGATTTAGAGGACCGAGCTGAGGATGGAGACGCGGCGATCGCTCAACGACAAATTACCCAACTAGATATCGTTGTGGGTATTACAGCTGGGGGTACAACCCCCTTTGTCCATGGTGCCCTTACTGCAGCGCGTCAGCGGGGAGCGACAACTATTTTTATTGCTTGTGTTCCAGCTTCACAGGTTAGCACAGAGGCTGATATCGATATTCGCCTCTTGGTCGGACCAGAAGTGCTGGCCGGCTCGACGCGTCTTAAAGCTGGTACTGCTACAAAGTTGGCGTTGAACATTCTCTCGACAGGGGTGATGGTGCAGTTGGGCAAAGTTTACGGCAATCGGATGGTGGATGTGGCGGTTACAAATAAAAAACTGCGCGATCGCGCCCTGCGAATTTTGCAAGACCTAACTGGTTTGAACCGCGAGGCAGCTGCCTACTTGCTGGGGCAGAGTGAACACCGCGTGAAGCTGGCGCTGCTGATGTATTGGACGGGTTTAGAGCCAAAAGAGGGCGAACACTTGCTAGCGCAACACCAAGGTGACCTTAGGACAGCTTTGAGCTACAACCAAGTTTCTAAAAGACTTTAATTTATCATCTTTGTTTAATTATCCTTAGTTAGACAGGGAGTGGGGAATGCTCCCCGTCAAGACCCAGTAATATGAGCAATGAACTACCCTACCCTACTACGCGAGGGTAGGGTTTCTGAAGACCTACCAGCAAAGCATGTTTCTGACGCTCCATTTAGCTAAGTTGCTATCAACTTTCTTTGGTTCTTTCGTTCCTTAGTTGGTGTAGTAGAGCTTATCTATCGACGTCTAAGGACGCTCGTTCCAAACGCCCCAGAAATAGAATGTATCGATTGACCTCTAGTTTTTCCAAATAACCATGCCATTACAGCTATACGTGTTACCTGGTGAGACAGCCCTGAAGGAGGGTTTCCCTCCGTAGGGGACTGCGAACCCGAAGGGTGATGAATTTTACTCCATCTTCTAGAAGCGAAAATCAGTGGGTAAGGCATTTGCTTCCCAATCCGAAAACTGTGTATCCATCACCACATCGCTATCTTATCAAGTTACAGCAGCTAGATATTTGTTCTGAGTCAGTAGTTTAGTCAGTACTTAAGTCATATTCATGAGACATTTATCACCCAGTAGATCCGGTTCGCTGCTAACCCCTCCCTGCCAAGGCGAGGAAGGGGAATGCGCAGCGATTGATTGTTCAAACAAATTTGATTAGAGTGCTAAAGTTGAATGTAGTTGGTCTTAGAAATCTAATGACTTGACTCGGATGTGTTTGAACCCACTCAACCACAACCGCATTCACACTGAAGACCGCTCTTTGTGAGTCGTCTTTTACTACCCGAACCACATCGGCATGGTTTTTTGGAAAAGCTGGTTCAGCAGCTCTGAAGTCGCTGCTGGAACCAAGGTAACGCCAGTTGAGGAGCATACTGCTGAAATTGTGGGCAGTTCCCCCCAAAACGACGAACGCATCATTTTCAGTAGTGAGCGTGACATTGACCTCTATGAACTAGAGGAACTCTGCGATGCAGTCGGTTGGTCGCGTCGCCCCCTACGTAAGGTAAAAAAAGCCATTGAGTATAGTTTTCTCGTAGCCTCCATGTGGGAGGTGCGAGGGAGCAAGCGTCGGCTCATTGGCTTTGCCCGCGCTACATCGGACCATGCGTTTAATGCCACTATTTGGGATGTAGTGGTTCATCCAGATTTCCAGAGCAAAGGGCTAGGGAAGTCGCTGATGAAGTACATGATCAAGAAACTCAGGAGCGAAGACATCAGCAACATCACTTTATTTGCCGACCCCCACGTTATAGATTTTTACCGAGGTCTGGGTTTCATGACTGATCCAGAAGGCATTAAAGGCATGTTTTGGTATCCCAGCTGAGTAGCTTATCCCTATTTCTACTATCTTGTGTTAAACTGGTGAAGAAAGTCGCTTCATATCCGGGATGTAGCGCAGCTTGGTAGCGCGCCTGCTTTGGGAGCAGGATGTCGCAGGTTCGAATCCTGTCATCCCGATTCAATCTGCAAAAACGCTAATATAACTAAAACTGGTTGAGCGTGGTAGTGTCTAACCATCTGTCTCACTTTATTCCGTATTGATGCCAGGAGAAGTCATGAAATCATTAGTTTGCTGGGGCACCGCGTTGGGTCTAGTCGGAAGTGCCATAATCGGATCTTCTCTGATTGGCGGTACACGGGTGCTGGCTTTGCCTCAAGAGCAAGTCATGAAAAAACTGGGATCAGTCCCTGTATTTACAGTTACGGATAACAAAGGTGCGCCATTGGTTGCTTCTGTGCCAAACGGGCAAAGCAAAGCGACAATCGCCGGTGTCTTTATTAGTGAGCATGATGCTCAGGCGTTTGTTGAGCAACTAAAATCGAAACATCCAGATATTGCGAAAACGGTAAAGGTCGTACCCGTGTCCTTGGGGCAAGTTTACCAACTGAATCAAACGAACCAAAACAAGCCCAATGCTGTGGACTTTACCTATGTACCGGAGCGGCAGCAGGTCAATTCAGCGTTGGCGTTGCTGCAGCAGAGTGGTCAAAAGATCAACCAGTTTAATGGGACGCCCCTATTCGTTGCCAGAGCCGGTCAGCAAAAAGGGTACTTGACAATTAAACGGGAAAATGACCAGGTGATTCCTTTCTTTTTCCAGAAAGAGGAATTGCAGACCATGCTGGAGCGTTTCAAGCAACAGAAGCCCGATCTAGCTAAGACTATTGAAATTCAAGTGGTGAGTCTAGAAGGAGTAATTCAAACTTTAAAGACTAGCAATAATTCCGAGCTGAATCAAATTATGCTAGTTCCACCACAGGAGTCAATTGAATTTGTCCGAGCACTCCAGCAGTCTGCCCCAGCCCAAGGTCAAACCCAACCAGCGAAGTCTCAAAGTCCTTCACCTTGAGGCATGACAAGTCAAGGACCTTGGGTATCTGGTTTGGAACTTTGGCAGTGGCGTGCGAATGCGCTGGCAGCAGCACTCGCTGCTAATGTTTCATCAGCGGAAGTGGATTGGTTGCTGCAAGAGGTAGCTGGGCTAGATCGGTTGGCGCTCCGTTTAGAAACTTTCAAAGACTGGCACCAGATCGAACTACAGCTGCCCCTAAAAGAGCTAAACCATCTGTGGCAAAGGCGGCTTTATGAACGCTTGCCAGTCCAGTACATTGCTAGAGTGGCACCCTGGCGACGATTTAAATTGGCGGTTTCTCCAGCGGTATTAATTCCCCGACCAGAAACAGAGTACTTAGTTGATTTAGCAGCTGCAGCTGTCCACAATAGCAGTGTGACCAAGGATCAAGGACATTGGGCTGATTTAGGGACGGGCAGTGGGGCGATCGCCTTAGGATTAGCAGATATATTTTCCTCTGCTGTAATTCACGCCGTCGACCTCAGCCCATCTGCCCTCTCTATTGCCCAGCAAAATGCCCAGGAACTGGGCTTTACCAATAGGATTCACTTTTATCAAGGTTCCTGGTGGGAGCCGCTGAAATTCCTCAAAGGCCAGTTCAGTGGTATGATTGCGAACCCGCCTTATATTCCCAGCTTCAGCGTGCAGGAGCTGCAACCAGAAGTGGCTTGGCATGAACCTCAACTAGCACTTGATGGTGGTTTGGATGGCTTAGATTGTATTCGGGAGTTGGTAGAAACATCTCCCGCTTATCTGCGACCCGGTGGCGTTTGGTTGATTGAGATGATGGCAGGACAGGCTCGCGCTGTGACCGACCTACTGCAACGTCAGGGTAGCTACTGCAAAATTGCAATTCACGCCGATTTAGCCGGCATTGAACGATATGCTCTGGCTCTGCGAAATTAATGACACAAGTTTCCCTGGACGCCCTCGTAGCTGGGGTACGTTCTGGCCGTTTGGTCAGCTTTCCGACAGATACTGTTCCGGCTCTGGCAGTTCGACCGGACTGTGCTGATTTGGTTTTTACGGTCAAGCAGCGGAGCCAAAACAAATCCCTAATTTTGATGGGAGCCACCCCAGCTGAACTCTGGCCTTTTGTCACCGGTAGTTTAAATGAGTGGCTTATTTGGCAGCAAGTGGCTTCATCATATTGGCCTGGAGCCTTGACGTTGGTGTTGCCAGCGAGCGATCGCGTCCCGAGAGCTATGAACCCAGCTGAACCCACCACCATTGGGTTGCGTGTGCCTAAGGTAGCGATTGCTCATACCATCCTATCGCAGACTGGACCTCTCGCCACTACCAGCGCCAACTTGTCAGGCCAGTTGCCCCTGCGAACGATGGCAGAAATTGTGGCGCAGTTTCCCGATGTCTTGACTCTACAAACAGAATTGGCAGTGGCCGAATCTGGAACTGGTGTTCCTTCCACTGTAGCTAAATGGACAAAACACGGATGGGAGATCTTGCGGCAGGGAGCGGTTAAGCTAGAGTTCTAACCATGAAAATCGCTATAATGATGGGTTGGAGCAACTGGATATATCTAGCAGTAGGATTGGGACTGGGTCTAGGCTATAGTCTGCTAGTGGGGCGGTGGAACAAGCAACATGACTTAACCCCAGAATCCCCAGCAGCTAAAACAGAGGCAAGGCCAGAGCTGCCAATCTTGGAACAGCTAAAAGCTTCCCATCTGGCATGTCAGTCGGCACACCAAATGAGCCAGTTTAAAGCGGGTTTTTTGGTGCGGACTTCCCATGAGTTGCGATCGCCCCTCAACAGTTTGATTGGTTTCCATCAGTTAATCCTGTCGGATCTTTGTGACGATGCTGCTGAAGAGCGAGAATTTGTAGCACTGGCTCATGAGTTGGCGCTGAAGATGGTGAGGTTACTCGATGAAATCCTTGATGTTGCCAGAATAGAGCACGCAACCAACCAGCTAAAGATTCAGCCACTCCAGTTAACTCGGGTGCTGGAGGAAGTTTATCGGTTAACTCACCTGCTGGCAGCAAATCGCAATCTTCGTTTCTATTTATCACCTCCTGATCCAGATATTTATGTCCTAGCAGACCCCTACTCGCTGCGACAGGTGTTAGTGAGTTTGGTGGAAAGCTCAATTACCCAGATGGATGAGGGCAGTATCTGTGTTTCGTCTAATTCATCGGTAGATGGATTGGTTCACATTTGGCTTGATGTTCAACTAAGCGCTAGTGCCTGGAGTCAGGAGGCGGTTGATTTACTGCAATCTGAACACATAACCAAGAGTGAGCTGGGCAATGAGACAACGGCACCCTCACTCGGACTAACGCTAATCTTAAATCAGACCCTCCTGGAACTTATGAAAGGTCGCCTGGAGGTTCTCTCAGTTTCTGTAAAAACGGATGAATCCCCACTCACTCGGATTCAAGTAACTATGCCCCTGGTGATTCCTGAAGCTGCAGATCTTGGGCAGGAAGGGAACTAAGCTGAAGCTGATTGTACAGCACCATTGTGGTACTAGAATTGCGCTCAAAACCTATACGTTCGTAGAACCGCTGCTGATGGGTAGTCGTTAGGTAGACGCGCTCTACCCGATTCATCCGGGGATGGCTCAAAACCGTTTCTACCAACTTGCACCCCAGTCCACCGCCACGGTAGTCCGGGTGAATTACGACATCCCAAATAGTAGCACGGTAGATGCCATCTGAGGTTGCTCTGGCAAACCCAATTAAGCGATCTCCGTCCCGGACGCTGATTACTGGTTCGCTATTGGTAATGGCTACGCTTAAATCTTCGCTGCTTCGCTCTTGTGCCCAAAAAGCTCCTAACTTAAAAAGTGATTGGAGTTGGCTTAGGTCAATTTGGGCTTTGCAATCGCAAAGTTGAATATGGCTAAAATCCATTCTTTTCTACTTCAGCAGGACATATCGTAATATTAGCTTTACATTTCTTTAGATGCCTAGAGGGGGAGATGTGTATCACTGGCAAACCCACTTCCAAAGCGGATGACTTGGCCCCTGTTGTCGAATCCTGAAGACTTGTTGTTCTAAGCGTCGTTGTTCCTGGAGTGGCAGTCCCACCAGAATATTCCGACTTTGCCAGAATAAAACGGCAACGGTCATGCCAATACACAAAGAGAGGCCAAAGGTCGGCAGTGGATTGTAATAGAGACCATATCGCACTGCCACCCAGGTAAAGTATTGCTGCCACAAGGCAATTTCTGAACGCAAACCCCACAGACTTAAAGGACCAACGCTGACCCATAGGAGGCATACTACTAACCACCTGCCGTAGACCGTGAGCTGGTGTAGCTTTTGCACCTGAGAAAGAAAGGTTGGATCAAGGTCTTGAGCCATCAGACATCGTCAGAACGGGTCAAATCAACAGTCCCAGATCCTATAATCGCAGGCGGCTTAAATTCACCATTGCGCGATCGCCACCAAGCGAGTAAGGGACTGGCGATGAAAATACTGGAATAAGCGCCCATGGTGAACCCAATGATCAGAGCCAGGGAGAAGTTTCTTAAGCTTTCACCGCCAAATAGGAAGATGGAAAATAACGTTAGCAGCACGGTTAACGTCGTGTTGATTGAGCGCGTTAGAGTCTGATTAACTGCATCATCCACAACCTGGTTAATGGAATGATCAGGGTTTTTATTGAGTATTTCCCTAATCCGGTCATAAATCACCACAGTATCAGTGACAGAAAAGCCAGTGATCGTCAATAGAGCAACAATGAACAGGCTATCTGCCTCAACACCCTGCACCAAACCTAAAATTGAGAAAATACCTACCGTAATTAAGAGATCGTGGAACAGGGCAATAATGGCAATCACAGCGTAATCGCTCTGGAACCTCAGGCTCAAGTAGATGACAATGCCGACAAAGGAGACAACCAGAGCCATCAACCCAGATGACAAAAGCTGCCGACCAATTGTGGGACCAACAGTGTCGATCTGGGTGGCTTTAGGGTTAAAGGCTCCAAGTTTTTGGCTTAAAGCTGTTTGTAACTTAGTGCGTTGATCTACATTTAATGTCTTCGTCCGCAGAGATATTGCCTGCTGATTTTTGCCAACAACTTGGATGCTACTATTACCCAAGCCTTGAGCGTCCATCACTTCCCGCACAGCTGTGATGTCAATGGGGCGATCGCAGTTTTGGGGTACTGTACAGTCGCGTTCCAACTGTAGTCGGGTACCACCAACAAAATCCAGACTTGGACGTAGTGGTGCGCCCAACTGCTGCCAAGAGATCAGCATCGCTATCAGACCACTCAGAATGATGGCGGCAGAAATGGTCCACCATAAGCGTCGCTGTTTGATTACACTGAATTTCATCTTGCAGCCCCCGCCGTAGATTTCATCGAGTTTGGCAGATTAGGACAAAACAGCTCCGGCTTACGGAAGCTGGGAAACCCTAATGCCACCAACAGCAGCGTGCGACTACAGGTTATAGCTGTAAACAAATTTACCCCCAGTCCTAGCGCTAGCGTTAGAGCAAAGCCTCGAACTAGACCTGCTCCTAACCAAAAAAGCGCGGCACAGGCAATTAACGTGGTTACATGACTGTCCAAAATGCTTGACCAAGCTCGGTAGAACCCTGCCTCTACTGAACGATAAAGAGTTTTGCCAGATCTTAGTTCTTCACGGGTGCGCTCAAAAATCAGCACATTAGCATCAACTGCCATCCCAATGCTGAGGATGAATCCAGCAATGCCAGCGAGAGATAAGGTAACACCTAGCAAAGCGAAACTGGCATATGTTAGTACAGCGTAGATAATCAGCGCCACATCAGCAATCACGCCGGGTAGTCGATAGTAGGCCACCATAAAGATCAAAACCAACACTAGACCGCCAATACCGGCGTAGATGCTGCGTTGGACGCTGTCTTTACCCAAGGTGGCACCAACTGTCCGGTTTTCAACGACTTCCACAGGTAAAGGTAAGGAGCCACCCCGCAGCTGTACTGCCAGATCGTTCGCTGTTTGTGCTGTAAAGCGTCCAGTAATTACTGCACCTCCACCTGTAATCCCAGTTTGGGCAAATTCCGGGCCAACGCTGGGAGCGCTAATTAAGGCATTGTCAAGAAAAATGCCAATGGTTCGACCGGTACCAGCGAGGTTCTTCGTTAGCTGGGCAAACATTTCCCCGCCACTATTATCAAACCGGATGGCAACACTCCAGTTGTTGCCAGTCTGAGTGGGTTCAGCAAAGGCATCCTTGAGATATTTGCCGCTTAGGGGTGGGTTAGTGCTTTCAAACAGCTCAGCGATCGCTTGGTTACTCCGCTGTAAGGCGGCTTGATTTTTCTCAATCGCTGCTGTGTCCTCAGTTTTTCTCAACTCCGCCTGCTTTGCTATCAGTTCTTGTCGCACTTGTTGTTCAACAAGGACTCGCGTCTCAGTACCTGGTTTTTGCTGGCGAAACTCTAGTTGAGCTGTGCCGCCCAACACCCTTTCTGCTTGCTGTGGGTCACTCACCCCCGGCAGCTGAACCAAAAGCTGGTCTTTGCCAACAGTCTGCACCACTGGTTCAGAAACACCGAGGCCGTTAATTCGATTTTCTACTACTCTCTGAACCGCTCCTAACTCTCGCGGGGTAATTTCCTTGATATCCCCTGAAGGTTTCACCTGAATAGTCAACTGTGAACCTCCCTGGAGGTCTAATCCCAAAGGAATAGGGATTTTGACTATCACCGTGAGGGCGGCGATGAGAAGAACGAAGATCAAAACCAATAGCGATCGCTGTTTTTGCATACTATGACCCGCTGCCACAGATGTTATGATAATCTGTTTTGCGCGGATCTAGCACTACGGGCAATTTATGTGCGCCCCTATACACGCAACGCCACCATCTTTTGCACCGCTTCCACAATTTGCTCTGGCTGCACAATCGTCAATCGCTCCAGATTGCCATTATAGGGAGTTGGAAGATCTTGGGAAGACAGTCGCAGTACAGGTGCATCTAGTTCATCAAACAAGCGATCGTTAATTGATGCGGTCAACTCTGCCCCAATGCCGCCAGTTTTCATCCCCTCCTCAACGATGATCACACGATGAGTTTTACGTATAGAGGCACCTATAGTTTCAAAGTCCAGCGGCTTTAGAGATATCAGGTCAATGACCTCTGGATCATAGCTATCCTTTTCCAGCTTTTTCACCGCTTGCATTGTGTGGTGACGCATCCGTGAGTAGGTGAGGATGGTTACATCTTCCCCTTGCCGCACGACTTCGGCTTTATCAATAGGCAGCAAGTACTCTTTTTCTGGCAGGTCTTCTTTGAGGTTGTAGAGCAGGACGTGTTCAAAAAATAGAACTGGGTTATCGTCACGAATGGCAGACTTTAGCAGTCCTTTGGCGTTGTAGGGTGTGGAGCAAGAAACAATCTTGAGACCGGGAACTGCCTGAAAGTATGCCTCTAGTCGCTGGGAGTGTTCTGCCCCCAGTTGCCGACCAACACCACCAGGACCGCGAATCACCATTGGAATTTTGAAGTTACCACCAGAGGTGTAGCGCAGCATCCCAGCATTGTTGGAGATTTGGTTGAAGGCGAGGAGCAAAAAGCCCATGTTCATACCTTCGATTATCGGTCTTAGACCTGTCATCGCGGCTCCAACTGCCATGCCAGTAAAGCTATTTTCAGCAATGGGGGTGTCTAGTACCCGCAGCTCACCATATTTTTTGTATAGGTCTTTTGTAACTTTATAAGAGCCACCGTAGTGACCCACGTCTTCGCCAAGGACAAATACAGCTGGGTCACGAGCCATTTCTTCATCAATGGCTTCACGCAGGGCGTTGAAGAATAGTGTTTCTGCCATTAGACTGTTGAGTTTGATTGCTTAACTTAGAATCTTAGCGTTTTGGGGCGGAAAATTCTGTAGGCGATCGCACTCTGCGTTTAGTTTTTTGAGCCTTAATAAGGGAGTGGGGTGATATCCTCACCCCTTAATCCCTTAACCTAACCAGCGGGCGGCATCTTTGGCATGATAGGTAAGAATCAAATCAGTGCCAGCACGTTTAAAACCAGTCAAAGTTTCCATCACCACCCGTTCTTCGTCAATCCAACCATTGAGGGCAGCAGCCTTAATCATGGAATATTCGCCAGAGACGTTGTATGCGGCAACTGGTAAGTTGGTTGCTTCTTTAACACGCCAGATGATATCCATATATGCCAAAGCTGGCTTGACCATCAGCATGTCGGCACCTTCGGCAATATCAAGTCCAATTTCTTTAAGAGCTTCACGGGCATTGCCAGGGTCCATCTGGTAAGTACGGCGATCGCCAAATTGGGGAGCCGAGTCAGCTGCATCGCGGAAAGGACCATAATAAGCCGAAGCATATTTAGCAGCATACGACATAATTGGCGTGTCTTGGTATCCAGCCTCATCCAACCCCAGCCGAATCGCCTGCACAAAACCGTCCATCATCCCCGAAGGAGCGATGATATCTGCACCGGCTTTGGCTTGAGAAACCGCTGTTTTCTGCAGTAACTCCAAAGTTGGGTCATTTAAGACGCGCCCAGTTAAGTCGCCAACTTCCAGATAGCCGCAGTGTCCATGACTGGTGTATTCACACAGACATGTATCAGCAATCACAATCAAATCTGGTACCGCCTCTTTTACAGCGGTGGCGGCTTTTTGCACGATGCCGCAGTCAATCCATGCGCCTGTTGCTTCTACATCTTTGTCTTCAGGAATGCCAAACAGGATAATTCCAGGTATACCGAGGTCGTAAACTTCCTTAGCTTCTTCCACAATCTTGTCTACCGACAACTGGTAGACCCCAGGCATAGATTTGACCTCTTTAGCAATTCCCTGACCAGATACAGCAAAGAGAGGATAGATGAAATCGCTGGTTGTTAAAACAGTCTCACGCACCATCCGACGCAGCTGAGGATGGCTACGCAAACGGCGAGGACGGTGATTTGAGGATATACTGTTAGTTGTTAAAGCAGTCTGACTTGTCATCCGGCCCAGCTGAGGAGCGCTACGTAAGCTACTAGGGGAATCAGTTGGAAACATGTCGTTGTATAAAAGGTGATAAACCTAACTCTTGAGGCCCAAGGTTCATGCGAAGGTCTAAGAACATACTCTGAAGTATATTATTTGATAGACCGGTAGCCACATTCACCAAAGGTTTGCAAAAATTAAAGCTTGGCTGGAAACTAGAATTCTAAATCAACAAGTACAGGGGTATGGGCACTCCACACCCCTGTGAAGGGCTTTGGCTAACTCACTGCCGCTGCACAGGGAGCGCTCTATCTTAATTCTTACAACAAGCGAAAAATAAAGGGGTAGCGGAAGGGCTGATCAGGATCTTTAAGAGTGTGGCTAACCGCCCAAATTGTCAGTCCCCAATGGATAGCAAACCCTATGGGTCCCAGGATGAACAATGTCAAGCCAAAGGTCAAGAAGCCCAGCACCGCAATAATAGTTCCATAGAACCATACGTTAAAATGGAAGTTGATTGCTTCTTTAGCATTGTCCTTGACGACTGGATCGTCAGAGATGAACAAGACCGCAATTGGTATTCCCACAGACACAATTGTAGTGCTAAGAAAGATCGCACCATGACTCAGGGCTGATAAAAGCTTCCGCTTATCTTTGTCGTACACTTCGTACATCAAACTATCTCCTTATTTGGTTAGGTTTCTTCTGTACTTACTACGTATCCTACAAATTGTTATGGTTTAAGATGATCATATTTTTATTGAATTCAGCTTTTCAATTCCTTTACTATCCTACAACTCGCCTCCATGATATCCAATGACCTTCAGACAGAATTGCAAGCAGCAGTTGAGCGTCGGCGCAACTTCGCAATTATTTCTCACCCCGACGCCGGTAAGACTACACTGACAGAAAAACTCTTGCTCTACGGGGGAGCAATTCATGAAGCTGGAGCCGTGAAGGCGCGCCGAGCACAGCGAAAGGCTACTTCGGACTGGATGGCAATGGAGCAACAGCGGGGAATTTCAATTACCTCGACTGTGTTGCAGTTTGAATATCATGACTGTCAGATAAATTTGTTAGACACTCCTGGTCACCAGGACTTCAGTGAAGATACCTATCGTACCCTAGCAGCAGCTGATAATGCGGTGATGCTGATCGATGCCGCCAAAGGTCTAGAGCCGCAGACAAGGAAGCTGTTTGAAGTGTGTCGGATGCGATCGCTCCCCATCTTTACTTTTGTTAACAAACTTGACCGTCCAGGCCGTGAACCTTTAGACATCCTAGACGAGATTGAGCAAGAACTAGGGTTACAGACATACGCGGTTAATTGGCCAATTGGTATGGGCGATCGCTTCAAAGGCGTATTCGACCGTCATCAACAGCAAATTCACCTGTTTGAACGTAGCGCTCATGGTAGCCGCGAAGCCATTGATACGGTAGTCCAGTTAGGAGACCCCCAAATTGAGCAGCTGTTGGAGCAAGACCTCTACTACCAACTTAAGAACGACTTAGAACTCTTGGAGGGACTAGGACCAGAACTGGATCAATCGTTAGTGCACGAGGGCAAGATGACACCGGTTTTCTTCGGCAGCGCTATGACCAACTTTGGTGTAGAGCTATTCCTAAACTCTTTTCTCGACTACGCCCTTAAATCTGGTTCTCGTAACAGCACTAGGGGAGAAATCCCACCTACTTACCCGGAATTTTCTGGCTTTATCTTCAAACTTCAGGCCAACATGGACCCGAAGCACCGAGATAGAGTAGCATTTGTCCGAGTCTGTACTGGCAAGTTTGAAAAAGACATGACAGTGAACCATGCCCGCACTGGGAAAACTGTACGCCTATCGCGGCCTCAGAAATTATTTGCTCAAGACCGGGAATCGATTGATTTAGCTTATCCGGGCGATGTCATCGGTTTGAATAATCCCGGTGTGTTTGCGATTGGCGATACGATTTACACTGGACAAAAGCTAGAGTACGATGGTATCCCCTGTTTTTCGCCAGAACTATTCGCGTTTCTTAGAAACCCCAATCCTTCCAAGTTTAAGCAATTTCACAAGGGTGTTTCTGAGTTGAGGGAAGAGGGTGCAGTGCAGATTATGTACTCAGCTGATGAGGCTAAGCGAGACCCAATTTTAGCGGCGGTAGGTCAACTACAATTTGAGGTAGTACAGTTTCGTTTACAAAACGAGTATGGGGTTGAAACCCAGCTGGAGTTGTTGCCCTATACAGTCGCCCGTTGGGTTGATGGCGGTTGGGAAGCGTTGGAAAAAGTGGGTCGTCTATTCAATACGGTGACGGTAAAGGATAGCTGGGGACGCCCAGTCTTGCTGTTTCGGAATGAATGGAATTGCCAACAAGTTCAGTCAGACCATCCAGAGCTCAAGTTGAATACGGTTGCCCCTGTAGTTTCTGGTCAAACGCCCTCCGCGTAGAACCTCCCAGACTTCGTTCTCAGGCTCAGCCTGGGAACGAGAGGAATTTCTCCTGACTCTTTATTAAAAGACTGCTTTTCTACAATAAAAACCTTCAGCATATTGGTTAGGGGCGTTCGACTCAATTCCTCGAAGCCTCAGTATGGATAAAAAAGCTTCTTTTGTAAACCAATGCTTTTCTTTCTGAGATTGAAAGCTATCGAGAATATACTTGGTTTTATTTTGACAAATAATTTCATCTAAATGCACAAAGAAATTGGGAGAGCCTAAATCACCATCATATTTAGGAATTTCATATTCTAGGATAAAATGGTTTCTAAACGTATTCCAGGTAAGCTCAGAAATCAAGCGATGATCTTGGTGTAGATCATTTCGACAATGAGTAAAAATAACATCAGGTTGAAAATCTTGTTTTAACTGCTCAAAAAACTCCTTAATTTCAATACCCATAAAAGGAAAGAAGCCATCTCTAAATTTTTTGACTACTATGTTTTTTTCCTTGGCCTTACTTAAAAAAGTATTTGCACTTTTATAAGCTTCTTGTTCTCTTTGTAAATTGGAACTAAAAACAACCCAATAAAAAACAATATTTGTATAACTTTCTATCAACCTCAAAATTGTACCACCGCAGCCAATTTCTATATCATCACAATGGGAGCCTAAACACAAAATATGAATTGAATCGTTTTGTTTATTCAAGTTTAACTTAAGCATTTTTTATCTCTTAATTTTCTAGAGACTACGCGTTAAAAAGAAAGGCAGAAGGCAGCTATGCTGAAGGATAAATCCTTCTGTCGATGCACGATTCTTCTAGCGCGCCGTTTGGGAGCAAGGGTTTAAGTCCCCCATCAAATCAAAGATTTTGATGGCTGGTAATTGATGGGAGTCTTGTTGCCCCCATCAAATTGCTCCCTTCTGCCCTCTGCCTTCTTCACATAGTACCGATGAGCTGAGGAAGCGCCAGGTGTTTTGTTGCCCCGTTAACAGATTTCCATACTTCCCAAGGTGCTTTACTTTGGGAATAAATGTCATCTAACTGCTGTTTCTCTTTAAAAGTATCCATACAAGCCCAAAAGCCATCATACTTGTAGGCAAGCAGTTGTTCTATTTCGATTAATCTTTGAAAGGGCTCGTAGACTAATTCTTCTGATTTATTAATATATTTAAAAATCTCCTTTTTAAATATAAAATATCCTCCATTAATCCGAATAGCAGCCTGCTTTATATCTTGTATTCCACTGACTACGCCATCTTCTTGCATTGAAACGAGGTGGAAGCTCTGGGAGGGCTTTACACACAGAAAACTAGCTACTTTATCATGCTTGTAAAAATCCTCGATCATGTCGGGAAGGAATAGATCTGTCAAACCATCACTATAGTTAGCTAAAAAAACCTCGTCTGAGCCCAAATGGTTTTCAACTGCCTTTAATCTTTCACCGATATTTGCATTAAACCCTGTGTCTACAAAAGTAATTTTCCAGTCCTGAATATCACTATTTAATAATTGTACGTTTCTACCTCCCTCCATTAATGTAAAGTCATTAGAAACGCATTCATTGTAATCAAGAAAATAATTCTTGATTAGATCAGCTTTATATCCAAGGCACAAAATAAAATCTTTGTGTCCATAGTGGGCATAGTATTTCATGACGTGCCATAGTATTGGTCTATATCCAATGTTGACCATAGGCTTAGGAATAGTTTCTGAATAGTCTCTCAATCTCGTTCCCAGACCACCGCAAAATAAAACTACTTTCATCACTCGTTCTCCTTTATTAGTTAATCGTGTTCAGTACTTAGCTTGCTCTAATGATTAACAAAATTCTACTTGAGGAATTGGTACAATAAACTGGCAGTTCCAGTCGCGTACATATGACATCTGCGCCAAAATTTCATCTTTAAGATTCCAAGGCAAAATCAAGATATAATCTGGTTTTGTTTCCTTGATTTTATCTGGGTGAAATATCGGTATGTGAGTCCCAGGTAAAAGTTGGCCCTGTTTATAGGGACTGCGATCAACAGTGTAGTCGATAAAATCGGAGCGAATGCCGCAATAATTTAAAAGTGTATTTCCTTTACCTGGAGCACCATAACCAGCAATAGATTTTCCTTGGCGTTTAGCCATAATTAAAAAATCCAAAAGCTTGAATTTTGTTTCTTTCACCTTTTCAGCAAATGAAAAATAGTGTTCCAAATGAGTAAAACCAGCATCTTCCTCTCTGGCTCTCAGTTCCTTCACCGACTGACTTATCGGATTGGAAGTGTCTTCAGAGTGGCAAGCATAAATCCTTAGAGAACCACCATGAGTTAACAATTCCTCCACATCAAAGATGGTTAGGCCATGTGCAGCAAAAACTTTCTCAACTGTAAGTAACGAAAGATATGAGAAGTGTTCATGATAAATTGTGTCAAACTGGTTTCTCTCCATCAGTCGCATTAAATGGGGAAACTCCATAGTAATGACACCTTTGGGGTTGAGTAAAATCTTCATGCCTTTGACAAAATCATTGAGCTCAGGCACATGAGCAAGTACATTATTACCTACTAATAAGTCAGCTCGCTTGCCTAAGGCTGCTAATTCATGAGCTGTCTTTTGCCCAAAGAACTTTACAACTGTTGGAATACCTTTATTCATAGCTACCTCAGCTACATTAGCTGCTGGCTCTATTCCCAAGACAGGCACTCTTTTCTCAACGAAATATTGAAGCAAATAACCATCATTACTAGCAATTTCCATTACTTGACTTTGTTCATTTAATTGGAAACGCTGCAATATCATTTCGGTGTAAGCCTTAGCGTGTTGCTGCCAACTGTCAGAGTAAGATGAAAAATAGGCATAGTCGCTAAAAATTTTGTCAGGACTTACATACTCTTCCAACTGAACTAAAAAACAGTGTTCACACACATAAGCATGAAGCGGATAAAAGGGCTCCATTTGGTTTGACTGTTCAGGTTTCACATAGCTTTCGCAAAGCGGTGACATTCCTAAATCAGCAAAAGTGTGACGCAATTCAGACTTGCAAAATCGACAGTAGCAATTTTTCATATTTGCACCAGTTTGATTATCTGTCTCTTGAATTTAGTTAATTGTTATTTTCCGAAGTATCATCACAGCTTGGTGGAGCAGTGCTTACTTTGCTTATAGTAATTTCAGCGTTCAGAACAATGCCATACTATTAGCGCTAACTTACTAACTCTTTAAAATCGACCACTATATTACTGCTAAGCTATAAAGTTAGTGTGAAGTAAGTAAATGCCCAACACTATTTTGAGAATACTCAAGAAGCAGCTCTCAGCGCTTAGCTCTAAACGAACAAAATTCAGGATTCAGGCTGATAGTTAAGAGCTGAAGTGAGGGTATGTTGAAGGAAACTGGAGTGGGAAAATTAAATGGCATCTGTTCCTGACTCGTCAAAAATGCCTGAGCCGGAGCACTCAGCTATTCAGTCCTTAATCCTCACGTCTGCTAAAGAGCAGTCCTTTGATTGGCATCAGGCAGGACGGGCGAGGCGGTGGCAACCCCTGGGCACGGTAAACTTAATACCGTTTTGGCTACTACAGATCGGTACCGCTACATTGCTGTTTTGGGTAATGTGTGAACTTTTCAAGTTCGCTATGGCCTTCACAAATAATCTTTTAGTCAAGCTGCCGTACCTAGAGCCGTTTCAACTCTTCTACAAAGATCCAACGCAGTCTATCCTGCTCACGCTCTTACTTTTGCTTAGCCTATCTCCCTGGTTATTGGATGGATTGCTACGGCTATTTTATGGTTCCCAACCGCTGTCAATAGATATGCTCTCCACCCACAGTCCAGAGGCAATGCGAGTGCTGCAACGCTATTGCCGACAGCGACGTTGGTCCTTACCCAAGTTGGGTATCCTACCCATAGCTGCGCCCGTAGCACTGACTTATGGTCATCTGCCTCGTACTGCCCGAATTGTAGTTAGTCAGGGACTATTGCAGCAGTTAGCAGATGACGAAATTGCCACAATCTACGCTGGTTGTTTGGGTCATATTGCTCACTGGGATTTTGTCGTCATGTCCCTGGTCATTCTTGTAACCCAGTTGCCCTACACAGTCTATTGGCAAGTGTCCCAGTGGGGAGACCGGATATCAAATCCAATTGTTAAAAGTGGCGCGGCAGCGATCGCTACTGTAGCGTACGGAGTTTGGTGGTTACTCAGCAGAACAGCTTTGTGGTTGTCGCAATTGCGAACTTACTACAGCGATCGTCTCGCTGCCGAAATCACCGGCAATCCCAATGGTCTCAGCCGTGCTTTACTCAAAATTGCCATTGGCATTGCCTCTGATGTCCAACAACAGGGACATACCAGCTGGCTTTTGGAAAGTTTGAATCTGCTAGCACCAGTAGGTCATCAGCAAGCCATTAGCCTGGGCAGCTTGCACTCACGCACCCAGCTTGAACAGGTTCTGGCGTGGGACTGTTTAAATCCCTATCGCTACTGGCTAACTATTAACAACACGCATTCCTTAATCGGCGATCGCATCCAACGCCTCGCCCAACTAGCCCGCCACTGGCATCTAGAAACTGAACTAAATTTGGTCAACACTCAGCCAGTCGAGGCAAGGCGACGGCTCTTTTTCTTACAGGTAGCTCCCTTCTTTGGCATTCCGCTTTCGTTCGCCTTTGGGGGTCTTTACTGGCTCCTTTGGCAGATTGGCTTCATGTTGGAGTTTTGGCAACTGAAGTGGATATACGACGATTGGTCGTTCATTCCAGGTTGCCTAACCGTTGGCTTTAGCATTGGCACCTTGGTGCGACTTAATTCCTTCTTTCCAGATATCAAACCATCCACCGTGCAAACCGACACGCTCCTAGCTAACCTCGCTGCCCTACCCATTGACAGCCAGCCTATCCGTCTACAAGGCAAGCTCTTGGGTCGTCGCGGCATCAGTAACTGGCTGGGGCAAGACTTGCTCCTGCACTCTCCCAGCGGTTTGGTCAAATTGCACCACCAATCCTGGCTAGGACCTATTGGTAATCTCTTGCCAAGGCCGTCCCCTCGTCCTAGCAAGCTGGTAGGCCAACATATTATTGCTACCGGTTGGTTCCGTCGTGGTGCTACGCCCTGGATTGATATTCACACTTTGCGTCAAAACAGCACAATCAGTTGCAGTGGTCACCCGGTCTGGTCTACCCTTTTAGCAAGTGGGGCAGCTATTTGGGGAGCCTATATCATCTGGAGCGGCGGGTGAGGGCTGCAAACTATTACTAATGGTAGTAATGTTAAGGCTACTACAGGGTCAGAATATTGCTAAAGGCGGAAATCTATGCGCTGCTGTAGCTGCATGCTCAATGGTCGTGATATTGTGAAGAATAGTGTCAACGTTTAATGCAAGCAGCATCAGAATCAAACACCTGGCTTTAATCTGCCGCGCGGTGAGTTCTACACCTGAAGCTCAGGTGGTGCAGTGTTATGTTTGCAGGATATTAAACAGCCTTTGTTCAGGCGGTGAAGTGGATTGCAAAAGTTGGCGGTTCGGAGCAAAAAGATTGGTCGGTGGCAGCGTTTGTCAATCCCGTTATGCAAAAGTCCGCCTTAAATGAGCAGTTTTGTTACAGGTTTATTTCCACCAAGTTTAGAGGTATCTTCCATGTCCATTCGTCTCTACGTTGGTAATTTGCCAAAAGAAGAAGTAGATCGCCAAGAGCTACAAGCGGTTTTTGCAGAAATGGGCGATTCTGTTACTACCAAAGTCATCAAAGACCGAAAAACCGGCAAATGCCGTGGTTTTGGCTTTGTAACTGTCAACGATGATGAACAAGCTGACCAACTCATTGAGAAGTTCAATGGTCATATGTTCAAAGACACTCCCCTCAAAATTGAGAAGGCATTGCCTCGGTCGAAGAGTCAGGGAGAGGAGGAGTCTTCTCCTGTGCCCCGTCCAGTTACTAATGCTGGTGGTTCTGCTAACACGAATAGCAGCAGTGCCGACAAAAGCTCTCGTCGTGGTGGGGGCAATAGGAAGCCTCGCCGTACCGCCACTACCACTAGCAGCACCACATCGGACTCAGAAGCCGTTCAGCCTGATCCGCGTTGGGCTTCTGAGCTAGAAAAGCTGAAGCAGATGCTAGCAGCTCAAACTACCAACTAACTTTATCTCCGTTTAATTTTAATTTTCTTCAATTAGACGGGGAGTGGGGAACGGGGAATGGGGAGTAGTGAAAACTTATTATAGAGATTGTGCTGTTGAGGCTTCTTTCCCTACTCCCTAATCCCCACTCCCTGTTTTGAGGTGCTTCAATTTAGGGGGACTTGCAGCCAGTTTTGGAGATACAAACGTAATTCTTGGGCAAACTCTGGTCTTTGGCTGAAGCGTTTAGTACGAACCGGCTTACGCTCATTATCTAGCATCCAACCATAGTCGCTGCTCAGGCGTAACTTGTCCTGCCAGTCTGCCACTGAGACAATCAGCTGGGACGCCGGACTATTGTCGTAGCCATAAGTACGAAATACGTAGTTGAAAGTATTCTGGGTGGCGGCTGCGATCGTTGAGGGCTGACCGCATTTTTCCTCTAGGCGTAATCGCACTTGCTCCACTAAATTCGGTTTTTCCAGATCTTCTAAAGGCCGAACTGCCAGAGTCAGAGCAAAGTAAAAAGCTTCTATAGGAATAAACTCTAGTTCCATTTCAATATTCTACCTCTCAACCGCGAGAGTGCTGCGACCATAAACGAGGGTACTCCCAAGGAGGTTCCGAGGGGGAAGCTTCCCCCTCGGACACTCCGCGACGAATTGGAGCGTTGGTGAGACAGAGAAAGAAGGAGGGTTTCCGACGCCAGTTTTCTACGCCGGGGGACCCGGCTTCGTGAAACTGGCTCCTCCGTAGGGGACTGCGATTGCCCGTTGGGTGAATCGCGGACAGGGGACACTGGGTGACATATATCATAACTAATTATCTGACTAGACTAATGACTTAAAAACCAGTCGCGTTATTGATACACAGTACAATACATACAGCATTAGTACGGGTGACGACCCCTGCAGGATATCCATGACTGGTCTGCCTGGGGACACTTGGTGGACTTAAAAAATGCCTGTGGAGACGGTCTGTCGGGGTATAAGCCATGAGGCTGTACTAGATCAGAGTCTGTGAGACAGGAAGACCTTTGAGGCGACTCGCAAGGTACCACCTCCATACCCAGCCATCCGCAGCCTGGCTCCAGGACTGGCGTTGGAGAGTGGGTAGATCGGGGTTCCCATTTCCGATTGAGGCTGTTTAATCTGGGTTGATGACTCTGTCTGGGGAGAGAGTGACAAAACGACACAGAACAGCATTTATGGAGAACGTAATTCCCAAGACTGCAGGTGTATTTACTTAGAGTCATCCTCATAGAGGATTGTCATAAGTTCCCTTGAATCGTACATTTAACTTAATATTCATCCGGTTATTGAGGTAACCACTGATTGCGACCTCCGAGCCGCTCCGAACCTCGTTAAATTCTGCTGGTAACTGAACTATGAACGCTGCAAGTCAAAAGCACATTGCCCTGATTTCTGTCCACGGTGATCCGGCAATCGAAATCGGCAAAGAAGAAGCCGGGGGACAAAACGTCTATGTGCGCCATGTGGGTGAAGCATTAGCCCAGTTGGGATGGCAAGTCGATATGTTTACCCGTAAGGCGAGTGCTAACCAAGCTACTACAGTTGAACATCTTCCTAATTGTCGAACAATTCGTCTAACGGCTGGTCCAGAGGAGTTTGTACCTCGGGACAATATTTTTGGCTATGCACCAGAGTTTGTTCAAGAACTGCTGAAGTTTCAACAGCATTCGGGTGTTGAATATTCCTTAGTTCACACGAACTACTGGATTTCAAGCTGGGTGGGGATGGAGCTGAAGAAGATCCAAGGTAGCAAGCAAGTTCATACCTACCACTCTCTAGGAGCAGTTAAATATAAATCAGTTTCAACGATTCCGCTGATTGCTAAGACAAGATTAGCAGTTGAGAAAGCAGTTTTAGAGACAGCAGAAAGGATCGTAGCAACCAGTCCGCAGGAAAAAGAACACATGCGATCGCTGGTTTCCGCCAAGGGTAGCATTGATATCATTCCCTGTGGCACGGATATTCATCGATTTGGCTCGATCCAGCAGCAGCAAGCACGGCAGCAGTTAGGAATTGATTCAGAAGCCAATGTCGTATTTTATGTAGGACGATTCGACCAGCGCAAGGGGATTGAAACATTAGTCCGGGCTGTCGCTCAGTCCCAACTGCGTAGTAATGGCAAACTGCAGCTGATTATTGGCGGAGGTAGTCGTCCAGGTCAGAGTGACGGAATTGAGCGCGATCGGATCGAGAGCATTGTTGATGAATTGGGAATGCGTGACTTCACTATGTTTCCAGGGCGTCTCAGTGATGAGGTCTTGCCGGTTTACTACGCGGCAGCTGATGTCTGCGTAGTTCCCAGTCACTACGAACCATTTGGCCTAGTGGCGATCGAAGCAATGGCGAGTGGGACTCCGGTAGTTGCTAGTGATGTAGGCGGCCTTCAGTTTACCGTTGTATCCGAAGAGACTGGGTTACTTGCCCCACCAAAAGATGATGTGGCCTTTGCTGCCGCGATTGACCGAATCTTGATGAATCCAGCTTGGCGGCTGCAGTTGCGTGAAGCTGCCAGGAAGCGGGTAGAAACCAAGTTTAGCTGGGAGGGTGTAGCTTCCCAACTAAGTGAACTTTACTCCCAACTGCTGGAGCAACCGGCTAAAGTCCCAGCTAAAGGCCCAGCGATTAAGACAGGGGCTGTGAGTGCTTGAAGAGCAGAGGGGGGGATGTAAGAATACCGTAAGGTATCAAAGTCTAAGGTCTTTTTCTCCCTAAATCTCCAGCACCAAAGGGCACCGTTAGCCTCCACTCCCCCCCTCCTCTAGCCAGTTGCGCCTTATCCAGAATTAGCCTCAATCGCCAGAATCCCCACACCATGATTTTTGTCAAACGAGCGTAGCAATGTTTGACAAAAATCTGGTGCTGGGGACGCCAGTTTCCTACGGAGGGAAACCCTCCTCCAGAACACAGCGAGTGAATGGCGAACCGGGTCTACTGGGCGATTTGTGACCACATCTCTTTTGGTGGTGGGGTTGGTGTTTAGCGGGGTGACGCTGCTGCTTCTAGAGCGATTAATCTTGTCTCGGTTGGCGCAGCTAAGCACTGATGTTAAGAGTATTGGTGAGTGTGGTGACTTGTCGATGCGCGTGTTGATTAAGGGGAAGTGTCCAAGACCTGCTGGAATTGGTGCATCTCTATAAGCAGCAGTACCCTAATCCCACCCCTGCCATTCAAGAATTAACTCAAACAATTGAGCTTGACTTCCTGGCTGAGGACCTACCCAAAACTTTGTCCTCAATGAAAAACGGCACAGAGCGCATTCGTCAGATTGTCCTGTCTTTACGCAATTTTTCCCCGGGCTGTCAATTTGCTATCAGATTGTGAAAAAACATCAAGGTCAGATTGCGGTAACTTCCCAGCCTGGTCAAGGTACAGAGTTTGCGATCACTCTCCCGATTCGACACCAGCTGTAGAGTTGCTGGGGTTGAAGTGTCAGTCGACGGTATGGAGGAACTCTGCCGAACTGGGCTTTCAGGGCGCAGGGGGCAGTATCTAAGGTGGAGAGCTGGATTTAAAGGCCACGGCTTTATTACTTAAGAAAAGAAATATGCAAACTTTTTGCCCTACTCTCCTAGAGGCCAACCTAGCTTGTTGTGTCTGTGTTACCATCTTGTAAAAATCGTTCCTGCGGCATCAATCACCAATGGCCAAGGTTCTGGTGTTAAACGCCTCCTATGAACCGCTCAACATTACGAGCTGGCGGCGAGCAGTTGTTTTAATAATCAAAGGTAAAGCCGAGCGGGTTGAGCATAACGGCAAACATATTTACTCGGAGTTCCCGCTCCCAACCGTTATCAGGCTGCGTCATTATGTTCGGGTTCCTTACAAAGAAATTCCCCTGACTCGTCGCAATATCCTCCATCGTGACGGTCATGCCTGTCAATACTGCGGTTACACAGGTGACGATTTGACGCTAGACCACGTCATCCCGCGTTCTCGCGGTGGCGGCGATACTTGGGAAAATATGGTGACTGCTTGTGTCCGCTGTAATGTCAAAAAAGGCAGCCGCACACCCCATGAAGCTAACATGCTTTTGCACCACTCTCCTAGGAAGCCCTACAGCAGTCTTTACTTTGAAGTGAGCAAACACCTCAAGAGCGGTCTGCACGACGAGTGGCAAAAGTACATCATTGGTCTTTAAACTGCTTCCCCCTGTAGGTATAGTTCTCCTGACGCCTAACTCCTGCTAAAATCTCAGTCTATGGAGGTAGATAGACAGCTAGGTGTCGTATCCCTATATTTTTGATATTTTTGCGAAGATCGTAGTGTATGGCTCAACCAGCAAACTGCTAGTCATAGCACCCTTACTTCAGTTCGCTCCTCACATCTAAAACAACTTTTATGCAATCAAATTCGCTCAAGCTGCTTGAGAACCTACCATTACCCACACCAACGCCAGATGATAGTCAAACACAGATAGCGGCACCAGTTGAATTTATAGCTCATGAGCCATCCGCACCGTTAAAAAATGAATTTGCTAAACCTCTAGGTCAGCGTGTCAATCCGTTGCATAATCAGAAGGCGGATGCCTTGCAGCAAACGCTAGAGCGGCATCGGCATGAGCGCCAGTTAGTAATTATCCAGGATTTCCCCGACCCCGATGCTCTCTCCTGTGCCTGGGCGTATCAGTTAATTGCCCAACAATACGATATTCAGTGCGACATTGTGTATGCTGGCACGCTTAGTCACCAAGAGAATATTGCTCTGGTCAAACTTACTGGTCTACCTGCCCAGCGTTGGGCAGTTCAGCTCACCAAAAGCAAAGATTTGTCAGTGTACAAAGGCTGTACACTGATTGACAACCAGGGAACGACTAGCCAGTTGATGCCATTGGTGCAGGAGGCAGGTATCCCGATTACTGTAGTCATTGACCATCACAGTGTACAAGGCGATTTCAAGCCAGAGTTTGCTGATATTCGTCCTTCTGTGAGAGCCACAGCCACCATTTTTACCCAGTACCTACAGGCGGGTCTGCTCACTCTAGACAGTAGTGTTAATCAACATGTCAAGTGCGCTACCGCTTTAATGCATGGCCTTAGATCCGATACTAATCGGCTGATGCAAGCTCAGGAGGAGGATTTTCTGGCGGCTGGGTATCTTAGCCGGTTTTATGACGCCCAGCTGCTGAATGCAGTCTTACAGGCAACTCGCTCTAAGCGGGTCATGGATGTAATTGAGCGATCGCTTAAAAACCGCATCGTGCAAAACAACTTCTCTATCGCTGGTGTCGGCTACCTCCGCTATGATGACCGAGATGCTATACCTCAAGCTGCTGACTTTTTAGTTACCGAGGAAAACGTCCACACTGCCGTCGTCTATGGAATTGTTCATGCCGAAGATGAAGAACTCGAAGTTGTGATTGGTTCTCTTAGAACTAACAAACTTACCCTTGACCCCGATGAGTTCATCAAAGAAGCATTTGGGCAAGATAGCCATGGCCGCTTTTTTGGTGGTGGGCGTCCAGGAGCAGGTGGCTTTGAAATCCCGATGGGTTTCTTATCCGGATTCAACGAGAATCCTGCCTACGCCAAGATGAAATGGGAAGTATTTGACACTCAAATTAAGCAGAAGCTCCTGGAATTGGTCAATCCCCAAGACAACCCGATTCAAACTGAGTAGATCAGCTGAAAGACATTTAGTTCTGCCCACTCCCTCTCGCCGCGTCTCCACGTCTTCCTTTAGGAGCTATTAAAATTGTGGAACTGTACTTGATCCGTCATGGGATGGCCGTGGATAGGGACAGCGACGCCAATGATGAGGAAAGAACGCTCACCGACCAGGGGCGGCAAAAAACGCAGAAAGTGGCAAAACGTCTGCATCAGTTGGGTCTGCGGTTCGATTTAATTTTGACCAGTCCCCTGGTACGAGCGCGTCAAACAGCAGAAATCTTGTATTCCTTTGGAATGAGTTCCCAATTGGAGGACTCTACCTCCCTCGCTCCTGAGGGGGATATCCACACTTGGCTAGGCTGGTTAGAGCAACGGCAGCAAGCTGCATCTAGCACGTTGGTATTAGCACTCGTTGGTCATCAACCAAATTTGGGGCAGTGGGCAGAAATCCTTGTGTGGACCGAGGCGAGAGCAGTACTGATCTTGAAAAAAGCTGGCATCATTGGCTTGCAGTTGCCAAAAACTGGAACGCCTATAGGTCGTAGCCAGCTGTTTTGGTTAAGCCCGCCCAAGTTTTTGCTTTGAGCGACGTCCTAATAATTCTTGTAACTACGGTGACATAACGCCGTTTTCTGGTAAGTTAGCCTGAGTATTGTTCCCTACAAGCAGCTGGTGTAGCCATGTCCGTCTGCGAATTTAAGCCCGGTTTAGAAGGCATTCCCGCCGCACAATCAAGTATCAGCTATGTCGATGGAAAACAGGGGATACTGGAATATCGTGGCATCCGCATTGAAGAGCTTGCCGAAAAAAGTACCTTTCTGGAAACTGCATATCTTCTAATCTGGGATCAACTGCCGACTAAAGCAGAACTGGAAGCGTTTGAGTATGAAATTAGATCCCACCGGCGGATCAAATACCGCATTCGGGACATGATGAAATGCTTTCCTGAAAGTGGTCACCCAATGGACGCTTTGCAAGCCTCAGCTGCCGCTCTGGGTCTATTCTATTCGCGCCGCGATTTGGATAACCCCGCTTACATTCGAGCAGCTGTTGTTCGTCTGCTGGCTAAAATCCCGACTATGGTGGCGGCGTTCCAGCTGATGCGTAAAGGCAATGACCCCGTGCGGCCTCGTGATGACCTGAGTTACTCTGCAAATTTCCTGTATATGCTTAATGAGCGGGAACCCGATCCTCTTGCTGCTCGCATCTTTGATGTCTGTTTGACGCTTCATGCCGAACATACGATGAATGCCTCCACATTCTCTTCTAGGGTTACAGCTTCTACGCTAACTGACCCCTATGCTGTGGTCGCTTCAGCAGTTGGGACGCTGGGAGGACCGTTACATGGTGGAGCCAATGAGGAAGTCATCGAGATGTTGGGGGAAATTGGCTCGGTGGAAAATGTACGTCCCTACCTGGAGGATCGCCTAGAACGCAAAGCTAAAATTATGGGCTTTGGTCATCGTGTCTATAAGGTGAAAGATCCGCGTGCCACAATCCTGCAAAACTTGGCAGAACAGCTATTTGAGAAATTTGGTCGTGATAAGTACTATGATATTGCCGTTGAGATGGAACGGGTGATAGAGGAAAAACTCGGCGAAAGAGGGATTTACTCCAATGTTGACTTTTATTCCGGTTTGGTGTATAGAAAAATGGGGATTCCGACAGACTTGTTTACACCTGTGTTTGCGATCGCTCGTGTCGCAGGTTGGCTAGCCCATTGGAAAGAACAGCTGGCAGAAAATCGCATCTTCCGTCCCACCCAGATTTACAACGGTCTTCATGGAGTTCACTATATCCCCATCGAGAAACGCTAACTTTCAGGGCGCTTTGCGCCAGGGAGTGGGGAGTAGTGAAATAAACCGATGGCAAGCGCTTCGCTCAGGAAGTACGTAGTCTCAATCTTTTTCTTCCCCCACTCCCTATTCCCCATTCTCTACTCCCTCTTCTGTATACTAGGCGGTAGAGCCATAAAAAATCTTCACAAACAAGCCATCACCCAGGCAGAGAAAGTATTGGGTGAATTTTGTCATAACTCAACGGTTCGTCCTAAATCGCCAAGCGCAATGACTTGAAGAGCGGAAACATGAATCCAGGAATTGACCTCCAAGGAAGTTTTATTCAATCCCTCATAGATTTGGGTCTGCCATCTGACGCGGCCAAAGCTATATGGATGCCAGTGCCGATGCTACTAATGCTCATTGGTGCCACGATGGGGGTGCTGGTCACTACTTGGCTAGAGCGGAAAATTTCTGCCGCAGCCCAGCAACGGATTGGCCCGGAATACATGGGACCTTTCGGTTTACTGGTTCCTGTAGCAGATGGCCTAAAGCTCGTCTTTAAAGAAGACGTGGTTCCAGCAAACTCAGACTCATTGCTGTTTACTCTCGGACCAATCATCGTTGTGATGCCGGTGTTTCTGTCCTATTTAATTGTGCCGTTTGGACAGAATCTGGTAATCACCGATGTGGGAACTGCGGTCTTTTTGTGGATTGCTCTGTCCAGCATTGCGCCAATTGGCTTACTGATGTCTGGCTACGCTTCTAATAACAAGTACTCGCTCATGGGAGGCTTGCGGGCAGCAGCTCAGTCAATCAGTTATGAAATCCCCTTGTCGCTAGCGGTGCTAGCGATCGCCATGATGTCCAACAGCCTCAGCACCGTTGACATTGTGAATCAGCAATCTGGCCACGGCATTCTCGGCTGGAACATTTGGCGGCAACCTGCCGGCTTCCTGATCTTTTGGATTGCCGCTCTCGCCGAATGCGAACGATTGCCATTTGATTTGCCCGAAGCTGAAGAAGAACTAGTGGCTGGGTACCAAACCGAGTACGCTGGGATGAAATTCGGCCTCTTCTACTTGGCTTCCTACGTCAACCTAGTGCTTTCTGCCCTACTAGTAGCAGTGTTGTACCTGGGCGGCTGGGATTTTCCCATCTCAACTAGCCTGATAGCCAGCTGGCTAGGCGTCAGCGAAACGAGTCCTTGGTTGCAGGTGATTGACGCGGCACTGGGAATCACCATGACCGTACTCAAAGCCTACTTCCTGATATTTTTAGCCATTCTGCTGCGTTGGACACTGCCGCGAGTTCGCATTGACCAGTTGTTAGATTTAGGGTGGAAGTTCCTGCTCCCGGTTGGTTTGGTCAACCTGCTGTTAACTGCCGCCCTCAAATTAGCCTTTCCTGTCGCCTTCGGCGGCTAAAAAACAGAGAGACACCATGCTAAAGTTCCTCAAGCAAGTTGGCGATTACGCCAAAGAAACGGTCCAAGCAGCACGGTACATTGGTCAGGGGGTATCTGTTACCTTTGACCACATGCGACGGCGGCCCATTACCGTGCAGTACCCTTACGAGAAGCTCATTCCTTCTGAGCGGTTCCGGGGCCGGATTCACTTCGAATTTGACAAGTGTATTGCCTGCGAAGTCTGTGTCCGGGTTTGCCCAATCAACCTACCTGTAGTGGATTGGGAATATGACAAAGCCAGTAAAAAGAAAAAACTCAAGCACTACAGTATCGACTTCGGTGTTTGTATTTTTTGCGGTAACTGTGTGGAATTTTGTCCAACCAACTGTCTATCTATGACAGAAGAGTACGAGCTTTCCACCTATGACCGCCACCAGTTGAACTACGACAGCGTGGCGTTGGGTCGCTTGCCTTACAAAGTGACTGATGATCCCATGGTCACGCCACTACGTGAATTGGTTTACCTGCCCAAGGGAGTTATGCAACCGCACGATGTACCCGCCACTGCCCAGCGTGCTAGTCTGCCTCCGGCAGAATCGGATCAGCAAGAAGCAGCTAAAAATTAGCAAGAAGGAGACTAAACAGTTGTGAATCTAGCACAAGGGGTACAGATTGTTTCGTTAGGCATACTAGCTGTGATGATGATTGGGGCAGCGCTGGGTGTAGTGCTGCTATCTAACATCGTCTATTCTGCCTTTTTGCTAGGGGGCGTGTTTATCAGCATTGCTGGGATGTATCTTTTGCTCAATGCTGACTTTGTGGCAGCAGCGCAGGTGCTGATTTATGTCGGGGCTGTCAACGTCCTGATCTTGTTTGCCATCATGCTGGTAAACAAGCGGGAGGATTTTGCGGCCCTTCCCAAAGCCTGGATTCGCCAAGCGCTAACTGCTGTGGTTTGTCTGGGACTGTTTGCCCTGTTGAGTGGGATGGTGTTATCGACGCCCTGGTCGCTCTCAAGTGGTCCTGCAGCTGGTGATAATTCGATCGTCGTGATTGGACTACATTTCTTTAGTGACTTTTTGTTGCCGTTTGAGCTGGCATCAATTTTGTTGTTAATAGCAATGGTTGGGGCGATTATTTTGGCACGTCGAGAGTATCTGCCAGAGCAGACGATGTCCCCTAATCTGGAACAACCAGTTTTGACGTTACCGGAGCGTCCAAGGGAACTAATATCAGTAGCAAGTGATCCCAGCCTTGATCTTGAAGAAGCTCGTCGCCGCTAAACAAATGGTGTAGCGCCAGAACCTTAAAGAATAGTCAGCCTGCACAGGCAGGCTTTTTGTGGTTAAACTTTTGCAGTAGAAGCCTAAAAGATTCATGCAACTCCAGTATTTCTTATTACTAGCAGCTGCCCTATTCAGCATTGGCATTTATGGCTTGATTACTAGCCGCAATGCCGTCAGAGTGCTGATGTCGATTGAGTTGATGCTCAATGCTGTTAATCTTAATTTGATGGCGTTTTCCAACTATGTGGATTCGCAAGCCATTAAAGGTCAGGTTTTTACGGTGTTTGTCCTGACCGTCGCGGCAGCTGAAGCAGCGGTGGGTTTGGCAATTGTGTTGGCTATCTATCGCAACCGCGATACGGTGGACATGGAGCAATTTAACCTCTTGAAATGGTAATTGAGTGCAGCTGAAGCAGGTTATTATCGCTCACAAGGCAGGAGACGCCCTCAGCCGCCACTGGGCTGAAACCTGTGCTCGGCAATTGGAAAGTCGCGATTGTCGTATCCTGATGGGGCCAAGTGGGCCAAAGGATAATCCCTACCCGGTTTTTTTGGCTTCGGCAATTCAGCCAATTGATCTGGCTTTGGTACTGGGTGGAGACGGCACGGCGCTAACAGCTGCAAGACACTTGGCAGCAGCTGATATCCCAATTCTGGCGGTGAATGTGGGAGGACACTTGGGGTTCTTAACCGAGGCTTTTGAAGAGTTTCAGGACTCGGAGCAGAGTTGGGCTCGGCTGTTGGAGGACCGCTATGCCATCCAGCGACGGATGATGCTGCAGGCAAGAGTTTTTGAGGGTAATCCCACGCATAGAGAAGCGGTGAGTGATCGCTTTTTGGCACTGAATGAAATGTGTGTCAAACCTGCTTCAGCTGACCGCATGATTACCTCGATTCTAGAAATGGAAATTGATGGTGAGGTGGTTGATCAATACCAGGGGGATGGGCTGATTGTTGCTACGCCTACTGGTTCCACATCCTACACCGTTGCTGCCAATGGTCCAATCTTGCACGATGGGATGAAAGCAATTACCGTCACTCCCATTTGTCCAATGAGTCTTTCTAGCCGTCCGATTGTTTTGCCTTCAGGCTCCGTCATCAGTATTTGGCCCTTGGCGGATTACGATTTAAGTACCAAACTTTGGATGGACGGTGTACTAGCAACCTCAATCTGGCCTGGACAGCACGTAGATGTCCGCATGGCAGATTGTCAGGCTAAGTTTATTATTTTGGGAAAGAACTACTCCTATTATCAAACGCTAAGAGAAAAGCTCCAGTGGGCAGGAGCGCGAATTCATTACAGCAATAATCACCGCAATTAGTCTCTACTTGAGTTGAGCCATCTGCCGCAAGCTACTTGTCAAATTGTTATCGAGTTGCTGCCTTTGCTTCTGATTCGTCTCTGACTTTGAAGTACCAATAGAGGTTAGCAACAGGGTTGTGTTGCGAAACTTACATTCAAGTCAAAGGTAAGTGGAAGTATTTGTATAGAGCTGTCGATTCAAACGGCAATACTTTGGACTTCTTGCTAGGATTTGGCTCATTCAACACCGCAAGGCGAACAATCAAAGGATACGAAATTAGGAACATGCGTAAGAATTGGACAAGTTAAAAAAGTTGAAAAAGCGGCCGTCAAAGAACGGGTTAAATTCATAGCTGAAATCTTTGGAGTGGTTGCATAGTTACTTCTCTTCCTGGAGGAGTTTTCTGTCCTCAGTAAGTTTTTGCAACACAACCATCACTCTTGCTCTTGGTGAAAATACAATAGCAGATAAGACACTTAAGTAGATAGTTAAACAAGTCATTAAGACAGTTAAGACAGTTAAGAGACTTGAAAGATTAATAAAAAAATACATGATTTTTTTATTAATTAAAATATATTTTTATTTACAAATAATTATTTTTACTAAATTTTTAGCTATTGCTTTTTGCTTAAAATACTGATATTCTGTATGGTTGTTGTTAAATTTGCTCAATAAAAAAACGTATTTTTTTGATCAAACTCTATGATAGACATTCATTACAGACAGTTGATAGTGAAAAGAAACCTGTTGGTATTCCTAAACAGGGAAGCTTAAATATAAGAGTAAAAAATAATTGTAGTACAAAAATAATCTTGTCTGCTATATGAGTCACAACGACTATCCCTTACCAAAAGTTCACATATGCAATCTTTTGTCAACCTTTTTTACTAAAGTGACACTCTAGGGAAACGATATGAAAGTGTGCGTTCTGCAACCTGACTATTCTCAATCGACATTAGATTACAAAAACTATGAGCAGCCTCGTGACCTCTCTCATCTACTATCAGAAAACCAGCTAGACCATATATTTCTTAAAAAGACCATTATTTACCGTCAGTTAAAAGAGTTAAAAAAACAAGGTTACGATATCTTTGTCAACCTATGCGAGGGCTACCGAGACTGGGATGTTCCCTCTATTCATGATGTGACAGCCGTCTTGGAGGAACTTAACCTACCGTACACAGGCCCTACATCAACCTTGTATGACCTGACCAAGGAGTTAATTAAATATGTTGCCTATTGCCAAGGTGTCCGCACACCAGCATTTGTGGTTGCCAAAACTTTGGCTGATGTGGAGAACGCTTGTGATGATTTAAAATTTCCCCTGTTTGTCAAACCAGCAGCAACAGGAGACAGTTTGTTAACTGACAAGCAATCTTATGTGACGACAAAACAAGAGCTTCTGAGCAAAGCGGCTGACATCATCGCTAACTTTGATCAAGCTTTAATTGAAGAGTACGTGGATGGGCAAGAGTTCACTGTGCTTGTAGCAGCTAACCCAGATGATGCCCGTTCGCCTATAGTGTATAAACCTATTGAGTTTGTGTTTGACGAGTCAGAGCGCTTTAAAACTTATGACCTGAAGGTACAACAACATTACTCAGGGCGCTACATTCCCTGTTCAGACAAGCAGCTTGATTTAGGTTTGAGAGCTGTTGCTAAAGAGATTTTCTTGGGATTTGAGATGGTTGGTTATGCTCGTGTTGACTGCCGAGTGAACCAAAAAGGAGAAATATTCTTTTTAGAAATTAATTTTCCTTGCTCGGTTTTTTCTCCTAAAGGTTCAGAAACTGCTGTTGATTATATTCTAAAGTTTGATGATGGAGGTCAGTCTGGATTTCTCAAACACATTATTACTGAAGGAATTGCCCGATATCAACGCCGTCAGAAGAAGTATAAAATGTGGGGAAGCCCGATTTGTGGCTATGGCATCTACGCGGCAAAGGATTTGAAAGCTGGCGAAATTGTATTACAAAAAGAGGAGAAAGCACTAAAGATTGTGACACGTTCTTACGTCCAATCTCACTGGAGTGCAACGGAGCAAGAAGTTTTTCAGCGTTACGCTTATCCTCTGAGTGAAGAGATTTTCATGTTGTGGGACAGCAACCCAACTGAATGGGCACCGATAAACCACTCTTGCGACCCCAATACCGCTTTTCAAGGACTCAATATTTATGCGATCCGCGATATTGCTATGGGTGAGGAACTGGCTTTTGATTACTCCACAATGTACAGTGAAAATATGTTGGAATTTCAATGTCAATGTCAGTCGCCCAAGTGCCGAGGAATTATTCGCGGAACACCTTTGAATTCTATAACTATGCGCGAACAAAAGTTAAACATCTCAAAACTATAAATTGAGATTTCTGGTTCTTGAAAAATAGCCGCAGCAATTAGGTGTAATAAATAGCTAACTGTGTGTGCTTCAAAACGCAGCCTGTACTTATGCTACTGCTGCTTTTGCTCCGTGTGCCATAACTTCTCATAACTTATGCGTTGCTAGTACCCGCCCCAATTGCATCCAGTATTGATGCAGGCTTGAATATAACAGCAAACTTACTAGTGTAAATAGACAAGTTCTGGTTGTTGTTCCAATTCCAAATAATTCAATTAGTTAATAGTATTTAATGACCGAACAGATCTTTTCTTCCAAAGAAAAACTGACTTTGATCAAACATAAAGTCACCAAAGTTTCAGCTTTTGCAGAAGTGTGGGAGTGTTCTACAACAGGTAATAAATCGCTTAAAGCAACTGTTTCTTTTGCTCCAGGTGATATTATTTCCACTTTCAGAGCTAAAGAAAGATTGACTGAGCCGAATTATTTGACAGTACAATTGAATGAGCAGGAACATATTATGCTCGCTCCAGAATTTTTGCAATACATAAATCATAGCTGCAACCCAAATGTGTTTTTTGACACCACAGATAGGGTTGTCACCTGTCTGAGTCAGATAGAGGTGGGTGAAGAAATGACCTTCTTCTACCCTTCTACCGAATGGTCTATGGTTCAAGAGTTTGATTGTTACTGCAAAACTCAGAAATGCCTGGGACGTATTCAGGGAGCATTACATTTACACCCAGCTATTTTGCAAGCATATCAGCTAAGTGATTATATAAAACAAAAGCTGGAGAGACTCTGAGCAGAAAGGTTCTTTTTATATAGGAGAGTGTTCAATGGAGGTAAGAGTTCTATCGTCTTTGGACTCATTAAGCACTACTGATTGGCAGGAACTGACTGCCAATGCTTCACTTTACTACACACACGACTGGTTGCAAGCAGTGACACCCGACATAGGGGAACAAGTTCTACTGTTTACTGCATACAGGTCAGGAATACCAGTAGGGGTAATTCCTGCGTTCAAGGTGTCCAAGCCAACTGAATTCGTCTACCATAACGTTCGTGAGGCAGTGTTGGAACCTACTCAGCTTGCAGAGGTGACTAGTTTTTTGTTTCCACAGCAGCCACACACTGCTTTTTTGATGGCTAAAACAGCTATCTTAGGTCTACGTCCCCTTCTTGATTCCTTTCTGTTCCCTAATTTAGTATTCACCTCACCATTCGCCTACGTTAGCGAAACTCTAATACGGCCTGATGAACCAGATCCAGAAGATGTGCTAAACACAATTCTTAATAGCATCGAACAATATAGTCATACCCAAGGTCTGGGTTGTACTGCATTCCTCTGGATTGAGGCTACTCAGCACCAACTTCTATCAGCTTTGAAACGTAAGGACTATCACCTCATTAGAATTGATGCGACAGCTCGTTTACAAATCAAATGGTCCTCCTTCGACGATTACCTTGCTACGTGCTTTCGTTCCAAGCACCGTTGGCACATTAAGCGTGAAATCAAGTGCTTCCAAGACGCAGGTGGGCATATCCGCTACCATGACTGCTGGTCTGATATTGAAGACCAAGCCATCAGTCTAGCTATTGCCTTACAACAGCGACATAACCTCCAACCAACGTATACCGAACTAGCCAACCGCTATCAACGTATTTTAACATCCCTTGGGGATCGAGCTATCCACCTTACCGCGTGGTTAGACGGAAACCTAGTGGGTTTCGCCACGGTCTTTGTTCATGGTGATGTGCTGTATTTAAAGCATGTCGGCTTTGATGATACGTCGGCTAACCGTCAAAGCTACGTCTACTTCAATTTGGTATACTACAAGCTCATTGAGCTGGCTTTAGAGTTAGGTGTCCGAGAGATCGACTACGGTTCAGGTACTCACGAAGCGAAGCGAGCTCGCGGCTGTGAGATAGTGCCACTTTACATTGCCTATCGCTTTCAATCTCCTTGGATGGAGCGACTAGCCAACCTCTACCTTCCCGCTTTTCATCAGCAAAAGACGAATCGTTTTGACTAATAAGAGCTAGTCTGAAGTTGAAAATATTATATTAATGCGGGTAACTGCAGTACCAGCGAACGCAACGCAGAATCAGCTCGGGAGGATAATGACGCCACTTGAAGGGGTTGGACAGTCGCACTAAAATTTTAGCCTTCTACCGCTTAAGCAGATGTTGCCGCATGACTCTCAAGTACGTCCTAACTGAAAATTGATAAAACCCAACAACTGCAGACCCGATAATGCCTAGATGGGACAAAAAGATTAATCCAGTCCAAACGGCGGGTAGCCAGGACTTGGAAGTACCAGGAGTTTCAAGCAAAAAGTAGGTCGATAGCCAAAACAAGGTAGGTGGAAGGAGTACAAAAGCAACTGCAATCAGCAAATAACCCCAACCCACCTCCATGCCCTCAGTGTGCGCGCCTACCCACGTCCGACCATTCCAGCACCAGATCAGCGACGGTTGCCTATCTGCCATAAACAGCCGCCGTTTTTCTAGGGAAGCCGTGAAAATGTGGCGGCATAAATCACAAGCCATAGCATCCATTAGGGGCAGAGCTCTAATTTGTCCCAAACGACAAAATGGGCAGGGGTAAGTGCCGTCAGAGTTAAAATCGGTGCCTAAGTTTGTATAACTAGACAGGATTACTACCTTAAAGACTAATAATGACTAGAGTATCGGATCGCTCACGGCGATGCAATTGGTAGATTCAGAAAAACTTCAACTCGCTGTCGAGAGGGGGTACCTGCACTAATTTCCTTAGTCTGGAAATGTTGACCCGGAACATGTCCACATTACGCTCTCTCAAGTGTCACAGTCCTAAATTTTTGTCAACAGAGGATCAGTAAGCTAAAGTTACTGTGCAATGAGCTTTTCATTTCATGCAGCCAGATACAGTAATTCCGTCACGGTGGCGAATCTGGTTAGTGGGGTCCTTGCGGCAATCAGAAATGGCGGCGCTGCCGATCGCTTTGCGAACGGAGCTTATTGAACAGAGTTTGGCAGCGGTGAAGAGGCTAATACCGGAAACTATAAATCCAGGAGTAAAAGCATGACGAAAATTAACTACACCACCAATAGCGACGCCAGAACCGATAGAGTCACACATCCACCCAACGCTGTGCGGATTGAGCTACAAGGAAATCCCAATCAGGTAGCAGCGATCGCTACTCTACTACAGCAGCAGACAGAAGTCCTAGAGGAATCTGGCGACATCCAGGAAGTAGGGGCAAGCGAAGTGCAGCGGCAGTTGGTTGTCAGAGAAATTCCGGATTTGACGCCAACTAATCATCCCCAATAAAAATGGGTAGAAAGTTAGACTGATTGAGCTGGAGACGCGAAAAGCGCTCACAAATGGGGGGATAGAGGGCGCTCGTTCTCATTACCCCCCTACGTCATTTATTGCCTTGCCTCAGCCAAGTCGCCTTCAATCACTTTGGCACCTCTAAGGTTAGTTCCACTTAAGTTGGCTTCACAAAATGTTGCCCCTCTCAGGTCTGCCAGCGATAGATTGGCTCCTCTTAGATCTGCCAGTGATAGATTGGCTTCACTCAAACAAGCCTTACTTAGGTCTGCGCCTCTTAGGTCTGCCATCGTTAAGTTGGCTCTAGTCATATTTGCCCTGACTAGGCATGTCTTACTCAAGCTGGCTTGGCTCAAATTGGCCTCACTTAAATCTGCTGCAGTTAGGTCAGCTCCACTTAAGTTTGCCAAACTTAGGTCAGCCAAACTCAGCTTAGCATAACTTAGGTTAGCTTCACGAAGTGATCGCGAACAAAGCAAAGCGTACCTTAAGTTAGCATTGATGAAATTCCTATCTCCTGCTGCATAGCGTCGAAGAAGCTCATCGGCCTTCAATCTGATTAAAAGGGCTAGCGTTGCCCCTTCATAACACCATGAAGCTCCCACCAGTTTAGCGGCAGTGTTAACAGCTACCTCGTCACATTTATCCACTGCAACACCGTTGCAGCCGTCCCACTGACCGCCCAGCATAAAGGCAATGTCAGAGGCAGCAGCAGATTCGTCAAACAAAAGAACGTAATGTGAGCGTGATGACCAGATATTAAAACCAGTCAATCTATGTAGTAATTCTTTCATTCTGAAGCGTCTCGCCTCGGTGGTAACACAGTGGAGGAAGCGGCAGGCAAGCCACACTGACTGCAATAAATTTTAACTCTTATTGAGATTTTATCAAAAAACGCAGCAACTGTTACTCTTACAGCAGATAATAGATTTCTGCAATTGTTGACATCTGTTCATTCAGGAGAAATAACCTTGATTGACTCAATTTTACTAGCAGCATCACTCCAACCCACCGTTCCCGACACTGTTAAGTGGAGTTGGACAGGGTCAGCGGTCATCATTGGTGCTTGTCTACTATGTCTTTTGATTATTCCCCGGATAGTTCGCTATCCCCACACTGGAGGTAAGATGCCCCTACCTTTCTCGTCACTGTTCAATGACCCCAGTATTGGTTCATTCCTTGCCGCAATGAGTGCTGGTCACCTAATCGGCATCCCTGCCGTTTTAGGACTGAACAACCTTGGTATCCTGAAGTAGACACGCAAAGGGGCAATCCGCTTCTACGAGCATATCGTGTGATATGGCTTGCCCCTCAACCTGGTGTTGTATTGCTTCGACAATTTAAAGCCATGCAAAAAGCGCTCCCCAGTGGAGAGCGCTTTTTGTTAAGCTAAACCTTAGCTTTTAACCATTGATCGCAGGTGCAGTCAAAGCAACAGGAGTTGCATCACCAGCAGCCAAATCAAGCGGGAAGTTGTGAGCATTGCGCTCGTGCATCACTTCCATCCCTAGGTTGGCGCGGTTCAGCACGTCTGCCCAGGTACCAATCACGCGACCCTGTGAGTCGATCACCGACTGGTTGAAGTTGAAGCCGTTGAGGTTAAACGCCATCGTGCTGATGCCCAATGATGTAAACCAAATCCCAATCACTGGCCATGCTGCTAGGAAGAAGTGCA